>Ga0335072_10000694_pt1 | contig 61005 bp, 59 predicted proteins | sample Lox_Sample_21_FD_206725 | JGI IMG/M metagenome (GOLD analysis project Ga0335072, IMG submission 206725) | Soil microbial communities from Loxahatchee National Wildlife Refuge, Florida, United States - Lox_Sample_2.1 | ecosystem: Environmental > Terrestrial > Soil > Wetlands | place: USA...
TTGAATGTCGTATAGCATCTCGTTGCCGACCACGTCGCAAGTGCTGTACGGCGGCGTGTAGGTCAAAATGCAGTCGTTCTGCGACTGCCCGAAAATGTCGCTAATCGTGCCGGCGAAAGACAGTGTACTCGATAAGATCAGGCCGGCGGTTATCCATCCGATTCTCATAAGTTGAACTTACGACGCTGACTGGCGGCGCCGAAGACCCCGAGGTACCGAAAAAGGCGGCAGTACGTTGCATTCAGGAAGTACGCCTGTACTAAGGCCCGTCGCGCCGATCATTCCCTGCAATCACGGGCTTGTTCTCACCATCGACCAACGCAACCATAGGCTGCGCGTTATCATGCCGGAAACGGCGCTGCCCAGAGCGGAGTAACGAAGCGAGACAGGACGTCGCCAGCCGGTCTGCACTCGGCTTTCGTCACCTTTGCTGGCACAGGCTCAGATGTGGAGATGCTTTGCATGGTCCCTCAGCAGAAGCTCGCCCGACCGTGCCAGTTCTTTTATGCTCGAATTCCGACAATCGCGGGCTGTTATAGTGGCGTTTTGAAGTCTGCTGTGCTTGGCAACCTGAGGAATATCGATGATCACCGCTATCGTTCTGGTCAACACCACGCAGGGCCGCACGCCGGAGGTGGCGGAAGCCCTACTCGAACTGTCGGGCGTCACGGAGGCATACTCCGTGGCCGGATCTTATGACCTTGTGGTTATGGTGCGGGTCGAACACCATGAGGACCTGGCCGACGTAGTGGCTGGGCGGATCCAAAAAACACCTGGCATTGAAGCGACCAACACCCTGATCGCCTTCCAGGCCTACGGGCGGCGCCAGATCGAGGCCGGCTTTGCGATTGGGAACGAGGAGTCGTTAAGGCAGAAGCCGTAGGGTGTTGCAGAATCGGGCGCGCCGGCGCGCACTCCGGGTCGGGTAGGATGGCGGAATGGATAGGCCCACGATACACCTGTCCGCGGCGCTCACGGATGACGCGAAACTTCGAAGGGATGAGAAAGCTGATGCTGGTTGCCGCCGGAACGGCGGTAATTGCGCCAATCGCGACCGGCGCACAATCGCCTTCCCCCACAGACCCGCCTGTTTCGTACGTGGCATCGGTCAAGCCGGACGGCGATGTGCAGGCCCGTTCCTTTTCGGAGTATTCGAAAGGCGGGAGATTGACTGCGACCGCCGTTACGGCGGCCTCCCTTGTGCGTATCGCATATCGCCTGCAGTCGTATCAATTAGTGGGAGCTCCGGGTTGGATCTACAACCAGCACTACGACATCACAGCGAATGTTGACGGCAGTCCCGCGCCATCACAGCAGGTACTTCTGCGGGCGATTCTGAAAGACCGATTCAAGCTGCTGGCTCATCAGGAGACGCGCGATATGCCGGTCTTCGCGCTGGTGGTTGCCAGAGCGGACGGCAAGCTCGGCCCCCAGTTGTCCAAATCGTCTTTCGATTGCGCCGCTTATTCGGCGGGACCGCATCCGCCGCCGGAACCCGGCCGGACGCCAAACTGCGCGACGAGAATCGGACCTAGGACGCTGTCTGGAAAGGGGATTTCCATGGCCACCCTAGCTGCGAGCCTCGCGCCCTTTGTCAGCCGTTTTACGGTGGACAAGACGGGATTGACTGGCGGGTATGATTTGGAGCTGACCTGGACCCCGGACCCGGTCACCGCCAATCCGGCAGCCAACCCGCTGCCCGATGTTCCTGCCGATGCTCTGGGGCCCTCCGTCTTTGTCGCGGTACAGCAGCAACTTGGATTGAAACTCGTTACCCGGAGAGGGCCGGTTTCCGCGCTCGTCTTGGACCATATCGAGGAACCTTCGGAAAATTGAGTTCGATGTCTTTGTCGCGATTCGCGGCTCGCCAGGCCGTGTCCCGCAAGAGGGCAAAGCCCTTCGATTATGCGGAACTGTCTGCCGTCACGGCAGGTTGGTGTTCGACTGGAAAATTCACCGATCGCGCCATGGCGCAGACGGCATGGGCTCGGGCATGGATCTCGATCGCATCCTGTACCCGATCGGCCTGGAGAATTTTCACGCGCGGACGCAGCACTACGCGGGTAAATTCGCCTGAGCCATCGGCATGTTCGGCCATTTCGCCCCATGCCTCGTCCTCATATTCCACGATGGTGATGCGGGCATCGGCGGAATAGTGCAGCACCCAGAGCATATGACACGCGGAGAGCGCCGCGAGCAGCAGTTCTTCGGGATTATAGCGGGTACGGTCGCCGCGGAAGAGCGGGTCGGACGAGCCGGGGATGACGGATGTCTTGGCTTCCGCGCTGAGTTCATGCGCGCGGCTGTAGGCGGCATAGGCCGAGGTTCCGGTCCCCAGGTTTCCAGTCCAGCGATTCAAGATATGGTAGCGGTGTTGCCGGTCCATGGTCCAGGATAACCGGTCAGGTGGGTTCCTGCGCCACCGCTCACGCGGCGGCGCAGGGAAGGGGCAAGAACTGCGCGGGCCAGAAGTCTCAGAGGATGCTGGTGGCCCGTTTCCATCCTCTGTTTGCAGGCTCTACGAGGCGTGCTTACCTGATGAGCGTCTCCTTAGCAGGACCGCCACGAATGCTCCTCCGATCATCCGCTGCGGTCCGCCTCCGATGGGATCGCCCACCGCGCTGCAGAAAAAGCATTCCGACGGCCAAATTTTGAGATTCGGCAAATTCTTTGTTTTCAGCAAAGGTATGCTTGGAACCGGTGTAAATCTTGTAGGCGTTGCCAAAATTGTTGGCAGGCGCGTAAACTTCATAGACACATGGTGCCAACTCAGCCGCAGGAGTGGAACGACAAGCTCGCCGCCATTCTGACGATCAGCCAGAAAATGAACTCCGAGCGCGATCTCGGCGCGCTGCTGGACCTGATCGCGCGCGAAGCCACCAACATGCTCCTCTGCGATCGCGCCAGCATCTTTCTGCTCGACCGGGAGCGCAACGAGCTGTGGTCAAAGGTTGCCCTGGGAAGCAACGAAATCCTGCGTTTTCCGGCCAGTTCGGGTATTGCCGGCCGCACGGCGACGACCGGGGAAACGATTAACGTCAAGGACGCTTACAGCCACCCGCAGTTCTACACGGCCATCGACGATCAGACGGGTTATCGCACGCGGAACGTCCTGTCGGTCGCGGTGCGGAATCAAACCGGCGCCATTATCGGCGCTTTCGAGGCGCTCAACAAGCGAGTGGGCGCGTTCACCCTGCGCGACGAGGATTTTCTCGAATCGCTCGCCTCCCACGCCGCGATTGCCATCGAAAACGCGCAACTTTTCGGCGAACTACGCCGCCGCGAGGACGAACTGGCAGCCCAGAACGCCCATCTCATGCGCGAAGTGGAGAGCAAATACTCGACGCATGGAATTATCGGCTCCGGGCCGCGGATTCAACAGGTAGTGCGGCTGATCGAGCGCATTCGCGACAGCCTGGTGAGCGTGCTGGTCACCGGCGAAAGCGGCACCGGTAAGGAACTGGTGGCCAAGGCAATCCACTACCTGAGCCCGCGCTCGCGCCGCCCGTTCGTGGCGCTCAATTGCGCGGCACTGCCGGAAACACTCCTTGAAAGCGAACTCTTCGGCATTGAAAAAGGCGTCGCCACGGGCGTGGAAGCGCGCGTGGGACAGTTCGAAAAGGCCGATGGCGGCACGCTATTCCTGGACGAAATCGGCGACCTCAGTTTAATCGCGCAGGCGAAGATCCTGCGCGTGCTTCAGGAGCGCGTGCTGGAACGGGTGGGAGGGCGGACGCCAATACCGGTGGACGTGCGTCTGTTAGCGGCCACCAACAAGGATCTGGAAGCTGAAATCGCCAAAGGGAGTTTCCGCGAGGATCTGTACTATCGCATCAAGGTAGTGCACATTCACATGCCGCCGCTGCGCGAGATCCGCGAGGAGATCGGGTTGCTGGCCAAGCATTTTCTGAAGGAATATGGCGCGGAAACGGGCCGGCCAGCCATGGAGTTTTCACCCGAAGTGCTGCGGCGCCTCAGCGTCGCGCCGTGGCCGGGAAATATCCGGCAATTGCGGAATGAAGTGATGCGGCTGGCGGCGATCGCGCGAGGCAGCCTGATTACGGATGAAGACCTGTGGGAAGGCGTCCCCATGCCGCGGTACGAAGAGCCGGCCGCAGCCAAGCCGCGGGCGAAATCCCTCAAAGCGGCGGTCGGACAGTTGGAAAAGCAGATGATTCTGGAGGCCCTCAGGGGCACTCGAAACAATCAGCAGCAGGCTGCCAAGACGCTCGGTCTCAGCCGGCAGGGGCTGATCAACAAAATGAAACGGTACGCCATTTTGGCGTAGGCTCAGAATTTGCAGTGGCCCGTGCAACGCTTCCCGTCGCAAACCTTGCAGCGATGTTTGGCCAGGTAAGCCTGCGGAATCTTTCGCGGTACCCGGACACTATGATCGCTGGAGGTTTCGCGCTCTCCGTCAGCGGAACGCGTCTTTTCACTCACCCGCCCGGACAATTGCGGCATGGCACCCTCTTCTTTCCCCGTTTTCAACTACTTGCTGATCGTATGGAAAGACCTAGTGCAACTACGAGGCCAACGTTTGCCGGAGAGTGAGGAAAGAGCTACGCGACTTTCTGGACCTTACCCGCGCGAATGCACGACGTGCAAACCCGGATCCGACGGCTGGCGCCGTTTACCAGCGCTCGCACCGACTGCAAATTGAGGTTCCAGCGCCGCTTGGTAACGTTATGGGCGTGACTGATCCGGTTGCCGAACACCGGCTTCCGGCCGCATATTTCACAAACTTGTGCCATGAGACAGAAATCTCCTACGTGTTTCGAATCTTGAGTATAACAATGCCCGCCGGCGGCCTGCAAGCGGACAGCTCTACGCGACTTCCAGCGCCTGCGCCAGATCCGCGGTCAGATCGTCGATGTGCTCGAGGCCGATCGACAGGCGGATCAAATTCTGCGGGGTCTTGGAATCCGGCCCCTCCACCGATGCGCGATGTTCGATGAGACTGTGCGCTCCGCCCAGGCTTGTGGCGCGAATGAACAGCTTACAGCGCGCCACCACGCCCATCGCGGTATCGCGACTGCCGCGCACCTGGAAGGACAGCATGCCTCCAAACCCTGACATCTGCCGGGCGGCAACCGCGTGGCCGGGATGGTCGTCAAGTCCCGGATAATGCACCTTCTCCACGGCGCGATGGCCGGCCAGAAACCGCGCCACGCACATGCCATTATGCGACTGCGCGCGCACGCGATAAGGAAATGTGTCCAACCCGCGCAGCGTGAGCCAGCAATCGAAGGGAGACGGCACCGACCCGCCATATTTCTGCGACAGCCGCGCATGATCGAAAAGGGCGTTGGGCTTGCCCGTAATGAGGGCTCCGCCGATGACGTCGCTGTGTCCGCCGATGTATTTGGTGGTGGAGTGCGCCACCATATCGATTCCCAATTCGAGGGGGCACTGAAGGACCGGCGTGGCGAATGTTCCGTCGCACACCGTGATGGGGCGCGACGGCGCCGAATGCGCCAGGTTCGCGATGGCCGCGAGGTCGGTGATCTTCATCAGCGGGTTCGAAGGAGTTTCGAGCCAGATCATGCGGGTGGAAGGTCTCAGGGCGCCGCGCACCGCGCCGGGATCGGTCATATCCACATATGTGACTTCCACCGGCCGGTGCTCGAAGACCTTGCTCACCACATTGCGAAAACCCCAGTAGACGTCGTCGGGCGCGAGTATGTGGGAACGCGCCTCCAGCCCTTGCACGACGGCGGTTACCACCGCCAGTCCCGAAGAGAACGCCAGCGCGGCCGCGCCGCCTTCGAGATCGGCGAGGCATTCTTCGAGCGCGCGGCGATTGGGATTGTTGTCGCGCGAATAGATATAGCCTCGCGGATATTCGCCTTCGGCGCTACGCTCGAAAGTCGTGGAAAGGTAGATGGGCGGGGTGACGGCGCCGGTGGCGGAATCGATGTGGCGGCCGGCGTGGACCGCGCGGGTTTCAATCTTCATCTCTACTACTGTAGCTTTTGCGGGTGAACAGGCCAACGCCCCCCGCCTTTGCGTGGAATGGCCCACCCAACTCCCAAATTATGTAGAGTTTTACCTCTTATTTTCTATTATTTAGCTATGGCCGCGCAATTGCTCGCAGGGAGCCATATGGCCTATGTAATTACCGACACCTGCACTAAAGACGAACTCTGCGTGCAAGCCTGCCCGGTGGACTGCATCCATCCGAAACAAGATGAGGAAGGCTTCCCAGATGCTCCTCAACTGTTCGTGAACCCGGGCGAATGCATCGATTGCGGCGCATGCGTACCGGTTTGCCCCACGAACTCCATTTATACTCTGGACGAACTGCCTGCGGACCTCGCTCGTTTCGCCGATATCAACGCCGGACACTACAACTAACTCTCACCTCACCGCTACCGGGGGGACAAGCACCGACCAGTGGGCATTGCGAAAGCGCCAGTGTCCCCCTTTGAATTCCGTTGTGGCCGTAAAGTATCCCGCTTCACTGACCCGATCCCCCATCGGACCGGTGCGAATCTCACGATAGGGAGCGGCCATTACCGCCAGATCGGGAGCCAAGGGGTCCACGCGCAGTTCATCTCCCCATTCCAGATCGATCTGTTTGATGGTGCGCGCCAGATCCGGGATCGCCGCGATCGCCGATGCCCCGTTGGCGAATGCCAGTCTCCCTTCGGCAGCCATGAAAAACTCGGGGCTTTCGGAAAAGTACCGCCGCCAGGCGGTGGGTCCCTCCTGGGTAACGCCGTGAGCGACGTCCCGCGCGAACACCCGTACTTCCCTATCGATCTCCGCGGTTCGCTGCGACGTCAGAGATCGCGGGCCGCTGGAACATCCGGCGCACAGCACGGTGGCGGCCAAGATCCACTGCCAGATTCGCATGCACGCTCCTTCCCGAATAGAGTAACGCACCGGCGTTGTATCATCGGCTTTGGCAGCCAAACGAGCCCCGACCCCGCGCCCCGTCCAATGGCGCAAGCATGCGTTCTTGATCGGCGCGCTCTGGCTTGCGGCGCTCGCGGCATACTCCAATTCCTTTCGCGCCGGGCTGGCTTTCGACAGCCAGCGCCTGATTCTCGCCGATTCGCGCATTCAGGCGGATACCGCCGATAACATTCGCCAGATCTGGACCGGCGACTATTACAACGGCACCGGATCGGGCGCCCTCTATCGTCCGCTGACCACCCTCACGTTCCTATGGAACTACGCGGACCTCGGCGGTGGATACCACATCGTCAATTTCGCACTGCACGCCGCTAATATGGCCTTGGTTTACTTTCTCGGACTGGCCCTTTTTGGCGAAGCGTGGGCGGCGTTCGCGATGGCGGCCTTGTGGGGTTTGCATCCCATTCTCACCGAAGCGGTGACCAACGTGGCGGGGCGCGCCGACCTGCTGGCCGGGTTCGGAGTGCTCGCCGGCCTGCTCTGCTATCTTCGGGGACGAAACTGGTGGTGGCTGCCGGCGCTCGCCGCGTGCGCCGCCATCGCCGTTTTCTCCAAGGAAAGCGGCATCGTTCTGGTGGCTGTGATGATTGCCGCGCAGGCCATTTCCCCGCGCTTCAAGCCCTCCGCTTACGTGGCGGTGCTGATTCCGGGGGCGGTTTGGTTCGCGATGCGCCACCATGCGCTCTCGCAAGTGTCGTCGCTGCTGGTCGCATACACGGACAACCCGCTGCAGGCAGCCGGGTTCTGGATCTCGCGCCTGACCGCGGTCAAAGTGCTGGGATGGTATCTGTGGCTCCTGGTGTGGCCCGCGCATCTCTCGCCCGACTATTCTTACCATCAGATCCCGCTCTCGACGTGGTCCGACCCCAAGGCGCTGCTTGCCCTAGTGGTCTGGATGGCCATCGCCGCGGCGGCGATTTTCGGCTGGAGGCGCGCGCGCCCGCTGTTTTTCTTGATGGCTTTTTTCGCCGTCACCATCGCGCCGGTAGCGAACATCGTCATCCTGGTAGGCAGCATCATGGCGGAGCGCTTCCTGTACGTGCCATCGGTCGCATTTGCGGGGGCGCTGGTGTGGGGGGCGCGCGCGCTGCGTGCGCGTGTGCCGCCGCGCGCCATCGCCGCCGCGCTCGCCGCCGTCTCTGTCGGATATGTCGTGCGTACAGGGGCGCGGAACGCCGACTGGTTCGACGACCGCGCACTGTGGGCCAGCGCCGTCCAGGTCTGCCCTGACAGCTACAAACCGCACCAGAATCTCGCCATGCTCGCGCTCGCCCTATCGCAGCCGGATTATTCCGCCGCGACGCGCCAAGTCGAGCGCGCTCTCGCGATTCTCGATCCACTGCCCGACGGCCGCAACATGCCCGGCCCGTACGTCACAGCCGGCCAGTGCTACCGGGCACGAGGCGATCTCAATCGCGCGCTCGTGGTGCTGGAGCGCGGCCGCAACATCGACCGTGCCTGGAACGCTGCATTCCAGGAGCGCAATCGCGCCGACGGGAAGACTGTTCCCACCGTCGGAACTCCGCCCCTCTACCTCGAACTCGGCCGCGTCTACGCCGCTCTGAGCCAGCCTGAAAAAGCGATCGATGCGTTCCGCGAGGGCCGCGCGATCGATCCGGAGCTGCCGTTCTTCGAGGAGATGTCACATGTCTACATTGGTTTGGGCCAGCCCGATCGCGCCGCCATCAGCCTGCTGGAAGGCATTGCCGTCTCTTCCAGCCAAACCGCTCTCCTCAACGATCTGACGCAGCTTTATCAGACGACAGCGCCGGCAAGCTGCGCGCTCCGTCGCACGGCAACCGGCACCACAATCAACTTGAATTGCCCGTTGGTACACGATCAGCTGTGCACGGCGTCGGCCAATATGGCGGAGATGTTCACCGCGATGCACGACCCCGCATCGGCCGGCGCAATCGCGCAGAACGCGGCGAGAAATTACGGGTGCTCGAAATAATTCGCGTCGCGGCTTGTCCGGCGTGGCTGTTGCGCCCGGCAGCATCGCGATCTTCAGGTCGAGATCCGGGACCGCGGCTTCCGGGCCTGGCCTGGCGCGGAGTCGTTTCCTACTGCTTTTGCCCGGCGGTGGCCGACGCCGGCCAGGAGACTGGAGCCGCGTGGGCAGGCACCGCCGCCGTGCAAGGGCTGGGACGCTCGGGCGGGTTCACGTCGGCCGGCAGCATGAACTCCGCTACCGGCGTCACCGGCAGGTCGGCGCTGGGGGCCGGGCCTGTCCGGGGTCGCGGATGAGGAGGCGGGGGCATGGTGGCAGCCGAGCAGCGGGGGACCATCTGGTCGGCATTGGCGAGAGCGTAAAGGGTCAGCGCCTCTTCCACCGCCGCCTCGCGCATGTCGGGCTCGTAGATCCGCTCGTAGGTGTCGTAGCTGGTGTGGTGCGTGAAGGTGTTGTAATCGAACGGATCCTGGCTGTAGCCCACACCCGGCAGCCCGGCATTGTTGAACGAAGTGCTGTCGGTTCCACCGGTCTGGCGGCCAAGGGTCGGGTTGACGTGATAGAAGCCCCAGTCCTTGAAGTTGTCCATGGCCTTCTGCACCATGGCGGTGGCCTCGGGCGGCCCGAAAACACTGGCGCCGCGGGGCTTGCCGGTGCCGGAGTCGAGGTTCAGATAGGCGTCGAGTTTAAACCATTCCGGCTTGGGGTTCTCAGCGCTGCCGAAGTGCTGCGCTACATAGGCGATCGAGCCATACAGGCCTTCCTCCTCGCCGCTCCACAGGGCGACGCGAAGGGTGCGGCGGTGCGGCAGGCTGAGGGTGTGAATCAGCCGCAAGGCCTCAACCGCCACGGCGCCGCCGGCGGCGTTATCGGTGGCGCCGGTGGCGGGATTCCAGGAGTCGAAGTGACCGCCGTTCATCACCACTTCGTCGGCTTTGTCGGTGCCGGGCAGCTCGCCGACCACGTTGTAGACGGTGCGTCCGGCGGGATAAAACTCGTTGTGGATGTTGAGGCGCAAGACGACCGGAATATGGTCGATGGTCGCGGTGCGGTAGATGCGCCCATAGTCCTCGTTGCCCATTAGCAGCGTGGGAAGGTTGGGATTGTTGGGGTTCTCGTTAAACCCCGAGCTGCTCTGCTGCCGGATGGTGCCGTAGGCCTCGCCGGCGTCGGTGACTTTAGCCAGAGCGCCGTTCTCGACCAGGAACTTATTCACCTGTTGCGCAATCTCGGCCGCGGTCAGGCCTTCCGGGGGTTCACCGCCGCCGCGAGCGCCGCGGCCGCCGCGCCCGCCACCGGGCTGCGACCAGGAATCTTCAGCGCGGCGCAGGGGCGCGGGCACGAAGTTCTCCGCCACCTGCACGTGCGGGCCGTAGAAAATGATGGCGCCGCGAACCTTGTCTTTGATCGACGCCAGGAAGCCATCGAGCTCGGCCTGGCTCACCGGTTTGCGCTCGCTGGGCGTGGCCGCAGGCATGGGCGGGGGCGCAGTGCCCGGGTTCGCGATCGCCGCCAACTGCTCGGGGGTCAGCCCGGTGCCGCCGCGCCCGCCGAAACCGCCGCCCCGTCCTCCGCGCCCCGCGGCTGGCGGGGGTTGAGGAGGTTCGATCACCAGCACCGTACCCTGAATGGGACCGTTGGTACCCGGCGTCCAGGCAACTGCCCGCACGTTCAGTGCTTGCTGGAACGGCGAAACCGTGTTGGCTTCCAGTTCCCAGTTCTGCCAGCCGGGATGATTGAAGTTCCAGGCTTCCAGGTGGACGTTCGAGAAGCCCCATTTCACCATCTGACCCACGGCGAAGTCCTGCGCCGCGCGCAGGCCGGGCGAGCCGGTGAGCCGGGGACCGTAAACATCAGTCACCTCATGCAGCCACCACATCAACTGCGAGTCTTTGGTTTCCTGCGCTCGCAATTGGGTGTTCACATCTGCCAGACTGGGCGCCTGCGCCAGCGCCGGGAGAATCGCCAGGCTGCAGGCGGCCAGCGTATAAGTCAAACGTAGGGTCACGTGGATCTCCTCCAAACGGGAATTGCGTAAAGAGCTCTTTGGAGATTATCACTGCGCGTGCGATCATGCCACTCTCTGGAAAGACGAGCGGCTCGGACCATCGCTCTGTCTACGGCAGTCCTGCCCGGGGCACGGCGACGCGCGTCGTAATTATCGAAGCCCGGTGATGCGCGGCAGCCTGCTCCGGCTCAAAGCTGGGGGCGACACAAGCAAAGAGAGTGCAGCCATCGTGTCCGCCCAACATGCAGGCGAAAACAGGTACTCCATCTGTCGGCAATTCAGCCAGCACTTCGCCGCCTTCGGCTATCCGGAGGAGGCGAGGGTGGAACGCGTCCGCGACCCAGACCGCGCCTTCCGCATCCAGGCAGATCCCATCGGGCGCCACGGCAAGTTGGGGGATCATTTCGGTAACGTTAGTGGTAGACGGAGCCGCGCCGAACGACGCCCAAGTGTTGCGCGCTCCAAGTGAGCCGCCTATGACCCGAAACGCGCTGAGCCGGTTCATGAGTGTCTCGGCGACAATCAGCGTGCTTCCATCCGGCGTTAATGCCATGCCATTGGGGAAACCCAGCCCCTCCGCGGCGACGCGAGCCGTGCCATCGGAATCGATGCACAGAAGCACCGTGGGACAGGCCGGAGCACCGCCATATAGATCGAACCCAAAATTTCCAACCCAGGCACGCCCCTCGGGATCCACGAGCATGTCGTTCAAGAACCCCGGCGCCAGAGCGGACAAGTCCGCATATTGCCGCAGAGAGCCGTCCGGTTCCCTGCACAGGATCTGGCGATCCAGCATGGAAGCAATCAGCAAACCGCCATCGGGCTGGAAGCCGAGCCCGGCCGGCCGTCCGGGGACAGAGGCTACCACTTCTATTTTTCCGCCGGGAGAAACGGCGAGTACACGATTGGTGAAGAAGTCCGAGAAATAAAGACGGCCGTCGTGCCAGCGCGGACATTCGGTAAACGACAGGCCGCTCACCAGGGTAGTGAACATGATCGCGGCGTTTCCTGGGGCAGATTAGCACAGTTCTGGTGCAGCGTCCCAAACCGGGGATTCGGTGAAGGTTGGGGACGGCGTGAACTCTCCACGAGCGTCCGCGGCGCCTTACCCCTTCTTTTCTCCCGCGTTCACCCACGCTTGAGCGTGATGGACCGCCTTCAACGCCGCCTCCGCATCTTCCGCGTTTCCTAGCGCGTCCGTCGCTTTCTGCAACTCCGACCGCGCGCGCCCCAGGTCGATCTCTTCCGCTTTTGCCGCCGTGTCGGCCAGCACTCGCACGTGGTCTTCCAGCACTTCCAGGAATCCGCCATCGATCGCCAGCCAGCGCGTCTGCCCGCCCACCGTGTAATTCAGCGCGCCGGCGCCCAGTTGCCCGAGCAGTGCGGCGTGGCCGGGGAGAATGCCCAGGTATCCGTCCCTGCCGGGCACCTGCACTTCCGTCACGGTCTGGCGCACCAGCTCGCGCTCCGGAGTGGCGACCTCGAGTTCCAGTTCCTCGGCCATAGTTACGCCTTCTTCAACACTTCGGCCCGTTCCAGCACGTCGTCGATCGTGCCTTGCATGTAGAACGCCTGCTCCGGAATTTCGTCGTGCTTGCCGTCGGCGATTTCGCGGAAGCCCTTGATGGTATCGGCCAGCTTCACGTACTTGCCTTTATAGCCGGTGAACTGCTCGGCCACGTGGAACGGCTGCGAGAGGAAGCGCTGGATCTTGCGGGCGCGCGCCACGATCAGCTTATCCTCGTCGGAGAGTTCGTCGATGCCGAGAATGGCGATGATGTCCTGAAGATCTTTGTAGCGCTGCAGGATGCCTTTCACCGATTGCGCGGTGCCATAATGCTCGTCGCCCAGAATCAGCGGATCGAGAATGCGGCTGGTGGAGGCCAGCGGATCGACCGCGGGGTAGATGCCGAGCGAAGCGATATCGCGCGAGAGGTTGGTGGTGGCGTCGAGGTGCGCGAACGCGGTCGCCGGCGCGGGATCGGTATAGTCGTCGGCGGGCACGTAGATGGCCTGCACGGAAGTGATCGAGCCCTTCTTCGTGGATGTGATGCGTTCCTGCAACTCGCCCATTTCGGTGGCGAGGTTGGGCTGGTATCCCACCGCGGACGGCATGCGTCCCAGCAGCGCCGAAACTTCCGAGCCGGCCTGCGTGAAACGGAAAATGTTGTCGATGAAGAGCAGCACGTCCTGCCCTTCTTCATCGCGGAAATATTCCGCCACCGTCAGACCGGTCAGGCCCACGCGCAGGCGCGCGCCGGGCGGTTCGGTCATCTGGCCATAAATCAGGGCGACCTTGGATTTCTTGTAATCGTGCGGGTCGATCACGCCCGATTCCTGCATTTCGGTCCAGAGATCGTTGCCTTCGCGGGTGCGCTCGCCCACGCCGGAGAAGACCGACACACCGCCGTGCTTCATGGCGATGTTGTTGATCAATTCCATGATGATGACGGTCTTGCCGACGCCCGCGCCGCCGAACAGCCCGATCTTGCCGCCGCGGAGGTAGGGCTCGAGCAGGTCGATCACCTTGATTCCGGTCTCGAACATTTCGAGGCGCGTAGATTGATCTTCGAACGAGGGCGACGGCCGGTGAATGGGGTAATGCAGCTTGGCGTTCACCGGGCCCATCTCGTCCACCGGCTCGCCAATGACGTTGAGCACGCGGCCCAAAGTTTCCTGGCCCACGGGAACTTGCACGGGATGGCCGAGGCTCTCCGCCTTCATGCCGCGGACGAGCCCCTCGGTGGGCTGGAGCGCCACGGTGCGCACGCGGCCCTCGCCGATGTGCTGCTCCACTTCGCAGATGATATCGATGGGGTCGGGCACCTGAAAGCCTTCGCTGGTAATTCGGATGGCGGTGTACACCAGCGGAATCTGGCCCTCGGGGAATTCGCAGTCCACGGCCGGTCCGGCCACCTGGACCACTTTCCCGATCACGGCTTGGTTGGTTGTTGCCATTTCGATCCTCTATTTACTCGGCAGCGGCGGCGCCGCTGACAACTTCAATAATTTCCTTGGTGATACTGGCCTGGCGCACTCGATTCATGTGCAGGGTGAGCTTGTCGATCATATCGCCGGCGTTGGACGTCGCGGCTTCCATGGCGGTCATGCGGGCGGCGTGTTCGGCCGCGGTGGATTCCGCCAGCGCGCGATAGAATTCGGTTTCCACATAGCGCGGCAGGAGCGCGTGCAGCATTTCCGCCGGCGGCTGCTCGAAGATGTAATCGGGCGGGTTCTTCTGCTCGGGAATCCGGATGGGCAGAACGCGATTGGTCACCAGGGTTTGCGCCACCACGCTTTTGAATTCGTTGTAGATCAGATATACCGCGTCGATCTCTTCGTTGCGATACATCTCCATGGCTTTGCCGGCGATGGCCGCGACGTCGGCGTAATTCAATTTGCCCGCCAGGTTGATGTGCTCGCTTACGACCTTGGCGCCGCGCTTGCGGAAGAAGTCGCGGCCCTTGCGGCCGATCAGGATCATTTGCACCGAGGCATCTTTGTGCTCGGCCACGAAACGCTGCGCAGCCTTGGTCAGGTTGGTGTTGAAAGCTCCCGCCAGGCCTTTGTCGCTGGTCACCAGCACCAGCAGGATGCGCTTTTCCTCGCGCTGCGCCAGTAGCGGATTCTGGCCGGCCGACTCATCGTTGGCCAGCGCCGCCGCCACGTTGCCCAGGATCTGGCGCAGCATGGCGCCGTACGGACGCGCGGCAATCACGCGATCCTGCGCGCGCCGCAGCTTCGCCGCCGAGACCATTTTCATGGCCTTGGTGATCTGCTGCGTGTTTTTCACCGAGCGGATGCGCCGGCGAATATCGATCAGGCTGGGCATCGGCGCCTACTTTGCCTTTAGCGGCTCCAGCCGCTGGGCCTCCGCGGCCTCCGCCGCCGGTTTCTCCGCGGGTTTCGACTTCTTGGTGAATTCGGCTTTGAACTCCTTGATGGCCGACGTCACCTTGCTGGTCAGTGCGTCATCGAGCGCTTTCTTGCTGCGAATCTCTTCCCAAATGCCGGGATGGGCGTTGTCGATGAACTCGTAGAGGCCGGCCTCGAACTTGCGGCAATCTTCCACCGGGAGATCGTCGAGGTGGCCTTTCGTGCCGGCGAAAATGATCACCACCTGCTTTTCCAGCGGCAGCGGCTGGTATTGGCCCTGCTTCAGGATTTCCACCAGGTGCTTGCCGCGGTTCAACTGGTCGAGCGAAGCTTTGTCGAGATCCGAACCGAATTGCGCGAAGGCGGCGAGCGCGCGGTATTGCGCCAGGTCGAGCCGGAGGCTGCCGGCGATGGATTTCATCGCCTTGGTCTGGGCGTTGCCGCCCACGCGGCTTACCGAAATGCCGACGTTGATGGCCGGCCGGACGTTGGAGTTGAAAAGGTCGGCCTCCAGGAAGATCTGGCCGTCGGTGATGGAGATGACGTTGGTGGGAATGTAGGCCGAAACGTCGCCCGCCTGCGTCTCGATGAACGGCAGCGCGGTAAGCGAACCGCCGCCGTGGGCGGAGTTCAACTTAGCGGCGCGCTCGAGCAGGCGGCTGTGGAGATAGAAGACGTCGCCGGGATAAGCTTCGCGGCCGGGGGGACGGCGCAAAAGCAGCGAGATTTCGCGATAGGCGGCGGCGTGCTTGGAAAGATCGTCGTAAACGCACAGGGCGTGCTTGCCACGGTCCCGGAAGTACTCGCCCATGGCGCACCCGGCGAACGGCGCCAGGTACTGCATGGGAGCGGGGTCGGAGGCGGAGGCCGAAACCACGATGGTGTAACTCATGGCGCCGTGGTCTTCGAGCGTTTTTACCACCTGCGCCACCGTGGAGCGCTTCTGGCCGATGGCGACATAGATGCAAATCAGGTCGCCGCCCTTCTGATTGATGATGCTGTCGAGAGCGATGGCGGTCTTACCGGTCTGCCGATCGCCGATGATCAATTCGCGCTGCCCGCGGCCGATGGGAATCATGGCGTCGATCGCCTTGATGCCCGTCTGCATGGGCTCTTTCACACCGCTGCGGACCACCACGCCCGGCGCCAGGCGCTCCACGTGGTTGAAATCCGAAGTGTGAATCGGGCCTTTGCCATCGATGGGTTCGCCGAGCGCGTTGACCACGCGGCCGATGAGCGCTTCGCCCACCGGCACGGACATGATCCGGCCGGTGCGCTTGACCTCGTCGCCTTCCTTAATCTCGGTGTAATCGCCCAGCAGCACCGCGCCCACCTGATCTTCTTCCAGGTTCATGGCGATGCCCGCCACATTGTGGGGAAACTCGATGAGTTCGCCGGCCATCACTTTTTCGAGGCCGTGGATTCTGGCGATACCGTCGCCGACGGAGATCACCGATCCGACCTCGCTGACGTCGATCGCCCTCTCGTAGTTCTCGATCTCCTGGCGGAGAATTTTGGTGATTTCATCCGCTCGAATTTGAGCCATAGTTCCTTCCCATCAGCTGTCCGCGCGCATCTGGTGCCGCAAGCCGTTCAGGCGGCCGCGCACGGAGCCGTCGTAAACCGTAGATCCGATACGCGCCACCACTCCGCCGATCAGCGCGTCATCCACCGCATATCTGGCGCGGAGGCGTTTGCCTGTAACCTGTTCGAGTTTCGCAAGGAGTGCCGTCTGCTGTTCGTGCGACAGTTCGGCGGCCGAACTCACTTCCGCCCGGCCGAAACCGAGGCGTTCTTCCACCGTCAGTTCGAGCGTCTCGATGACCTGAGAAAGCAGCGTGATGCGGCGGTGGTCCACCAGGACGTACAGAAAGTTGCGCGTGATCTGCCCCAGCTCGAGCACGTGGCCGATGCGGCCGACGACCGCCCGCTTGCGGGCGATGGGCACCGCCGGCGTGGTCAATGCATTGGTGAGCGCGGGGGAGGCTTTGAGAGCGGCTTCGAACGACCGCAATTGCGCGATGGCGTCGGCCGGGCGAAGCGGAGAATCGCCAGCGGTGACTACGTCGGCTAGGGCGTGGGCGTATCGCGTGGCTACGGCGGAGAGTGTCATTGCAATTCGCGCACAAAACCGCGGACGAGGCGGTCCTCGGTGGCGGGCGTCATGCGGCCGCGGATTTTCTGCGCGGCCAGTTCGATGGAGAGCCCGGCGGCATAGCGCCGCAGTTCTTTTTGGGCGGTCTTTCCGGCGTCGGAAATCTCGCGCTCCGCCTGCGCCTGGATGCGGGCGATTTCAGCGGCGATGTGCTGCCCCTGGCGATCCGCTTCGGCCGCCGTCTCCTCGCGCGATTCCGTTTTCAGGGCGGCGATTTCCACGTCAATGGCGGCCAACCGCCGTTCCACATCGGCAGCGCGGGCGTCGGCATCCTGGCGGATCTTCCCGGATTCCACCATGTCTCTGGTGATGGCCTCGGTGCGCGACACGAACAGCGGCGGCAGCAGCTTCACCATCAAATAACCCAAACCGATGGCCAGCAGGAGGAAGTTGGCCCACTTCCAGACGGCCAGGCTGTCCTCGCCGCCTTCGGCTCCTTCTGCAAATGCCCATGCGGATGTGAGGCAGAACAGCAGAAGTACCCGGCACGCCCTCTTCATGCCGCTGTACCTCTCACAACCTGGTCCGCTATTTCGGCCGCCAGGAGTTCGCTGGACTGAGCCAGGCTGGCTTTGGCCGCTTCGACGTCGCGGGCGAGCTCGGCTTTCGCTTTGTGGATATGATCCTCGGCGCTCTGGCGTGCGGTGGCCAGTTGAGCCTCCTGCCGGTCCTGCAATTCCTTATAGAACTGTTCCTGTGCCTGATAGATTTCCGATTTCGCCGCGCGGATGGCGGCCTCGTACTCCGCGGTGCGCGCGGCGGCCCGTTCCAGGGCTTGCTCGGCCAGTTTTCGAGCGCCTTCGGTGGCTTCGAAGCGCTGGCGCAGCATTTTCTCCATCGGCTGAAAGAAGACTTTTTTCAGATAGAAATGCAGGATGAACACCAGCAGAAACGTCGGCACCGCCTTCAGCAGTATTTCGCCTAACGCACGAAGAGTGGCATCCATGATGGACTATTTTCGGAAAGCCGGACCCAAACTTTTTAGACGTTCAGAGTACCACCCTGCTAAAAGGAGAGTCAACCGCACGAGATGGTTGTCAATCAGGCGTTTGTCGTAGCAAATCCGATCGAAATGGAGTGTAAATCAGGACGCGGCGCTGTTGGCCTTGGTCAGTTGGTTGTTGGTCGTTACCCAGATGCCTTTGACGTCTCCGCCGGCGCCCAAAAACAATCCGGCGGAAGCGATCGCGACGAACGCCATCAGCAGCGTGTATTCGATCAGGTCCTGTCCTTGCTCGTTTGCCCAAAACTTTTGAATGGATACCATAATTGCCCTCATTGAGATCTTAAATTCGATGATCGCAAGCGCTGCAGCGTGTCGACAACTCGAAACGGGTACCAAAAGCTCCAGTACGGCGCCTATCTTTTGTTCAGTTATTAATTCTTTGTTGCCCACCGGCAGCAGCACGTGCGCGAAGGAAGCGTCGCGGCCCCGAGATGTTGCATCATAGACACAAGAGGGTACTCCGGCTGTCTTCCGACCAGGCTCAACATCCCCATGTAAACCCATGGATTGTGGCAATTGCGGTAATGTTCGCCACCTTCATGGAAGTGCTTGACACCACGGTGGTCAACGTCTCGTTGCCGCACATCGCCGGCAGCCTGTCCGCGAGCGTCGACGAGGCTTCGTGGGCGTTGACATCGTATCTGGTAGCCAATGCCATCATCCTGCCTATGACTGGATGGCTGGCGAATTTCTTCGGCCGAAAACGAATGCTGCTGGGCGCCGTGTTCGGCTTTACGGCGGCGAGTGTGCTTTGCGGTCTCGCACCAAATCTGTCGACCCTGATCTTCTTCCGCATCATTCAGGGAGCCACCGGCGGCGCGTTGCAGCCGCTATCGCAGGCCGTGATGCTGGAAGCGTTTCCTCCGCAGGATCGGGGCAAGGCTATGGCATTTTGGGGACTGGGGATCGTGGTGGCGCCCATGCTGGGCCCGGTGATCGGCGGTTGGCTGACGGATAACTATAGCTGGCGTTGGGTGTTTTACATCAACCTGCCGGTGGGGCTGGCGTCGGTGCTGATGACCCGGTGGTTCATCTTCGATCCACCCTATATTCGCCGCTCGAATCGGGGCATCGACTATTGGGGCATCGGGATGTTGGCGCTGGGTGTGGCGGCGCTGCAGATGGCCCTCGATAAAGGGCAGGAGGACGATTGGTTCGCCTCGCACTTCATCCTGATCTGCGCCATTCTGGCGGTCGTAGCGCTTGCCGCGTTCGTGGTCCGCGAATTGATGGTTGGCGACCCGGTGGTGCACCTGCGGGTCTTCAAGGATCGCACCTACAGCGCGGGCGTTTTTCTGATGACGGTGCTGGGGTTCGTCCTCTATGGCAGCCTGCTTTTAGTGCCCATATTTCTGCAGACGCTGTTGGGGTATCCGGCGCTCAGCGCGGGCATCGCCATGGCGCCGCGCGGATTGGGTTCGTTCCTCATGATGCCGGTGGTGGGCACGGTGCTCGGCAAGTTCGATCCACGCAAGGTTCTGGCGGTTGGGCTGGTGATCGCGTCCTGGTCGTTGTACGCGCTTTCCCGCCTGAATCTGACGGCAGGATACTGGGACATTTTCTGGCCGCAATTCATTCAGGGCGCCGCGCTGGCCATGCTCTTTGTGCCGCTCACGACGGCCACCATGGATCCAATCCCCAAGGAGGAAATGGGCAACGCCACGAGCATGTTCAATCTCATGCGCAATCTGGGCGGCAGTTGCGGAATCGCCGCGGCCACCACGTTTCTGTTCCGGCGGCAGCAGCTTCACACCATGGAACTGGGCGCGCACGTGACGCCTTTCAATCCAGCGGCGCGGATGATGACGAAGGGCATGGAAGGGGCGATGATCGCGCATGGGTCGGATCCTTTCCTGGCCGCCCGGCAGGCGTATGTCTCCACCTGGGGTCTCATCGAGCGGCAGGCCTCGATGCTATCGTTCGTTGACACTTTTATGGCCATGGCAATCGTGTTCCTGCTGGTGCTGCCTCTGTTATTCGCCATGAAACGGCCGCAGTCGAGAGGACGCGGCGCGGCCATGCACTAATCTCCGGCCGCGATCGAGACCGGTGCTTTTTCGCCCGCTCGGGGACGAGTACAGTACCCATCCCCCAACAGGGAGTTTGAGTTTCTGTCCGTTAACAGCCATAATGATATCCGCGGAGGATTCGGATGCGTGGTTTTGGTTTTCTGCTTGCCGGCTGCCTGGCGTTGCCTTGGGCAACAGTTTTCGCACAAGCGCCAGCACACTCGTTGAACCTGGTGATCGTGGAGGGGGATGGAGCGATCAACAATATCCGGCAGCGCACTGCGCGCGAGCCGATCGTGCAGGTGGAGGATGAGAACCACAAGCCGGTTGCGGGGGCGGCAGTTCTGTTCGCGCTGCCCGAGCACGGCGCGGGCGGCACATTCGCCGATGGCGGCCACACGCTGAGCGTGACGACCAATGCGCAGGGGCGCGCCGCAGCCCGTGGAATTCATTTGAACAACGTCCAGGGGCAGTTCCAGATCAACGTAACCGCCACCTATAACGGCCTGACCGCAACCACCACGATTACGCAATCCATCGCGGCGGCGGGTGCTGCTGGCGCGGGCGGCGCGACTGCGGCGGCGGCCGGTCTTTCGGGCAAGGTAATCGCGATTATCGTGGTGGCAGCGGCCGCGGCCGCCGGCGGCGCGGCATACGCCGCCACGCACGCGGGAGGAGGCAACCCGGCGGCGGCTGCCACGACGGGGACCACCATTACTCCGGGGACGGGCACGGTCGGTCCGCCCTCCATCGTATTCGGCCGCAGGTAAGGGACAGGCTATGAAGATTTTCAATCGCCCCTTGTGGGGCATGGTTTTCGCGGTTTCCGGAACACTGTTGGCCCAGCAGGGCACGCTTTCCGGACCGGTGGCTGGTTTCGTGTTCGACAACTCGTCTCACTCGCTCCGTCCGGTTCGGGGCATTCCCGGCGCCTCGCTGGTTGGCGATGCGGTGAATTTCGGCATCGATACCGCAGCAGTGTGGGTTGCGCCGCGGCAAGATTCGGCGATCGTGGTGGGGACGGATCAATCCCTGCACCTTTTCGCATTGAACGGCGGCACACCTGTGGAAGTCAGTCTCGGCGGCATCGCGGGAGCGCCGGATCGGGTGGTATTCAGTCCGTCGGGAACGGCCGTTGCGCTCATGGGGGCGACGGAGAGCCGCATCCTGACAGGCTTGCCGGGCGCGCCGCAGGTGATCGGCTCGATCAAGGTGCCCGGACACGTAGTCGCTGCTGGCGGCCGAAATCAGGCGGTTGTGGCGCCCGCGCTGGCGCTCAGCGATGACGGAGGTTACGCCCTGACAGTTGCTGAGGGTTCGGTCCTGGTGCTGACCCCGCAGGGACAGAGACGCGTGCTGATTCACGTCAACGCCAATGCACTGGTCGCGTACGCGCCGGGCACTCACGATGCCGCCGTCATGGACACCAATGCCGGTTTGACCCTGATTCGCGACACCGCCGGCGCCGCCGGGACGCAATTGCTGGCACCCCCCGATGACGGGCTTGCCGGTCCGGTTGGAGTAGCGTTTTCGCAGGACGGGAAAACCGTTTACGTGGCCAGCGCCAAATCGCAATCGGTGGCGGCCTTCAGCTTGGCGGGCGCGAGCCGCACGGCGATCGGCTGCAATTGCACGCCTTCGACCCTGACGCCGATGGGCAACGTGTTTCTGCTGAACGACGTCACGAGCGGCCCGCTCTGGCTGCTCGACGGCACTGCGGCGACGCCGCGCACGGTGTTCGTTCCGGCGCGAGTGGAATAACTCAGGCTCTCGTCTTGCGGGCGCGCTCGGTCAAGTAGGCCGACAACGCTTCCCGCAGCGGAGGCATGGGCGGCAGACCGAGGCGTTCGATCCTACCGTTGGATAGCGCGGAGAATTTAGGACGGCGGGCCGGTGTTCGGTATTCTCTTTCATTGGTGGCCAGCAAGAGCGGATCCAGACCCTTCAGCTCGAAAATCAGCCGGGCGAACTGAAACCAGGAGGTCGGAAAACCACCGCCGATATGGAACAGGCCGGAGACCTCGCGGTCGACCAGATCCACCGTGCGCGCGGCGAGCAACGGCGCGAAAGTCGGCGAGCCGACGTGATCTTCCACTACGCGGATGGGCTGGCCGCCGGCAGCGAGACGCAGCATCAGCTCCACAAAATTGCCGCGGGCAGTGGTGAGTCCTCCGGGTCCGTAAACACCGCAGGTGCGGACAACCGTGACACGATCGAGGTAAGCCTGCGCGTATAGTTCTCCCGCAAGTTTGGAGACGGCATAGGCGCTGAGGGGATGGGTCGGGTCATCTTCGGCGTAGGGGTGGCGCGCCCGGCCGTCGAAGACGTAATCGGTTGAGAAATGCACCAGGCGGGCATCGATCTGGCGGCATGCCACGGCCAGGTTGCGCACCGCGAGGCTGTTCACGAGGAAAGCGGCCTGCGGCTCTTTTTCGGCTACATCCACCTGGTTATAGGCGGCGGCGTTGAACACAACGTCGGCGGCGGATCCGGCCAGCGCCCGCTCGACGGCCGCAGAATCGGTGATATCCACCTGTTTCCGGCCCCAACCGGTGACTGTATAGTCCCGGCTTCGGAGTTCGCGGACCAGTTCGACGCCTACCTGGCCGGAGGCCCCAAACACCACCGCGGTTCGGCTCATAGAAAGACAAGAATAACAGGATTAGGGACGGTAGCCTTTATAGAGAAACACCGCCACCGCGGCACAGACGGCCAAAAGCGCGACGATCACCGCGATCCACCGGCGCACCTTCGGCGTGAGCCACCCAAGCGAATCGACCGAGGGCGCGCCGCTCAGGATAGAGTGCATCAGGCGCCGCTGCGCGTTCGCGGGAGCCTTGCGCAAGGCTTTATCGATTTCTTTGCGCCCCTTCCGGTCGGCGATGAGGATGGTGGCCGAGTTGGCGCCGTTAGTGGTCTTCAGCAGTCGATTGCGCAGGCGCACCGGCACTTCGTCGACCGAGCGATAGACGCGATCGGCATTGCCGGTCGAAATCAGCACCGTGGATGTCTGGAACACGCCCGAGGAGGAGATGGGCGCGCCGCAGTTCGGGCAAGCGGCTCCACGGCCGGCGAATTGCTTATGGCAGCGGGGGCACTTCACTGCGCCACCGCCTTCGGATTGAGCGACTTCTCAGATTCCACAGTACCCTCCTCGTTTGAGGCGTGCTCCATGACGATCTGGATGAAGGCCAAGGCCGCCTTGGAGAGAGCTTTGTCCTTGCGGTAGACCAAACCCAACTTGCGAAACATGGGTTCGGGGGCGAGCGGTAGAGCGTGCAACTTACCGCTGGAGATTTCCTCGCGGCAGTTGGACACGGCGAGGAAGGTCACTCCCATACCGGCAAGGACGAAGCGCTTCATCATCTCGGTGGAATCGAGTTCCATGGAGATACTGAGGTCGTCTTCTACCGGTTCCAGCCAGGTATTCAGCCGGGAGCGGGTTTTACCGAGGCGCGGCAGCAATAGAACGCAGTGCACCACGTCTTCGGGCTTGACGTTCTTGTAGTTAGCCAGAGCGTGGCCTGCCGGGACGATCAGCCGGATCTCGTCGCGATTGAAGGGGACCACCTGGAGGCGTTTCTCCTCGGCCGGGAGCTGCGTGACGCCGAAATCGGCGGTGTTGTCCATGACGGCGTCCACCACGCGCGAGCCGTAGGAGCGGTCCAGCTGCAACTGCACCGCCGGGAACAGTTTTTTATACACCGAGAAAACCCGCGGCAGAAGGTAGATGCAGGTGGCTTCATTGGCGGCGATGACCAGTTCGCCGCGCGGATTGGTTTCCAGCTCGGCGATGGAATCCTGCGCCCGCCTGCGGAGTTCCAGAATCTGCTCGGCATAACCCGCGAAGATGCGGCCGGCGGTGGTAAGCGAGATGCGGCTGCCGAAGCGTTCGAACAATTCCGCGCGGAGTTCCTGCTCCAATTGCCGGACCTGTGCGCTGATGGCGGGCTGGGTGCGATAGCAGGTCTGCGCAGCCTTGGAAAAGCTTTTCAGCCGGACAATTTCGAGAAATGTATGGAGCTGGTCGAAATCCATAAAATCCGGGCTGGCGCACCCGTCGGGCCGGCCAGTCAAAAACTGAATCGGCGGGATAGAAATAATGTATTTCCCCCGCACGGTCCGTGGATGGTAAGTATTGTAGCAGAGGGCCCCGGGTGGTGCGGTTGAATTAACGGATTGTCGCAGATCGCAGCTTCCGCACCCCTCACCCGGGATTTCGGCGCTTACAGTCCTTCCGAGGCCCGTTCGGCATCGATGGCAGCGGCCGGACCTGCCGCCAAAGCTTCCTCGATCAACCGTTCTGCTTCCCACAAATTGCGCCGCTGCACCTGGATTTCGAATCCCAGCGGGGGGTATCCCATGGCACGCGTCAACAGGCAAGGGACACCGTGTGAATCGAGGATGCCGCGGATGATGTCGGCCTCGATTTCCGACCCCGTCGTAGAGGAACGGTAGAGGGTCACCATGTCGAGGTCGGGCGAAGTATCGACAGAATTACTCTCGTCGCAGTCAGCATCTTGCGCCATAGCTTCAGGATAGCGCAGAATGTGAAAAGGGCCGCGCATCGGCGCCGCTCCCGCGGAGGCATCACGATGTCCCAGGAAGAAAGAAATCAGAATTCGGAAGACGATTCCAGCAGCGCCAGCAATTTGGCGTGGTTTTTGACAGGCGCCTTTATCGGCGCAGCCGTGGCCGTCCTCTACGCGCCCAAGAGCGGCAAGGAAACGCGCCAGTTTCTGGCCGACAAGGTGCAGCAAAGCAAAGACGCGGTGACCGAATCCAGCAACAATATTGTGGAAGCCAGCAAGGACATGTTCGAGCGCGGGCGGCAGTTGGTGGACGACGCCGCGGACCTGTTCGAGCGCGGCCGCAAACTGGTGAAGGGCTAAACCCGCTGTCCACGCCGCTGCCCAGCCTTCCAACCATCACCGCCGGCGATTTTGAAATCTCTCGCGTCGATGAACGTGTGCATTGGTGGGATGGCGGCGCGTTTTTCGGCGTCGTGCCGAAGACCCTCTGGGGCCGCAAGTTCCCGGCCGACGACCTGAATCGCATCGCGGTCGCCTTCAATTGCTACCTGGTGCGCACGGGCGAGCACAATATCCTGATCGAGACCGGACTTGGGGATAAACGCGACGCCCGCGCGCGCGAGTTCATGAACGTGCCGGCGGCTACGGAGAACCTTCCGGAGGTGCTGGCGCATCGCGGCATCGACCCCGACTCAATCGACATCGTCGTCAACAGTCACCTGCATTGGGACCACGTGGGCGGCAATACCATCCTCGATGGAGACCGCGCGCGGCCGGCTTTTCCGCGCGCCCGCTACGTGGCGTCGCGCGGCGAGTGGGATCATGCCCACGAGCGCCATCCGCGCGACTCGGTGGCTTATCTGGATGCGAACTACGATCCGCTGGTGGAATCGGGGCACATGACGCTGGTGGACGGCGATTACGAGATTGCGCCGGGGGTGTGGATGCGGCGCGCGCCGGGACACAACCGCGACATGACGATCGTGACGGCGGAAAGCGGCGGGAAAACCTTCTGTTTTTTTTCGGACCTGGTGCCGACGGCGGCCCACGTACAACCCACTTGGGTAGCGGCCGTCGATCTGGATCCAATCACAACCATCGACAACAAAATGCGCTGGCTGGCAGCTGCCGCGGAGGGCGGCTGGCAATGCGCTTTTTCACACGACCCACAAGTGGCCTTCGCCCGGATTGCAAGAGACCCGAAGACCCAATTCAAGGCGATTTCGGTCTGATCACCGGTAGTTTCAGCCTCAGCGGGCAGCGGTCTGGGTAGTGGACCGGCGGCTGGCCCAATACTTCTTCATGCGCAGAGAAACTTCCTGGCGCTCGTCGGGATCCATCGATTTGCGGCCCCGCCGCGAGCGGCTCACCGCAGCCGACACGGAGACGGAATCACGCTGCAACGCCTCGAGAGCGGCGATGGCGCGAACCAGACTTTCTTTTTCTGCATACAGTTTTTGGATGGCATCGGAAAGATCCATGGGCGCTTATACCTGACCGATTTCATCAGTCTCACCAGAAACCGATTTCTTTCGCCGCAACAGGCAAAGTGGACTAATTGGATTAATTCTAACACGAAAAACCTTAAGATGAGCCAAAATTCTAAGAAATACTATCGGGCAGTCCGTTCCCCAAAGGAATCCGCACGGTATGATTTCGAACCGGAAAAACCGGTTAATTCCGAAAATCGCGGGGGCGCTCGTCACTTTGGCATGCAGAGCGGGTAGCGAGTTTTTCAGGTGCCGGTTCTGCTCCCGCCGAATGCGGACGCAGCTTTTCCCCCGGCCCATATAAAAGCGCGGTAAGTTACTATATTTAAGGCCTTAAAGTATGTTTCGTGACCTCGCTATCGCAGCTTGCTTAGCCGCCTGGCTAACGGCTGCCAAGGCATCGCCCCTTTCCTTCGAAGTTGCTTCCGTAAAACCCGCCGCGGCGTGCTGTGCCGCTGGCCAGTGGCGGGAAAGCAAGGCGGAAAACGACCGGCTCGATTTCCGCTACGTCACGCTGAAATATTGCATCGCCTTCAGCTACGGCATCAAGGAATTCCAGGTTTCCGGGCCGGGATGGCTGGGCGAGGCGCGGTATGACATCGTGGCCAAGGGACCGCTGGGTACCAAGCGCGAACAGCTTCCGGAGATGATGCAGGCGCTGCTGGCTGAGCGGTTCAAGCTGGAGGTCCATCACGAGAAAAAGGAGTTCCGGGTTTTCGCGCTGCTGGCGGGCAAGCCCAGCGCGAAACTGAAACCGACGCCGGACGATCCCGGCGGGCCGGGCGGCGCGGCCTTCGGGTTCAGCATGTCGGCGTCGGGGGTGGGCCGGCTGGAGGCCCGGCATTGTGACATGACGGCGCTGGCGAAAACGCTTCCGAGGCTGGTCGGCGGTCCGGTAATGGACGAGAGCCGGATACAGGGTCGCTACGATTTCGAGCTGGAGTTTTCGCCGGAAGACATCAATCGGATGGGCTTGCCGGATGTGCCGGCGGCGGCGGCCGAACCCGCGGTTTCCATTTTCACGTCGCTTCAGCAGATCGGGTTGAAGCTAGAACCGCGGAAAGTGCCACTGGACACAGTGGTGGTGGACAAGGCCGCGAAAATAGCCAGCGAGAACTGAGGCCCGTGAAACCGGGCTCCCGGGACCTCAAAAAACGCGGACAGATTCGATTTCTGCGCAAATCCGGCAGGTGAGTCCCCGGGCGTTTCAATGGATGATTGAAACTTGCGATTTTAGGAGGCCGGCCACGGCGCGGCGGAGGGCCGCCGTTATTTGCCCTTCAGGCGCAAAATACCGCCGGAGGGGCCGACCAACTGCGCCGCCGCGGCGCCCCCATGACCGTAACCGATGGCTTGCGCCGTGCGGCCGTTTCCGAGATCGATTTGCCGCACCGGATTCACCTCTAACCGGCCGTAAACGGCGCACCAATACGCCTTGGCTGCCAAATGCGTGGTGGTTTCGACTTCGGATAGGGCCTTTTCCACGGCACGCTTGTCCCATTTGAATCCCTTTGGCAACTCCGGCGGCGGCGCGGTTTCGGTGGAATCGAAGCTGGTGGAGATCGCTGCCGGGAAGGTACGGCCGGCGAAGGAGATCGCGAGCCCGCAGCTTTCATCGAGCCAGGTGTCTTCGCCATTGCCGAACGCCCTGCCGACGACGATTACGGTCCTGCCGGAGTATTGGACCGCGCCCCGTAGCGCCTGGCAGACCGTGAGGACGGGGACGGCGGGCGGCGCATCGCCGACCGCCATGGGCGCTAACGCCAACGCGACGATCCAAGCCGTTCGTGCCATGTTTCAGCGTACCGTCAACTCGAAGCTTCCTTTGAGCCGGATATCGCGGGAGGACGCGCCGATCATCACGTCGAACATGCCGGGCTCCGCCACCCAGGCATGCCTGGCAGCACTGTAGAACGACATGGCGCGCGGATCGAGCGTGAAGGTCACACCCTGCGCCTGGCCGGGCAAAAGCATCACGCGGCGAAAGCCTTTCAGTTCCTGCGGCGGACGGTCGGCGCTGGATTTGGCCTGGTGCACATAAAGCTGCACGACCTCCGCTCCGGCGCGCTGCCCGCCGTTCTTGAGCGTCATGCTCACCTGGACGCGCCGGCCGGGGCCGGTCTTGTCGGGCGTGATCTTCAGATCGCCGTAATCGAATTTGGTGTACGAGAGGCCGTGGCCGAAGGGAAACAGCGGCACGATGCCGCCTTGGTCGTAGTGCCGATAGCCCACGTAGATGCCCTCGGCGTATTCGGTGTGCAGATTCTGGCCAGGATAGTGGCCATAGGCTGGGGTGTCCTCAATGCGCGCCGGGAAAGTCACGGGAAGCTTGCCGGAGGGCGTGAAATCGCCAAAGAGTACCGAGGCGATGGCGTGCCCGCCTTCCTGCCCGCCATACCACATCGTCAGAACCGCCGGCACCTGTCCGATCCACGGCATGGCGACGGGCGATCCGGCATTGATCACCACAATGGTGTTCCGGTTCGCCTGAGCGATAGCCGTTACCAGCTCGTCCTGCCCTTCGGGAAGATTGAGCGACTTACGGTCGAAGCCTTCCGATTCGACGGAGGGGGCGTTGCCCACGATCACGATCGCAGCGTCGGCTTTGGCCGCGACGGCAGCGGCATCTTTGCGGAGTTGAGCGCGGGCCGAGGCGGAATCCTTGCTCGCGTCCTCACCGGGGATGGACACGCCCTGCGAATAGGTGACCTGAATGGCATTGCCGGCGCGCTCGCGGATGCCATCGAGAGGCGTGACGGAATAATTCGGGCGAACGAGCGAACTGCCGCCGCCACCGGTGCGGGCCACCGCGGCGTTCGGCCCAATGACGGCAAGCGAATGGACCGATTTCGCCACGGGCAAAACATCGCCCTCGTTCTTGAGGAGCACGATGCTTTCGGCGGCGGCGGTGCGCGCCACTGTTTTCTGTTCGGGTGTATCAACCGCTCCTCCGCCCGTGTGCGGCTTATCGAAAAGGCCGGCGGTGAACATGACGCGCAGGATGCGGCTCACGTTGTCGTCCACCGTGGCGGCGGAAATCTGGCCGGATTGGACGGCGGGGAGGACCTTGTCGGGCGTCAACCAGCCGGCGCCGTTGCCATCGGCCTGGGTTTGCGGGCGGGCGAGCCATCTCTTCATGGGCTCGCCGCCGGGCATTTCGAGATCCATGCCGGCGTTGACGGTAGCGGCGGTGGAGTAAGTGCTGCCCCAATCGGAAATCACGAAGCCTTTGAAGCCCCATTGCTTCTTGAGGACTTCGTGGAGCAGGTACGGGTTCTCGGCACAGTAGATGCCGTTCAGCTTGTTGTACACCGACATCACCGACCAGACCCCGCCTTCCTTGACGGCCGCCTCAAAGGCCGGGAAGTAGATCTCGTGGAGCGTGCGCTCGTCGATCTTTTCGTCGATGCGGTGACGTTCGAATTCCTGGTTGTTGGCGGCGAAGTGCTTGACGCTGGGGATCACGCCTTCGCCTTGCACGCCTTTGACAAAAGCGACCACCAGGCGGGAGGCCAGGTACGGATCTTCGCCGTAGCCTTCGAAATTGCGGCCCCAGAGCGGCTGGCGGGCGATATTGACGGTGGGGCCGAGGATCATATCGCGGCCCAGGGCCTTGACTTCCTGGCCAAGGGCTTTGGCTGCTTGCGCGACGATGTCCGGGTCCCAGGTGGCGGCCATGGCGATTCCGGAAGGGAAAGCGGTGGAAGTAATTTTCGGCGTGGAGGCGGCATTGGTGACGGCGGAACTGCCGAACCAGGCACGCACGCCTATGGGACCATCGGCCATCTTGATGGCGGGGATGCCGAGGCGCTCGATGGGCTGGCTTTCCATCCAGCCGGAGCCGGCTAGCATGGCCGCTTTTTCCTCGAGGGTCATGCGATGGAGCAGATCGGTGACGCGTGCCTCCACCGGCAGCTTCGGGTTTTTGTAGAGAGGCACGGGCGTGTCCTTTTGCGGCTGCGCCAGCGACCATCCGGCCGCGAGGGCCGCAATGGCGATCAAGGGCCGGTAAATCCGCATGATAGAACTCCTTCCTGAAAAGCACCAATTAACGACCACCGGCTCAAGCCGGTGCAATCGGGATGCGACTGAAAGTGGCTTGACGTGCATGGACGTGCGTGCGCCGATACCGTCTGTCCCTTAACTGCTCTCCTCATCGTCCACAAACCAAGGGTGAGACCTGCTGGAAGCTGTTCCCCTGAAAGGCCAAGGGACTAGACCTGGAAGCCTGACCTAAAAAGAAAAGCACCGGCGCTCGCGTCTGATCAGCTTTCTTTTTCACCGGTCGCCTTCAGCTCGCGAGCCATTTCCGTCAGCAGCCTAATCCCGGCGTCGGGCAGACCGGCCAGTTCGGCGAACAGGGCTTCCAGCAACCGCTCGCGAGACGGCTTCACCCGCATTTCGGCGATCGCGCACCACTCGGCGTCCACAGCCGCGACCCAGCCCGACGTGGCAAGCTCGGGCTTCTCCAGCAGCGCGGCCAAGGCTCGAACGCGCCTCAGCAACTCGTCCATCGTCTTTCTCCGCTCAGCCTATCAAACTCAGTGTTGATGCGCTTTGCTTCTGCCCGAACCTCTTCCCGATGGGCCGCCGCGGGCCGGAACTGCATCGCCCGACTCTTCCGCGCCGGCCAGCAGGAACACCAGCGGCGCGTTCCAGTTGATGGCGATTTCGTTAGAGGAATACGAGCCCTGGTCGTCGACGTACATTTTTGCCGGTGGCAGATCGGCCGGCAGCTTGAGCATCACAGCGTCCTGCCGTCCCTTGTTGGGGCCGCCGGAAAGCAAGCCGGGCCAGGGCTCGTCGTTGTTGTCGGCAGCGCTGGGGCGATGGTGCGGATGGCGGAACGGATTCTCGCCCACACGGGTCACGAACGATAGCGAAAACGTGTTCCGGCCGAGCAGGTAATGCAGGTCTTCGACGGCAGCGTCGGCGTAGCGCTGGTTATGCAGCATGGAGCTGGCGATCATCAGTTCCATGCCGTAGTTCGCGAGCACGCCGTTCGAGCCCCAGATGTAATCGCGATTGGTGAGGCTGATGCGGTAGCCGTTGCTACCCGCGCGATTGGCTATCTCGTCGGCGGCGCCGATCAAATCGTGGCGGATGGTGTTGGCAGCACCGGGATCGGCGCTGGGGGCCAGGGCGTAAGTCCAGAATGCGAGATAGCCGACGTCCGACCAGGACGGCGGTTCGGCTTCCTCGTCGACCGCGGGCCGGCGAAAGGCGGCATAGTGGTCCAGAAAATATTGGGAGTAGACCTGGTTGCCGGTGGTGCGGAAAAGTTCGGCGGCCGCCCAGAGTTGCTCGTCGGCGCAATTATTATCGCCGTACTCGCCGGTGGAAACTCCGGGAGGGTTCTTAAACGGAACGTTGACGTGTTCCCCGAGCCATTGGAACGCTTTCTGCGCGGCCTGAGTGCATTTGGCGGCATAGGCCGGATTGAAGGGCGCGTACACCCGTCCGGCGATGGCCATGACGGCGGCAAAATCGCCGGTGGAGCAACTACTCTTGAATGGCTCCTTGCCGGTGCCGATCACATAGCTGACCATCTTGTCCTTTTCGGGCATGATGAAATCACAAAATTTCTCGCTGGTCTGCTTCTGCCAGACACCGCCGTCGTCATCCTGCATCGAGAGCATCCAGTCGAGATTCCATTTGATCTCGTTGAGCATGTCGGGCAGGCCGTTGCCCGACTCGGGAAGCGCGAGGTTGACGTTTTTCAGACGCGAGCCATAGAACTCGTAGGCCCACAGGAGGGTGCCGGTAGTGATGCCGGAGTTCACAACGTAGCGTCCGTAGTCTCCGGCGTCGTGCCAGCCGCCTACGGCGGCCTTTGGGCCGGTTTTGCCGGAGGAGGCGTGGTACGCACCCTCGAGATGGCAGGCCGGATGCTTGTAGCCCGGAAATTCCGGGCCTAAATCCACCGCGATGCCGCAGCGCTGCCCGTAGTAGGAGCGCATGGCGAGCCGCCAAGTTTTGGCATAGACGTCCGGGGCGATGTCGAAATCCCAACTGCGGCCCACGCCCGGCACGTCGACATAATACTGGCCGGGCTTGATGAGTTTGCTGAAGTCGGCGGCTTGCACGCGGTCGCCGGAATCGTAGTCGTCGCGGCCGGCGGCGAGCGTGCCATGATAAACCGGCTTGCCGTCCCTGGTTAAGTTTACGGTAAATTCCGTGGCGGGGTTCTTCGACACCACCAGCGCGATCTTCGTGGCATTGGGGAGATAGCCTACCTGATCGACCTTGATATCGACGGTAGGATTAGCCGCCAACAACGGTGCGGCAGCGATCAAAAATGCGATCCATTTCATATGCTTTCGAGGGCCCAGTATCTGCGATACCAAGCCGGTTCCAGCGTCCAAACCGACGACCGTCCAGACACCCACCGGCCGGCCCGCGATTTTTCGGCTAGCTACCACATCTATCAGTTTTAGGAACGGCTTGTCGACCGGGTATCGATTTTCGACGGTTATGGTAACTCCCAGCGGCCGGTTGCGGCGTGACGACACCTAAAGATCCGCGGAGGATCGCCGATAGAAATTGTAAGAGAGGCAGGATCAAGTGCGCGCTTCGAATATGACAATAGGGAGAAGGTTTGCCCTGACCGGGGCATTTCTGAGCTTGACGACGATCATTTTAGGAATTGTGGCCCTGGTCGGGATCTCCGGGGCGGACAACTCTCTGGCTGCCCTTGCCGACGAATCTCTGGCGGGAGTTTCCGCGTGTAGCCGGGTACAGGCGGGCCTGCTCGAACTACGCGGCGATATGTGGCGCCACGTCGCCTCCACCGATCCCGCGGACAAGGCCCGGCTGGACGGCGAGATTCAGCGTCTCAAGGGCAATATCGCAGCGGGAATGTCAGCGGCGGCGCGAGCCATTTTCTCCGACGAAGGGCGAGAGTTGTACGGCAAGATTCAGCCTCTGCTCGACCAGTATTATCGAGCTTGGGATGGGGTCGCCGAGCTCAGCCGCGCATCGAAGGAAGAACAAGCCTACAAGAAATACGTCGCGGAAGCCACCCCGATCTCCACTTCGCTCAAATCGGCGGTGGCGGCAGAAGCCGAATACAGCCGATCTTCCGGGGCGCGGAATGGTGTCGAGGGCCGCGCCCGTGCATCGCACGGCCGTACATTGATTTGGATGGTTCTGTTGTCATCGGTTCTCTCGAGCGCGGGCCTTGTGTTGGCGATGGTTCGCGGTATCAATCGAACGCTGGTGCGGGCAGTTTCCGAAATCGGCGGTGGGGCAGCCCAAGTGGCCAATGCGGCCGCGCAGATTTCATCGTCCAGCCAAGCCCTGGCACAGGGTTCGTCCGAGCAGGCGGCGTCTTTGGAGGAAACTTCTTCGTCGAGCGAGGAAATCAATTCCATGGCGCAGAAAAACACCGAAAATACCAATGCCGCGGCGGAACTGGTGGGCCGGTTACAGGCTGCGTTTTCGGATGCGAATCGCTCTCTCGACGGCACGGTAGAGGCTATGCAGGAGCTGACCGGGTCCAGCAAGAAAATTTCGCGCATTATCGCGGTGATCGATGAGATCGCATTTCAGACCAACATCCTGGCTCTGAATGCGGCCGTGGAAGCGGCGCGGGCGGGCGAAGCCGGAATGGGGTTTGCGGTGGTGGCCGACGAGGTTCGCAACCTGGCACAGCGGTCCGCGCAAGCGGCGAAGGATACGGCGTCTCTGATCGAGGAATCGATTGCGCGGTCGCGCGATGGCAAGGCGAAGGTGGACCTTGTGGCCGCCGCGATCCGCGCCATCGTGCAGGATTCCAACAAAATCAAAGTGCTGGTGGACGAAGTAAACGTGGCAAGCCAGGAGCAGTCGCGGGGAATCGAGCAGGTGGCAAAGGCGGTCACCCAAATGGAAAACGTGACGCAACAAGCTGCGGCCAGCGCCCAACAGAGCGCCTCGGCGTCGACGGAATTGACCGCGCAGGCGGAATCCCTGAAAGAAGTTGTGGGGCGGCTCAGCTCGATAGTGGGAATTCGTACAGAAGCAAGCACGTCTTCGGGAAGGCGTGGGGCCAGTGCGGCGGCGAAAGGCTCGGTTTCGGGATCAAGGAAAGACAGCCGGAAGGAGTTCCCTCTCAACGAGAGCGAGCTCGATTGATCGAACCGCAAGGCGCTCTCGTAAAGTCAATAACTTGGCAGGTTTGTTCAAGACATCCATACCCTAGGGATGGCCTCACCGGAACAGATTCCTCGCGGCCGCGCCTCCGTCACGGTGTTGGCTGTGATACGCTTCACCGGAATGAGCCCCCTGTCGCCCGTTTCTTGCGTTACACTTTCGGAGGCGCCTGTATGCTCCGAATTACACTCGGGGGGCGGAGGCTGGGCGCCTCACGGAGGAAGAAAAAGAAAATGCTACGAATTTTGACAGCCTTATTAGTGTGTGCGGCGGCGGAGGCCGCAACGCTGAATGTGAACCTCGCCATCAATGCCACCATGACGGCGACCGCTTCGGGGGGGTACGCCGCGTCGGGGTCGGCGACATTGACCGGCGGGATTACGGACAGCGGCACGTTCAGTTCAACCATCGACCTGACGACCATCACGACTACGGGCGCTCCCTATACTTTGACGCTCAAAAACGGCATCTTGGGCGGAACTATGGTGATACCGGACTCGGCTCTAGTAGGGCTTCTCGGGGGAGGAACTTCCGCTTCGGGTATTTCCGCCACGGTCGCCAGTGCCACCGGGAGCTACGCCGGCGATTCGGGTTCGTTTCCCAGCCTATCTGGCTCCGGCGGGTTCAATGCGACTGGTGCGATCACGTTCACACTGAGCGGCGCCGGCACTCTGACGACCGGCGGAACGGTCACCAATCCTCCGCCGACTATCACGGCGGTGTTGGACGCCGCCAGCAATACCCCGAACGTGGCGCAGGGAACGATTTTCATTGTGAAAGGCAAGCTGCTGTGTCCAGGCAGCCAGTTGACCGAGTTCAGCGTCCCGCGGCCGACAACCACTCCGGATGGCGTACAGATTACATTCACACCGGCGGCGGGCGGGACGGGGACGAATGCCCTCCTCTGGTATGAAGATCCAGGCTATGACGGCACTGGAACGTGTCAGCTCGCCGGCATTCTGCCATCCTCGGTAGCGACCGGAAACTACAATGTGACGGTCACCAGCGGTACTGCGACCAGCGCGCCGGTGACGACGCAGGTGCTGGCAAGCAAATTCGCCATGTTTACCCAGGACAGTACCGGCAACGGTCTGGCAGTGGCGCAAAACGTGGTTTCGACGACGGAATACGACCTCAACCGGCTCACTACCGGAACAATTAACGGGATCAAGATTTCGCCTGCGTACCCGGGAGAGTACATGGTCGTCTACGGTACCGGCCTCGGCGGGGTTGCCGGCGACGACAACATTCCATCTCCGGTCTATGACTTCACTAAGAACGGAGTTACCGTGCAAGCCATCGTCGGCGGCACGGCAATCCCGGCTCTGTTCGCGGGCCGCGCCGGTTACGCCGGTGAGGATCAGATCAACTTCCAGCTCCCGGCGAACATCGCGACCGGCTGCACGGTGGTTCTACAAATCTCCGTGAACGGCGTCAAGAGCCCGGCCACCACCATTTCAATCGCCAACAGCGCCTCCGCCGGTACCTGTACTTTGGCGGGATACTCTTCGTCTCTGCTGAGTTCCTTGGATAACGGGGCCACAATCAATACGGGCAGCTTCGAGTTGACCCAGATCAGCAGTTCCGTGGAAGGTGAGACGTTCACCGAGGCCTCCGTCGGAGGGAGCTTTACGCAACTGTCGGGGCTGGAACTGCCCTCGTTGGCAACCGGCGGTTCGACGACGGTGAACACGCAGACTATCGGAAGCTGCACGGTGTATACCGCCACCTTCACTGGCAATAACGCTACCCAAACGCCATCGGCGGGAGGCGTATCCACAAATCTGGATGCCGGCCAAGTCACCATTAGCGGGCCGGCAGTCTCGAACCTGAGCAATAGCGCAATGACGGACTCCGCGGGCGCCTACTCTCTGACGATCGGTGAAACCGGGCTCGGTCTTACGGGCGGCCCGACCGGCACACTCGGCGCCGGCGCCTATCCGATCACTGCCGCCGGCGGGACGGGGGTAAAAGGCTTCAACACCTCGATTACGCTCGGCCCGCCGCTTACTATTACGGGCGGCCTGCCCACCACGGTCGTGAGAAGCAACGGGATGCCTCTGGCCTGGACTGGCGGGAACTCCACCGACGTGGTCAGCATCCAAGGTTTTTCGGGCACGAGCACCGGGACAGAGCCCAACACAACCACCACCGCGACGGTTTTCACCTGTACCACGACCGCAGGAACCGGAGGGTTTACGGTTTCCTCACAGGTCCTGGACCTGCTGCCGGCGACGGGATCGGCCACTTCCGGCGGCGTTGGATACTTGACTGTGTCTTCCGGACCGGCGCCAGTACCGTTCACCACGAGCTTGACGTCTTCACCTTCGACCACGGTTCAGGCTTTGTACTCGGCCGGGGTCGGGACCGCCGGCAGCGTCATTTATCAGTAGGACCCAAACATCCGCGTTTCGACCGGGAGATCGCGATTGCGAGCGCGATCTCCTTTTTTTCTTTGTGGGGGCGCACCGCGCCATCGAGCCGAAGCTGCTACAGTAAGCCAAGGAACCCCATGGCCACTGGAATCGATCCCGATGTTCGCTACTGTTCGCAGTGCGGCCGGCCATCCCCGCTCGACGAACTCGCCCGCTTCGGCGCTACACTGGTGTGCCCAGCCTGCAAGAGCAGTTTCGTGCAAAAACTGCGGGAAGGCGTCGCGCCGGTAGCGCCTGCATTCCGTTATGGCGGGTTCTGGATTCGCTTCGTGGCGGCCGTGATCGACGCCGTGATCCTGGGCGTCGTCTCGAGCGCGCTTGAGTTCCTGATCGTGGGCAGCGCCTTCAGGCCTTTACTGAACATACAGCAGCCGGTGCCGCCCGACGAGGCACTCGCGGCGTTCGGCTCCATGATGGGGACGCTGGCCCTCAGCATGCTCGTGAGCATCCTCCTCACCGCCGCGTATGAAGGATTCTTCGTAGCGCGCGTGGGTGCCACACCGGGCAAGATGGCGCTCGGGCTGAAAGTGGTTCGGCCGAACGGCGGCCCGGTGACGTTGGGCCGCGCCTTCGGGCGCTATTTCGCAAAATGGCTGAGTTCCCTGACGTTGGGCATTGGGTACATGATCGCCGGCGTGGACGCGCAGAAGCGCGCGATGCACGATATGATTGCCGATACTCGCGTCATCAAGGCCGGCGATGCGCCGCCGGAGCCATCGCGGATCTGATCTTCAATGCCTCTCCCGTGCGCCCGCTGCGATTCGCCGCTGCCCTTATGGGAGCTGTCAACCACCGGCGCCGCGGTATGCACGGCCTGCGGTTCGCACAATACCGTGCGCGTGTTTCCCGCGCTGTTCGCAGCGCCGGGCGCGCCCGCAGTGCCGGAGAGCGCGAACGAGGGGGAGGCCGCGTGCTTCGATCATCCGTCGAAACGCGCCGTCGCAGCCTGCCATCAGTGCGGCCGATTCGTGTGCCAGTTGTGCTCGGTGGAATTCGAGGGCGAAGTATGGTGTCCGGCGTGCGTCACCGCCGGGCCCGGCCACAGCAAGGCGGTATACCTCGACCCTGCGCGCACGTTGTACGATTCCATCGCGATCGCGGTTCCGCTGGCATCGCTCATTTTTTGGCCGCTGACGATCATCACCGGCCCTGGCGCCGTGGTCTTCTCCGCGATGATGTGGAAGCGGCCGCTCAGCCTGGTTCGCAAACATCGATGGCGGTTCGTGGCGGCTATCGTGTTCGGGCTTACCGAGACGATCGGCTGGATCTGGCTGGTGGTCTACTGGTGGGAGCAGGTCCGGATGGGAGTGAATGCCACCGGCCGCTGAGGAGAAATACCGCCGGCTGCCCGGACGCCGACGGGGCATCGTATCGGGCGCCAGTTTATGGATGGGCTCGGACCACATTCTGCTGGTGAAATCGGCCTGGTTTCGCGAGGAATACAAGCGCTTTTACCTGCGCGATATTCAGGCCATCGTAGTTGCACCGGGGGTGCGATTCTATGTGTCCGCGCCCATGCTGGCCTTCGCGGTGGCGTGGCTGTTCTCGGCATCTTTCCTCACCTTCTGGCCGCAAGCGGTCGCGATCGGCTGGACCATCGCGACGGTGGTCTGGATCGGAGCGTGGCTCGCGGTTTCGCTCGCCGGAGGATGCCGCTGCCGTTTATACACGGCGGTGAGCCGCGACGAACTCCCCTCGCTTTTCCGCACCTGGACGGCGCGGAGATTCCTGCGCCAGGTCGAGCCGCGAATCGAAGAGCTGCAAGGCCGAGTGGACGCGAATTGGACGGAAGCGGGAAAGAGCAGTGCCGGTCCGGTGGCCGCCGCATCGGCCCCCGCGGAGGTTCGACCCCGCACCCGGGCGGCCAATCATACGCCGGCGTCGGATCTCTTCGTTCTCGTCCTGGTCGTGAGTTCGATCGTGGGACTGGCCACCGCACGTTCGATTTCCGCGATCTGGAATCGCGTGAATACCGGGCTGGCGGTGGTGCTGATCGTGGGCGCGGTGGCCGTACTCGTGGAGCATTCACGCGGCAAACTTTCGAGCGCGATGCAGCGGGTGGCGGTCGCTTCGATGCTGCTCACCGGCGTGACCTTCTACGTTCAGACATTCACCTTCACATTCATTAACAGCGTGCGCGCCGGCGCGGGACCGGCCATGACCGGCCCGCTGCGCCCGTTCGTGGTGGCCCACCAGGCGACTTACTGGCTGGAGTTACTGCTGGGATTCATCGGCGCTATCCTCACACTAAGCGGCACATACCGGAACGAGACAGATATCATAAAGGACTGACCGAAGCATGAGCCCGGCCATTCAACAGCGCTGCTGGAACCATCCGGACCGCGAGGCATCCTGCCGTTGTCCGCATTGCGTGCGGTCGTTCTGCCGCGAGTGCGTGACCGAGCACGAATCGCAGCTTTTGTGCGCGGCCTGTCTGGAGGCAGTGGCGCGCGACCGTCCATCGGCGCGGCGGGCGTTCCGCCGCTTCCTTCCGGCCGCCCTCGCGCTGGCTGGATTTGTGTTTGCCTGGTTCGTGTTCTACGGCGTGGGGCAGGCCTTTCTGGAATCGACAGCGCGCCCGGAGCCCACATGGCAGAATCGATGAAGGGTCGCGGCTGTGTATGGAGTCTCGCGTGCGCGTAGCTCCCGGCGCCGTCCCACTGCTCGAAGAGGCGGTCCACCTGCTTCGCCGGACGCCGCGGAGTACACTCGTCTGCCACTTTATCGGCGCCACGCCGTTCGCGCTGGCGCTGCTGATTTTCTGGAACGACGTCAACAACCCGCACACCACCGACGCCACCGCCGGCAGGGATTCGGTGGTGCTTGCGCTGCTCCTGGTATGGATGAACTGCTGGCGCGGGATTTTCGCCGGCCGCCTGCGCCGGCATCTCTGCGCCACACCCGAAATCCCATGGACGTGGCAGCACATCTGGAATCTGGTTGCCGGCCAGGCATTCCTCGGCGCCACCAAACTGGTGGTTCTGCCCTTGAGCCTGCTCACCATTTTCGGATTCTCCTGGACCGTAGCTTTTTATCGCAGCGCTACCGCTCTCGCCGACCGCGGCGATCTCGACCCCACGCAGTTGATGGCTCGCGCGCGGCAACTGGCCGGCTTCGACCGGCGGCAGAGCTGGTTTCTCCTGCCCATCATCGGTTTCCTCTGGCTGCTCTTTACGGCCAATCTCGCCCTCACGCTGGCGATTCTCCCACAACTCGTCCACACGCTAACCGGCTACGAGTCGCAATTCAGCCGCAGCGGAGGATACTACATTTTCACGCCGTTGTTTTTCTGGGCCACGCTGGCCATTTCGTGGATGATTTTCGACCCGTTTATCCAGGCGGTGTACTGCCTGCGCGCCTTCTACGGAGAATCGGTTCGCACAGGCGAGGATATCCGGGCCGGCCTGCGTACGATCACCACGGCCGCCGGTCTTCTTCTGCTGCTCCTGCCTTTTCACGCCTTCGGCAACGTTCCGCCACAGCAACTGGAACAGCCGGTGCGCCAGGCCATGCAGTCGTCGGAGTACGATTGGCGGCTGCCGGCGCGCGCGGAGACCGCGCCGCAAGGCGTGCCGTGGCTGATTCGCGTTACCGATAAGCTGATCGACGGCCTGAAGTCGATCTTCCACGCCATCGGCAAGGCGATCGATTCGTTTTTCCAGTGGCTGCGCAAGCTGTTCGCGATCGCCGGCCAGCAGAATGAGGGCACGCTGCCGAAATCGGGGCTGCACTGGAGCCTTTACGTTCTGATCGCTCTGGTATTGCTCGTCGCCGGCTGGATTGCCTGGCGGCGGCGCTGGTTCGTGCGCGCGCCCCCCAAAGCGCCGGCGCCGGCGCTCGAAGCGGTCCGGCTCGATGCCGAAGATCTCACGGTCGACCGGCTTCCGGAAGACGGCTGGCTGGAGCTGGCCGAGAGGATGATCGCCGAAGGCAACTTCCGGCTGGCGTTGCGCGCGTATTATCTGGCGAATCTAGCGTGGCTGGGGCGCAATCAATTCCTGACCATCGATGCCGGCAAGACCAATCGCGAATATGAACTCGAATTGCGACGCAGGGCGCGCGCCTTCGCCGGCGCGCGGCGCGAGTTCGCCGTCAATATCGCGGCTTTCGAACGGGCCTGGTACGGGCGGCACGAAGTCTCGGCTGGAGAGGCATCGGAATTTCACGGACGGACGGAGAGCATCAAAATGGCGCTCGCCGCGCCGCGGGGAGCGGCGGCATGAACGCGTCTTTGCGCGACGCACGCGCCGGCTTTGTTATCGTCCTGCTGGCGGCGGTGTTCACCTTCGGACTGATCCGCGCATTTTCCATCCGGTTCGCGACGGGCGACGTCTACCCGGATTATTCCAGCATGAAAGCCAGCCCTTCGGGCGCGAAACTGCTCTACGACGCTCTGGCGCGCACGCCCGGGCTCGGGGTTAGCCGAAACTTTCAGCCGCTGGAGTATTCCGATGAGAAGAACGCGGCGTACTTTTTTTTAGCGTTCCATGCCGGGCCGGATGCGGGAGCGTCACAGTCGCCCCTCGATACCTGGGAGAGACTGGCCAACCGCGGTAATCGCGTGGTGGCGACGTCTAATTGGGATGGCGAGGGCGAGCCGCCGCAGGCGGAGCAAATCGCAAGGCGGTGGCAGGTGAAACTGGCATTTGACAAAGAAAGGAAGCTCCCGTACTTCAGCGAGGCGCCGGGCTGGCGCGTAATGGATCGCGCCGGCGATGAAATCCAGGCTGTGGAGAAGAATTTCGGGAAAGGCAGCATCGTGCTCTTTTCGGAGAGCGGCGACTTCAGCAATGAACAGGTCGCGCAACTCGATCGCCTGGACCGAATTTCCGCTGCCATCGGTCCGAAGACCCATGTCATTTTCGACGAGCAGCATTTCGGCATAAACGAATCGGGGACGGTAGTCGGCCTGGCGCGCCATTTCCACCTCACCGGGATGGCCGTCGGGCTGGCGCTGTGCGCCGCCCTCTTCATCTGGAAGAACGCCGCCAGCTTTCCACCGCCCGCTCCCGCGGCGCCGCGCCAGACGCTCGCCGGCCGCACCTCGATTTCCGGACTCAACACGCTGCTGCGCCGCCACATCAAGCCTGCCGGCCTGGCGGCCGCCTGCTGGAACGAGTGGCTTGCCGGCAATGGGCGCGATCTGTCGCCCGAGCGCCGCGCGCGCGCCGAGGCCATTCTGCGCCAGCACGGGCGCGACCCGCTTGCCGCGGCGCGCGAAATCCAGACCGTCTTGCATGCGAAAGGACCGCTTTGAACCTCGATCAATTCCAAGCTGCCACTGACAACATTCTCGCGGGCATCCGCAAAGTGATCATCGGCCAGGACGACGCGATTCGCTATTCGCTGGTGGTGGTGCTGTGCAATCAGCACGCGCTGATCGAGGGTGTTCCGGGGCTCGGCAAGACCCTGCTGGCGCGCACGCTCGCCTGCTGCCTGGGCGGCGAGTTCAAACGCATTCAGTTCACGCCCGACCTGATGCCGGCCGATATCACCGGCACCCACATCTTCAATCTCGGGCGCAACGAGTTCACGCTGGTGAAAGGGCCGCTTTTCACGACGTTTCTGCTGGCCGATGAAATCAATCGCGCGCCCGCCAAGACACAATCGGCGCTGCTGGAGGCGATGCAGGAGCGGACGGTGACCATCGATCGCGAGAGCCATAAGCTTTCCCCCGATTTCACGGTCTTCGCCACGCAGAACCCCATCGAATCGGAGGGGACCTATCCCCTACCCGAGGCGCAGAAGGACCGCTTCATGCTGAAAATCCCTATGACGTGGCCGCAGGGCGAGGAAGAGCTGTCGCTGGCGCGGCGGAGTCTCAACGAAACGGCGCCGGAAGCGGTGCTCCTGCGCGGCGAAGTGACGCAATGCGTCACGCAAGCGGAGCTGACTGCTCTGCGCGAGGCGATGGGGCTGGTTCTGGTGAGCGACCAACTGGTGGATTACGCCGTGCAGGTGGTGCGCCGCACGCGGAGCGACGATGCCGTCCTGGTGGGCGCCGGTCCGAGAGCCACCCAGTCTCTGCTGCGCGCCGCCCGCGCCTGGGCGGCGCTTTCGGGCCGCGATTTCGTCAGCCCGGACGATGTGCGCGCGGTGGCATCTCCGGTGCTCGAACACCGCATTCTGCTGCGTCCGGAATCGGAACTCGAAGGGGTGCGGATTTCGGAGGTGCTGGATCGGATTTTACACGATGTGCCGGTGCCGCGATGAGCAGTTCAGCGTCTCCGACCCCGGCTAAAAGCCGGCGGCAGCCAGGATGGGCTGCCTTACTATGATCGTTCCGTCTCAGCGTTTGCTGCTCCTGGCCGCCGTGGTGGCGCTGCCGCTGGCAGCCGCGGCGGGATTTGTTCCGGGACTCGCCGTCCCATGCGGCGTCACGCTGGCGCTGTGGGCGCTCGTCGTCGCCGCGGACGCCCTCCGCGGGCGCGCGCGTCTCGATGCCCTGACGGCCGGCGCGCCATCCGTCCTGCGATTCACCAAGGACCTTCCCGCGCACGTGCCGATTCGCATTTCGAACCGGCTCAAAGAGCCGCTAGCCATCCGCCTCAGTGTATCCACACCCGCCGCCGTGCCGTCGGCGAACCTCGTCGAGGACGCCGTCGTTCCGGCGGGCGATTCGCGCCTCGACTGGGCCTGCACGGGTATCGAACGCGGCGATCATGCCGTCACCGCAATTCATCTCGAAGCGCCCTCGCCGTTCGGTCTTTGGCTGGCACGCTCCGAGCGGGCGCTCGTCTCAACCGTTCGGGTCTATCCCAACCTGCGCGACCGCGCCACCGCGGCGATTTTTCAGCGCACTGCCGTCACCGGTCTGCGCATGCGGCGGCAAGTGGGGAAAGGCCGCGAGTTCGACAACCTCCGCCACTACATGCCCGGCGACGGGTTCGAAGATATCGACTGGAAGGCCACCGCGCGCCGGCAGTTTCCGGTGGTGAAGCTGTTCCGAGTGGAACATGCGCAGGAAGTTTATGCCGCGGTGGATTCCTCGCGCCTTTCCGGCCGCCCGCAGATTCTGGAAAGCTTCGTAGGCGCCGCGCTGCACCTGGCGTTGGTGGCGCAGGCACAAGCGGACCGCTTCGGCCTGGTGACGTTCAGCGACCGCACCCACAAATTCGTCCGCGCGCGAAATGGCCTGGACCATTTCCGCCTCTGCCGCGAAGCCATCTACAACCTGCAGGCCAGCCGCGTGAGCCCCGATTTCCGCGAGGTTTTCACAACCCTCCAGTTGAACCTGAGCCGGCGCGCGCTGCTCGTCTTCTTCACCTCGCTGGACGATGCCCTGCTGGCGGAGACCTTCGAACGCGAAATCGCCATCCTTGCCCGCCGTCACGTGGTGCTGGTGAACACGCCGCAACCGCCGGAACTGAAGCCGCTCTTTACCGACGCGTCCTCGGCCGATCTCGATTCGCTTTACGCCGGCCTGGGAGGCCAGATGATCGGTAATCGCCTGCGCCATCTCTCTCGCGCGCTCAGCAATCGCGGCGTGCGGCTCGCCGTGGTTGACCCGGGCCGCATCAAAACACAAGTGACTTCGGAGTATCTTGAGGTGAAGCGGAGGCAGGTGCTGTGATCGTCGATATGGCGCGTTTCGCGGCCGCCGAGCGTCCTTATTGGGACGAATTGCGGGCGCTTCTGGAGGGCATGGACACCGATCCCGAACGGCGCCTCACGCTGGCCGAAATCCAGCGCCTGCATTACCTCTACGAACGATCGTCGGCGGGGCTGGCACGGCTCGATACGTTCTCCACCGACCCGGCGCTGCGCGGGACGCTGGAATCGCTGGTGGCGCGCGCGTACACCGAAATCCACGAAACGCGCGAGCCCAGGAAGATCCGCTGGAAGGCCATCCTGCTGGGATTTCCACGCGCTTTCCGGCGCCACCTGGGAGCGTTCCGGCTGTCGGTTGGGATCACGGTGCTGGGCTGCGCCTTCGGGTGGCTGGCGATTCGCATGGACCCGCATTCCAAGGCTGTGCTCATGCCGTTCCAGGGTCTGCTCAATTCGCCCGCCGAACGGGTCCATCAGGAAGAAACCGTCAGCAAGGACAGGCTCAGCGGATCCAAGGCGACTTTCTCCGCCGAACTAATGACTCACAACATCCAGGTCACCGTGGTCACGCTGGCCATGGGAATGACGTTCGGAGTGGGCACGCTGATCCTGCTTTTTTATAATGGTGTGATCCTGGGCGCGGTGGCGGCCGATTATATCGCTGCCGGATTCGGCACGTTTCTGACCGGCTGGCTGCTGCCGCACGGGTCGGTGGAGATTCCCGCGATTCTGTTGGGCGGGCAGGGCGGCTTCATTCTGGCGGGCGCGCTCATCGGCTGGGGTGGAAGCACCACGCGACCGGAGCGGCTGCGCGCGATCGCGCCGGATTTGTTCGCCATTGTCGGCGGCGCCGCCGCCATGCTGGTGTGGGCGGGAATGGTGGAGGCGTTCATTTCGCAGTATCACAAGCCCGTAATTCCCTACGGTCTGAAGATCGCGTTCGGCGCCTGCGAACTCACGGCGCTCTCACTGTATCTGGGATGGGCCGGCCGCGAATGACGGCCGCGCGTCCATCCCGCCTGAGTATCGAGACTCCCGAAGGAGTGGTCTTCTCGTTCGAACTCGCCACACCGGTCACGCGCGCGCTGGCGTGGAGCGTGGATACCGCCGCCATCGTACTTGGGAACATGCTCGTCGGGCAGATTGCCAAGCTGGTCGCCAAAATGAACACCGACGTGGCGAACGCCGTTTCGGTGGCCGGGTTCTTCGCGATTTCGATCGTCTATGCGATCGTGCTCGAATGGCGCTGGCGCGGGCAGACGATCGGCAAGCGGCTGCTCGGATTGCGCGTGATGGATGTGCACGGTTTGCGCCTCGAGCTCCCGCAAATTGCCCTGCGCAATCTTTTGCGCGTCATCGATATGCTCCCCTTCTTTTATCTCGTCGGCGGACTTACCTGCGTGTTCAGCCGGAACGCGCAACGGCTCGGCGACATGGCGGCCAACACCATCGTGGCGCGGGAGCGGACCACGGAAATGCCCGATATCGAGCAGATCGCGCCCGCCAAGTACAATTCGCTACTGGCCCAGCCGCACCTCGCGGCGCGCCTGCGAAGCGTCGTGACGCCGGAAAGCGCCGCTTTGGCAGTCCGCGCGGTTACCCTGCGGGAGGGCTACGATCCGCTGGCGCGGATCGTTCTGTTTCGCGAATTGGCAGAACATTTCCGCTCGCTGGTGCAATTTCCCGACGAGGCGGTGGAAAATCTGACCGACGAGCAGTACGTACGCTCGGTCCTCCGCGTGATTTACGGCGCGCGGCGATGAGACGCCGCTAGACCGTTCTCGCGGTGAACAGATGCATCACGAGCGCGATCACGGCGACCAACAGCAGCAGGTGGATGAGCCCTCCCGCAACGTGGAACGCCAGGAACCCCAACGCCCAAAGCACCAACAAAATGAAGAATAATGCCAGCAACATTTAGCTTCACCCCCGTATCCTGCCGATGCATAGCAATCGCCATTATGCGAAGCAGCACATAATCTCGGGAGTAATTGCCGGCGGGTGCGGCTCAGAGCGCGAATGGCTCCCAGTTTTTGTAGCCGCGGTCGCCCCACGCGAGGAGTTTGGGTTCTTCGTCGGACCACCAGACCACCACCCGGCCCGCCAGGGAATCGTCGGTCGCTAACCGCACAACCATGGCGGCAATTTCCTCCGTCGGCAGGAGCCGCGCGGGGACGCCGCGTTCGGCACGCTCGACCGGGGAAAGCGATTCCCAATATTTTCGCGGGCCCTCGGTCGCGATCCAGCCGGGAGCGAGGCAGTTCACGCGGATGTTATCCGCCTTCGCGAACTCGGCGAGGCCGGTGGTGAGGCGCAGAAGGCCGGCCTTGGCGGCGTCATAGACGGGTGCCGCTGCCGGAGTTCGGCGGCCGTGCCAGAGCGCCGAAATCGACGAGATATTCACGATCGCGCCGCCCTGCCGGTGCTGACGCATGGCTTCGACGGCGTATCGCGTCGCCATCAAGGGCCCGACGAAGTCCGTCTCGACTGCCCTTAGCCAGCCGTCCATGTCGTAACCATGCGCGAAGGGCGCGGTGGCGTTATTTACCAGTAGGCCGAGCGGCCCAAATTCGCGCGCCGCGAAATCCACCAGATCGTGAACTTGTGCTTCGAGCCGCATGTCGGCCCGGCGGAAAGCCGCCCGGCCGCCGGACGCCTGGATGCGGCGCAGGGTCTCCGCACCGCCGTCGATATCGACGTCGGAGACTATGACCGCGGCGCCTTCTCTCGCCAGCCGGAGGGCGAGGGCTCGTCCGCAGCCAGCGCCGCCCGAGCCGGTAACGATGGCAGTACGTTCCTTGAGGACCATGGTCCAAATGTAGCGCGGAAATCAGATCGAGGTAGCTCGAAGGACCTACTCGGATCGCGAAACCTGCTCGCTTAACACGCGTCTTTACCGGCAGGCCTGGAGCGGGGTATCTGACCCGCCGCAGACTGGCCATTTGGTCACCCGCCCCAGGATCTTAGATTCCGGTATGATAAGTGAGACCTGATTGTGACCCAGCGCCTACGAGTGTCGCTATCCTGCGCCGTCCTGCTGGCTTGTCTGACGGTCATACGGGCGTTGTCCCAAACTGCCCAGCAATCCGGAACGGCGCAAACCGCTCCCGCCGCACCGCCGACATCTTCGCCGCCGCAAGCAGCGCCGGCCGCACCGGCAATCGATAAGAACGCGCCGGAGATCAGCCAGAAAGAGGCGCCCGCCATGTTCAAAGCTCGGGTGGACATGGTCTCGGTGCCAGTCGTGGTGCGGGACAGTCACGGTCGCATCATAGGGAACTTCACAAAAGAGAATTTCCAGGTTTTCGATCGCGGCAAACAGCAGGAAATCGTCCGCTTCACGGTGGAGAAATCGGGTGAGCAGGCGGCGAAAGCGGCTAAGACAGTCGAGACTCTCCCGCCGGAGGGCGGCGAACCGGCCAAGGCGCCCGACATTCCTGAACGCTTCGTGGCTTATCTGTTCGACGACATGCACTTGCAGTTTGGGGATTTGGCGCGCGCGCGCGACGCTGTCGGCCGGCAACTATCCGCGCTGCCGAAAACCGACCGCGCCGCGATTTACACCACCTCCGGCCAGAACGTGGTCGACTTTACCGACGATGTCGATAAACTCCAGGCCGACCTCCTACTTCTCCGCAATCGCTCGATCGCGGGCGGTGGCGGGGCCACTCCCTGTCCCGATATCAGCTTCTACATGGCCGACCTGATGATCAACCATAACGATCCGACAGTCACCAACCTGGCTGCCCAGGAAACCATGGCGTGCCTGGGTTCAACCACGATGACTGTCGCGCAGGCGACTCAGTATGCACAGGGAGTGGCGCAGCAGGCGCTGGGAGTGGGCGAACAGGATAGCCATGTGGCGTTAACCGTTTTTACGGATGTCGTGCGGCACATGGCGGCAATGCCCGGCCAACGCATCGTGGTTCTGGTTTCTCCGGGATTCTACACGCCCGACTCTTACCAGCCGGACCGGAACGAGATCATCAATCGCGCCATCAAGGCCAACGTGGTGATCAATAGTCTGGATGCGCGGGGACTGTGGACAGATCCGAGCCTCGACGCCTCTCAAACCAGCAAGTACTCCGTCCAGTATCAGATTGCGAAAGCAAATTACGACCGCCTCAACGCGCAGATCGACTCGGACGTGCTGGCGGAAATGGCCTATGGTACGGGCGGATCGTTCTTCGAAAACAGCAACGATCTCGACGCCGGAGTGAAGCAACTGGCGGGGGCGCCCGAATACTATTATGTCCTGGCTTTCGCGCCGCAGAACCTGAAGCTCGACGGCTCCTTCCACTCCCTGAAGGTGACGGTCAAAACCAATCCGCCGGCGAGTGGTTTGAACATTACCGCGCGGAAGGGATTTTACGCTCCCAAAAAGGCGTCAAACGCGGAGGAGACTGCCAAGGAGGAAATCGAGGACTCGGTATTCTCCCGCGACGAACTCAGCGACCTGCCGGTGGAACTGCATACGCAGTATTTCAAGTCCAGCGACAAAGACGCCACTATCGCAGTAGTCTGCCGCATGGACCCGCACCACATTCAGTTCCGGAAAACCGACGGCCGTAACGTGAACAATCTGACAGTTGTTTCCGCGGTATTCGATCACAACGGCAATTTCCTGTCGGCAATCCAGAAGACCGTCGAGATCAAGATGAAAGACGAGACGATGGCCAAGTTAATGGCGGCCGGCGTGATCACGATCAAAACCAATTTCTCGGTCCAGCCCGGAAGCTATATGGTCCGGCTCGTGGTACGGGATTCTGAAGGGCAACTGATGTCGGCGCTCAACGGCGCCGTGGCAATTCAGTGAGGTATGGCATGCGATTCCGAACAGCAGCAGTCTTGACTACGCTTCTATTGACCAGCGTCCCCTCGCGGACGCAACAAGTTGCTCAAACAGCAACACCGACGGTGATCCGCACCGAGACCAGAGTGGTGCTCGTGGATTCCGTCGTGACGGACAAAAAAGGCAACTACATCACGGATCTGGAGCAGAAAGACTTCAAGGTATACGAAGACAATAAGGAACAGAACATCACCAGTTTCACCTTCGAAGCCGACCCGAAATCGCCGCTCAACAATCAGAAACGTTACCTGGTGCTGTTTTTCGATAACGCTTCGACCTCTTTCGCCAACCAGATCAACGCGCGCAAAGCAGCGGAGAAGTTCGTGGACAATAACACCGGACCGAACAAGTTCATCGCGGTGGCGAATTTTTCCGGCACGCTACAGATCTCGCAGAACTTCACCAACGATCCGGACCGCCTGAGGGCGGTAATCAGCGGCGTGAGATCGTCTTCGGTGAACACCACCGACAACATGCCCAGTCTCAACACCGGCAACGCCGGCGGAGGGGGTCCGGCATCCCTCAGTCCAGCGGCCTCTTTCGGCATTCGCGATGTGTTGCTCGGTATTCGCAGCCTTGCCAAGGGCCTCCAGGATGTGCCGGGCCGCAAGATGGTGGTGATGCTGACCGAAGGATTTCCTTTGAATGACGAACTGCGTTCGGAGTTGACAGCTACCGTCGATGCTTGCAACAAGGCAAACGTATCGATCTACCCGGTGGATGTTCGCGGGCTGGCGACACCGATGGACCTGGGCGTCCCGGGAATGGGCCGCGGCCCCGGTCACCTGGGTTTTTTATTGAGAGGCTTGTCGGGATTGCCGGGGGGATCTTCCCTGGCTTCATTTAGCAATTCGTTCCAGGCCCGCGGCGGCGGTGGCGGCGGCGCGACCGGTGGTGGCGGCGGCGGCGTAAGCGGAGGAGGCGGCGGCGGTGGATCCCGCGGCGGCGGAGGCGCGCCCGGCGGCGGGGGTATGGGTAGCGGCGGAGGAGGCTCCCGCGGCGGTGCCGGGGCTCCCAGCGGCGGCGCGGGCGGCGGACGAGGCGGTACTGGAACAGGCACCGGCACGACCGGCAGCCGCGGCGGCGCAGTTGCTCCCGTCAATCCCATGATGAACGGAATGAACCCGATGACGAACCCGCGCATGATTATGCCGACGTTCCCTCCCAGCGCGACAACCAACCAGGAAGCCATGTACATGCTGGCTAACGGAACTGGCGGTTTCGTCATCATCAATACCAACGATCTGGCCGGAGGCATGGAAAAGATCGCGCGCGAACAGGACCAGTTCTATCTGCTCGGCTACACGCCCCCTGAAACGCCCGAAGGCAGTTGCCATACCTTGCGCGTGAAAGTGAATAAGGGCGGCACCAGTGTTCGGTACCGGACCGGATATTGCAACGTTCGCCAGGTGGATGTGCTCGCCGGGAAGCCGGCGGAAACGGAACTCGAAGCGCTCGCCGTAGGTGTATCCGCTGGTAAATTGGGTGCGCCGCTGCAGCTTCCGTTCTTCTATTCTTCCCCCAACGTGGCGCGCGTCAATGTGGCCATGGAAATCCCCAGCAATGGTTTCAAGTTCGAGAAAGTCAAAGGCAAACAGCACGCCGAGATGAACATCCTGGGGATCGCGTACCGGGCGGACAATTCGGTGGCCGCGAAATTCAGCGACACTCTGAAATTCGATTACGAGAATAAGGTCGAAATCGAGGAGTTCATGAAGAAGCCGGTACACTACGAAGCCCAGTTCGATATCGGCTCCGGCCAATACACCTTCCGCGTGGTGTTCAGCGCGGGCGGCGAGAATTTCGGAAAGATCGAAAAGCCGCTGGTGATCGAACCTTATGACGGCAAGCAGTTCGCCGTGAGCGGCATGGCGTTGGGGGAACTGCACAGGCAGGAAGCCGATGCGGGCATGGACGCCGTGCTGATCGAAGACAAGGTGCCGCTGGTCGCGGTGGGAGTGCAGGCGGTCCCTTCCGGCCTCTACAGCTTCAAATCCAGCGATCCAGCGGGGATGTACCTCGAGATCTACGAGCCTGGAATGACCGGCGAGAATCCGCCGAAGCTAATGATGGCCATCAAGGTTACAGATCGCAAATCCGGCGCCGCGAAGGTGGAGTCGGGCACCATGGAAATCGGCTCGCAGTACATTCACAAGGGGAATCCGGTAGTTCCCGTGATCTTGAAACTGCCGTTGAAGGATCTGCCCACGGGTTCCTACCACCTGGATGTGGTTTGCGGAGACTCGACCGGCAAGCAAATGCACCGCTCGGCGGATTTTGATGTCGCGGCGGTTACAGAGCCTGCTGTAGGCTGGGATAAAAAGTAAAAACCTTATCCAGCAGGCTGACGCGGAACGACTGCATCACATGGCCGGTAGCCCCGGCCATGCGCATTTCTCCGCCGGCGGCCATGATTTTGTTGAAACTCGAGATGAAACGGCCGATCCCGGTGCTGTCGATGACGGTCACACCGGAAAGGTCGAAGATGAATTTGCGCGTTCCGGCGGCCAGTTGTTGTTCCACCAGGGTGACCAGTTCGTCGCCCTCCGGGCCCAACATGAACTTGCCCGTGAGGGTGAACACTGCGGTTCCCGGTGCGGCTTCGTGATGGGCGATTTCGATCATGGACAGCGACTAGTGTAAGCCTGTTCGAGGCGCCGGCGCTACCTGGCCATTGCCGTATCGCGCGGCTGCTTCCGGTACCACTCGAGCGTCAGACGCATGCCTTCCTCGAAAGAGTATCGCGGCGCGTGGCCCAGATCGCGGACGGCGGCCGTGGTGTCCGCCTGAGAGTCGCGGACATCGCCGGAGCGGGGTGGGCCGTAAAGAGCGGGCAATTCCGCGCCTTCCAGCTTCTGCACCAGCGCCCAAGCCTGGTTCAAGGTGATGCGCCCACCGTTGCCTCCGTTGAAGAGCTTGCCGGCAACGTTCCGGGCTCGGGCTGCCTTCAAATTCAGTTCGGCGACGTCATCAACGTACGTGAAATCGCGCGATTGTTCGCCATCGCCGAAAATCGTGGGCGGCTTATGCTCCAGGATCGCTTTGAGAAAGAGAGAGAGCACGCCGGAATAAGGGCTGGAGGGATCCTGCCGCGGGCCATAGACGTTGAAGTAGCGGATGGCCACGGTTTCCAGTCCATACACGCTGGAGAAGACATTGCAGTAATATTCGCCCACCAGCTTTTGCAGCGCATAGGGAGATTTCGGCTGCGGCGCCATGGTTTCCACTTTGGGGAGCACCAACGTGTCGCCATACGCAGACGACGATGCCGCGTACACCACGCGTCCCGCCTTGCCCTCGCGCGCCGCGCGAAGCACGTTGAAAGTGCCATCGATGTTGACGTCGTGGGAGGGCACTGGATCGTCAATCGATCGCGGAACGGAAGGGATCGCAGCCTCGTGAAAGACCACCGCCGCGCCGCGGATGAGCGGAGCGATGTCCCGATAGTCGCGGATATCGGCACGGTGAAAATCGATGGCATGCCGCACCTCTTCCAGGTTGCTCTCGCGGCCGGTCAGGAGATTGTCGATTACAACGATCTTTCCGGCACCTTCCTGGAGCAGGCGGCGAACAATCGCCGAACCGATGAATCCCGCTCCCCCCGTGACGACGTAGTGGCTCATGAATCACTAGTTTACGACGGCCGCGCGCGATTTCGTCAGCCGCGGCCGATGAACGGCATGGCGGTCGCCATCACGGTGATGAACTGAACGTTGGCCTCGAGCGGCAAATTGGCCATATACAGCACCGCCTCGGCAACGTGCTTCACGTCCATGCGAGGCTCGATGCCGGCCATCCGCTCCGTCATCTCGGTGGCGGCGTTGCCGATATCGATCTGGCCGCAGGCGATCTGGAAGTTGCGGCCATCCAAAGAGATACTCCGCGTAAGTCCGGTAACGGCGTGCTTGGTGGCGGTGTAGGGCGCGGAGTTGGGCCGAGGGACATGGGCGGAGATCGAGCCGTTATTGATGATGCGACCGCCTTGCGGCCGCTGCGCTTTCATCATCCGGATGGCTTCCTGCGCGCAGAGGAAGACGCCGGTGAGATTGACGCCCACCACGGCATTCCACTGCTCGTATGTGAGGTCCTCCATGGGAATGGCCGGCGCGCCCCGCCCTGCATTATTGAAAAGGAGATCCAACCGCCCAAAGGCCGCTTTGGCAGCGGCGAAAAGCGCCTTCACCGAGGCCGGATCGGTGACGTCGGCAGGTACGGCCAGCATAGCGCCACCCTCGGGCGCGCCCATCGACGCCGTCCGCTCCAGTTCTTCCCGCCTGCGGCCGGCAAGGACCACGGAATATCCAGCCGATTGCAGCGCCAAGCTCACCGCCCGTCCGATTCCACTGCCGGCGCCGGTGACGAGCGCGATCTTCCCATTCATGGCTCCAATTTTACAAAGCCAAAGCTACTCCCGCATTTTCCATCCGTCGCAGACCAGCACCGGCAGCCGGGGATATTTGGGAAATTGCGGATCGCTATGCGACAACTCGCACAGCACGAAGGTCGAGCCGCGATCGGACGTGATGGTCTTCGCGTGGATACACGAAGCACACAGGCCCGACTGAGCGAGGCTGCCCACTATACTCCAAGAAGTTTCCGGCGGAATAGCGCCGCGGCAATCCCGGCCGCACTGATCAGAAGAACCGCGCTGGATGGTTCCGGAACCGGGATCTGAAAGCCCTGGACTTCGTATTTAAACCCAAGAGCCGCAATAGTCTGTGGAATCCGTAATGCAAATAACATAGGCGTCCCCCTCCTATTTTGCCCGGGTCAAATGGTGCGCGCCGGGAGGGCAGGTAATCGACCAAAACCGCCGGTATTCTTAATGAAGATGATAGTGGTTGTCAATGGGATGCAGGCTTCAGCCTTTACCCGCGAAAACTGCCGCCAGGGCGACGCCTTTCGAAACCAGAAAAAATATCTGGAACTTGTTCATGGGAAAGTAATTATTCACAATGAGAGCGCCGTTTACCGGGATTCGTCCACCACTTCCATGGCATTTATGCAGGCGTAATTATGCGCCGGAGGCAGCGCTATCACGATCTTCCCCTGGTGATCGGGCACAACGTCGGGTATCTCCAGCGTCATGGCGCGGTTGGAGCCGCCCGCTTCCTTAAAGATGTCGAAGTTCCGGCGCACCGCCACTCCGTTGCAGAGAATGTCGAACACGCGGGCCCCGATCCCGGGGCCGCGGCCACCCTTCCCCGGCCCGAACCACGTCTCCGCGAAATGCAGTGTGACGCGATATCGTCCTTCCGCCACAGGCACTACATAAGAGACGTTGCCGAATCGCTCACCACGATAGAGATCGGGATCGGAAGTTCCGGACACGGGCTCATTGCGCGCGATCAACTGCCCGCCGGAGGCGTAGCGGTCGGGTTCCCAGTACCGGCCCTGCTTGTCCGTGTAGCCGTGGCCCTGCGCCACCATGCGGATGGGACGCATTCGTCCGGCCACGCCGGGGGTGAGTTCGATTCCGCTCAGCACGGGCATGTTGGAGAGCGGCGAAAACTGGAGGTGCAGATGGCCATCGGAGGCGGGCGAGACGTCTTTGAAAACCCGGATGTCCGCCGTGCTGGCTTCGCTATCGGCAACCACGTCGAACCAGGGAAGCACTGGGCGGCCGTTCATGGCGACTGCGAAAACCCGGCTCGACTCGCCGCCGCCGCCGGGATTGTCCGGGCCGTAAACCGTCTCCGCGAAATGCAGGCGCAGTTCATAGACGCCCGGGTTGAGAGGAATATCGTAGCGGAATGCGCCTTCGCGCCGGCGGCTGTAGAGGTTCTGGTCCCGGGTGCCGCGGATGAAATGCGGGCTCTGGTGTACCGCGATTCCGCCCTGGAAAAAGGCGTCCTTACTCCAGACGTTGCTGAACTGATCGATGTAGACGCCACTTTCCAGGCCGCAGGCGATGCGAATACCGGCTCCCGGCGCGACTGCCAGCGGTTCGGGCAAAGGCATCCGCGAACGGCCGCCATTGAGCCGGACATTGGGAGCCATCACACTCAGTACGAGTACCGCCGCCAGAGCGATCCAACGCCTGAGTTGATGTTGCGCCCCGGTTCGCGCCAGCGGCGGCTCTTTCTCTGGCTGAGGCGCAATTTCCTGCAACGGCACGGCCGCCTCCGGCGGTTTCTCCAGTCTCGCGAAACGAGGCGCGTACTGTCCCGGCGGAATCTCAATGTGGATCGCGTGCCCGGCGCCCGTAGTCCGGTAGAATTCCTTCAGCCGCTTGCGCAGGCGGTGCGCCTCGACGCGAACAATGGCATCCGTTTTGGGCTCGAAATCCGGCGACCGGCCCAGCGCCTCGACCGCGATATTGTACTCTTTGATCTGGTCCGTGGCGCGCTCGAAGTACTTGGTACAGACGTAACCGAGCAGTAGCGCCAGATTCGGAGCGCGATGGAACACGCCCGATTTCAACAGGTTCTCGAGTTCCAAGCGCTCGCGTTCAAACTCTCCTTGTGGCCCCACGCTAAAACAGAGTATACAATGTGAAACTCCTTTTCGCCAAAGCATTTTCCTGACGTTAACTGGCGATGTTAACGCGGGGGTATTCTCGGGGTGGGATCTCCCGCGCCGATGTTAACAGATACGCATCGCAATTTCAGGCCCGTTTTGCGAAAATCTTATTAGTAAGGCTTGAAAATGCGCGTCAGACTCATTCTATTCTTAGCCACTCTGGTGGGTGCCGGCCGGGCCCAAACCACCACCCCTGTCATTACGCCGGGAAGCATCGTGAACGCTGCTTCCTACCTCATAAATCTGGCGCCTGGCGCTCTGGCGACACTTTATGGAAGCCAGTTGGCGGATGGCACACCCACCATCCAAACGGCCAACGGTTTTCCGGCGACCGCCGGGGGCGTAACAGTGTCGGTTAACAATGTAAACGCTCCCCTGACGTACGTCTCGCCAACCCAGATCAACTTCCAGGTTCCGTGGGAGACTCCGGTGGAAACTCCGGTCCCGGTAGTGGTCACAAGGGACCAGATCCCGAGCGCGGCGGTAACAATCACACTTGCCGCGGCCGAAGCTCCGGCGATGTTTCTGAACGACTATACCAACGGAATCGCCTGGGTCACCGGCGCGCAATGCGCGCAAACCGAATGCGCTATCCAAACAGGAGAGACTTACACCCTGTGGGCAAACGGGCTCGGACCCAAGAACGCTCCGTTGCAGGACGGCATGCCAGCGGTTTATAGCGGATCGTTGACACCGCTCGAAGTGCCGGGAAGTCCGGCAAGTTGTCAGCTCACCATCGGCGGGCAAACCGCGACGGTGCAATATTGCGGCGCCGCGCCGGGCGAAATCATCGATCAGGTCAATTTCGTCTATCCCTCCGGCGTTTCGATTGCTTTCAACATAGCCGGCATTGACGCCGCCCTGACCATCGGCAGCGTTACCGGCAATTTCCGTGTTCCCGCGCCCGCGGCCCCGGATGCCCTGGCGGAGCAGACCCTGGCGCTCCTGACTCAGGACGAAAAACTCCAGTTGGTAGAGGGCGCGGGCGGTCCGGTAACCAATATCATTCCGCTGCCGAAAGGCGCGGGCGGATACATCCCCGGCATCCCGCGCCTGGGAATCCCAAATCTCTACTTCAACGATGGCAGCGTCGGCGTGGCTAACGATTCGCAAGCGCCTTCGACGGCACTGCCATCGGCCATCGCCAGCGCTGCCAGTTGGGACACGAACCTGGCCTACAGCTACGGCCAGGTGATCGGAGCGGAGATGAAGGCGTGGGGCATGAATGTCAACCTCGGCGGCAACGTCAATCTCAACCGCGAGCCGCGCGACGGGCGCACGTTCGAAGCGAAAGGCGAGGACCCCATTCTGGCCGGTAAGATCAATGCCGCGCATGTCAAGGCGATTCAAGATCAACAGGTAGTGGGCTGCATCAAGCACTATGCCCTAAACGACCAGGAGACCGGGCGCACCACGGCCAATGCGATCATCGACGAGCGCGCGGCGCGCGAGACCGATCTGCTGGCGTTCGAGATCAGCATGCGCGATTCGAATGTGCAATCGGTGATGTGTTCCTACAACCTGCTGAACGGCACGTACGCCTGCGAGAACTCGCACCTCCTCGATGACATCCTGAAAGGCGATTGGAGCTTTCCCGGGTTCGTGATGTCGGACTGGTGGGCGACCCACAGCACCGTCGCCGCGGCCAACGCCGGTCTGGACCAGGAGCAGCCCGACAACCAATATTTCTCGGGCTTGGAATCGGCCATCCAATCCGGCCAGGTGGCCCAGTCCCGGCTGGACAACATGGTGGAACGTATTCTGCGGGCGCTGTATGCGACGGGAGCGATCAATTCCACCGGCGCTGTCATGCCCATCAACACCGCGGCCGACCAGGCGATTGCGCAGCAAGTGGAGGAGCAAGGCGCCGTGCTGCTGAAAAACGCCGGCAACCAGCTTCCGCTGAATCCCGCGAGCATCACGTCGATCGCCTTAATCGGATCGCACGCCGATATCGGGGTGCTTTCCGGCGGCGGATCTGCCCAGGTCTATCCCACCGGAGGCGCGGCGTTGAACGAGGGCTATCCCGCGGTGCCCGGATGGGCGCCCGTGATTTGGGATCCGTCCTCGCCGATGCAGGCCATCCAGGCCATGGCGCCCAACGCCAAAGTGCAGTTCAACAGCGGAAGCTCTGCCAGCGCGGCGGCGACGCTGGCCGCCTCTTCGACGGTCGCGATCGTCTTCGTGAGCCAGTGGACCAGCGAAGGCATGGATATGCCGAGCCTCAATTTCACCGATGTCATCCACACCACTCCCATCGATCAGGATGGTCTTGTGAACGCGGTGGCGGCCGCCAATCCGCACACCATTGTGGTAATGGAGAATGGCGGAGCGCAGGTGATGCCGTGGCTTTCGAACGTGAGTGCGGTGCTGGAAGCGTGGTTTCCCGGCCAGCGCGGCGGCCAGGCGATCGCCAACATTCTTTTCGGTGCCGTCAATCCTTCGGGCAAACTCCCGGTGACGTTTCCCGCCAGCGTGAACGATCTGCCGCACCCCACAATCGCGGCACCGGACCCGCCGTCGTCTTCGGCACCCTTCCCGGTGAACTACAGCGAGGGACTACTGGTTGGATACAAATGGTACGACGCCAACAACATCACGCCCGTCTTCCCGTTCGGGTTCGGCCTCTCCTACACTACTTTTTCGATTGCCAACGCCGCGCTCACGAACAATCTGCCGGCGGCCAATCCGAACTTTCAGATCACCTGCGATGTGACCAATACCGGCACGGTGGCCGGCGCGGAGGTTGTGCAGGTGTATCTCGGCATGCCCGCGAACCTCGGCGAACCGCCGCGGCGCCTGGTCGGCTGGCAGAAGGTCGCCCTTCAACCTGGCGCGAAGCAGCATGTGACGATTGAGGTGGATGAGAACGATTCGTCTCACCCGATGTCGTGGTGGAATCCCACACCGGGAGCGTGGCAGGTGGCGCCGGGGACATACACGGTCTATGTCGGGACCTCCGAGGCGATGGCAGATTTGACGGTTGCCGGGACGATACAGGCCGGAAACTAAACGCACCGTCCGCCATCGGGACTACCCCGCCTGATTTCGAGGCTCAGCGCTGGGACGGTTCGCCATTCGACAGAAAGGCAAATTCTCCCGCCGGCGAACCCGACGCCAGAAAATCCCGGATACGAACCCGATTCGGCCCGGCTTGGCCCGCCGCCGCGGCGAGACAGCGGACGGCATCCGCGACCGCCACGTCCGCGCCGATCCGGAAAATCCACGGCACATTTGTCGACGTGAGCGCACGATCGGCCGAAATCGCTACCACGGGCAGGAACGTCTTTACTGCGATCTGTTCCGCGAGGTGGGACGCGTCCCGCCCCACGGCGACCAAACCAATCACCGAAGGATCGTAAACCAGTTTGACCAACTCAGTCGATGCTTTCCCCCACGGAACATCCGACGCGATACCGACGGCCTGGTAGCCGCCGGGCGCAATCGCCGCCGCAAGCTTGTCCGCACCCGGGCCGAAAACTCCGATTTTCCGCACCGGACCGGTGGCATCCGGAATTTCGGGCCCCACATAACGGACACCATTTTCGCCCACTCTGGCGTACGGTTTCTCCATGGTGTAGCGGCGGTAAGTTACCTTCCCGTCTTTCACCTTCCCCAAGTACATCGGCGCGATGTTCTTGGCGTTGGGATCGAAGGTCATTTCACCCGTCACCCCGCGGTAGCTCTCGAGCGAGTAGAGCGCATTGCGGATGAGCCCGCGGTTCAAGCCGCCGCGGCAGACGGCGCCGAGCAGAATGTTCATGGCATCAAACCCAAGCGCCGAAAACGCATCCACCTTGGCCCGGTAAGCCGCCGCGAATCGTTTCTGGAAGTCCAGCCACACCGGATCGTCGCGCGTGGGATCGAACGGGTAGACGATCTCCAGCCCTTCGGCGGCGTCTCCAGCAATGCGGAAGAGGTCGTCTCCCAGCACCCGGAAGCTGCCGAAAACCGGTTGTTTCATGCCCATTGCCCGCATTTCCTTGAGGATCGTGCCGGCCGCGGCTGCGTCCGTCCAGAGGACGATGCCATCGACGCGGGAGTCGTTAATCACCTGCAATTCCCGCGTGAAACTGTTATCCATCGGATCGAATTTCTGCTCGATCACCACCGGGTGCCCCAGCCGGCGCGACGCATCCCGGAATTTCAATACCCCGAAGCGGCCGTAGCGCTCGTTCACGCGCAGGAGTCCGATGCGCTTCAGTCCGAGGTCGGTGTAGATGCGGCGGGCGAGCGTGTATCCCTGCACGCGATCGTCCTGAAGCGACATGAGAATCCAGGGGATGATGGTTTCCGGAATGGTGGGATCGGTCGATGCGCTGTTGACGATGGGCAATTCGGCGCGCAGGGAAACCCGTAGCGCGATATGTGTCGAATCCGAGTTAATCGAGCCGAACATGGCCCAGACCTTCTCGTCGTAGACCATCTTCACAATTTCATTGCTGGACGCGCCCCAGGTGGCGGCGTCATTGTGCACCATCAGGCGGAATGGCTTGCCGCCGTACCCGCCGCGAGCGTTGGCCTCTGCGATGGCCATTTGCGCCCCGCGCAGCATCGCCGTTCCCAGCGCGATGTCCTTGTGATTTTCGATCGGCCCCAGGAACCCGATGTCTACTGAACTCACGCTCGCCGCGGGAACGGTGGTCACATCCTGCGCGGCGCCGTTATACTCGGGTGTCTTCGTGTAGTGCTCGTAATACGGAACGGTGAAGTGCGAGAACGCCTGCATGTCCTCCGGCTCGTTGGCGTAAGGCGTGAGCGTGCGCACCGGCGGCGGACCCGGCGGGTTCGCTCCGCAGGCGCAGGTTTGGGCGAACGCCCCGGCGGCGCTCGCGAGCACGGCAATCAGCAAACCCAACCGGTGACGCATTATTCCTCCTTGGCGGGAATGAACATCGCGATGGCTTCAATCTCGATCAGCAGTTCCGGGCGGCAGAGAATCGCTTGGATGCCGGTCGAGGCCGGCATGGGATCGAGCCCCTGCTCGCGGAAAAAACACGTGCGCTCGTCGTTGAACGCAGCGTAATCGCGCTCGATGTCACGCAGGTAACAGCTCGTGCGCACGATATCTTTCCACGTCGCACCTTCCGATTCGAGAAGGCCAGTGATGTTCTGGTAAGTGCGCCGGCACTGGGCCCGAAAGTCGCCCACATGTACCGTTTTGCCGTTTTCGTCGATGCTGGCCGTGCCGGAAATCAGCAGGATGGTGAGGCCGTTCAGATCGATTCTTAGTCCCCGCGAGAAGGAACTGCCGTATTCGCCGGCTTCGTTCAGCACGCGCGGCTCGCAGATGGCCTTCTTCGCGACATGGCGGATATCGGCGATCTGTTCGAGTGCATCTGTTATCGTCATTGCGATTGTCCTTTCGTCTTGATCAAAGCTCCATGGCTGACGCCCTTGGCCGTCGCGACCCAAAGATCGGCCCCTTGAAAATCGACACCGAAAATGTAGTGGTAGGCGGGCGCCGTCTCGACCGCGACATGCGAAATCGCGCCCTGTGGGTCGCGCACCAACATCTCGGGCGCGTGTGTATCCAGTGCGGGGCGCCACACCGCCCATCGCTC
>Ga0335072_10000695_pt1 | contig 60922 bp, 44 predicted proteins | sample Lox_Sample_21_FD_206725 | JGI IMG/M metagenome (GOLD analysis project Ga0335072, IMG submission 206725) | Soil microbial communities from Loxahatchee National Wildlife Refuge, Florida, United States - Lox_Sample_2.1 | ecosystem: Environmental > Terrestrial > Soil > Wetlands | place: USA...
AAGCTGCTGGTAGGGCGCGACAACGTCGACGTCAACTCTAAAGATAATGAGGGCCGGACGGTACTGTCATGGGCGGCCGAGAGAGGGCACGAGGCGATGGTGAAGCTGCTGCTAGGGCGCGACAACGTCAACGTCAACTCGAAAGATAATGGGGCCCGGGCGGCGCTGTTATGGGCGGCCGAGAGAAGGCACGAGGCGGTGGTGAAGCCACTAGTAGGGCGCGACAACGTCGATGTCAACTCGAAAGATAATGAGGGCCGGACGGCGCTATCACGGGCGGCCGAGAGAGGGCATCAGGCGGTGGTGAAGCTACTGCTCGAGCAAGAAGGCGTCGACGCGAACGCCAAGGACAAGTCTGACTGGACGCCGCTGTGGTGGGTTCATCTGGTATGGAGCATATCAGTATCGAAGTTCGCACGGACCAAGAGACACTGATCTCTTACGACACGTAGCGGTCTAACACCGAATTTTGATTCCTCTCAGTCTTCTCATTATACTTCCCGTTATCTCGAGTGCTGTCTTCCTCTCGATAAGCCGTTGGATTCGGCTCGAGCTTCTAGCTCCTCAGCCGTGGCTTTTCGTTTCGCTATGATGGTGGAGAAGGAGGGAGAAGGAGGGAGAAAAAGCGGAAAAGCTGATCAAAATGCAGGCACGACGGAACGGGCTTCCACGTCCTCAAGTATCTGCCTGTCGGATCCACAAGGGCGAGACGAAGCGGTTGCGAAGGACGGAGCCCAAAATAGCGTAAAGAAATGGAGTCCATTTTGGGACCCATCGATCGAGAGTGAGCATGCACGCGAGCCACGAGGCGCTGACCGTTCACTCACCCGTCGCTCACCCTGGCTCACCTGCTCGCGAGGTGCGAGTGTTTAAAGCGGCATGGTGTGGGTGAGCGGAATTGTGAGCTCGGGGCGGATTTTAGTTCTATTGTCATGCCAAGATCAGTACAGCGATCTGGGTAGAGCTCATACACGAACGGCAAAGCAGTATTGAAGCGTCAGTAGAAAATGGCGAAGTTGTGTCTGCTGCTTCGGCAATGGCCGCTCGACAAACATTTCCTCGAGACCAAGTTGCGGCATTTGACGCCAGTGCAAGAGCTTGGATCAGAAGTGCTGATGAGGCAAAGTCAAAGCACCAAAAGCAACTGGAACTAATTGTGAAGAATATCCCAGCATCCGTCAGTGCTGGATCTTCCACGTATTCGAAAGTTGTCACGGCATGGCGAGCAGCTATGCAAGGCTTGGAAGATCTTCTAAAGGGTATGCCACAACAAATATCTGATGGGGCTATACTACTGGCATTGTCTGCATGGCACCTATATCCCGACATGATTGTTCTGCGCAATAAGCCGCAGAAGGTCAAATTTTCCGACCCCCTTTTCCCGCCAACTGGCGTTATTACCGTTGGTCTTGAATCCGTAGATCCCACTTTTGATCAGGGCATCAAATGGTCCTTGACACTGTCTCATCTACGCTACTACGGTGATCCTGTCAAAGTCGAAGTAAAAGAAGACAACTCTCGCGTCTCTATGGAGCAGCTGCGCATTGTTGGTCTCGGTGCATTTCTCGGAGCCTGGGGTGTCCCTCCCAAAGAGATGCTGGGAGCCGTTCAATGGATTTATAGGGTATGGACTCATCTGTGGGCTCACTTTACTATCGCTGAAATGACTCATGACCTTCAATGGTTGTTGCCACTAGCAAATGCTTCATCTCAGTTAACAGACTCATCTTCGGAGGAATCAAAGGCATATCAGATGCTTCTGAGGTTCGGCAGTAGACGTCATAGTGTATTTCTCGGAACGGCAGACGGGATATTTCCAGATGAACAGAACATCCCATATTTTGGTCTTTGCAACCCTTTCGTGTTGGACGCCTTGGCTGCCGAGTCTGCCGTCGAATTTGGGGTAAGATACCTACGGGGCGTTGCGGCCTCCTTAGGCACAACTGATTCGGATACCGTGCTCGTCTACACGGAGAGGCGTAACAAGTTGAAGTACAAAGTCTTTGCGACTGCCACACCACACAGATTAAAGCACGGTGGCCAAAAACATATCAGATGGATTCACGTCCACAGCTGACAAGTGAGCGTGGCAGAAGGCATCGCGGTCACCTTGAACAGGTTGAGTCAGCGGCGATTGTTGATGCAGACAACTTAGCATCTTTCGTTACGTGGGATTCCGGTGAAGAGCTAAGGGTCCTAGAAGGGGATGAGAATTCGGGATTTCGAGACTACAGATGGTACTCTTCCCCTCGACTGTACTCGAGTCCGGCCGGTTGTTCTTCTCGCCAAAAAGCGGGAATGTGCGATTGTTGTGAACCACGTCTTCCAAACGAGTCACCTCCAGAATTGGTGCGCTTGCTAGGCCGCGAAGACTTTATAGGCCTCTTTGTGGTAGAGAAACCTGGCGCCACCTCTCTTGACGTCCTCCACGAAAAGTGTTACAAAATACCGACTATGGCCATAGCTCCCGAACATGCTGTGGAAAAGATATGCAAAACGAGCATTCCGAAAAGCCTTGCACGCTACCTCATTGCAATCTCCGTAAAACAACCAGATCAAGATATCTCGGCAGTACCTATCTGGCGTGGGATCATGAAAGGTTGCCTCTTCGCTGACGTATTACTAGTCAAGAGTCTGGTAACTTGGTATGAGCCTGGCCATCTCCAGACTTTGGCACCTTGGCATCTGCCAAATGCCACACTTGCGAGTTTACGGGCATTGGACTGCGCCTCCAGAATATATCGGCAATTCCCATCTGCAACTATCCCCCTCAAAATTGCTTCGACTCCACTAGGTTCCGCGCCTTGGCTGTCCGACCCTCGTCCATTCGAGGATCAAACCGACGACCCCGGGAGTGCTAACATCCCAGAAAGCATGTCCCGCTCTCAAGTATTCTCGTGCCTGCTTATGTTCGAGTCCGGTGGTTGTAAGGCCAGCCCAAAGCGCTTGACAGATGTTATGGCAATGTCTGCAGGCAACTCTATCTTCGTTGCTGGATCTCTCCTTTCAGATCCCGCGAGCGACCTGCCGGCTTCAGCTGTTAGAAGGATAGTTGGCAACATCGGCAGTCCTGGCATCTCGTTGCTCGTAGTTCCAGAAAGCGAACTTCGGATCCGCAAGGCCAGCGACGACTTTATGGCGGTCACACACGCCGACTACGACCACAAACGAGAGAATAATTTTGAGAGCACTTCGCTTCACTTGTCCTTCACTGGTTGGAAAGTCCCTCTCCTCTCTGGAACTCAAGGCTTTATCGATGAAGACATCCACTTACTTGAAGCTGTGGTTGCCGCTCGCGACCGAGGTGCCTGGATAGCGGACATTGACGTTCTGGGGAGCCTGTCCACCATCAAAAGTGCACATGTGCATAAGATCCAAAACAATACCTGCGTTTGCGACCAGCCTCTTGCGAGAGCCGAAACCGACCTTATCTCGCTTGACGCTTGGGATGAATTGCTCGATGCGCCAAATGCAAATGCTATCGTCAGAAGCCACGGTAATTGGGTAGGGAGGCTAGCAACTGCATGTGTTGCCCAACAGATGTTTCCATATCGTCTGATCGTCTTGGCCACAGACGATGTGTGTTGTTGGAGATGCTTCGGCATGGGAAACCCCCAGAACCGTTTGCAAATTGTGATAGACTAAAAGTGTTATTTCCCCGAGCCATGAGAGAGTGGATAATTTATCCAGGCTAGAGTGAAGGCGATAAGGGCATGCACTGTTTATGACGAATAAAAGCGTCATGAGTAAATTAATTTTGAGGTCTGTATTGTACGCTACTGTCCAAACCTCAGATCCCCACATCCGCCACTTCAATCAATAGCGAGCATTCTCAGGCACCACGCAACTATGCCTCCCCGGTCTCCCCCAACCTCTCCATCGCGGCCTCAAACTCTGGCACTACCGAGCTTAGAAACGCCTCCACCGCCTGCCCTCCATATCCAATATGGTGTGCGGTCCAATGCCCAACGCTCTGGCGCCGATTTTCTCACCTGGAGCGCAACCGCCCTCACCCATCTGTGACTTCTACGTCTCTTCGCTCAACCTGGCGGCTTCGGCAGCAATATCGTCTCCAGAGCCGGGTTCTGCCCGTCTCCTAGACTGTGCACAGAGCACACCCTCGAGCTCTATCGTCAGCCTTATGGATGTGGAGCTCATCTAGAAGCATACTAGCATCGTGATAGTTGCACTTCCCCTAACTGGTGTGCATAATGGAGTAGATCTGTGGCTGTCAGAGTAATAGAGGAGGGGGTTGTATCGGCGTAGTTGGCTCGGCTAACGAGAGGCCGTCATCCGAAGACAAAAGGCCTAGCCTTCTTACCCTGATTTCGGCACCTTGCGAAACCAGCTCACTACCTATGGTGCCGCCGCCATTGAGTTCTTTCAGGTGGGCCTGAGAAGTCTTGCATGGCCAAACTTGAGGTCCGACTTAAGAAATAACGGCAAGAGAGAAGGGAAGGGTATTTTGCAGATTGGCCAGGCGGCAGGAGCACTACTCCTCGCTCGGTGGATCCATTAGCAACGTAAACGTCAGGGAAGGCCTAACATGGCCCCTTTTTAGGAAGGGCCCGGTTTGGGATCGTAGGTGCCAGGAACTAGGCACCCTGAGAATCGTCGTCCAAACTTGACGAGAGGGTCACGACAGGACGGCCGGCTCAGGAAGTGCATGATTGGCTCAGAGGAAAGAGTGGAAGAACGTGACTGAGAGCAACTGAGTAGGGTCTAAGTAGAAGGTGAGGAGCCTGAGGAAGAGGGTGAGCGACATGTGCGGAGGCCGATTAGTACCTGAGCAGAGCAGTGATGTTGACTAACCGCACATTAATGTACGCCGAGGGGCCACACTCTTGAGGAGGCGCACGCTAAAGAGCTTAAACGCCAAAGGAGTCGAACGTAGAGAGCTCAGGGAGCGCCAAGATCCTCAAGCTGCCATGTTCGATTATCAAGCGCGCGAGCATGACTGTGGGTAAATGGAAGATGTCGAGTCATGGAGTTATGAGACATGGAGCACAACACCAGATCGTTATATGAGGATAAGGGGCTTCAAGGAGAATATGACTGCCATATTATTGTCCAATCTCAGAGATTCTATTGCTCCTCTCGCCCCCAACATTTGACTATTGGCGGCTTGACCCCGCAGGACATGATTCTGGATATAAATTCTAGGCTATTGGCTTCCTATACACGTAAAGGATGGTGCCGTCTTTTCTCCTCCATAAAATTGATGTGGTTAATCGAAAATGGGAGCCTTGCATGAAGCTTGGGGCTACAGGTAGTTTTAGAACGCAAGTAGATACGATCCTTAAGAGCCATAAGCAATGGTCGCTTATTCTCCTTACCTGTGACGGTAGCGAACGAGCTTTTTCCCAAACGGGCAATTCACAGGAACGGCGGGGTCGTTCCTGTCATTGGATGTGCCATTAAGATATAGAGATGTATGAGTAAGAAGTACATAGGTAATGAGCAGTCATAAACTTCCTTCGACCCGCTCTATGGTTGCCTAGTTGAGGAAGACAACGTGAAGCTTCTCTTGTTGATTCCCTTTCGACACATTGGTCCGTTTCTGTGACAAAACTCTGAAATATGCCTGGACGATATAGCTGTTTTTTTTCATGCCGGCGGCCGGCTGTACGTGCACAATGTAGTGGCCCAGCCACAGCACTTCATCATCCCTTTTGAGGGGGCATGGAGCCTCGTTGTTCGTGGCAGCATAAGGGAACTTAAGTGGCTGCACGTCTAGTGTGAGATTGGAACCCAGGAACTCGAGTTTGAGAACGTCGCTTGCATGTACCTTTTCCACCCTGAGCTTCTTAGACTGGATGATAAGCCGCTCGCGGTCGGAGTGGAGCTGAGATACGTATGGCTGCCACTCCGGCTTCTCACCAGATGTCTGGATAAAACTGGTGTATATGACTGTGGTGATTGGATCAGTGGGTAGCACTGCACTGTTCCGCCCAGCTAACTCCTTTCTCGCGTCGATTGCATCGCTCTCCAACTTCTTGATGTAGCCGAGCCTCTCCGTCAGGTTGCTAACAGCAAGGTCATTCATTTTGCTGATCTCATCGTTGGAATTCTTCCGGTAGGCTGGAATGGCCTTCTCAATGCGCGATATATTGGCTTTCAATCTCGCTAAAATGTCATTCATGCCTCTCAATATGTCTTCGCGAATGACTATTCTGTCACCCAGCTTGAAGGCTTCTGCGCATAGCTGGCGCTGACCAGATTGTGGCAACAATTCCGCCCAGACCCGTGTGGCCTCAATGGGCACTTCAAGCCGCGTGAAGATGATCGGAGACGACTTGCTTGAGCGAAAGGTCTTCTTCTCCTTTCGACCACCGAGAAAGTCATTGATGCTATCGACCAGATCATTGTGCTGGGTTGTGGCTTCTATGGCAGACTGGTTGAGTACCTCCTCGTCTATGTCAAGATCGACGATTAGAGTACCCTCAAGCTCCTTGAGAGTGTACTTGCCCTTCTTCATAGTGCTGATGTCGTCCGGATCCTGAGAATGAACACGAAACCTAGCGCCATTGGTAAAGACAGCGACGTACTCATTTTCTTTGTCCTCTGAGGTGATATCAAGGTGTGGGATATAATTTACCGCTTTGACGGTCGCTTTTTGGTGATTTCCTTCCTGCTTCAATTTGCCGCAGTGCTGTATATGCTTGAAAATAGTAGATTCACGAACACCACTCTCTTCTGGCCATTGTGCCAGCCAAGATTTAGGGTACTGAGTGATCAGGCCACCGTTGGGGACGTCCATTGCCGTGTGGGTAGACTGCCGTGAAGACATGACTGAATCCTGGTCTTCAAGCTCCAGTGCATTCGCGAGAGCCTCCAAGTCATCGTCGAATACTTCATCTGAAGCATTTGTTTTGATCGGCACTGGCAGGATGTAGCCTTCTTCGGCGAGATCCTGCTGGAGCTTTTGCCAATGTTGAAGCTGATGCTTGGGATCCCTGAGTACAGACTTTTCCACACTCTGATTGCGCGCAACGAGCAGATCCTCCATAAACACTTTGGAATTGATCGATTGGAGCGGCAGAACCTTCAGAATGAGAAGTTCGAGACCTTCTCTATTGCCTGGAATTTTGAAGGTGTCTTCCAACAGCTCACTAATCTTCTTGAGGTCATCGTTATTAAGCAAAGCCAGTAACATGACGAGCATCTGCAAGAACTTGGGCCGCACGGTCTCTTGGTCAGTGCTGTTCTCGTCTAAGGACAAGTAGTATGTAATGCTTCTTTCGATGAAGATACGAATGCCTTCGCTTGTCGTCATCGTAGCGAACACGTTGTCATAGTTGACTCCGTATCGAGTGTCCTTGGACTTTGCAATCGTGGATCGAGTAGCCATGCGGAAGAGAGTCGGGCTTCTGCTACAGAGCCGTCTCACGTCGTTGATCATGGTATCCAAGATCACAGTGATGTCCTTCGGGGACACATTGCGACCACCACTTGAAATGATCTCACGAAAATTTGCCAAGAGATTGGATATACTTTGCATGTCTATCTCAATTAATGTGGAAGTGATGTCGTATTCACATGTGATCTTTCTCTCCTTGTTAATGATGTCGATGCAGTCGCTATCAATGGTCAAGGCGTGATCCTGGATATTGCGCCTGACGAGTGTGAGATTGGGAAATTCTCCTGTCGACTGTCTTTTCGTTGATGACCTCTGCGGTGCTGTCAACAATGATGTTAGCCCATTTGATGATAAAAGGATCATACGGATAGGCACATACCTTGATCCGACTGAGGTGGAGGCGGCAGCCGCTTTCTCTGTGGCTCCATGGTCTTATTAGCCTCCAGAATACGAAGCGAGTCATCTGGTCGAATGATCGAAAGATCATCTCTGATCACAAATTTTTTCAGCAGTGTTGCTGCAGTGGCCACGCGCCACTCTGGTGTTTTTTGATTCGGTGCGTCTTTAGTTTCTCCTTTCATTTCTGCATGCGTGACAGAAGGCTTGTCCGCACCTTCTAGGAAAATGAGCCCGATCTTTATGACAGGAGCGCCGGGGTCGATATCTGGCTGCACAATGCCCCTCACGTATGTCTGCCGCAATGGGGTGTCTGGACTGCGCTCATATGCCTTTAACCAGGCCTCATGGTTAGGAGGGAAGGCGGCGTCTTTGGCAGTCATGAGCCACCGCTTGTCCTGTATCCTCTCCCTAGACTCACTGTTGAGGGCCAGAGACGACTCAGATGTGTTTGAACCATACACGACAACGCTGGAGGAATCCATTGCTCGTTGCGGGCCTTCGCAGGCGTCGCACAGAGTTGCTTCGATTGGGTTGATGAGCGTGCAGGCGGCACAGGTCCAGGTCTCTGGCCTGATCTGTGCTTGTGGTGTAGGTTTGGGAATTGGCCGAGAAGAGGCTGATGGTGTCGGTCTCTCCTGTGGCACAGCCTTCACCTCTGACTTTGTATCTGTCGGAATTTTGGCCTCAAGGTAGGTAAGAAGACTTTGAAGCACCCAAATTATAACTTCGAGGATGTTAAAGGGCATCGAATCATCCATAAACCCGCAGAGTCGGGAAAGTGGGAACACAAGTAAACACCTCATCATCGGAATCTTCCCAGCGAACTAGCCTCTGGTGCGAATACGAGATACACGTTTGCCAGCGCAGCACCCCCTTCAGCTCTGTCCATTCCGGGCGTATGCTTGAGAAGGGACGCATCACCTCAGCCCCTCCGCTAGACTCAAAACGTGCTGAAAGACTCGCTTGGATGCAAAAAGTGACTGGTTCGATCGAGCAAAGCTCAGCACAGCCTCGTCGCAAGCAACGATCGTTTGTAGCAGGCTGCACCGAACTCATTTGGTGGCGTCTTTACTAGCAGGGATTTTCACAGTGCCATCTCTGTTCTGCATGAAGCAGTTAGTCGCACATCGGCTCAATTCACTCCATGCAGCACATCCCAGTGCAAGGCTGGTCTCGTCGCGGGGGCTGCTCTTGAAGCAGATCTGCTTTGCACAAAATTTCTGGTATGAACATAGACACCGCGAGCTATTAGTCAGTCTCACCACGTGCTCGAGAGACTAGTCCAGCCGAGAATCTCTTCCGACTTGCATGTGACTAGTAGCACAAGAGGGGTAGTAGGCTGCAGTGCCAAGCTACGATGGCTAAATCCTGCACGATATGGCTAATTTGGGCACTGCATGAAAGGCAACAGGTCTCAGGTGATGATGTGACTTGTCCTGGCGCTACGCACGAAAGGTCCTGACTCGAAGGTGAGATCCACTTTGATTTAGACTCACTGCTCGCCGGAATGTTTCTCCCGTCTGTCACTTATGCCACAGCCTCGAAGGAAGTCTCGATATGCGCTGCAGCAGCATCCTTGGCAGGTTCTCGAGATCTGACCGGGATTACTGCCTTTCCAAACTACTACAAGGCTAGGTCTTCCTTAGAAAGCGTGTCTGCACATAGCACCCCTTGTGTTCATGACTTTCTCCAAGTCTTGTCCAAGTCTCTGCCCACATCCTCCTCAAACTGACTGCAGCAATGGCTTCCCTGCATGGTAATCCAAGTCGCAGCAACAGTCGGGAAGGTCTGCAAGTTGTTCCGCAAGCACCACATCCACCTGATCTGGACCATCTCATAGTTACCGACGACAGCGAGAAAAATGGGCGTATGCCTCCATTGGAGATGTATGTGTCCTCTCAACTTTGACAACGCTGACTGTGCGAAGTCTCGCGGACATTGCCCAGAACTTTCAACCGAAAGTCAATCTCAAGTGTGCAGGGTGCAAGAAGGCAGAGCAGCGCATAAAATCTTTGGTGTTCTGTCGAGATTGCAGTCGTTGTTTTCATCGACATTGCTGGATAGACTACGAAGATCATACGCCTGAAACCAGCGGTGGTGAACCTTGCCAAGTATATTCCTGTCTTGATGTGCATTTATGGATGAAATACCTTCACAGTCCTAGAAGGGATGAGGAGGAGCTTCTCCAGCAGCTTCATCAAGACAGACCTCACCGATGGATAGGTATCGGGGACAAGATTGACAGTGTGAGAAAGCATGACGTTTCCGCACCGAAGCTTCTGCTATATACCGCACTCACTAAGCAATTCACCAACATTGACTCAATGCCCGCCAAGCAATTCCCGAGGCTGATATCGTTCTTCGGTGACACTGGCAAGGGCAAAAGCACTATAATACAGAACCTCATCCGTAACATCACATATTCGAAAGCAAAATATTTCGACACACCCGTCGTCGGCGCCTCGACGAAGTCGACGAGTGGCGGAATTCATGTTTACTGCGACCCTGAGACCTTTCAACAAGAGAGGCCTATCGTTTATGCTGGCAAGCTACATGGATGAGTTGTTTGAATAATTCTAACGCTTCATAGATTGTGAAGGTCTCGCTGGAGACTCGGAGCCACTGGCGAATCGTTTCGACAACAAATTCATTGATACTCATGGTCGCCAAACTGAAGCCCAAACCAGAAGTACAGCGACGTCCAGGACAGTTCAGAGACCCACAATTTATGCCATGAACGGGCGAGGTGCTCACTCAACACCATTGGAAGACCAGGTCCAAAGTCAGATCCCTGCGCCCATATCAAGCATGAAACTTCCGTGGGTCAACATCGAAAGCACCTCGTCAAGAAGTACAACCCACTGGACCGACACTGTTGTAGCAAGGATATATCCCCGGTTTTTATACGTGTTTTCAGATGTTGTTTGTTATATCAGCAATGATCCTAAGTAGGTCTGGATGAAGACATGCCTTAGCTCTCTCTGCTTACAATTCTTAGGGCGGCCGAGTATGACATGACGCGCTTAGTAGATTGGGCGAACGAAGCTCGGGACTTTACGACGAACCAGGGTGTAAAGCCCAGCCTGATCTACATCGTCAATCAGGACAATCACTCCGATTTCTCCCTGTGGCGTGACGTCAAGTATGCAACGGAGGAGATGCTGGAAAAGTGGAAGTCTTCAAAACGCTTTACCGACGAACAGAGGCGCTGGCGAGATAGAGGTGCTGTGATTGAAACAGCTGATCAGCTCCTTCGATGCTACTACCGCGACGTGACTGTGGTATTCGTACCACAATTCTTGCCTGGCCGCACAGTGTGCAGCGCAGGTGATCTGCAGCAGCAGTATGACATACTCTACGAACAGATTGCGCGGCAATCTTGGAGCTCATCCGAGAAACGCCGAGGGACAAATCTATTGTTTGACTTGGAGGCCTTCTCTCGAAGTAGTATACGAGTCCTGGAGCAGCTTGCAGAGGATCCACACTGTTCCGTGGATCTTAAGAAGCTAGCTGAACCTCTCCGAGAACAGCCGACAAACTTCACTTCGCACGTTCTCAACGTGTTTCGCCGCTTGCAGGGGCGGAATGAACACTCAGATGACATTACCACCGGAACAGAGGTGCGTCTGATCAAAAAGGTCTTGCCGTATCTTGTGGTTTGCGTCGCTGGTGAAGTGCTGCGCGCACAAGGTCAGCCGAGTCATTTCTGCTTCCAGATGGCCTAGCTAACGTAACTAGAGCATGGCTTCGGCGACAATAAGATCGTCACATATGGCAATCGATGGAAAGAGATCCTCACCCACGTTAGTGAGGAGCAATGTCGTTGCGAGGAGATCTTTCGAGGTCAACGTTGTCGAAACTACAGGGACCGCCACTCTCACGGTCATCAATTTACACTGAATGACGTCGGCGAGGCTGGCAGAGTCAGAACAGGCGACTTCAAGTCTGACTTCCCTGACAGTATCGACACGCTGCACAAGGCTTTCATCCGAGGCCTCATGAACAGCAATATATTGCGAACGCGTACTGCAATGCATTGGGGTCAAGAGCTCTTGCAACAAGCTCAGACATGTGGAGTGGGAGAGATTGTCAGCAATAGGACTTGTCTTGCATGTCTTTCCCGTACACCGATTCACGTCGTGCCTTGCGGTCATTCCATCTGCGACATCTGCACATTGGCCTTGAGCGTCTGCGTGCAAGGAGATGAAACGCTCTTAGCGCTAAAGCGTTGCCCCTTTGGCTGCAGATGGTCATCTGGGAGATCTTTCCAAATACGTCGAAAACCTGCGGAAGCTGGCGTTCGAATCCTATCTCTCGACGGGTACGTTCGTGCCTACGGTGTGCGATCGCTACTAATTGAGTTTCTTAACTAGAGGTGGTGTTCGAGGCATAGTGGAACTTGTTGTATTAGAGGCTATTATGGACAGAGTCGGCCACGACTTGCCAATACAGGAATTGTTCGATGTTACCATGGGAACAAGCACGGGTGCGTCGAAACGTGGTCTGCGGTATACTCAGTTGACAAATTCCAGGTGGTATTATCGCTCTCGGTTTATTCAAGAAGAAATGGACTGTCGCACAAGCAACGAAGAACTTCGAGGAACTGGTAAAGTCTGCGTTCTCGACGCGAGGGTTACTGCGTCCTTGGATCGAGCTTCCAGGATTGCATCTTTGCGCCCAGCTCTTCTGCAATTTTCTCTTCAAAAGCGAAGGTATAGAACGTGCTCTGTGTACCGCGTTCGATAGCGGAACCCTTCTTTTCGGGCCAGCGACCAGCGGAGAGCCAGAGGTGAACAAAGTGGCAGTCATAGCCACAGGTGACGAGGAGGAACAGCCAGTTCTGCTGACCAACTACAACAGAGAATGGCGAATCAAAGGTGAGAAACGTGGGTGCTACAGTCATTAAGCTTAGGCAACGCGCAGCGGGCTTACATGTAACTAGGGGATATCTTGAGGCGTGAAGAACAGCCTGAAAACGAGTTGAAAGTATGGGAGGCGTAAGTAAAAGTCATATAACGGCAGCCAAGACACCCACTAACAATCAAGTCTAGCGGACGGTGTACTTCAGCTGCACCGACATATTTCGAACCCTACAAACATCCGGAAACAGGTAGAATATACACGGATGGTGCCATGGAGAAGAACAACCCAGTCAGCCTTGCAGATGATGAGAGGCGATTCATCTGGCCAGAGCCATCAGAGCACAACCGCGACATAGTCATCAGTATCGGAACTGGCTGCTCAACTGATTATGACGGCATGCCGGAAAAAGACGCAGCTCTAAGCAAAATCCTCCAAGGTCTGCAACACTTGGGTATCATCCGCAAAATCGTGATGCTGAAGTCCGTGCTTCAAAGCGCCTTGAATTGTCAGAAGACATGGCATGCATTCATACACTCTCTAGGCTCGGATGAACACCTTCTGGAAAAGTGCCATCGCATCAATATCCCATATGGAGCTGGACAAAGCCTCTGCAGTCTCGACGATTGGCAAAAGATGAAAGATACTAAGGCAGAAGCTCTGAAAGTTCTAAACGGCAAGAGCACAAGTGTTAGTAACTTTGTGCAAGATCAGCTGCGCGAAGAGTTTGATCTTATTGCCCGACAGCTCTTAGCGTCGCTATTCTACCTGACTATTCGGACTCTGGACAACAACAATGGCGGTGACGCCGAAATCTGCCACGGATGGATCAAATGCCGGCTCGGTCGCTCATACGAGAGGCAATTCCAATCATTGTTGCGCAAGAACCCTGCTTTTCGTGTCATCGACAGCTTGGGCAATGATCACAATCTGGCTCTTGCTTCGAGAGAATGGGACGCCACATTTTCCATCCAAGCACAATTCCAGGTTCCCAAAGAGTCTGCAGAGGTGCGAGTGGAGATCACTTTGGATAATGGAAGCCACTGGGACACCATCAGTGGCTTCCCCCGACAACTACACGGCCACACATTTTGAGTTACTGGAAACCATCGCTAAAGCCGTGGAATCGTCATACGTCCAGCTGATGTTGCCTTTGTGGAAACGTGTGAACACCAAGGCATCAGGCAGCGAAGCTCCATTAGTACCACGAGCACAACCAGCGTTCCAGCGCCACCGTATGGGCTAACTTAAGGGCTTGACCTGGACTTGCATCGAAATACCGTACAGCGGCGCTCACGATCTTGCTTCCGAAAGCGACAGAACACACAATTCGGCTCCCCGTTGCGGTCAACGCAACTGATATGAGGCGTTGCTTTTGCAAGGGTCGGGCGACCTAGAACGAAAGTGACTAAGCACAAAGGCAAATTCTAAAGGTTCATTTGAGACTGATATTCTGACTGTCTTGTCGACTCTTCGTGTACCCAAGTCAATTTCGATAAAGCATTCTGAGCATCACATCTCGGAGTGAACTACATGGAGGTCTCAGAAAGTCAAGTGCGCGTAAGGTTAGGCTTATCTACTGCTAGGTTGCAAGGGGACAGACAGTACTTGTCCAAGCGCTAGATGCATTGGTTCAACCGCTGTGCTCACGCGGTCGCGCCCACAAGGTTTTAAGTGACCGATCATTGAATTTCATGAAGTGACCCAGAACCGAATAGTCTATCTGGCATCTGTCTGGTCTCAAAGAAGCTTGAATGTGCGGAGGTTGACGCCTCGTGCGCATAGTGCTTCTGGGGTGAGTCTTCGGTCTCTCCATGTGGCGTGGCCAGTCTCCTTGTGAATGAAGAGCTGCTCGTACTTCTCGTTTTCATGTCTCTGTAGCTCCCAACCTGACGGTAGCGGCTCCGTCAAGCGCGGGTCTTCAACTTGTATGTGATTAGTTTTTGTGTTAATGAACGCCGAACGATATACGTAATCGGATGTCTCCGGCTGGCGCTCAACACGCCGAACGCCATTGGGCAGGACACCAAGCAAAGCCTCGCCATCCATCATACCATGGGCATAGCCCTCTCCAATCACCGACCAGGTCTTATCTGACCTACACCGGAGGATCAATGGTAGTTCACACTCCAGAATCACGCAAAGCTTGTCGCCAGGGCGCGTAGTTTCGGGCCCGAGACCATTGCGGCCTCCCTCAAACCTGAGCAGTATCCTCGCCGTTGCGTAGATGTCAACAGCGCTTCGATGCAAGGCTAATTCGCGCAATTCTTCTTCAGGGCAGTCTGTCTTTTCAAAAGGATAGGAATACCAATTCAGCAGTGACAACTTCACGTGTTCGTACCTAGGCGAGTCTGTTCTAGTAGGCACGTAAGTTGTCCGCGAACATTACCACAAAGTACCCGCGTAAGAACCCCAAACTCCGAGGCGGTGGATCACAAAGCTCACAGTCAGACATCGCGGCCAGCATAACCATATCGGAGTAGACGAAGGGTCAGATTGTAATCGGCATTGATGCATTGCTGTCCCGGTCCCAAAGCCTGACCGCTATAACCTGTTAGACTAACTAGAGCAGCAACTCGATAAGTCGCAAATTCCTTTGAAGGAGTGAAAAGCGAAACACGTGATGTGCAAGATTCGCAAAGTTGGTTTTTGAGGGCGCAGATCCTATTTTCGCCACCAAGGCATCCTCCTAGAGCGACTTTCACGTTTGGGAGTTTTGTAACCGTTTTTCGGGCGGTGATGGCTTCGCCGCAATCTACCGGGTCAAAGCCGCGTGCTTGGGACAGAATGCGAAAAGAATATGTGGTTGGAGGCTGTATTCGATAATTGAGATGCTCGACTCAATGGCCTGATGCCAAGGCCCAAAGCCACAAATACAAAGATAGGTCTGTACCGCCCTTTTTTTGGTTGGTGGTCCGGAGCAGGCACAGCTGACAAGATCTGCACGTTTCCCTTCACGAACGGGAATGATATTCCCTCACTTGAATGGCGATGATTTTGAAGCTTAATAAGCCCAGCACCTCATCAAGGAGGGTTTTGAGCAAGCCAATGTCTGATGGTAAAGTACTATGTACTTCTTCGCTCGTATATGACTTGCTGTATACGGACATCATTCTCGTGTATCCCCGTATTCGTACTTCCAAGCGAGAGAAATTAACTCGACTAGGCTAGAAGGAAAGTGATGACACCACGTCACCGGGACGCCGGCAAAGCTGCACTAATAAGGCTTAGGCCCGGGCCCAATCGAAGATTCCGAAGCAAAGTGGGAAGCAGTGCAAGGAATCATAGCGCAGATCCTGGGGACTCGGAGAGTCGGAGGCGTGAATCCCGCCGATGCACAGCCCCGACCCAAGCGTCGGGTGTCCCTTTCACCCCTTCCCCTTCACACACCCTTCGCTCACGCCCAGGTTTCAGGCTGAACGATCTTTCTGTCTTTCTTCCATCAAATCTCCCTTGATCCTCGACCTCACCGTCACTCTCGCTCGACTTCATCATCAACACTTCTTCACGCTCGAATAGCCGCAATCTCGTCAACCGGACACATTCTGTATATCATATCGACCGTCGTGGCGACATTTTGAGTCAATTCAAGGTCTCCAAAAGGACGCGCGTTGTCTATTTTAGGCAACCGCCATTCAGAGTACAACCACTCCGCGACATTCCATCTCAGTCCTGAGGCAGCCGCATCAATTGGCATGACCTCTCTCACACCTTCCTCTACACTCTCCAGCATGTCGCACCTCAACTCAACCTTCGATCCCGACATCGACACTTTCCTTGACTTTGATCAAGCCGCATTCACGCCTTCATCGACTTCGCCGGATCTGACGAAAGGCAAGGCTGTTGCCAACAATCGCCTATCTCAATCAAGCTCTGCCAGCAGCTACTTTGCCAGCAGCCAGTCTCAGCAAACATTCTCTGGGCCCAGCTTTCAATATGACAACTACAGGCAGCAAACAGGTCTACCCGTCGGAGGATTGGCAAACACTTTTGCTCTCAACCAAGCCACTGGCATGCAATACACTGGCACCCACCACGGATTTGTGATGCCGACTGAGACTTTGAACATGCCGTTGGATGACTTCGACTTTGGTCGTCACACATCGGTCGACATGTCTGATATGGACTTCGAGAACGAGTCTACCTCGGACTCGCTCCCAACCATGTTCTACCCGTCCTCCTCCAGCGGGCAGTTCGTAAACCCCACCGCTCTTGTGGGTCAAGAAGATTCACCGACCGACGCTGCTCCGGCTCGTCGGATGTACCCTGGCATGCACACACAGCAAGCTGCACAGGCCAAGGCACAACAAGCTCAAAGGCAGCAGGAAATGGCCCGCCAACAACAGCAACGACAGATTCCCGGCCAGAAGCCTTTGCCAACACCTACCAAGTCGCAGCAAAAAGATCCCCATGTGGAGGAGAGCATCTCCCGACTTCTTCATCAAATGAGACAGAACAGCGTTGCATCTGCCGGAGACGACGATGCGCCAACACCTACCGCTAATCTGCCCAACATCACCCGTCTCAAGAAGGAAGAGGACGAGATGGACGAAGATGAGCGTCTGCTTGCCAGCGAAGAGGGCAAGAAGCTCAGCAGCAAAGAACGTCGCCAACTCAGGAACAAAGTTTCCGCCCGAGCTTTCCGCTCCCGCCGCAAAGGTAAACCATGATGGACTATCTATTCATATCACTGATCCCTCGCTAACAAGCTACTTAGAATACATTGGCCAACTCGAAGGCGAAGTCGCTGCCAAGGTCCAAGAAGCGAACGATCTCAGAGCTCAAAACCGTCAGCTCATGGAAGAGAACACTCGCCTCACCGACCTAACTCGGATGCTTCTCTCTTCTCAAGCGTTCTCAGGCTTCCTCAGTGAATTAAGCCAGAATGGCATGCCTGCTCCCACTCCTGCTACCACTACATCGGCTGTTGCGTCACAGCCTCAACCCCAGCCTACCAAGAAAGATGTCAACCCTCATCAAGCTACTCGACAAGCACAAAATCAACAGACTACCGTTGGCATGACTATGGTCCCCGAATCAACTATCGACTTCTCGCTGCTCGACTCAATCCCAACAAACAACTGGAACGCCAGTTTTGGAATGAATAGCTACCAAGTCTGTGCCGTCACGGAATTACCAGAAGGCCCAACCATCGATATCAACTTCCTGTCCGGGAAGAATTCATACGACGTCACCAAGTCTAGCTCCTCCGCAGCTAAAAACTACCCGGTTCTCCAGTTCCCTCCTATAATCAAGCAGCAAGACTCGAATCCGCCACCCACCCAGGCGAATGACCTTTCTGAGCTCGACACACCTGCTTTCACACTCTTCATTGACCAAACAAAGGCCGCTGCTCTACCTGTCGAGCAATCAGCTGCAAGCAATCACTCGGCATCGAATAACCTTTCCACCTCTGCACAACCAGATCTGGAAGAGTCCGAGGCAGATCGCTGGGCAAGGCTGGAGAGCATGTGTTCAACCCTCGACGTGAGCTGTGAGTGTCTTTCTGCTCACACTGCTCACATCTCCTAAACATTTGTGGAACTCAACACTTTGAGAATATTACCTTGGTTTGCACTCTCAATTACTGTTTGACTCTACTCACTATTTTGAAGCGTACTAGTTGGGAAGCTCAGGAGACTCGTGGCAGTTATGTGGCTGTGCGTCACTCGTGGGTGATTGCGGGCTGGTGGCTTCTTCAGTAATGAATAAGCATGTACTTTTCATAGAACAGTTAACCCACTCTGGGAATGGAACTTCATATCTTCATTTTAGACATGTGACACCTACTTTTTTTCCCCTGGACAATGTAGGAACTCCAGTTCGTAAAGCCGTGGAATTGCTGTTGGTCTCATGCAAAATCTCTCAAATCTAGAGCCCTACTTCGCATGCCGGAGCCTGGCTTGGCGGTTATGCCCTTTGCAGATAATTCTGACAATTTTCGGGCGAGCCTTTACAGCTAATATCACAGTGCATAACCCTCGTTACTTATTGCCTCAATTCTCATCGCTCTGTGAGGCATCTCATTCTACGATTGCGCCTTCGATATTCTAAGCTCCCTTTGTGTAGTTCAAAGTGCTCCCACCGCATAACAACGGTGGCTTCCACTGCTTCCAGCTTCACGAACGTCACGGGTTTCATATCGACCTTGCGGACGACGTGTGCCGCTCAGCAAATTCCTTTGACCAGTCTCGCCTTTAGAGCTTCTGGCGCTCCTTACCAGATTCACTCATTGCGCTGCTTTCTCCCGAATTCTTGCCCCATCTACAAATTGAAACATTTCTCGACAGTCCGACACGGCGGGCTGACTCCACTTGGGAAAACTTATGGCTTAGAGCTACTTTGGTCTTGCAGTTGGAGGCGACCTACAAAAGATGGTGGAGCTGTCACATACCAGGGAACAGATCGAGGGGCCACTTTCAGCACTGCCCAACATTACCTGACAGAGACCAAGATGCCACCTACTGGAGCCGCACGTGCGAAGTTCTACTTTCAAGTTGTGAGCACACCCACGTCAGACACACCAGGAACCACGATCCTTCTCCACTTTGACAACAAGCGATACCTTTTCGGTAGCATAGCAGAGGGAACCCAACGAGTCTGTGTTCAACGTGGGATAAAACTCAAACAAGTCAGAGATATATTCATCACTGGTCAAGCGAAATGGCGCGACATAGGTGGCCTGCTCGGAATGATCCTTACGATGGCCGACGTACAGAAGCTAGAAGGCACCAGTGATGAGTCCTCAGAACAGCCCAAACTAGGAATTCATGGCGCACCATTGCTCACGCATGCTATCGCGTGTGGCAGGAGATTTATTTTCCGTACGGGAATGCCTGTTTCTGTGACCGAGTTCGAAGATTTCGAAAGAGAGTCGGTCGAAGAACCCTCTTGGAGCGACGAGAATGTACAGGTGTGGGCTATTCCAGCTTACGAGTCACCCAATCCATCACAAGACGAATCTGAAAGGCCCGATAGCGACGCTGAATCTTCTTCTGCTTCCAGCCCAGCTTCCAGTCCCCGTAAAAGGAGGTATGATGAGTATAACGAGCCAACTGCACAGGGCTCAACCGTTCGGTTGAATGCAAGTGAGCAAGCAACGCGTCGATCAGTCGTGGCGGATATGTTTGAGTCTAGCTGGCGTTATGACAAACTTGTTGAAAAACTTTGGGCTGAAGTCCAACAGCCTGCTCAAATGTATATACGGGATCCTGATACTCGCAACCTCATTCCGTTCAAATTCCCGCCCACCGCAAGCGTTCCACCAAATCAGAAAGTCCTCGTCAGGGAACCTTGGCCCGCTGCTCTTCTGACAGATCTGCCTATGCCACCCAAGAATTTCTCCCAGCCTGCTATCTCATACCTTGTACGTGGGTATCCGCAGCGTGGAAGTTTTGACCCCAAAAAGGCGGTGGAGCTAGGAGTTCCGAAAGGACCGTTGTACAGGCAGCTAATCAATGGGGAGTCACTAATACTCGAAAATGGCAACGTTGTCAGACCAGAGATGGTCCTCGGACCTACAAAACCAGGCAGAGGCATTGCAATCATCGACTTGCCCAAGCTCAACATGGTCGACTCCTTAATGAACCGCCCAGAATGGAAATCGGAGAAGGTTATGAGTGGCGTAGAGGCCATGTGTTGGATTCTAGGCCCAGGAGTCGCTGCTGATTCGCGCGTACAAGCTTTTATGAAATCCTTTCCAAAGGCCCAGCATATTATATCTTCCATGGATTTATGCCCCAACTACCTGGCGATGGACTCGAGTGCGGCCTCTGCAATTCGTTTGGCACGCATATCTCGAGATCATTTTCCGATTCCTGTACATGATAATCGGACAGTTCCTCAGGTACCCTCACTGAGCCTGACAACCCCCACCGTGCTTGACTCTAGCTTGAATGCTCGCCCGGCTGAACGCGGTATCAAGATTCAAGTTGAACCAAAGTTCGAGTTGCAGCGAGACGAGGTTGCTCCATGGCTAGATGCTGCACAAGCCATCAAAGAAATCCCGCAAAAGGTGCATCAACTCGCGCAGGCTGCGCGCAAAGAACTTGGAGAGGCAGTGGCGTCTCATGGCCGTCAGTCGACTTATAGCAGCGACTCAACGCAGTATCCAAATCACGAGGTAATCACACTAGGCACGGGATCTGCTTTGCCTTCTAAGTATCGGAATGTGTCTGCGACGCTGCTCCGTATACCAGGCATGGGCAGCTTTCTTTTTGATTGTGGCGAGAATACTATTGGACAACTATTAAGAGTCTTCGGCCCTGAAAAGTTGGCCGATGTCCTCCTCGACTTGAAACTTATCTGGATATCTCACTTGCATGCCGACCACCACCTAGGCACTATGGGTGTGCTGATAGCATGGAACCTGGCAAGGAACAAACTTCCCGCCAAACTGAGACGCGAAAAAAAGATCTACATCGCCTCTGACGAAAAGATGATGTCTTTCCTTGACGACTTCAAACCTCTTTCATCAATCGACAATGTCAGGTATCTCTATTGCAACCCTTGGTCTCGCATAACATATGATGGCAATCGCGCGAACTTCGACCAACTCGGTCTGCCAATTAAGGAATTTGCTACCGCTAGCGTCAAGCACTGCTGGGGGGCCCAAGCTGTATCAATCACTTTCACGGACGGCTTCAAGTTTTCTTATAGCGGCGATTGCCGACCCTCAGGTCACTTCGCTACTATTGGCAGGAATTCTGATGTCCTGGTCCATGAAGCTACCTTCGATGACGGCATGGAGGGGGATGCTATGGCCAAGAAGCACTCAACTACGAGCGAGGCCCTTGCCGTTGCATCGCTTATGAAAGCCAAAAATGTCATCTTGACTCATTTCAGCCAGCGGTATCAGAAAATACCTGTAATGGGTAACGTAAAGTTGCCGCAGCAAGTCATGTTTGAGGACGAGACACCTTCAGTCGAAGCCACATCTGGACCTGTCGACGATTCAATGGATACCTATGTGTTACCTGAGCAGGCAGCTGATGACAGCACATCCAAAGACAGCTCAGAGGCTTCTCCTGGCTCATCGGAACAAGAAATCAGCCAGGTTCCCGGGAATCGGCTTTCGAAAGTGGCTGACTCGACATATCAGACTTCTCTGGAGCAAAACGGAGTCGTCACGGATCCCAAACGGCCTGCATTGACAGCGACACAATCGCCCCCGCCCCGAGACATGGCTTTTGCCGTCCCTCCAGCTGAATATCAACCTAAGCTACCTCCCGATATGAATATCTGCGTTGCCTTTGACTACATGCGTGTACGTGTTGCCGAAATCAAGCACATGACTACATTCATCCCTGCGCTAACCGCTCTTTTCGAGTCTGAGCATCCTGAAGTTGCAGACAGTGCTGCTACCGAGCGCGATAAGAATGCAGTAATCAATAATACAGGCAGGAAGCCGAGTCATCGGATGTATTCTATGAGTGGGAGTAGTGATGTGCGGGAGAAGGCTGCAAAGGCAGATAGCAGTGACTCAAGTGGTGAAGGGAAGAGCCGACGCCGGGAGAAAAAGGAGAGGAAAGAACAGGCACGAAAGGAGAAGAAGCATGTAGGAGTAGAGAAGCAGAAGGAACAAGATGAGCGAGGCAAAGCGAGGGGGCTGGCAAAGGTGCAGAAGATGGAAAACCAGAGTACAGAGAGCTCTGATCTTCAAAAGAAGCCTGGTTTTATGCAAGAGGATGAGACAATGGAGGGTACTGAGCGGCTAAAGTCCACGGGTTAAAATCAACCTTTTCGTCAAGCGCAAGGGCACGTGCTATCGACAGCAGGGCCTTTGTGTACCAATTATTCCATACTAGGGGACAAGACGGAGGCCCTATCGAGTGCCGTGGTCGAACTAGGGCTGCATTCACCGAAAGATGGTACCGTAACTATTATTGAGCGTTGTGGTTCTTTGATCTGGCAGGGAAATGTCTAGCATCTTGCTCTGCCATACGGCCGGTCAACTATCTCAAGGAATGGACTAAGTATGCTCTCTATCTCTCGTCGAAATAAGCTGTTTCCCCCATATTCAGCTTATCCCCACTCGTAAGGGAAGTTATGGACCTTACTCCCAGACCTCAAATATCGTTGAAGCGTTCTATCTCGTATTCCAACCGCTCCGCTCAGTGCCGTTACGGGGCTCGCCACAGTAACTACTTTGGAAACCGGGCCTCATTTAGAGCTTGTATCATAGCTGATACCTGGTGGAAGGGAACCGAAAGGGCGGGAAGGGGAGGGGCAAGATGTCTGAAGACTTGGGCTTGCCAATCATGTGGAACGAAGCTAAGGAGCCCTGGCAAAGTTAGGGAAGACGTAGAATTCACTCTATGATGTAAAAGTAGTATGCGCTTCAATTTATAGAGCCCATCGGGCAAGGGTATTCGAATGGAATTGACCATTGAAACCACAATACTACCCAATTTCTTGCAGGTCTGATTTGTGGCCCCTCCTTTTAACCACCCGCCGGACCGCTTCCTTTACCTCAGGACTATTTCGCACTGCATTCATGACAATACCCTCTTTCATCCCGCGTCGTAGAGCCTCCACCTTGTCCCTATCGCCGCGGAAAGGCGCCAACCCAAGACTAAGTAGCCCACCGGCCTCTGCATCGGTCCTCATGGCCACTTGATTGAGATGAGAAAGGTGTTGCTGAGTTTGCAGGTCTTGCTCTGCCTTACTTCGAGCAGCCGGTGGGGCCAGCTGTGAAATAAAAATGTTCACCGACATCGACATCCTCCGGGCCAAGGTCAAAATTTGAAATGGCAGTAGATGGGCTGGCAGGATGCCTGGCAGAAGCGCACGCCCGAGCTGGCCTGCGTGGACTAAGAATGAAGGCGGCTCCCATGTATGAGTCAAGAAGTATAGCTCCAAAAAGACGATGCCCAGTACGGCCAAATAACGCCAGTATTGACCCCATTTCGGCAGCCAGAAGTAGTTGAGAACGACGAGGGCCAGGGCGCCCTTTGCATATTCCGGTACGAGTGACCTTAATCCGGCATATACGTAGTCTGTAATTGTCTTCAGGCCTGGTTGCTGGACCCGCACGATGATTGGTCCAAAGCGATCATACGCGAAACGCTTTGTAGGGTCGAGTATTGTGTCTTGGGCCAGCTTGAGGTGCATGAAAGCTCCTTCTGTAACAACAGACTCTGGGCCATTCTGTTGGATCTTGTCAGGATGTAGCTTTGCTGCTAGTCGACGAAAGCGAGCTTTGACTTCGCGATCAGGACTCGACGGCGTTACACCTAGATCCGTGTAAAAGTCTCCAGCTAGGCGCAAGTCGTAGAGCGTCTGCACGAAAGTGTACACCAGGTAGAGTGAAAGGACGAAGATGTGTATCCTCCGGCGGTGGTAGGCATAAAGGGGCTGGCCGGGTTGAGGGTGAGGGCTCCCAGCGCGAATGGTAATCCTATAGTAAAAGCCCTGTAGCAGGCTCGTAACATACTGCATTCCACTCAGTTAACGTTGGCCGTTCAGCGAGGACTTTGCAGGGCGGAGGGCTGCTCACGTTGGGTAGGAATGCCCAGCCAACCCATGTAAAGGCGCCAGCAAGGGCTTCGTTAGACATGCTGCGAACGTGATAAAGAGCAGCTGAGCCTCAGTCCTGCCATTAGATCTCGTCAAATGCGGTGAGAGCCCAAATGATCGACAAGAGCAACGGACGCTGTCGTCGCTGGAAAAATGCTGTACAAAAGGGCAAGTTGTTCCCAATCCACGGATCTGCAGCGGAGATCTTCCGCTCCCAAACCTCCAAAATTCCCCGCCGTCCAAAAAAGTTGCAGTTGAGTCGGTTCAGTCCAACAGCTGCCACCCATTGCCGCCATATCAACGACCATGAGCCAGACCCAGGTGAAGGAGTCTCCGAAAGCAAAATCTCCAGATTCGCACAAGGCGAGGAAACGAAAGCATACTGATGAGCCTGAAGAACCAGCGACCGAGAAAAAGAAAAAGCGCAAGAAGTCACGGACAGAGGAAAATGATTATAGCTTGCTAGATCCTCAGTTATCGATCAAGAAGTTAAAAGAGAAGAAAAAGAAGAAAATTAGATCTCCTACTGCGCAAGCAAAACAGCTGACATCCGCCTCACCATCCGCAGGCGATGTTCCCGACTCAACAGCCATCATCATTGATGACGATGAACGTCAAGCTACATTGAAAGATCACACGACTCCCCTACACTCTCCCTCACCCTCCGCCCTGGACGACACAACCTCATCACCGTTCTACTCCGTCCGCCTATCCCTCTACGTCCCTCTCTCTGCCATCTCCCTCTCACCCACCACGGCTCTCGCCTCTCTGCAAGCCGAACACCTCTCGCCCCTCCTTCTCACCTACTACGCCCCCGCTCGTGGCATCGTCCTCGCCTTCACCGACACCGTTCTCTCCTCCACCCGCCCTACACTCCTCAACCCTCCACCAGAATCAGAATCTTCACGGCCCTCGGCTTCGATCCTCGCCAAATGTGCCGACGAGTACGGGGTCTCATACATTTGGCTCACAACCACCTTCCTCGTCTTCCGCCCCACCCCCGCTCAAACCCTCTCTGGCTGGATCAACGTCTGCAGCGACGGCTTCGTCGGCCTCCTCTCCTACAACTACTTCCAGACCGGCGTTGCCAGAAACCGCATCCCCAAAGACTGGCGCTGGGTCGGACCTGGCGGCGATCCAACACAAGCACGCAAGCGAAGCATGCGCAGCAAAGCCAAGAAGGTCAGGATTCGCTCTTCTGACTCAGAGGAGGACATCGATATGGACGCAGACAATACACAGACGACACTGGTAGATCCAGAGGACTGGGCGGAGGACGACTACGACGGGACAGGCTATTTCGTCACCGCAGACGGCTCGCGCGTAAAAGGCACACTGCAGTTTCGCGTCGTTGACGCTGACGTGGTGCCTGGCCATCACAGAAATATGTGGACACTGCAGATCGAAGGGACGCTGTTGAGTCCCGAAGACGAAGCAGCCGTTGTGGAAGAGGAAAGGGCTCAGGCCGAGAAGCTCAAGGCACGTGGGAAGCCTGCTGAACGAGGAGCTAGCATTGCTGCCGACGTAGCGATAATGAGTGGCGGCTTGGGTGCCGAGGACAGGAGAAGGACGGCTTCGGTTTCTCAGACACCTGTACCGCGTTCGGCTAGGCGATAGACGACTCCATCGTCTTGCGAGGTTGACGTTGAGGATATAATGCATGCTAGACCCGAGATCCGACGCAACCATGTCCCCAAGATCAGCCACGGGATCTGCAGAAGCTTGGAAAACAAGAGTTATACGTACTCTAGTCTGCTCGCAGGCCGATTCCGAATGATTGATTCGCCCGTGTCTGCCGATAAGGGGAATTTTTACCTCTGTTGCAACTAATGAAATCTGGTAGGCGTGTAAATAGAAGCTACCGATTCTCTGTTGTACAGAAAATGCAGTACTATTATCGAATCATGAAGCTCTACTTGTTACGTCCCTTGCTCACGATGCAGAAAAATGATGCCATACTTCATGAATCTCTCATCCTCACAGTTTCATAACGTTCGTCCTCTCCATTCATTTCCCTCCCATGGCCCTCCCAACTCTACCTTCCAATACCACCTACCGTGCATATTAGCTCTCTGTAACACTATCTCACCACTTGTCCCGGCAGATCTACCGTCAGCACGTCCACTCCGCCCTGAATGTCCTTCTTGTTCGGCATGTTACCCCTACGCATCAGCTCCGCACATTTCGACATGACCGGATCCATCATCATCGTCGCGACCGCGACCACAGTGTCTCCGTGCGTATAGAAGGCCGTGAATTTGCTCTCGTCGGGATTGCCCTGGATAATCAGATCGTCCCAGCCGTTGGGCGTGTTGCCGCAGTAGCGCAGCTGCCCGCCCAGCGCGGACCAGAAGATCGGGATGAAGGGCTTTGGTTTAGTGGAGGGCTGGGCGATGCGCTGCCCGACGGTGCGGCCTGAGTTTTGTGCGACGTCTGGGAGGGTTGGGTATCAGCTTCGGAATTCCACAGAGAGAAAAGCCAGAAACAGGAAGGAAAAAGATGGCTTACTCCAATGCTCAATTCGTGTCATGGCACCGTCGCCACCAGGTCCGTGATAGGGATACGTAGCAATATCTCCGAGCGCGTAAACATCCTCCATCCCCTTGACCTTAAAAAACTCATCCGTCTGAATCGAACCGTCCTTTTCCAACTTCACACTAGCATTCCCCCTGAGAAACTCCGTCGCTGGCCCAACACCAATCCCCAATATCACCAAATCAGCCTCCAGTTCCGTCCCATCCTTCAGCTTCACCGCCCCAACAGCATTCTTGTCCTTGGGCGACGGACTCGCCGAGTCGACTGACGCACCCATGTAGAACTTCGCGCCGTTCTTCTCGAGATTCCTCTGGAATATCCGGCCAACTTCTTTGCCCATGACGCGCTCTAGGGGCGCTTCCTCCATACCAATGATACTAACCGTGTTCTCCTTTGCGAGGGCGTTTGCGACTTCCATGCCAATGAAGGAACTGCCAACAATGACTATCTTCTTTCCCTTGTCACCGACAGCCTTTAAGATATCTTGCACATTTTGTACGTCCCTCAGCACAAAGATGTTGCTCAGGTCCTTGAAACCAGGCAGGGGCAGGTGCTTCGGCGTACCGCCCGTCGCCAGGATTAATTGGGTATATGGGTATGTCGAGCCCGATTTCGTCATGACGGACTTCTTGTCAAAGTCGACTGCGGTAGCTGTGTCTTGGACAAAGGTAATATCAGCGGAGGAGTAGAAGTCGTGTGATCGTAGAGCCACTTTGTTGGAATCGGCAATAAGTGCTTTGGAGAGCTTGGTGCGGTCGATGGGCAGGTAGCCTTCGTTGGAGACCATGGTGACTGAGCCTTTGAAGCCGAGCTCGCGGAGTTTCTGGACTGCGCCGAACGCGCCGCTTCCACTGTGAGAAGAAGTCAGCTCCGAGTTTCTGATGCAAGGGTGTGAAATTTTAATTCGAGCTCCAGGATATTGGAGACAAAACAAGGCCCTGGTGCGACAGTTGCTTGACAAGTATGGGCGTGGTTTAACGTACCCTCCCACCACAACGACTTTGTCCTCTCCTTGTGACTTGCATGTGACATTCGGAATTCGCCTGCCACCCTTGATTGCCGATTCCTCTCCCTTGACGTACACACCTCCGTTCATCTCCATGACCTCAAACTTGTTCAAGGCGTCCGGGGCTGGCGCGTCTTCTACGTCGCCGGTTGAGACGTTGAAGCAGGCTAAGGTCTCTCAGCTAGTATCTGAATAGATTCTTTGATACTTGGCCCACCTCCATGCCACGGGCACGTCAATCGTCCATCCGGTGCCAGTACTCCTCTTTTCAGTGGTGCTCCATAATGTGTGCAATTGGCATTCATGGCGTGCACCTTGTCATCCAACTTGATTAGCAACACCTTTCCGCCCTCAATGCCTTCGACTTCTGCTTCGACTTTATCTCCATTTTTCAAATCGAGCGAAGTGAGCTCTTTCAACTTGAACTCAGCCATTCTCAAGGGTAGCGTCGAGAAACCGGATGAATAGGCGGGAAGGGAAGGTTTCGAGAGAGTGGGGCGTGAAGTGAAAGCTTGCGAAGAGGGTCTCGAAATAGAAGATGCAAGTGTACGAATGAAATGCTTTCGGAGCATGAGAGGAAGGGGAAGGGAAGAAGAAAATTAGGAGGGGAGCTTCAAATGCTTGACCAGCAGTCAAATGGACGTCAACTTTAGTAAGATCGTCGCGACAATGACGTTACCAATGATGCTCTTTGCATTAGCTAGCTTGGTTGAGCTTGGGCCTATCGGAAGTGCATGCGATTGTCAGAAGCACGCCGAATCACTCCATCAATTGCATTTGCGACCTCATTCACCAGAGCAATGCCGTTAAGACGTAGAGATTGAATGCTTGGGGTCGCACAATAACAAGTCCATTGCGGGCGCTGGTCTGGAGAGCTATTTACTCTATAGAATTATGCGCCAGCTATTGATGCAAAGCCGCGTTCAGTAGAAGCCGAACAGCATACAGGGTTAAGTTGTTCAACCACTTTTAAAACGACTGCTCAAGTCTTTGCCTTTTTTGATTTGAGCAAGCGCCGATTTCCCAAGCCGATTTCCACCGTCAACGTATTACTCTTGCTAGACCCTGCTTCCTGCGTCCCCGTCTTCCTCTTGTTGCTGTTTCGAGGAAGTCGCTTGTTCCTGGCGTACTCTCCATCACTATTGCCTGGGGATACCGGATCACTCGAGAACGTGAGATCGACGACCTGAGACCCTGGTGGGATCTGAGACAACCGTACCTGAGGTTGAGATTGAGATTGCTTCATCGGACGCTGGCTCTCAGAGGTCGTCGTATCTTCAAGCGGACTGGTCGATTTGAACCGTCGGGTAGCCTTTCCTTTTCCGCGTCTGACAACCGGTGGGGGCGACACTCGCGATGATCGTGATCGAGCCGTAGAAGTAATTCGCGCAAGGCTAGGTAGTTCGTCTTCGTCTGAAGAAAGCTGTCCATCCAGCCCACCTAAAAAAGTAGACATTCCATCTGCATTCGTTGCCGACAGCTCCTGCACTTCTTGAGACTGGTCGACTGAAGGCGGATTTACGGAATTCAACGAATCTTGGTGTGTCTCTTCCACCACTTCTAGACTGGAATGCTCAAGGTGCAGGGCGTTGGCCAGGTCGGTACGTGAGGGTGATTCGGCATTGATCCCATCACTCTCCCCACGGATTTTATCGCTGGAGTTTTGTACAGAAGCATCCAGGTCGAGTTGGGATAGATGCGGATACGTAATATTATTCTTTGGCGGCAAAGACTCGTTACCGATTATCTCTTCTTCTGGTTGCTCTTCCGGATTATGGGAAGCGTGTGACAGCTCCTCGAGACTGGTCTCTTCAGCGCCCTTGTCGGGCGCAGGTTCCATAGGTGGACTAGAGCTCCAGCCATTGAAGCGCGGACTGTCGAAACCAGATGTATCTGGAGCAGTCTGCCGGGATTCAGATGCTGGTTCCATCGATGTCTTCTTCGGTAGGGACAAAGAGTCTTTAGTGACATCTAAACCGGGGCTGCTATGCTGAGTATTGTCCGTCACGCCATTAATGGGGCGGAGAAGGTCCGAGTCAAGCGTTGAATGGAAACCAGCCTCCTTGATTAAAGCTGAGATCTCTGTTCGCCGCGGAGTCGCGATGTCAATATCGATATCTTTTTCTCTCTCGGCCGCTGTGACCGTTTGAACAGGCGGTTGAGCAGATACAAGCACAGAATCTGCCGAGAGTGCCGACCCGGGAATACCTCCTGATTCAAGGACTGACGGCAATGATCTGTTCGCAATCTCTGTTTCCGCACCAAGGCTCACGCTGGCTGGCTCGGCATTGGACATAGAGGGGACTCGCACGACCTTGGGCTCGATCAGCTCAGAGTACGACAATACTCGGGTGCCATCATCTTCTTCGGCACCATCATTTACTTCCCACATGTCGGACCTGCTCAGTATCCTTTCGCCGGTTGTTTTGTCGTATTTCGCAATTCTTGGAGGCTTCCTGTCCTGTTTCGACACCGACAGTTCAAGGCTGCCATCATCTTGAACTGCTTCTATACGGGCCACACGATAACCAGATATCTCAGGCTGGTAATTGGCGTTCATACGAAATTCTTTGTAAGCAATCACCGCACCAGGAAGAGCACCCTGTTGCTGTAAGGAATCAAGGCTATCGAAGTTGTTCGGACGTGGCAGGTCTTCAGCGTCTTCCGTATGGAAATTGCTGGCTTTCGTATCGAGCGTGTCCAGAGCTTCATGGATCAGATTGCTTGCTTTGATCGTGAGCTGATCAAGCTTGTCACCTCCGTTTACTGCATCATAAAGCACTGAATCACCCTGGTTTGGGGCCTCTTCGCCTTCCTCTTCATACCCATCCATAGCTCCGTCTCCATCGTTAGCGTAGTATTGCCGTTGATTCCGACCCTTCTTCTTATTGTTTCGCAGACGTCTATTTGCATCCTCGTCCCAGCCCTGAGAAAATGGGAAAGGAGGGTCCTTGAGCGTCACGCCTGGAAGCTCGCATTCAACAGCAGACACGACAAGTTTAGTTTGCCAAGGTATCTGGGAATCATCTAGTGTCGCTGAGCCTTCTTCTTGCGTCGTGACTGCATCTTTGAACAGCTGCTTCGGTAGAGCCCCCTTCACTGGCTTAGCAAGTTGCTCGCGCAACGCTTGCTCAGCGGCTGCAGTCTTTGGTTTGCGAACGCCAAGTCCGTTGAATATCATATTTCTTGTACTATTGAGATCAAGCCTGGCTCGTCGCTTCGGAGGTTCAGACTTGGTCTCTCCGTCAAGAAGCGAGCCAATGAGATCCTTGGCTGGTCTCTCACGGAGCGGTCCATGTGCACCCCGTAGTTGTTCCGAGGAAGCGTCTGTGAGCAGCGTCTCAGTACGTCGAGGAGCAGAAAGCGGGCTACGAGCGCTTTTATCGGTTGCTTCCCAGGCCCTATAAGGGTTCTGCTCCGCCGCCTGCTCAGTCACCTGCTTCTCCCCCTGGCCCTTCACCTGCTCTTCCACTTGCACAAGCAATTCCTGCTTCTTCGCTTGAATGACTTTTTCTACCGCCGCGGCTGTACCGAGATCGCTGGTGCCCTGGCGCTCGTCGTACGCTGCCATATCAACGAAAGTGGCATTTTCAGGTAATAAGCCTTGTTGCTTCAGTGCTGCGAGCCTGTAACGTTTCTTTTGCCGTTGATTGGTGTAATGCGTGCGTTTTGATCCTTGTCCAGGAGGTGCCGTAGGGCGTGTAGGCGCAGAGGAGGATGAAATGGACGGCGTGGAAATATTTTGTATAGGGAAGAGGGAGTTGCTCTTTGGCGGTGTTTTGGAGGGTGTGGGTCCGTTGGAGTCAACGACGTGCGATGTCTGTGATGACGATGAGGAGGAGGATCCGGAGGACTCGTCTTCTGATGTTGTATCACTGTCAGACTCGGAATCAATACTAGAGCTTTCTTCGGAACTGTCTGAGGAGTTCTTAGACTCGGCACTGCCATCTAGGCTCAGCGGCTTCGTTGTGGGCCGTGGAGAAGCACCTGGCGCGTTGTCCTCATCAGAGTCAGGTCCGGACGAGGAAGTGAAATCTGAGCTTGAGTCCGACCAAGGGGAAATCTGATCCGTCCTAGTCCTCTTTGCAAGAGGCGAGGAGAAGCCGTTGAACTCGGCCCCATAGTGATCCTCACTATCATGGTGGAATGTACGCTTTCGCTTACGGCGACTTGAGTTGACGTCGCTTGCCCCGCTGCCTCCGCTTGGCAATGACTGCTTTATGCTGTCCTGCTGCTTGCCTCCAATTTTGGCATTGTGAAGCTGCTCTTCTTCATGTAGTGCTTGTAGGTCTGCCGAAAGGTCCAGCTCCCCACCCGACATATCAGTGTCCGTGAGGTCTTCGTCGGCATCGTCCTCTTCGCTGCTATCCTCGGCCTCATCATCGGCATCATGAAATTCTTGTCTGGCCACAATCTGGAGATCAGGTTCAGTGTCGATCACAAAATTCGGCCCCGTCTTCCCATCGCTATCTTCGTGAAAAGGTGTGTCTCCGTCCTCGTCCACGAAGTCTGAATCCTCCTCTTCATCACCGTCTCCATCTATGCATCCATCTGCATAGTCAACGCCAGTGATGGCTAGCGGGCCAGCTTCTTGTGCCTCCAGGTCCACTGCGCCTTTGATCTTTAACCTTCTCTTCCTCGGCGGAATTTGCACTTCCGGCCGGCCTCCCTTCTTCAGCCATGGCCTTCCAAACGCCACGCCATCAATCAAGTGTCTCCCATCGCTGCTGATCTGGTGTCTGCCTCCTAATCTTCTTGACCTAAGGTCGTGGGTCTTCAGCGCCCTAATCACGACTTCGTCATCGTCACGCAGTACCGCGTCGATGGGGGAGAAGTGCAGACATTCGTAGCCGTTCACCTCGACAGCGTAGTCCTCTAAGCCCCAGTTGGCACATTCGAGAGGTACAATGTCGTTGACGTCTTCGAGGAGCTGGGCAATGGTGGCGTCCGTGCTTGAGGTTGCGGGGGAGGGACCGAGAGCCCGGGTCGTGAATATTATGTTGGTTGTAGGCAAGGAGTAGCGCCTGACAGATACCTTCAACCGCATCGTGTTCGCTTCACATCAGGGTCTGTTCGGAGATAGGCAGGTGGAGTTGCAGGAGGAGAATGTTAAGTGTCGTCCTCGAGTTGAAGCTGTGAGAACGCGTGATAAGTGCTTTGAACGCGTGAAAATCTTCAAAGATTCTCCTCCATTACCTTTGGCAATTGCAACCACAATATACAGATTATCGACCCCTATGCGATTGAAGGAATAGTTGTGTTCACTTATTGAGGATTGAACCGGCCTTTTATTCGCACGGAATCTGAGGTAAGGATTGTCTGTGGGAGAGCTACTTGGCAGCAGATCTTTCTCTGGAGATACCTTCCACTATATTTATTTCAATACTCGACTGTGTGCTCGGGTGAAGGTTACGGGTAAATATCAACGAGTATATTCTGCGCTATCCTGATAATACTTCTTTTCCGGTTTCCTACCAGTTCGCAAAGGCCAACTGCCACCCCCCTTTCGAAAGTCCATGCAGGATGCTATTAGACGCTTGCTAAAGATAGTCAGAATAACAGAAGTATAAGATCACATCCTCAACCAAGACGTGGATCATCTGTCTGCCGTGGCGCTTTGCCAAGTATACCATCTACTGTTCGTTCTCCGTCAGCACTCAACGGTGAAGTGCTCTCTTCTACTGCACCTAACATTGGGGATGAGGGCACCTGGCCGTTGCCACCAAAGTACGACGAATCAGATGAAAAGGTTCTTGAAGGACTCTGAACATCGTTCTGCGAGAATAATCTCTCACTTAGCCTTCTGTTGAGACCTGAACCTTTCGACTCGTCATTAAGGGAATTTTGCCTCCGTTCTGCCTGGCTTGGAATGTTGTAGTCCCGCCTGGGACCGTCGACAGGACCAATCTCATCAGCCATCGCATCTTCATAGCTAGGGGGTGCGTCATCGTTGGGAAAGGCTTGTTGTGATGGGGCAAACGTGCCAACACGCGGCGAGTGTTGCTCATATGAGGGTGTGCTTGGACTCGACGGAGTGCGTGGGGCAGGTGGGTGATTGCCAATTGATGAAGGCTTGGGGCTCGAATCCACCGGCATACGTAGTCGTTGATGCGACGTCGCAATCGCTTTCAACAGCGCCGGAGGTGGTTTTATTCCCGAGTACACTTTGACTGGCATCCGCAGTGGTAGCGTCATCAGCTGTGGCCTTGGAGCCCCAGAGTCGCCGTGCGTCAGACCGACCGTTATGTCGAGCTCATATTTCCGTGAGAGATTGCAGGTGCTGAAAGATGGCGGCACAGTGTCTGGCACCAGGACATTCTCCCACAGCCAAGGTGGTACAACCAACGCGACGTGTGCCTCATCTTTCGAGCTGCCAATTGGCACGGTCATGTTTGACTTGGTTGTTAGTATTGTGCTGGTCGTATCAACACGCTCAAGACCATGAGCCCGAACATGTGTGCGAGCGATGAGCTCAATCTGGAGTGTACTAAGATATATCTTTACCGACGTCTCGCTCAGTTTGGTGACCAGTAGACGTAAGGGCAATGGCTCGTTGCAGGTAATGATGGTGTTTACAGGTAATCTTGCTTCGACCTGAAGGAGAGGTGGATCCTCAGTACTTGACAGATCCGGGGCCGTGGCCCTACGGAAAAAGCCTGTCTTTGCGGGCGCGGGGGTATATTTGGAAAACTGTTGCTTCCGCTTAGCAAAGACCTCCTGAGGGCTATCAGGTGGCCTGGGAGGTTCTATTGGGAGGAACTTGAAATTCATTTCCTGTGCAGAGGGCCGTTAGCCATTAACTCGGACCTGGTGATTGCAAATAACTCACATATCTGGTGTCTGCCCTCCAAATTTGCGGCCGCTTCACGGTAGCTTTGACGTAATATCTTATCTCTGCTTCGCCTGGGAATCCGGTCAATGTTGGCGGAAGAGCGCTTTTGACGTGAGTGTTGGTGTCCCCCACGTACGCGAGGGCAACACTGCCGAACTTCAGATCTCTGGGCTTGTTCTCGCCGCAAGAGTTGTTGAATGGGAGCTGCATGTTCGGTCAGCAGCCTCTTCGTGCCACGAGCTTCTATGCAGGACTTTTGCTGTCGCAGATGTGTGTGCAAGGGGCGTTGAGACACACACCTTGAAGCGAAAAGGGTATTCATATTGACCAGCAAGCAGAGTGTAGCCCGAACTCGACGTGGACGCCTGCTGTATTTCGGGATCGGGAAAGACGGTCAGAACTTTATAGAGCAACTGTTGCAATAGATCAGCGCCTACCCTGTGATGGATAGAAATACCCAGTTCACACCACTTACGTACTTTGTGAGTTTCTATCTCGATCTTCTGTTTGTCATTCCGTTCGGCGTTTGAAGACCTTACTCCAGCAAGGCGTGTCTTGCTCTCGCCCTCAAGTTTGACAGTGATGGCTTGCAGGGTCGTATCTGACTGGAGAATCAGGATAACTCGTCCAGTCACGAAATCGAGATTGGTGTGACATGCATTCGGCTTGTCGAATTGGATCCTGACCGACATCGCCTTACGGTCAGGATGCAAATTCGCGGCACGCGAGGTCTCATATGCTTTACAGTGTTAGAGGGCAGGGGCAGACTTGGTATTTACATTCCGTGAAGGTCGTGCTTCCGCAAAAGTGACGGATGGCGGATGACGTCGGAGGTTTTTCCTGCTTGTGGAGAACTCTGAATGTAACGGAAGGCATCAAACACATCCACGTCAGGCACACACAATGCTTAAATAGGGCTGAGGAGTATTATACGACGGGGGGAAATTGCTAATTAGGCATCATCCAAAGATTCCATGGAAGTTTAGTTGACTGTATGAATGTGAATGGGTGTGGCCCCTGTGCCCCGCGCAACGGTAAAAAGCTGCGCCTCGTTCATGCCGCGTCCTCATGCGTCTTATGAAACAAAATGTGCCGCTATATGCAACAATATCGACGCGTGAACGGTCAAGTCAAACTTAGCTATGCCATTTGAGTCCCTGCGACAGGCCATTCGCAATTTCCCCTCTGCTCGCTCCGCGAGTTAGCACTTTTCTGCTTCCCCTTCCAGCCACGCCGTGACACGTATCGTGCATCGTGATCATAGTCCTTCCCTGGCTAACATGTCTGCGATAGAGAGATAAAACGCACTGGCCACGAAATTCCTCGGCTGCCCAGTAACATTGGCAACGAGCAACTTCAACCGGTTTGTCCAATTGATCAGATCCAAATGAGTAACACCCATTAGCGTGCCTCTGTACCCATCTTTCCCCCATTTACTGGAAGCTACACTGACCAAGCCATCATTGGGACCTTCCAATTCTTCGATCAGGTCATGCGAGACGCGAAAGATGGAGAACAGTGAGGGTCTCGCAGATGCACCGTAGGAGAAGTATCGAACGGATGGATCATCAGGATTGGCCGGGTTGAACTCATCTCGGAGGTAGGCGCGTGTCAACTGAGCGAATGCGGCGGATTCGATATGCATACGATCGAGCAATTTATAGATGCCCGCCAGATGTTCCTGGCCAATTTCTCGGAAGACGATGTCCGCAGCAGAGCTTCCACGATGCGGCGTAGCAATAGTCGTCAATGACATGATTTTGAATGGCTTCGGCTTGAGCTGACTTATCAAATATCGCGCGTCGAGTCCGCCCATGCTATGGGCGATGATGTTGACATCCTTGCCCGCGGCCTTGGTGGTGATCTCCTGCTCAAGCGCTCGTGCTCGTGCTTCAATAGAGCCAGTCGCAGGCACAGAGGTCGTTATCACTTCGATGTCATTTGCCTTCAAGACCTCTTTGATGCCTCTCCAATACTGCACACCTGAGAGAAATCTGCCTGCTAGGTGTAGCTCATCGAATCCCATTAAGCCATGAGCTAGAACGACGGGATGTTTTGGACTTTGGTATCTCTCTTTAAAGGAAGCAAAGTCATCTTTGATCATGCGGCCGAGGTCTTCATCACAAGGACCGCTCGGATCGATTGGTTTCTCCTCTGTAGCATTCCCACTTTTCGTGCTTTCGAAACGAGACCATCTTAGCGTATTGCAACCTCGTGTGCCACCTCGAAAGAAACGGCAGCCATGCGTGGCAACATATCGCATGCTACACCACTTCCTTCCAAATATCCAGATATTCCACGAGGAGCACAGGGGGTACGCTGTAACGGGGTCCGTATCACACTTTACGTGACTCTTGAGGCGGTAGTGGACAGGGATTGCCGCTGTGATGAAATCTTTCGAGCTAAATGGAAGCAGGTCGCTCGCTAATCCCGAAAGGGAATTCCATCATTGAGCGGGAATATTACAGGACGCGAGCGGTTCCAACCTATAGTTTTGACTCCTTTAGAACGTTAAACCGCGCGAAGCAGTGTTCAGATTGATGTCAGTCTAGCAGTAAATCCGCATCTTATCCCGTCATGGCTGGCCATCTATGTACACAGTCCAAGTCATCGACATAATACGTGCTCCGAGTAAGGTCTGTCCGTCGATGACAACATAATTCCATCATAAACGCAAGATCCTCCGACCGGCCTGTGCAACTAGCTCATTCCGCTTGCTGGATTTTGTCAGGAACCTCTGGGTTCACAGTTATGACAGCTTTGATTAGATCTTCAACGACTCTGCCACCGGATTTCTTTCCCGCCGCTGTGATCTCCTTCAGCTTGGTCTCGGCATCTTTGTTAGCCTCCTCTTCAGCCTTCTTGTTGCCGCTTGCGTGCTAACCCATGGTTAGCTTGGTACTTGGAAACGTCGACGGTCATAAGTTGCTAACCTCTGCTTCAAACTTTTTGAACTCTTCTTCTTTCTTCTTCTTGTACTCTTCGATCTCCTTCTGTGCCTCGGCCCGAGCGTCCTTCACTCTTTTTGTTCGATCTGGTACCTCTCAACACCGGCCGCCAAGTGCAAGGGCTGGGACAGGCCTACATTCTCTAGCTTCGTAGTGTTAGAAAAAGGACATCAAAGATAGAGCTTAACATACCTTTCTGGACGATCTTTTGGGCCTCTTTCTCTGCCTAGACATTGATCAGCTCCGACTAACGGTCCCACCTTTCGAGGCGTGATCTCACATCGAGGAGGGTCTGAATGCCGGCCGAGTTTTGGGCAGACTGCAGCCTGTCAATTTCTTGTCGCAGGAGCAGTCATTAGCACCACCAACCATGTTCGGCTTTAGCGGCGACCTTTAGATCTCGATCTTAACGGCGATTCCCTCTAACTTGTTTGACACGGTCGGAAATAACGGCGAATAACTTCGCAGTTGTAGATAGGACGAGCTACGATGGCAGCTATCACCTCGATTTGGATTAGGCTTTAAACTCGTTTTAGCCTCTTGCGCCAAGCTTGGACCTTTTTTGGGCCTTCCGCAGCGCAGGCTGGTTCCTGACAATCTTCCCCCCACACACCCAAAAAACCCCTCTTACAAGGGGACCTATTTTGGCTCCTCGACCTCTGACACCTGAAATGGACTTCTCTCGATCTCTTGCGGGTCATGGCTCACAGTATATGTGGGACTTTGTCTTCTACAACAAGTGAGACGGGTACGGCCTGTTCCCTCCATACGCTCAAGGTTAACTTATTTCCTTAGTACATCAACGAGCAGATGCATGAAGACCACGACGTCAGTCGCCACACCCGACGAAAGGATACCTTGAGCGCTGAAGACCTTGGCATCCTGCTGCAATGGCATTGGAAATACGGGCACCTCTATCTTCTCGAACGAGCGCCAGCGTGTGCAAATGGGCCTAGTAATGCTTTTCTCCGCCTTCATCGGCAGGTACGCTGCTTGCGGACGATGATTCTTCGTGTAGAGACTCCCGAGAGAGCTCAGCAGGCGACTTATCTGCTATCGCCCTCGCGTATGACAGCGATGGAGACACCTTGGTCGATGATATACCCAACTTGAAGGCTCGGAATAACCAGGGACAATCTGCTACGGAGACATCGACCTCTTCCTGTTACGAAATCCTGACAATCCGGACCGGGATATTTTAAAGGTTGTAGTATTACAACTTGTTATGGGAGAGATTGTAGTACAACCAGTTCTTATGCTTCAAGTTGTTGTAGAAGAGGTTGTAATATTCCGAATTGTTGTGGGAGAGATTGTAGTACAACAAGTTGCTATGCTAACGTGCGTCCCTGGGTCAAGAGACGCACCCCGTCGCGAGACAAACCATAGTAGTACTTTGAATTCAAGCGACTCTGACTTTGTGAACGCATAGACATCTCCCGTGGCTTTGTGTTAGTCGCGTGTTGCGGCCGCTGCTGTAGACCCCTAACATCGGCTACCTGGAAAATTACATTCGCGTCGTCGCTGCCCCCCTGATTTACGAAGAGCCTCATTTCATCGCGTAAGGGCAATGCTCCACCCAAGCGTTCGATCGTGTGTCGATAGTACGAAGGCGATGTGGGTTAGATAACAATGACTACACTAAATTCGCTTATGTAGTGGTGACGGTTGACATACCTGTGGAATCTTGTCATAGGTGGTTTCTATACTCTAATATCTTTCACTCGAACCATCAGCGGATGCTTCCTCCACAAATTATAAACCTCCTGATCGAACCAGTTCGACTTTTCATCAACCAGCTCAAGGTCAAAGTTGAAGATGATTCGAGCAAGAATTAGTTTTATCTCTGCAATAGCTAGGCTATTGGCCTGTTAGTGTCCCTAAGCTTGGTACTCTATAGTGTATTGCATTGGAACTTACTTCTTGCCAATGCAGTTCCTAGGTCCGGCGGAGAAAGGCTGTAGAACAGCCTTGCGGTCCTTGTCAAATTTCGCGTCATGTTCAGGGAGCATACGCTCTGGCGCAAACGAGTCCGGTTCTACGAAGTTGAGGGGGGAGGTATACGCCGCGAACTGTGGAATGCCAACAGATACCTGGATGACCGTCAGCAAATATGATCAAGGCATCTGAAGTAGACATACATTGCCTGGGACCCAATGACCGCAGATAGCTGCGCCTTCTGGCGGTGTCATACGACTCAAGGTGATTGGTATTGGTGGATAGAGTCGAAGTGACTCCCCGATGACGGCATCCAGATATGTTAGATGACTAACGCTGAGCATAGTGATCTCCTTGTCATCCAGAAACGTGTCTCTAATTTCAGCGTGTAGCTTCTGCCGGACCCGGGGATGCTTCTGAAGCAGATAAGTGCATCCAGCTAGTAACGTTGCAGTGGTTTCGGAGCCAGCGATCATGAGCACGTTGAAAGTCGCCTGGATCTCCTCCCTCGACATCCCTTTCTCATCGTTGTGCCTCAACACATATGACATGAAGTCAGGCCTATCAGTTCCCTGGTCGATGCGTTTCTCAATCTTGTCCTTAGTATAGCTCATAACCCCGAGCCGCTTCCTCAACATGGGCAAGACTAGCACTCCCGCTAGTATCGAGATTATGGGAATTTTCAGTAGTACTAGTTGAGTCATAACAGTCCCTATTATCGCAATGTCGAAGAATGCTTTTATCCACGGATGTGCCGTCCTGGTCCTAAGGCCACCAAAGGATTCTCCAAAAGAGAGATCGCTGATAATGTCGAAGGCGACAAGGTTGAAGTTTTGGACCATGTCGACTTCTCTGCCTTCTTTTGCGTCCTCTCGCATGTTGCTGATGAGGAGGCTAACATACTCCTGAATCAACGGCTCTTGTTCTCGAAGCTACAATGTGTGTTACTTCAGAGACTGGAATTTTGGGTGTCTATTCTTCTTACCGCTCGCTCCGAGAAGGCATGCGATAGGAGGCGCCTTTGGCGTGCGTGCACATCATCGGGGGCGATAGTAATGGGATGTGCTTTGTTTTGCCTAGCAGGTATACCAGCCTTTTGCATCTGCTTGTGGCCTTGGCGATGCATGTATATGTCCTTCCAAGCATTGTCGCTAACGAAGGACAGCTCGTTGGGTCTCGTGCGGACCACTTCACCATATTGTGCATGAAGCTTCTCGCTATACTTTGACTGCTGACCACGCACGAAATGGAAAACTGCGAAAAGTTCGGTAGCGCTAGCTAGCTTGGGACCGGGAAACTTGCTGAGAGGGTGAAAGTATACATTGTAGATGCCGAGTGAGAAAAGATAGATAAGATATAGTGATATCTAGATTGATGTTAACAAATCGGTCGTCCCTGCACAAGAGGCGCTTACGGCTCCGAAGATGACCGCGGGTGTGGCAGCTAGTGCTTGACCGAGCCCACGTAGTAGGAAATCAGAGAATGCCATAGTCGTGCTATCTTTTGATAAATTCGATATGTGGTAGCTCGAATTGTGGTAGCCCCGAACTGTGGTGGCTCGAATTGTGTACGGAGGCCCATACGGACCACCCCACCGCTCGCTTTTTCCCGCGAGAAAGCTGCAACCTTAAAAATAGTTTCAAACAGTGCTGTACCATTTTGACAGATCGCAAGCGAATCAATTGCAATGTCTACAGCCTCAAAGTTGACATTACTTGGTACCACAATTGGTACAATAGGAATCGTCGCCTTTGTGCATTGGGCCCAGACCGCAGAAAAGGCAGTAAGTGAACCTAGTCTCTTAAGCTTCGGCGCGTGGGCTAACAATCCTCAAGGCCATGCACGCAGGCGTACTCCGTGATATGGAGCAGCAACAAATCAAACGAGAGCGACAAGCCGACTTCGAGATGCAACGCCAGCTAGAGGAGGAGTATAAAAAGGTTCAGACGGTGTCCGACGGGTCAGGGACACGAGAACCTGCAAGATGACAACCACAATCACCCTCGATGCTGGAGGCCTACATGGATGGACTGAGATTGAAGGAGAGGCGACTGCAGAATACAAAAACAGCCTTCTTCGCTGCCGACGCTCATTTGCGCAAAATACGGCGTTTCATACTATCACCGGATGCCCAGGGATCCTTCTGGAACGAGACATGGAAGCAGGCTTGTCAAACCTGATTCGCCATAACTGAGATCCTGAAGGTCGAGCTTGGTGGTTAGGATGAGCAAAATAAGTCTGGCCTGGCGGACGACCTCGAGTACAGAAAAAGTAGGAACTTCAATGACGCCCAAAACTGTCCGATGGTCGACGGAAGATTCTTCATACATGTAGAAATACACTGCTGAGAAGGATATCCTGAAGGAAATGGACACACGCAAAGACCATGTACTCTGACAAAAACATCCAGAGAGAAGAAACGCAACATCTCCCCCCACACTTCAATCAGACTCGCCACACACAATGTACTTTGCCACCGGGCTTACGAGAAAGCAGAGGATGGATCCATTGAAAACAATAGAACAAGCTCTGTGTTTTTGCCAGCAGTCCTGCTGGTGACAGATTTACGACAAAAACAATATTTATACCTTTTCGCTGCGAACACAGGTGACTCGTGCCGTGCCAGTTCAGGTCGGACGTGCGGGCTTAAATACGAGGAACGTATCACGAGATTCTATGTGAGCACGATGGAGCCGAAACCATGCATCAACGAACACCTCAGAAGCTTGATTTAGTAAATTTCATCCCTACCCGAACCTCCAGAGAAGGTCTAGCTCTGCAAGATGTCTTCGGCACGAAACGGAGCCAGATCAGCCAAGCACATCCTTCACAACCTGCATGAGCGTCTCGCTGCTCCCATCGGACCCAGCACTCTCCTCTCCAAACGCGCCATCCCAGAACATCACACCTCCAAAATTTGCATGTGTCCCATGCACACTCTGCAGCAGACTCCGGAGTCCATTCGCATCCACATACCCACTCCCTGCACCTGGCCACGCCGGCACGCCCATGTACAGCCTCGGACTACTCACGCCGTTCCCAGTGTTGATGAAATCGGCGGTATCAGCAGCGAGGTCGCCCGACCAAGCGGCCAGGGAGCTGAGGAAGGAGGCCCCAGATGCGAGGTTGCAGGACGGGTTGTTGTAGAACTGGATCCAGACAAAGTCGAGGCTGGTTTGCATGGAGGAGAGGGGGATCGAGGCATCGGGACGTGGGCATTGTGGGGCGGCAGAGAGGAAGTAGGGTTTCGTCGCTGCGGAGGATTGGAAGAGGGCACGGAGGGCGGAGATTAGAGTCGCAAAGTAAGCTGTTGTGCCTGACTCATTGTCTATGGAGTGAAAATTAGCAGGAACTGGCAGCACGGGGTTCAGGGTCCGCAGGCCCGCAAGAGCGTGTTTCTTACCAACGTCAATTCCGTCCAGTACCACATCCCCAAACGGTCGTATCGCATTCGTCTGCGGGATTTCCATTCCACCCAAGAACAAGTTCCAGAGCTTGCTTGCGAGCATTTCCGCATCCTGATTGCTGGGAATGGTGGTATCGGAATAACCTTGCGCACCACCTAGACTCAAAAGCACCTTCTTGCCCGCGTCCTGGCACTGCCGAACCTGATTTGCGAAACCATCGCTGACACAATCGATGAGACCGGTTGCGCCGGCTTGCGATTGTGCGGTACTGGCGGCCCAGCAGTGCGGACCCATGTTCAGAGTAGGCCAGCCACCCGGACCAAAGAAGGTAGGTACGAAGGCTAGGATGACCAGGTCGACGTTGGGATCGGCACAAACTTGAGTGAGAGGGACTGCGGAGGTCTGAGTGGTTTGTCCGTAGTAAACCACGACATTGTTGTTGGCCATAGGGTTGAAGACATACGGATGGCTGCGATTGGCAGGTGTCATGGAAGGGGTCAAGGTCACCAAAACAGAGCTGGTCGAAGTTGGTGGGTAAATAGCCAGCGTGCTAGTCAGAGTGGATTGTGCGGTAAGTAGTGCTGTCGATAGTCCAAGTGGAGAGGTCTGTGCTGTGCTGAAGCTGGGAAGCACCGCCCATGATGCTGTGATGCGCGAAGTCGGCGCCGTGGTAACACCAGTGGTGGGAGGAGAGGTGGTAGCTGAAGGGGAAGCAGAACTGGAATCAGAGTTGAACAAAGCCGCAAGGTCATCTGAGAGAGACTGCATGAAGGCCTCTAGTTTGTCCTGCAACTCCTTGAGACTAAACGGCAATTCAATGTCATGCACGCTTGATCCAGTCGGCCCCTGGCGTGCTTTTATCGATAACATTGTATCCGAGCGTAGTTGCTCAAGCGCGGTAATTGGAAGGGCGAAGGTCATTGCATATCGGCTGTATAAACTTTCCTTAGCAGATAGCTGTTCCTTCGTAGTATCCGAACGCCTGTGTATTCCATGGTATGTCTCTGTGTGAAGAGGTTTGCGATACGGTCGCGGGTGTCCAAGTGGATGCGCTGCGGCTAAAGCAGTAACAGTCAGAAGCAGGAAGCACAACGAACGAAGCGAATTTGTTCTAGCCATAATCAGTAATCCGAAAGGCTCGAGTTTGAGACGTAGTCAAGCCATGCCCGAACCTTATAGCAGTCCTTGAGGCCAGCCATCCCCCCAAATAGTTCGAATCGAGGGGCTGAATGTCTTGGAGAAGAATCCGTATAGAATGTGGGTTTGGTCAAGAAAATTCTGGACCTTGAGTCGCTGCCACATTCCTGACTCGATGAGGAATGCGGACCAACCCTGAATCTGAGACCCCGTTAAGGTTCACATTGCAACCAAGAAGGTGATAAATTCCATCTTTATTCCGAAGTAGCGTGCATTGGTCATATGAATAGTGTTGCATCATGACCGATCTTCCTCATTCCAAAATTTGGCTCACAGACTGACCTAGGGTTATCATCGAAGACGAAGACGACGCCAACGTTGCGAGACTCCATACTTCATTAGCATTTGTGTCAACGGATTCAGTGGATAGAGTCGTAAAGATGTAATGGTACTTCAGGCGTGCAAATTTCATGGATCAAAAGGACTTGTTCTTTTGATTTCGTTCCATGGTCGGAGTTGTTGGTTACTGCCGAAAGCCCTGCAGAACGCTTTGCAAGCCATTCCAGGTCGTGATTTTCAGCCGCGTAGTCAGTCTGTCAAGGACATATAACCCCTCTGGCCGGTTTAAAGAGGCAATACCCCAATGACAATGACCCACCGGAGAAGTTCTGATGCTCGGTCCATCTTTAAAGACCTAGACACCAAAATGGATATACGGGGCCCAATACAACGGGCTCTCCTGTCCTGTCTGATTACCGCACAGCTTGGCATCTCTCTCGAGCTGTATCCCATCATCCTCGCTTCTGCTCACTCCCCCTCTGCTGTTCCTGCCACTGGCCTTTGCATCCTCCTTATTCCTGTCGCTCACTACTTCAGTCTCTTCCTTCCCGCAAGTCGACCGACTATCTGTTTGCGTCACTGTCGCAGGCGCACCATCACCTGCCTTTGTCGTGTCCGGCAAACTATCCTTGCCATCCTTTTGTGTTGCCTCAATCCTATTGTCATCCACCTTCGCAGCTTCCGTCCCGCTGTGATGGCCAGCAGTCTTCCCAGTAGTGCTACTCTCGCCTGTCACCTTTCTCATTTCAACACGCCCATCTCGAAGCGCCCTGACAGCCCGGTGGAGTCCTCGATATAGCGCCACGTCGGTCATACCTTCGTCCCGGATCGTCTCATAGAAGACCCTCGCCACATCGACACAATGCTTGTCGGATACTTCCCAGAGCGTTCCGATAACGTGCCTAAACCCGGCTAGTTGACAGGCGCTGACAAGATGGATTCCTTCATCAATAAATCTATCTGCCTTATTTATGCCGGTCGAGCAGGCAGAGAGATAGCCAAGGAACGGGGAATTTTCTTGAAGCCTATGGTCACGGAGATCTTCTACAGTCAACGGGTTATCCTTCCAATCCTCGAGGAGTAAACAGCTTCGTGAAGGCTCCAAGGGATTTGACTGGCCATGACCAGCAAAATGGAATATTTTGCATGCACGCAAGTGTGATAAAATATCTTTCTTATGTTGTTGTGATGGCTTCACCGGCTTTAACTGCATCGATGGGCAAAGATCGTTGAGCATCGCCACTTCATCTGTAGCAAAAGGGAGGACTGAATTTACGGATAAGCCTGGAGTCTCTCGCATGGCAACCAGAAGAGCGTGCTCAGATGCAGGTTCAGCGGACTTCTGAACACTGTGTCGGCGTCCATATATTAGTGTCCTGACGGATAAGCTGTAGGACGACATGACTCTGTCGAGTACTGTCTCGGTGGACCCTTTGGTATGCCGTCCTGCCGCGTGAAGCGGTAAGTGGGTGAGTGCCCCAGTGAGGACCCACCATATGTGAGGCCAATTGTCATCGGAAGGCGGTTGTTGGAAATCCAATGCCTCTAATATCGGACACGCTACGGCATCCCAGAGCCACTCCAGTATTGGTGATGTTATACCGCTTGATTTTAGATATCGGGCCTTCTCCTCGGCTTCTTTCAGACATAGTTTGGGCAATTCCAATACCCTAATCTGATGACGCTCAATGAGGAATGCATCGCAACGATAGGAGCTTACATTAACGATGATAATGGGATCTGGGTCTGCGGCGGCCATCAATTCATCCGCTGTCGACGGAAGGAGAAAGTCTTGGAATCCAGGTTGAGCACGAATTCTTAAGATAACCTCTTTGAACCTTCGGTCCGCTTCACGACGTCGTTTTGCTTGTGATTCCCAAGAACGTGCATCACCATTAGATATCGGAAGAGCGGTTGCGTCAGTAGGCGAGTCCAGCTCATCTCGAAGGGACACAAATTCCGCCGCTAATTCGGGGTGCAGGTGTTTAAGAGTAGAAATATCTGTGCGTGTCTCTAACAGAAGACTAGCAATGACGCCGCGACCGAGTTCCAAGAGCTTTAAAACAGAGTGGCCTTCCTTCCCTGCATTTAGAGCAGTCGCTGTGGCCATGGAAGCCAAGCCGACAAACTCTCCAAGCATGTGTTGCTTGTCAGTATGTTGCAAGAACCGTGGGCTCACGGTCGGGAGAAGCTCTACAGCTCTCTGCAGGAGGTCACTTGATTCCTCCCAATTTGACTGCGAGGCGAGGAGCATAGCCGCACTCCGGGCCAGCTTGATACGAATAGACGGTCCAGCATCCTGACAATTCCAGCCTTCCTTATAAGATAGGAGGGCTTGTTCAATGTCTTTTCTACCCCCAGTCAGCTCAAATCGCTTGCCGAGCCAGGCTCCAAGGTTGTTCAACCAGCTAGTTCGATCAGGATGGTCGGGAGGTGTGGCCGCCACGGCCATGCCAGTAACCTCGACCGCGCGGTTGAGATCGTCCATCGCTCCAGTCTGCTCAAATCGCTCAAATCGTCTGCCGAGCAAGGCTCCAAGGTTACCCAAGCGGCGAGCGCGATCAGGATGGTCAAGAGGTGTGGCCGCCACGGCCATGTCAGCAACCTCGACCGCGCGGTTGAGATCTTCGATCACCCCAGTCCGCTCAAATCGCCTACCGAGCCAGATTCCAAGGTTACTCAAGCGGCGATCGCGATCAGGGTGGCCGGGAGGTGTGGCCGCCACGGCCATGTCAGTAACCTCGACCGCGCGGTTGAGACCGTCGATCACCCTAGTCCGCTCAAATTGCCTGCCAAGCCAGACTCCAAGGTTGCCCAAGTAGCCAGCTCGATCAGGGTGGCCGGGAGGTGTGGCGGTCACGGCCATGTCAGCAACCTCGACCGCGTGGTTGAGATCGTTCATCGCTCCAGTCCGTTCAAATCGCCTGCCGAGCCAGATTCCAAGGTTACTCAAGCGGCGAGCGCGATCAGGGTGGTCGGGAGGTGTGGCTGCCACGGCCATATCGGCAACCTCGACTGCGCGGTTGAGATCGCCCATCCCAGTCCGTTCAAATCGCCTGCCGAGCCAGATTCCGAGGTTATCTAAGCAGGTGGCTCGATCAGGGTGGTCGGGAGGTGTGACCGCCATGGCCATGTCAGCAATCTCGACCGCGCGGTTGAGATCGTCCATCGCCTCAGACTGCTCAAATCGCCTGCCGAGCCAGGCTCCAAGGTTGTTCAAGCAGGCGGCTCGATTAGGGTGGTCGGGAGGTGTGGCTGCCACAGCCATGTCAGCAACCTCAACCGCGCGGTTGAGATCGTCCATCACCGCAGTCTGCTCAAATCGGGTGCCGAGCTGGGTTCCAAGGTTGCTCAAGTAGCCAGCTCGATCAGGGTGGTTGGAAGGTGTGGCTGCCACGGCCATGTCAGCAACCTCCACCGCGCGGTTGAGATCGCCCATCGCCCCAGTCCACTTAAATCGCCTGCTGAGCAGGCTTCCAAGATTGTTCAAGCAGGCAGCTCGATCAGGGTGGCCGGGAGATGTGGCCGCCATGGCCATGTCAGCAATCTTGACCGCGCGGTTGAGATCGTCCATAACCCCAGTCCGCTCAAATCGCTTGCCGAGCCAGGCTCCAAGGTTGTTCAACCAGCCAACTCGATCAGGGTGGTCGGTAGGTGTGGCTGCCACGGCCATGTCAGCAACATCCACCGCGCGGTTGAGATCATCCATCGCCCCAGTCCGTTCAAATCGCCTGCCGAGCCGGTTTCCAAGATTGTTCAAGCAAACAGCTCGATCAGGGTGGTCGGGAGGTGTGATAGCCACGGCCATGTCAGCAACCTCCACCGCGCGGTCAAGATCGCCCATCGCCCCAGTCCGCTCAAATCGGGTGCCGAGCCGGTTACCAAGATTGCTCAAGCAGGCGGCTCGATTAGGGTGGTCGAGAGATGTGGCTGCCACGGCCATGTCAGCAACCTCAACCGCGCGGTCAAGATCGTTCATCGCCCCGGTCCACTCAAATAGCCTGCCGAGCCAGATTCCAAGGTTACTCAAGCGGCGAACACGATCAGGGTGGTCGGGGGGTGTGACAGCCACGGCCATATCAGCAACCTCGACCGCGCGGTTGAGATCATCCATCGCTCGGGTCTGTTCAAATCGCCTACCGAGCCAGATTCCAAGGTTACTCAAACGACGAGCGCGATCAGGATGGTCGGGAGGTGTGGCCACCACGGCCATGTCAGCAACCTCTACCGCGCGGTTGAGATCGTCAATCACCCTAGTCCTCTCAAATCGTCTGCCGAGCCAGGCTCCAAGGTTGTTCAAGAGGGCTGCTTGATCAGGGTGGTCACCAGGCGTGGCTGTTACGGCCATGTCAGCAGCCTCGACCGCGCGGTTGAGGTCCCCCATATTCCCTGTCCGTTCGTATCGTAACCCAAGCATGAACCCTAATTTCTGTAGCATGGCAACTAGATGGGGATGTCCTGTTGACGTCATGTTTATTGCCTGCTCTATGATGCGAATGGCCTCATTTAAGTCTTTCATGACACCGGTCCGCTGGTAGTTCTCTGCTAGGCTCGCCGCCTGGTCGCTCAGATAGCCTTGAAAGCTCATATCGCCAGATGTGAACGCGCCTCTAATTCTCCAACCAAATAAGCACGACCGCATGAGCAGCCCGACCTTCTCTTTGTAGAAGCATCATCATCTAAGATTTTTGAGGCGAACTTTTTCGTCTGTGTGTCATGAGCAAGTTGTGCCTTGAACATTCTAGTGGCCAGGTTAGGTACGAGTTCAAATTGACCTCCAGGTCGGCATCCATGCCAAGGATTTTCAGAGCACCGTCCGCGCTGTGGATGGCCGTAAGGTGTCACTGCAAGTTGATCCCTTCCGCTTGCTGAATTCTTGGTTCAAGGTATGCCATTGAAGCTGTCCTCGTGAAGATGAGGAAACAGGCGTAAACAATAACCGTTACAGAGCTTCTTCAGTACCGGAGCCTCACATAATACCTTCGAGTCCTTGCCTAACTCCAACCTTGTCGGCCGGAACAGCACTAGTACAGCCTTTCGCCCTTGTACGGGCAACAGTCAATACACGTCAGCCAGGTACGTAAGAAGGTGATGGTGACGACGATGAAATCATCTAGAACACGCAAGGTAGCAAGGTCTGCTTGAGTCTATAAGTATCAACTCGTTACCCATCTAGATAGAATGATCAAGCAATTCAATATCATCTTCCTCAGTCTGACAGTTATTGAGCATGAGGACTCGAGTCTATCTAGCTGTAAAGACTGGAGTTTACACACACACATACACAACTCTCGGCAAGTCTGGGACCCTGAGTAGATGAAATAGAGAAAGTAGAGCTTCGACTCCTACTTTCTTGATTCCTGCCCTAGCCATGTCACGCGTTACCTGATTGCAATGTTTGTCCCAAGTCGCTACCTGGTCCGTGACAAACAGTTCGTATAAGGAAATTTCGAGTTGCCCACTTCTCATTTGGAGTATCATCTTCCATACCTCGGAAAGATGTGGCTAACCCTGACAGAAACTTTGATAGCTGATCGTAATCGCCACGAACAGACGCGTCCAGGATCTTAGGCAACAACAATGGTGCGAACGAGGTCGAATTGCTGGTGACGAACACCTTCATTATATCTTCGCATTGATATTGACCCCGACTCCTGAACAGCTCGGGGACAACCATCGTCCACTTTATTTCTTTCTTGCCGCTGTGCCTTTCATTCTTCGGCGGCACCACCTCAAAGCCACATCCACCTAATTGGCACAGAAGATTATCAATCTGCCAAGATGGACCCAAGTCAAATATAGCCAAATACAATGGCTTCTCGCTCAAGTTCTCGACCGTCAAAGTCAACACGTCGTCATCATTGACGTCGAGAGAGCCTGCTGCTTCAAGATCATGTCCAATTGCGTCACTGAGATGCATTGTAAATGAATGCTCAAAGGACGCTTTTGAAATCCGGTTCTCAATTCCTTCAAAGTATTTGAAAGCTGCCAGATGTTCCAAGATTCCCATAACACGATCCAATGCTCCCTCTCTATCAAGTGGTATAGTTGGCAAGCCGGTAATTTTCCGATCCGACTCGTCGAGAATTTCGTATTCGTTGCCTTCGTTGCATATAACGTTGAATAGGCAAGGCTGGCCTCCCACATTCTCGGTAGAAAGGTGCAAGAAGCGTCTCTGTTTTGCGGCTGCTATCCATTGGGCTTGATTACTCACATGGGCCACGAGTCGTACGGGAATCTTCCGAGGAGATAAAGACGTGAGTGGTCTTGCCTTCCACCCTGTCTTGATCTGGCTTGTAATAGATGTTGGTTCAATTCCCACCAAGTCTGACGTAAGACCTCGAACGGTGCTAACTTTAACCTTTACTGGATCATACTTTGCGAGGTCGGGAAAATCTTCTGACAAGTCGAGTGGATATAGGGCGTACTCGTCATCCTTGTACACACCGTGTGCATCTCCTGCTTCCAGGCAAAGGCAGTCGTTTTCCTGCGTCCTGAAGACTGAGATAGAGACCATGTTCGGCTCCGAAATGAGCTTCCCAAAGAAAGAAAAGTTCTTATTCCCATAGCGCATTGGATTTTGTCGCGGCCAGTGTGCATGAAACTTAACACGCAGATGCTGATACAGGGATTGGTGTGTAATTTCTACACCAATTTTCCTCAGCGGGGTAAGTGCGCGAACTAGGAAGTATGATAGCGCACCATTTCTCTCTCCCCCTTCAAATTCGAGCTCCTGAGCCTTCTCATGTGGACCACAGGCCGTGAGGATCGTGTAGCCGTGAGGATCGACCAGCCATTTCGGTAGCATGCGAGCATCGCGTTGAGAAGAACCGACTTGGTGATCGGGACTCATACCAAGCTTCTGCGGATACGCAGCATCGATAGCATGGTCATAATCAACAGCTCGAATACCGGCACCAGTTGGGTCGCCGTGGCGTACAACACTCCCCGAGAAACAGCAGTCAAGGACGAGTGTGACGAAAAGCCCCTTTTTCACCATTTCATTCAGGAGATATGCCAAGTCCAGACCTTTGAGATAGCGACTTCCAACAACATCATCAAACAGAACTAAAGCTAGGTCGCCTGTATCCTTATCGCTGTATTCTGAGGAGGTGCCCGGCGTTTGAGTTCCGTGTCCGGAGTAATGGATGTACACAAAATCTCCCGGTTTCGCCTCAGCTGTTATTCTCGCAAGGCTGGAAGTCACATTCTCAAAGGTCGGCCACGAATCTGGCTTCTCAGCTGGATGGTGAGAATTCGGGTCCTCAGGCGCACTCGCTGTAAATGTAACAACGTTCACAGGTGTTGATCTGGTCTTGAGATACTCCTTGATGTTCTTCACGTCTCGAACGCAGCCCTTTAGAGAGTCTTTCACGTAGAAGTTGATTCCGATCAGAACTGCCCAATGCTTTGTAACAGCGTCCACTTCGCTCATGATGATGAGGATTGTACAAAGTTTCTAGGAAGTTTGTATTCAGGTGGGCGAGCGCTCAGGACTATATCTCGAGGTTTTGTTGTTGAATCTGTTTGATGGGAGAACGAATTGCGTAGTTCTCAGAGAAGAACAAGGCTGATTCACTTGGCGTGGCCTTGCCTTTTCCCCCAAATTGAGAGCCTTAAGACACACACCCATGAGACGCACACCCGCAAGGGATTCTACTAGAATTATACTCATAGAAAGGATTAGCTGCTTGGACCATTCCTTTGGATTCGCTATCAGCTGGAAGAGACATCAAGCTGTGCTGAACGTAATTCCGGCGATCGGCAAGAACAGACAGACTCTGAGGCTTCAGCCTACCGTCACAGCAGTCAACGAGGGTCAATGTGTAGTCGCGCATATGCCAAATTACGGACTACAGTTAGGACACATTCTCGGATATTGAGATCTTGAGAAGTATGTGGAATGCGTGACCAAGGCTCGGGCACTCCTCAAGTGGACGATGGGGTGGAGTAAGAGCTGCGTGTCCTGATTACTCGGCACGAAAGGATAATAAGGTTGAGTAAGAGGAGATGCGCTAATGATCCCTGCGCTATTAGGACAGAAAGTGGACAGAAAATGAAGTCAACAAGGCTTCGGACACATGTACAGTCAATGACTCAACACCATGTATGCAACGAGCGTTTGAACATTGTGGAGACCTACGATGATATGATGGCAGCTAAGCCTTCTATTTCGAGCTTTGACAGGCTACCAGACATGGTCACCAGCTTGGCCAACCCTTCCGCATGCATGACCACCGTATTCAATGCACCATAGTGATCCACCATTTGCAGAGACATTAAAGGGGCCTGTGAAGGTGACTTTGCGGGCTCAACTGCGGCAACATTCAAGCCGTTATACGCTAAACAGATGACTGCGGGTATGTTGTCGTCAGTGCAAGCCCGGCTTGGATCACGCATTTCTTTGTTGAGCTAGCTTATTGCTTCCGTGTGGTTATGGAGAGGCTCCGCACGATCCTGATTGTTTGTGAGGCCTTTACAGGCCTGTGTATGGACAATCGCTCCGTCATGATAGCATTGAAGATGCCCCTGTGATAAATGAGTCGAGAAAGCCATGCTTTTGCAGCTGGAGTCTCAGGCCCCAATAGGTCAGTAGGGAATAGGTTTGGTAAGTATTGTACACCTTCCGTCATCAAGCGTGGTCAAACTAACTACATTTGTTGTTCAACTTCCAAGTTCGACACGTCTTTCGAGAATTGCTCGAGCATCGGCCACGTTCAATGAATCCAGGCGAAGGGCAGCCAGAATATCACGTGCCGAGTCGTTGCTCTTGAAGATCAGTTTTCCGACTTCCCATAGACTCCAAGTTTTGTTCTCGTCAGACATGTCAGGTTGCGTTGCATCCTCGTCTATGACTGCATCTTCTTCCACGTCTTCAGGAACCTGGTCCGTCTCTTTCTGGGACGCCTTTATTGGGAGGCCAAGTAATAGCAAGCCATCTTCAAGTCTCTTCATGCACCGTTGAGCTTCACCGGGCGCATTAATCGACGAGTCGATAACGGCTTCAACGGCCATGAGATCCCTCCGAAGCTGCGCCACTCCTGCACTGGAGAACGAATGGCGCATGATGACGCTTTCTAGCACATCCTTTTGAATTGCAAAACAGACTTGCCTCGTGATCCTCCGCAAGGGTGCCGCAGCCAGCACGGTTGCCAAGAAGCCAAGTTGCGCGGACAAAACTTGCAAAGTAGCGTCCAGAGATGCGGAGGGTGATAGCTGAGACGCATCTGACACAGTCGTAGAGATCGAAGCCCATCCTGACACCTTCGAGTATGGTCTGAGTGTGGTGCGGACGTTACTCCTAAGAGCTTCGGCCATGTCATTCTCAACCAAAATTCGCAGTCTTCGATACGCAGACTCGGTTTCGTCGAACAACGCGCCATCGCCGGTCTCACCTTCAGCATCTTTACCACTTCCGTTTATGATAGTTGCGGAAGTCCTAGACGCGACCTCTTTTGTGGATAGATCTCGTCCTACTAAGCCATTTGTGCCTGTGTTGCGTCGAGCGCGGTCTTGGAGCTCGTCCCATAATTCCAGGAAGAAGATATCGTCGCTCCAGTCCGACATTTTTCGTTCAAGATATTCAGCGCTGCCAAAAATCTTAGACAGCTTCTGCAGTCCTTTCAGACCTGAAACATCTGTGGAGGGATCTTCCGTCATGCCCGCATTCTGTACCAGTTTACCAGCGATCGTCGAGTTTACTCGATAACTCTGGTGGCTTTCGCGCAAATGTTGGTAATAATCGTCAAATATTGCCAACTGAATGTCGATAAAAAATTTCAGCTTCTGGCTGAAAGACGATAGCAGTCTGTAGCGGTCTGTAACAGTCTCCAGGAGGTCATTAACGCGTATCGCCCCCTTTGTCGGTGCCGTGCTTCCTGGCCCGGTACTGTCGAAATCCAACTCGTTGCTCTCTGGCGAGTCTCTGATGTTTCGGTATCGTTCCAACGCAAAATTCTTCTCCACCTGCAGCCAAGTTGCGAAATAACCATGAGTAGTTAGCATTGACCAGGTGAGGCCTTTCCAATCCACAAGCACCCAGGGAACAGGAGTGTACGCCCAGGAATCACGTAATGTGGTGTCGAAAGACATCAATTCATGGATGAAGTGTGAAAGTAGGGAAGGGCTTGCAGAGATTTGAGGGAGCAAGGAGAGGCATTTTGCAGACACCATTGGTAAGAGCGCCGTGATGAACTCGGACATGGCATCTGTGTACATCGCATCATCTAGGTCTGTTGTCCGAGACCGCTGGTCTAGGATCGGATGCATGTAATCGAGCATGAAGTCATTGTGGGTGTCTAGCAGGTCGAGCACATGAGAAAGAAAATACTCGGGCTTGTCTAGGCGATTCGTTGGTTTGTCGCCGAAGAAATGGTAGCGAAACCGAAGCTCCAGTGGCTTTACCATGACCTCTAGCGGTAGAAGCACAGTTGGGTCCTGGGATAACGAGCCAAGGGCTTCGGCGGCTTGACGGTGCAAGTCGGGCTCTTGGAGATCGAGCAGTGTTTCCACCTGATCTGTCCATCTTGCGACGAGCCCGTCAGTCAACTTGAGCTCTTTGTTTGGCCAACTCATTTCATCCAGAGTCTTATTCAGATCTGACTCGAAGCCTTTCTTCAATGAATCGTAGAGTGTATGAGCTTGCTGCTCGACGTGGTCGACTAGATGCGGAGCAGCACCTTCAGCTGCTGGTTGGGCAGCTTTAACAGCGGTGACTAGGGATCGTAATCTTCGGTAAGGTTCAATCGCCAGTCGAGGAGATGCTTTCAGCTTTTGATGTGCTTGTGAACTAAAATTCTCATCAATATTAACCGTAACCGATGTCTCAACGATGATGGCGAACCTCAACTCATCTACCTCTTTCAGTAGCTCCATATAACCGCTTGCGACGTCTAGGCGTTGTAGCTTGATCATGAGCAACTCAAACTTGTGGACCGCTTCATCGCTTTTTTCTGATCGCGTGAAATCCTTCAACTTTGTGTCTATGTCTGCTTGTCGCGCACTGAACTGCTCGGCCTTCTGCTGTAGGTCGGCATCGTGCTGGTTGGAGGCGCTTTCAGCATCGGCGAGGATACGGCTGGCTTCTTCGAGCTTTTGATCCGTCAGTTGTCAACTCTTTAAACGGACACAGGTCGATCTCACCTGCATTTGGAGGAGCTCATGCTGCTGTTGAACATTTTGGAATAGCGACTCGAGATTGTTCAGATCCGCGGTGGTCTGCAACTTATCGTTCAAGTAATCTCGAACTCTCGTCTCTATATCGAGGCTGCATGTGCTACTGATGGCAGCCATGTTTGAGTAGTAAGAAATAGATTAACACAACACATAAATTCGTTAAAGAGCAGCGCGGGCTTTTCGAAGATCTGCCGGAGCTTGACGCGTGAACGCGAGATCGTATGACGGCATTGATTACTCTGTACAAGTCCAAAATTCCACACATACCTAATGACTATGCCAATGAAACTTATATGAATGAAACTAGGTAGGACTTGGTAGCCATCCCGAGCATGGAAAGCCCTACAAAGCGAAGAAAGAAGAATAACCAAAAGCCATCACCGCTACCAGAGCGTAGCCTCGATTTCTTCTTCGCAAAACAGAATGACAAAGCCACTCAAAGTACTAGATTTTCTGAGACTATTCAGGCTACGGCAAGTCCAGTTACAGGAGATGGTGAGCAACGTTTGACGGACGAGGAGCTGGCAAGGAAGCTTCACGAGGAGTGGGCGAGAGAGGATGCAGGCTCCGACATCCAGCGTTCAAGTGTCGAAGACAAGGCACCTTCACCCAGTAGCCCAACGCTACCTGCCAAAGACGTGCCACAGAACGGCATAGAAGAAACAGAAGGTGCTGCCGAACTCGCAGAACAGCGACGGACCTCAGAGAAGACTACTCCTACTAAAGGGGACGTTCTTGGATTGCAATCCTTAGCAGCTGCAGAAGACACGGTCACACTTACGATTCCGTTCGACGAAAACCCTCTGACCTTCCAGCCATCAAAGTATGTGCCAGAGCTAAGGAGGCATTGGGCTACAGAAGGCGGCGATGCATCATACGCGCTACTCACACGATGTTTCGTCTTGATCAACAGCACCCAAAGTCGAATTAAGATTGTCGACACTTTGGTGAATTGCCTTCGTACGATCATTGAAGGGGATCCAGACAGTCTCTTGCCTGCGGTATGGCTCGCAACGAATTCCATCTCGCCACCATACATATCTTTGGAACTTGGACTAGGCGGGTCTGCAATCTCGAAGGCGTTAAAGAAGGTGTGTGGACTCGATAACGCAGGCCTGAAGAATTTATACGACAAATATGGCGATGCGGGAGACGTCGCATTTGAAGCAAAGAAAAAGCAGACCTTTACACTGCGGAAACCGAAGCCTCTTTCTATCAAAAGCGTGTATCAATCGCTGGTCAAGATTGCAAACAGTAAAGGTACAGGAAGCGTCGAGAACAAACAGAGGATTGTCGAGAGGCTGCTCCAGGACGCTCGCGGTGCAGAAGAGAGCCGTTATATTGTCCGGACACTTGTTCAGCATCTTCGTATCGGCGCTGTCAAGACAACCATGCTGATCGCCTTGGGCCGCGCATTTTTGCTGACCCAGCCCCCAGGCGCAAGTCTTCCACTTCGAAACATCGCAGAGCTTGCGAAGCTTAAGAAGGAAGAGCTGGCCGTGGTCTGGACGAAAGCTGAGGAGATTGTCAAAACATGCTTCGCCCGTCGTCCGAATTACAACGACCTTGTCCCAGGACTGCTCGAGGTCGGTGTATGCGATGAGCTGCTTCGAAGGTGTGGCTTAACACTTCATATACCCCTACGTCCTATGTTGGGAAGCATTACGCGCGATCTAAGCGAAATGCTCACCAAGCTCCAAGGACGAGATTTCAGCTGCGAATTCAAGTACGATGGCCAGCGGGCGCAAGTTCATTGCGACGATCGTGGGAAAGTCTCGATCTTTTCAAGACATCTGGAATTGATGACTGAAAAGTATCCCGACTTGGTTGCGCTTGTTCCAGATATCAGAGGTGATGGAGTGTCTAGTTTCATCCTTGAAGGAGAGGTAGTTGCTGTTGACCGCGCGACAGGCGAGCTGAAGACGTTTCAGACTCTTACCAACCGTGCCAAGAAAGACGTTGACATTGGCAGTATACAAGTCGATGTATGTCTGTTTGCATTTGATCTAATGTACCTAAACGGCGAAGAGCTACTTGACAGGCCGTTCCGGGAACGACGAGGTCTGCTGAGAAGCATGTTCGTCGAGAAAGAGCATCACTTCTCCTGGGTCAGAAGTATTGACGCGACCTCAGCAGACTCCGAAACAGTGTTGGAGTTCTTTAAAAGCGCAACGGACACTAAGTGTGAGGGCATCATGGTCAAGATCTTGGACAATCTCCCAAACACAGACCTTATGGGCGGAGAAAGTCTTGAGTATCTCGAAGAGCCTATATTGCAGCCTCCAACGCCGTCGAAATCGAAGAAAGGTGCAAAGAAGAGCAAATCGGGCAAGGAGGAAGAGAAAGAGAAGGGCGTTAGGAGGAAAGCCTTGCTTTCTACGTATGAGCCTGACAAGCGACTTGACTCATGGCTCAAAGTCAAGAAGGACTACAACGCAGCCGCTGATACGATCGACCTCATTCCGGTAGCGGGTTGGCACGGCCAAGGTCGAAAAGCCAAATGGTGGTCGCCCATCCTCCTGGCATGCCGGAACCCTGAGACCGGAACCCTCGAAGCGGTGACAAAGTGTATCTCAGGATTCACCGACAAATTCTATCAGGCAAACAAGGAAAAGTATGCGGAAGGGTCAGACAACGTGATCGCACGTCCCAGCTACGTGGAATACGGTGGTCATCCTGAGGCGTGGTTCGAGCCTCAGGAGGTCTGGGAAATGGCATTTGCAGACATCACTCTTAGTCCGACATATACGGCGGCTATTGGCCTTGTCAGCGACGAGCGTGGGCTTAGCATGCGATTTCCTCGCTTCCTGAGGGTTCGAGAAGACAAAAGTATCGACGAAGCAAGTACTTCGGATTTTCTCGCAAGCCTATACAGGAAACAGGAGGCGAAAGCTCAAGCGAATGACGTACAGAACGGACTAGAGGATCTTGACGACGATCTGGTGGATGACTGACGTCTTGTCAGGTGAGTGTGGCGTCGTAGAGCTGAAATGATGAGCAAGCTTCATACACGCAGCTCAATTTGGAGGATAGCCTCTTCTTCAGCTAAGGGGGTCAGATTGCTCTGTTGTAACCAGTAGGTAGCTTCTTTCAAGCCTCCTTGTCAGGAGCTGGTTGCTGCATGAGAGCCATCAGTTGGTCGATGATCGCCCCATCAATTTCTCCAAAGCCACCATAGTACTCAAATTCCGCGGCGAAACGCCCGGCAGCTTTGAGGTACCAGTCTTGCTCCTTATGTCCGAACTTACTAGCTTCCTTGATCGCTCGAATCGCTAGAGACAAAAATCATGTTAGTCAGCGTCTCTCCTATCAAAGTCCTCGTAGTCGTGAAGAAGGGATGGGCTTACCCTTCACATAATGCGCATCTAAGGTCGCCTTGCTATCAACCGCCAGCCCCCACCACCCCTTCAAATCGTAGTCTGCGATCGTATCGTCCCGGGTCTCCGGCCGGACTTGGACGATGTAGACCACAATGGCAAAGAGCCACCACTGCTGAAGAGCCTGACGTGTCACTCAGCCGGGATCTCCGGAAGGATAACTCGCACTGCATGGCAAGCCGTCAGGGTGTGCAGGGTTAGGAAGTCGAATGGTTGGCTGGGCTTCTTCGTGCCAACGAGAAGCGCAACGCTCACATCTAGTGCTTCACGGAATTGCTCGGTGGGGTTTGTAATGGGCCAAAAGCCCCGCCAGTACTCCAGGATGACGGATTCGTAATTTGCCAAGAGGGGCTCCAGTCTCTCACGGCCAGGTGTCTTGGTGAACGAGTCTGGTCGATTGTCCGAGTGGATACGGGAAAGGACTTCGAATGGGGACTTTGCTGTCTTTGAAGGATCCCTAGAGGAAGGAGCGCCTTTGTCGAGGAAACAGCGGGAAAAAGACTCGTAGTGAATGGCGGCAAGGGTAAGGGCTTCCATGGCGATCTCCTTACTTTGAACCTCATACGCGTATGCGAGATGGATCGGGGGATGGCACAAGTCATGAGTTGAGTCCCGCTGATGAGCAGGTCGGGCCTAGCGAACATATACAGATTGATGACCTTGCGCCAATCGCCTGCATGCTCTTCCAGCTCACGCTCGCCACAAGATCGACTGATGCACCACAAAACGGACGCGTTCTGGCAAGGGCTGGCGCGGCCCTCGTCACTACGTATCAGCGGCTAAGGCCAGGCAGCACTAAGAATGTCAACTCTCTAAGTGCCCTTGGGAGCCTTCGAAGAACCTTTACCGAATCGCCAACCAGGATAGCGGGACAACATGTCAAGAGACAGCGTGAAATAGTCATGGAGAGATGAATTGAAAGGTTATTTCCCAGCCAGTTTTGCTAGATTTCTATAGGCTTGGGCGACTATCAGATCTCTCTGTGAGTACGTGCTCACAAAGTTGCAGAGGTCGCGATACCTTTCTCCTACCCCCCCGACCGTACCGATAAGCTTGGGGGAGGTGAGGGCTTAGTGGAGGCGTGAGTAGTGTGTTGCGAATGTGGGTGTAATGGCTATACATCTCCGTACCACGCCTGATGCCACTTTCTTTCCCCCACTACATTGAGCCGATGGATCAGCAGGTGTTTTTGTTGGTTCAAGACACACGCACACATCACGAAGGGTATGATAAAGTAAGTACATACCAAGTGTGATTTTGCCCTTGCCTTGCCAGATGGCGACAATACCAATGATGGCTGAGACGATGCCGAAGATGATGGCACAGATGAGGTCAGGGGACATCATGAGTAGAAGTGTGAATGTGGATTTGGATGGGATGGGATGAGACGGGATTTGGTTAGTGTTGGTGTTGGGGTGGTGAAGATGTGGAGGTAGAAATGATGAGGTGGATTTGTGTGGCGAGGCGGCAGTGGGGATGATCGGATTGGATGGACCACTATATGAAGAGACAGAAAGGGGACTCTAGAGAGCCTGGAAGGGTTTCTTCTTGGGTTATGTGAGAAATTAAAGGCGCTAATATCAAAATCGAAGAGAGAAGCAGATGAAGAGATGGGGAACAAGAGATGATATAACCATTTCCAGCTGGGAGCGCTGGCACAGAAATAGCTAGGACAAAGCTCACCAAACCTGTGAGACAATGTAGAGAACATCAACTTGGGAGTATAAAGATTCGCACTAGTGTAGAGAAGAGTAGCTCGGGAGCGTGGGAGATTTGCGCTAGTGCAGAGGATTCTGGCTTGGAGGTCTGGCTTGGAGTTTGCCATGGAGGTCTGCCATGGAGGTCTGGCTTGGAGGTTTGCCATGGAGGTCTGCCATGGAGTCTGCCATGGAGGTTTGCCATGGAGGTCTGCAATGGAGGTCTGCCATGGAGGTCTGGCTTGGGGGTCTGCCATGGAGGTCTGCAATGGAGGTCTGCCATGGAGGTCTGCAATGGAGGTTTGCCATGGAGGTCTGCAATGGAGGTCTGCCATGGAGGTCTGGCTTGGGGGTCTGCCATGGAGGTCTGCAATGGAGGTCTGCCATGGAGGTCTGGC
>Ga0335072_10000696_pt1 | contig 60889 bp, 104 predicted proteins | sample Lox_Sample_21_FD_206725 | JGI IMG/M metagenome (GOLD analysis project Ga0335072, IMG submission 206725) | Soil microbial communities from Loxahatchee National Wildlife Refuge, Florida, United States - Lox_Sample_2.1 | ecosystem: Environmental > Terrestrial > Soil > Wetlands | place: USA...
GATCACTGAACGGCGAGACGCCACGTGCACTCCCTCCTGGGGTTATTCAGTTTCATCGAGTTCGTCGAGGTCGTGGGGGAACACCACGTCATCCTCCCACTTGCCGTTGGGCCAGTACTCCGTGACCAGTGGATATCCGTCCACGGTGCGCTCTACCCGCTTGATCCGTGGACACGGCTGCTGGTGCAGTTGAAGCCCGGCGACCATGGCGTGGATACCCGCGCAGTGCATGCAGGCTGACTTGTCGCGGACCCGGCCCTCGAAGATCGCGCGGGCAGTCACGACGTCATCGTCATCGGGAAGTTCCCCGTTAAACATCGTGACCGCCCTCTGCGCTAGTGATCAGGTGCTACGAGATGACCGTGTACGTACCGGCGTCCGCCGACGTACCGACATCCATGATAGTTGGCGTGTCCCAGCCGGCGTTGGCGCCGGGGTCGGCTGGGATGAGCATGACCTCGGTGCCGGTCGGGCCGGGGCTGATGCCGTAGTACTGCAGAAGGGAGTCGTTCACACCGGGGACGATGAGCACGATCCCGATCAATGGGACGCCCCAGGGTGTGTTGACGTAGACGACGTCGCCGACGTTGGGCACGGTACTCCAATCAGAGGACAGCGAACCACAAGGTGAAGGCGCCGGTCACGACCGGCGTAGTGAGCGTCGACGGCAACGACGTTCGCGAGGTGCCAGCCGTTCCGAAGCGGAGAGCCGCTCCGGTTTGGGTTCCGTTGATGGGGGTCAGGAAGGACGAGTTCCCCAAGACCTTGGACACGGTCATGGCGTTCTGGAGCATGGCCACGAAGTAGTCGCCCGCCGGCAGGCTGCCGGTAGCCGTCGACCACGTAGCCGAGACGAGGCCGGCCGTGGTGATCTGCGTGGACAACGCTGCGGTGACTGCCACCTGCGCCAACGTCGAGGTGCTGTACAATCCCACGTAGTTCTGGTTGGCCGTGACACCGAAACCGGCGCTGCTGTTATACCAGGACACCGACGTGCTGGACGTGATCGCGGTCGGAATGCGAACCCGAGCGACGTAGATCGTACCCTTGACGATCGTTTGCGCGGTGTTGACCTCGTCTGGCAGGAATGACCAACCGGAGTATCCCGAGTCCTGCGGCTGCCAGAGTCCCTGGTACAGGTTCGACCAGCCGGCGGCCGTGGCCGACGTGGTGATGATGGCCTGGCCGGCTGACGTTCCGGCGGCGACGGCGACGGTTCCGATGCCGGTGACCGTCGGTGACGTGGCCGTACCACCCAGGTCACCGGTAAGCTCGATCGCACCCAGCGTCGACGACGTGGCTGACGGCAGATCGGTCGAGGCGATCGTGTTCCAGCCGGGAGCGGTACTGACCGAACCGGTGCCGGTTTGAGTTAGGAACTGCTTGGTCGTCGTCGTGTTACCAGGCAACCGTGCTGCCGTGTTCGCGGCAGATTCGTAGATCAAGTCGCCCGTGGTAGTCATGGGATCGAGCGCATTGAATGCTGACGCTGCCGTGGTCTGTCCCGTACCACCGTTGGCAATCGCGACCGTGCCGGTCACGTTGGCTGCGGTACCCGTGGTGTTCTGGTTCAGTGTCGGGACGTCGCCGACGGCGATGGTTCCCCATGCTGGAGCAGCCGAGACTGAACCGTTGCCCGTCTGAGTCAGGAAGTTCTTGGTCGCTGACGTGTTACCCGGGAGGCGTGCCGCGGTGTTGGCACCCGACTCGTACTCGATGTCACCAGTCGTGGTCATCGGTGAGAGTGCGTTGTACGCCGCCGCGACCGTGGTCTGGCCGGTTCCACCGTGGTTGACAGCCACGGTACCGGTGACGTTCGCGGCCGTTCCGGTCGTGTTCTGGTTCAGCGTGGGAACGTCGGAGACCTGGATGGCAGACATCTGAACGTTCGTACCGTTGCCACGCAGGAAGTCACCGGAAGTCACCGCGCCGGCGATGTTGTCCAGCGAGGTCTGCTGGCTGGAGACGTCGCTCAGGTTGTTGGCCGCGAGAAGAACGCCGGCGCCGCCAAGTGTCGTAGATCCGGTTCCGCCCTGTGCGACCGGAAGCGGGTTGGTCAAGTGCGTGGACACCACGGTTGGTGACGTGGCCGTACCGGCGAGATCGCCCGCGAGTTCCACGACACCAGTCGCGCCCGTGGTCGCGCCCTGCTTGATGTTCGCGAACGCCGTAGCCGCCGATGACACGTCCGACAGGTTATTCGACGACTGCAGGATTCCCGCGGCTGACAGGGTGGACGCACCGGTACCGCCGTTGGCGACCGTGACCGGCGTTGACAGGCTGATGGTGTTACCAGCCTGTGTCAGTCCGTTGCCGACGTTGACGAGACCAGGTGAACTGAACTGGGTCCAGTTGATCTGGTTCGTGCCGATGACGTCGGTCAGAGTGAATCCGATGACCGTCCAGCCGGCGCCCTTGTTGACCGTGCCGTTGTTGATGAACGCGGCGGCGCCGACGACCAGCGTTGGCGTGTCCATGTCCGTCGAACGGGTGAGCACGTAGGGAACACTCACGGTGCCAAGCGTGGTCACGGTGTAGATGCCGTTGTTGATCGGCTGGGCCTCGTTCTTGATGATCAGTCGATCGTTCAAGACGGGCGTATAGCCGTCGATCGTCAGCGCGCCGGCTGACGTCGCGGTCAAGGTAGCGCCGACACCGGCAGAGCCGTTGTCGTACGTGTTGGCCGGCAGCGCGGTGGTAGTTCCGGCTGCCACCGAGGCCTTGACCGAGATACCAGCGGCGAGCCCCTGCACGTAGCCCAGGGTCACGGCGTCGAACTCGTTGACCGGCGTCGGAACGATGATCTCGCCGGTGAACGTCTTGGTTCCGGCGACCGACTGGGTTGACGTGAGGTCCACGAAGTTCTGGGTCGTGGATCCAGTACCGCCCTGCGCCAGCGGGAGCGGGTTCGTCAGGTGGGTGCTGAGAACTTCCGGCGCGATTGCCGTGTTGCCGAGGTCACCTGCGAGCTGGATGACACCAGTTCCGCCGGTCGTGGCCTGCTGCTTGATGTTGTTGAAGGCCGTGACCTCGTTGGCCACGTCATCCAGGTTGTTCGCCGAGAGCAGGCCGCCGATGGAGGCAGCTGACGTGGGAATCTGCCCGAACGCCGCACCGTCGTCGGAGGCAGAGCCGTTCTCGACGTGGTGGATCCCGTGCCCGCCCATGCTCACGTCACCAGTCATGGTCCCACCGGCGGTTGGCAGGGCACCCAGACTGCTCAGCGCCGCGGTAGCCGTCGTTGCGTTGGTTCCACCCTGCGCGATGGGCAACGGGTTCGTCAAGTGCGTAGAGACGACCAGTGGATCGGTATCGGTTCCACCGATGTCACCACCGAGCTGGATGCCGGTGCCCACCGGGGTCTGCCAGGTACCGTCGCCAGCGAGGAACTCCGTGTCCACGCCGGGCGGGGTGGAGATCGCGGTGCCCTGGATCGACTCGACGATCGGGTCGGGTCCGGTGCCGCCGATGTCCCCACCGATCTGCACGAACGACAGAAGGACTGGCGCGGGTACGACTGGAGAGAGCTGGGCCAGGTCAACCGTGGTCCCGTACGAGGACGGGATGTCGATCGTGTAGATCGCGGTTGGGCTGTTGTTGATGCTCTCCGTGATTTGCCAGGCCCAGCCGAGCGGGAGCAGCCCGGCGTTGTCGGTCGTGATCACGCCGGACAGGGAGAACTTCCCCAGCTGCAACTGGACCGTGATCGGGACCTGCGGGATGATCGTGTGCCCAGCGGCGTCGACGATGCGGGCCGTCGGCGTGAAGCTGACGTAACCCGTGGCGACGCTGCTGCCGGCGCCAGGAGGATAGCTACCCGTTACCATGATCGTCGTCAGTGCCATCGAAACCTCCCTCGGTGCCAGCTGGTGGCCGTGGCCCGCCCGTCACCGCACACGCGACCAGGTAGAGTGACTGCCCGGGGTTGAACCCGGCGGCACGGGCACCACAGTACAGTTCGTGGGCGTTGAACATGCCAACCTGCAGGGGAGAGAAACTCGGAAACCGGAAGCTGCTTTCAACTTCCTCGGACTCGGCCGTGGTCTGCTCGGCCTCGCGGTCCTGCTCTTCCACGGTGACTCCTAGGTGTCGAGCGCGGTGCCGCAGTACGGGCACCGAGTGCGAGTCGTGCCCATGGCCGTGATTGGGAAACCACGGCCGCAGTTCTCGCAGGTGTGAATGCCGTAGGCGTCCAGCCAGGAACCGGACGACAGTCCGCGAAGCTCGGTTATGGCCCAGACGAGAGCATCCACGCGGTCGGGTGACTTGCCGATACCGGGCACCCAGGTGACCATCTGGTCCTCGAGTTCCGGCAACGAGCCCAGGTGGTGGACGCGGTGCTGCTCGTAGAGCGCGGCGACTGGTTCGGCACGAATCGCCTTACCTCGCGAGGCGCGTACCGCGTGGTACGGGATGCCCGCGTTGATGGTGCGCAGCGTGTTACCGATGTAGTCGCCGCCGTTGTTGACCTCACCAACGACGCAGTCTGCCTCGTGGTGATCGTACGCCCAGGCGACCTTCTGCATGGTCTGGTTGGGCGTACCTTGGAAGCTGTAGTCGGCGATCACGTAGCCGTGACCGTTCTTGTCCTCGCCGGCGACGATGATGCCGGTCTCGTCGGACTCCTCGTTGGACGTGACGGCTGGGTCGATGGCGACGACGACGCGGACCAGCTGCGGAAGTTCCTCGCGGCCGATCCGGGTAGCGTCGATGTCGGACCGCTGCCAGAGCGCGCCCTCGATGTCGTCGAGCAGCTCACCCTCGAGCTCCTGGCGACCAATCCTGGTGCCTTCGTACCGCCGCTTCAGTTCGATGATGGCGGTCTTGGAAAGGTTGTCGCTGTTCTCCCAGGTGGAACCACGGGTCATGTGCACGGAGCCGTCGGTGCGTCCCACGAGGCTTCTGACGAGCAGCGTGGGACGAGGCGTCGTGGTGACCACGATTCGCGGATTCTTACCCTTACGGAGTGCTGGGATCAAGCCCTCGTGCCAGGTCTCGTCGTACCGCCAGGAGCCGAGCTCGTCGCACCAGGCGCCCCAGAGGTTGGCGCCACGGATGCGCTCTGGCTGGTCAGCCGAGTACCCGAAGATCTTAGAGCCGTTGGCGAGCGTGATCTTGCACTCGTTGCGGCTGTACTTGGCGAGTTCGCCCTCGTTGAGAGCGGCGAGCACGCCCGTGGTTCCCTCGATGCAGGTCTTGGAGACATCGCGGAACGTGGGGGCGAGGATCGCCCACTCGGTCTCCGGCTGCTTCAGCGCCTCGTGCACGATCCAGTTGGAGCCAACCTTGGACTTGCCCCAACCACGGCCAGCCATGACGAGCCAGATGATCCAGTCGTCGTCTGGGCTCTTGCAGTTGGGTCCACACTCGTGGCGCTCGTCGTTCGGCGCGATCTGCTTGGCACGTGCACCCGGCATGTACTCACGGGCATCGAGGTTGCTGCTCTCGAGGAGGTTCCGTTGCTTCTGCAGTTCCCGAAGGTAGCGAAGCCGGTCCAGCTTGTACTGCTCGATGTTATCCGACACGTCACCTCCCAGGTGTTTACATTGTAGTCCTACTAGGATATAGTAGAACTAGCAGCAAGGAACCCGAGAGAGAAGAGAGAATCGTGCGGAAGATCAACCTCGATGAGGCCGACACGAAGTTGATGAAGACCGGCGTCAGCCCCAGCCAGGTCGACGCCGTGATGCGGAAGGTCAGCGAGCAGCTCGGAGAGACCTGGCAGTGCAGCCGGTACTCCGGTATCTGGCACTTCTTCCACAAGGACGAGAACGGTAAGGTCATCAAGAACGTCCCGAGCCGCCGTCGGAACTTCACCCAGGCTCTGTCGGACGCCACCGAGGCGTCCATCGTCATCGCGATCAGTCTCTAGGAGAACGCAATGATCACCAGTGTCATCGACAACGCCCGCCAGGTGCTCCGCGAGGGGTACGTCATCGGTTGCGAGGATGGGGACGAGATCCACCTGCACTGGTTGCAGACGGGCGGCGAGGTCGGCGAGCGCATCGCCGAGGGTATCATCCAGCTGATCAGCGACGGGGAGGCCACGGTCACCGACCGGCACGTCAGCCACGGACTGTACGAGCTCGAGCTCAACGAGCCCGAGGTCACCGTCGACTGCGAGTAGTTCCAGAAATGCCAAGGGGCCCCTCGGGGCCCTTTTGGTTTGCTCTGAAACTAGTCGATCTTGCCGCCCTGCCGACGCAGGTCCTCTTCGAGCCGCATGATCTCCTCCTCGACGGAGGTAAGCGTAATGGTCTCGATGCGGGTTGGCGCGTCCAGGCCGAGTAGCTTCGATCGCTGCTGCTTGACGTGCAAGATCCGGTCCATGACTTCCAGCTGGAACCGGTGGTCGGCCATCGGAATGCCGTCCAGGATGACCATGCGGCCGTGCTGGACCAGCACGACCTCGGTGTCGAGAAGCTTCCAGAGACGGACTTCAATCTCGTTGAGTCCGCGAAGCTCCATGTACCGTTGCTCGTCGCGGGCGAAGCGGACCGCGTCGGCCATCGCGCGGCGGGCCGCGTTGATCGCGTCCCGGTCACTGGCGTAGCCGAGGGTCTCGGCGATCTCCTGCGGGTCCCAGCCGAGGGCGACGAGCTTGGCAGCCTGCATGTCTCGCTGTGCACCGGCAACGAGCTTGCCCTTGGGCGCATCAGACGTGGGTACGAGGAAGAAACCCTCGTCAGCCACGCTGACCTCCCTCGAAAGACACTTGTTCTATGATCATTATTGTAATTCGTACGACGCGGGTTGTCCAGTGCTTGTGGGCAAAAAGATCTTCACGGGTTAGAATTGTCTCATGGGGACCACGACTGACCACTCAACGGATGATCCAACGCGACCCGATGGCCGCCTAACCGACGCCTGCAACCTGGCCCAGCGGCTACACGTGGTCCTCGAGGACCTGATCCAGTACCAGGGATCACGGCAGGACACGATGGGCCGGATGGCAACGACGGTTCACGCCAGCATTCCGTGGAACGCCCAGGCGGCGTACCTAATCTTCGACCTGGGTCAGATGGTCCGTGAACTCGAGAACAATCTGCACTTGATGATCTCGAAGGATACCACGAGCGTCACCCGTGGCGGTTCCAACAAGAATACCCAGCTGGCCCTGCGTGGACTTCCCGACCTGGCCCTCGGGGTCGGTAACGAGGTTGCCCACCTGGTTGCCCGTCAGGTCGAGAACTGGTGCACCGCTGCCCGGACCGTGATCGGTGAAGTCGAACCACTGAGCCGACTCCCACGACTCCCGGGTCAGGGCGAGCTGCGATGCCCGTGGTGCCAGCGGGAGTCACTCCGCATGCAGACCCAGGCTGGGCTGATCCGATGCGTGAACCCGATCTGTCTAGACGAGGACGGGAAGCGACCAGTCGCCCACGCCGAGCTAGAACAGAACGTACCGGTGTTCCGCTGGCAGAATGACGCTACGACGACCTGGGGGTCGTGAGTGCCACGAGGCTGGAGTCCAGACGCACTTCCCGTAGTCCCACTCGATGGGAAGACGTGGACCGTCGCCGAGGCCGTGAGTATCCTCGGATTGAACACAATCCAGGCGCGGATCCTACGCAATGGGATTCAGTACACCCACGTGTTTCCCGTGGGGCGGCGTCGGTCAACGATCGCGGTGTACGCTGGTAGTGACAAGACGTACGCCGCGAAGGGTGGGCCTCAGGGGCGATACGCGAAGGTCTACCGGGCTGAGGAGCTCATCGAGCTCGTCGAGCTACTCGGACTGAACGGCCCGAGGTACGAGTCTGGCGCACAGCCCGCGTTACCCGAACCGTCTCAGCCTCGATCCGCAAGCCGTCAACCTCGGTCTCCAGCTGAACCAGCCACTGGCCCGGAGTAAGGACTCGGACACCCTGGTTGTCACTCATCACGACTGGAATCTCGACGCTAGCCAGCATGATGACCGTCTGACCGTTGCCCAGTCGGTCTGGGTTGCTCGTCACGAGGTGCCAGGTAGTCCCAACGCGGACGTGATCACCGCGCTTCACCGATCCCGGTGGAACCAGGTCCCCGGTGATCACGCCATCACCGCGGCGAACGTAGTGGTGTCCGCCGTATTCGGGTCGGAGGCGTGCTTGGCCCGAGCGAGGATCGCCTGCGCCTGCGCCTGCACGAACGCGAGGGCCTCCTCCTCGGTCATCTCGTTGATGTCGTCGGCCCGGCCGTCGAACATCTGGGCACCCTGACGGGCGGCGACTTCCGCGTTGCGCGCCTGACGACGGGCGGTACGGACTTCGAGCCAGTCGATCTTCTCCTGCATGTTCCGGATGAACATCTGATCCATCTCCTTGAGCATCTCGAGCACCGACTCGCTGACTGCCACACCCTGGCCCTTGATCACCGCGATCTTCGTCCTGGTGTCGCGGAGCGGGGTGCGCGGCAGGGTCTTGATCGGATCCGGACGCCACGGCGTGGTGTTCACGGGTTCGGTCTGCCACGGACGCTCACGCTCGGGGCTGAGGAGTTCCCGCTGCCGGATCTGTCGGTTCTCCACCGACGGACGGTCCAACCAGTCCTGGAACTTCTTCTGCTGACGAGTCATCCAGTTCTTGATCATTTCAATCTCCGTCTCGAGTGTGGTAGTTAAGCGGCCAGGGCTGCCTTCGTGTTCGGACCAACGCGCCCGTCTCCGTGCCCGTTGATCTCGCTGTTCCCAACCTTGCGCTTGAGCTGGAACTCCTCGACGCTCGCGAGCGTCGCGGGACCAAACTCACCGTCGACCTTCAGCGGCTGACTGGTGATTACACTATACCAGGTGTTGAGCATCGCCTGAATAGCGCTGACACCTGGTCCACGGTACCCAACCGTGATCGTACCGTAGCGGTCCGCGATGTCCATGAACGCCCGCTTGGTGAGTGGGCCCTTCTCGCCATCTTCCTCGAGGTGGGCACCGTACTCGTTCAGCACCCTCTGAAGCTCGACCACCTTGGGATCTGACTTCGTCGCCGGCACCGTCGGCGGGGTGACGGGCGTACCAGCTTGGGTGTCCCACAGTGGGGCGTCAGCCACGATGACCGAGAGGTCGTAGGGCCGCCCAGCCTGCTGGTTACCCACGTACTGGGTGGCCGTACTGCCCGCGGTCAAGTGCTTCTCGCCAGTCCAGTCCGCGTCCCAGTACCCGCCGCTCGGTTTCGGGTTCGCCGTGACCGTGGACTTGGACCCGTAGAGCAGCGTCAGGTAGCCGGCGGCCTCGAGGATCGCGCTGAAGTCCTCGACGTACTGGGCGTCCTTCGCGGTCTCGTAGTCGAGGCCAACGAGGGTGTGCTTGGGAGCACCAATCAAGCCCAGGTGCTTGATCGCAGCCTGGGCGTCGGTAGCCACGTTGACCTCACCTGGGTCACTCCGGGTCCAGATGGGGAGCAGGTACCGGGTCTTCAGTGCCTTGACCGAGGTCATCAGAGGCACGTTGGGCGTGTCACCGCCGATGTAGAACGCGAGCACCTCGATGCCATCACCCTCCACGAGTGGAGCGATGGTGCTCATGTCTGCCATCACCATGACGCTGGTCAACGTGCCTCCAAGATCCCTCGGTAGTTCTACTTTACCACCGTGACCTCGGGGTGTGAACCCTTGATCAGTTCGCGGGCTTCTGGCCCTTCGTGTACTTGACCAGCTGGTTCGTGAGCAGGCTGAGCTGGGAGTCGGTGTACAGGTAGTCACCGGTCCAGTTCATGTAGACACCGTCCACGGTGAAGAAGAACACCGACGTGGGTCCGCCCTCGTTGGGACCGAAGGACAGGTCGTCGCCGGGGAGTTCCACGTTCACGCCGGCCGCACCGTTCGTACCCGCCGAGTTGAAGTACCCGGCCTCGTCGGCGGTCATCGAGGACTGCATCGACGAGACCTTGCCGATGACCGGAACCTCGGCGATGACCTGTCCGTAGCTGAACAGGTACACCCAGCCCAGCTTCGTGGGCTCGTTGAACATCAGCAGCTTGCGGCGCTGGTTCTGGAGTTCCAGCGAGGTGTCCAGCTGCTTCGCCGGGTACTGGCACTCCGGGTTGTCCTTGACGCGGTTGTACGCGTCGACGGTCAGTGCGACCTGCTGGTCGGTGAGGGTGTTGGCGTCGCTCACGTTGCTCGTCTCCGCTGATCCTGATCCGCTGGACGGGTCACACGCCGCGACCCCCACGGCAACGGCCGCACCGACGGCCGCCAGGCCGAAGAGCTTCCGACGGCCGTCATTCACGTTCTCGTTCTCGCTCAACTCAGTTAACTCCTAGTTGCAAACCGTGAGGCTGATGTTGTCGGGATCACCGGCGGGAATGTACGGCCGCATGGTGATCGTGTTGGCGTCGGAGTTGTACTGTTCCACCGCCAGCTGGCAGGTCTGCTGCAGCGCGACCAGGTCCGTGGAGTCCATCCCGGTCACGGTCGCCTGCTTGATCTGGTACTCGTAGCCCTCGACGCTGTAGTACAGCTGGTTGAACGTCGCCGAGGCCTGCTCCTGGTTGGCGCCACTGTTCGTGTCGCGCTTCACCTGGGCATTGCCCGTGGACTTCGCAGTCGAGTTGCTGATCGCGTTGCTGATCTCGATGCCGCCGTAGGTCAGGCCGCCAATCACGACGACCGCGGTTCCCACGACGATTCCGCCGAACACCACGGCACCCGTGGCATCCCGCACTTCACGAAGTCGTCCGATCACGTTCCGTCCTCCTAGTCCTCACCGATGAGGACGACGCCCTCGAGCAGGTCGTCGTCCTCGTTGTCCTCGTCGTAGTAGTCGTCGTACACCCGATCGACCAGGGGATCGACGTGCTTGCTCCACACGCTGTAGATCCAGTCCTCCGTGGTCGCGTCGACTGTCGTAGCCACGGTTTTACCGCAGATGCAGATGATCTCGGCACCGGGAACTGGGTCGTTCTCGGTGGTCACGAAAACCGGGTGGAACATCCAACTGGCGTGGTCCTCGAGGACCTGCGCTACTTGCTTCTCGACTTCTTCCACTGTCTCACGTTCCTGACTCGAGTGCGCACCCACCTGACCAAGTGGGGGCGGAAGTGACGGTCCGCAGTCTTCAGGACCTCGGTCGTCGACCAGATCGCCATCGCGGTAACCGCGCCGACGATGATGGAACCGATGACCAGGGTAGCAACGGCGTCCCAGATGAATGACCCGCTCATCCGTGGCGCACCAACCTTCTATCTAGTTGTGAATGGTACGTGCACTCGATGGGACTCGAACCCACACTGTCAGCGACCTCAACGCTGTCCCTCTACCAATTGGGGTACGAGTGCTTAAACTGCGAACGCGTGGGGGAGTCGAACCAACCGAGGTCACGGGCCATGAACCCGATGTCACCCTACCGAGGCACGCGCCGTTGATTTTCCTGAGCCCCCGACAACTTGGGGTTTGCCTCCGTGGCATCTATCGTCCACGGTCTCAGTCGGCTTCGAACCACCCCGCCGAGGGTGTAGGAAACACGCAGTTGCCGCTACGTGTCGGTTCTCCAGCTGTTTGGACACTCCCGCTGACGGAGATAGGAAACGGTGTCTTTCGTTACCGCCGACCGTACCCCCAGCCAGATTCGAACTGGCGACCTACCGTTTAGGAAACGGTCTCTCTTCCGCTGAGCTATGGGGGTGAGTGCCCTGTGGACCACCCGGGTCAGGTGCTGACGCTACGCCGGTTCCAAAGCGTGCTGTCCGTGTCCCCGACAGGATTCGAACCTGCGACATCTACCCTCGGAAGGTAGCGCTCTATCCGCTGAACTACGGAGACGTACTCTCGGCCGGACTCGAACCGGCACTAAACGGATTTTGAGTCCGTCGCCTCTGCCAATTGGGCTACGAGAGCTTGGCCGCGTTCGCGCATCCGAACGCGGGTCGTACGGTCATGGGGAGAGTGCGTCCCGTTGGGCCTACAGAAGTCAGGCTTCTCTGCTTTCGCTCCACCTAAGCGACTTCGCGGTTCCCCTACTTGCTGTAATGGTGGTGCGTACTCCGAGGGGGATTCGAACCCCCAACCTCTACGACCTGAACGTAGCGCCTCTGCCAGTTGGGCTACCGGAGCGTAGCTCGAGTCGGATTCGAACCGACATCTGCCTCGTTATGAGCGAGGGGCTCTAACCGTTAAGCTATCGAGCAGTCCCCGACCGTGGAGTTGAACCACGCACTTCTCCCTTATCAGGGGAGTACTCTAACCGCTGAGTTAGACGGGGTTGGTGTTACGTTTACACTATACCATACTTTGCGTGTGACCGGCGGGATTTGAACCCGCGTGGTACCAGGATCACAACCTGGCGCAATAGGCCGCTCTGCCACGGTCACCGTGGGCAGGAGTGGAGTCGAACCACCCAAGGCGGGAACTACCCTATTGGTCACCAATGCCAAGACGGGAATCGAACCCGTACCAGTCACCAGACTAATGACGGAATCGAACCGTCTACCTTCCGGTCTGCCCTTGTTCAGTTGTGTTGCGTGCGCCTGGTGGGATTCGAACCCACGCAATGGGCAAGTTTGGTCAAACGCGCTTCCCTGTCGGGGGTTGAGGTTCCCCAACCCGCAGCCTTGTGAGCCTTGGGCCCGATCCCGGTGCATCCGCAAACCTCTTGCCTTGCCGCCCCTCCGTTGTTTGGGCCGCTCTGTCCTATCCTGAGCTACAGACGCTTGATCTCTATTGAGTTATCGTGCGTACGCCGGGAGGGACTTGAACCCCCGACCAAGGCATTAAAAGTGCCCCACTCTGACCAGCTGAGTTACCGGCGCTTGCGAGCCGAAGACCAGATTCGAACTGGTGGCCAACTGTTTACAAGACAGTTGCTCTACCACTGAGCTACATCGGCATGCAATGCGATCCACGACGGAGAATCGAACTCCGATCGACTCACTACCAATGAGTCATTCTGACCATTGAACTATCGTGGAATGCGCGGTTCCCCAGACGTAAGCCGTCTAGTCAGTTCGCCCAGTCAGTCACCCACCGCGCCGTCTAGATTCGCACGATGGTTTATTCCTAGGGGACCCGCGGTCAGGGGGTCACAACGATGGCGGTACCTGCCACCGTTGACCTGACGTACTCCGGGTCGGACTCGAACCGACGACTCGCGCATTAAGAGTGCGCTACTCTAACCAACTGAGTTACCGGAGCAGGTGCCACGTTTGGTCGACCCCGTGGCCGGGCGGGAAACCGTTTCGTGCCGTGCTGACCTGGTCTGTAGAGCCAGCCGTGCGTTGGACGGTGGACCGTGCCTCCCCGGGGAATCGAACCCCGATCTTCAGCTTCGTAGGCTGATGTCTTGTCCGTTGGACCAGAGAGACGCTGTACTGCGTAGCACCGGCGGGATTCGAACCCGCACCAACCTGAGTGAAAGTCAGGGGACCTTCCAATAGTCTACGGTGCCTTGCGTACTCGAGACGGGATTCGAACCCGTGATCTCCTGATTGAGGGTCAGGTGAGATAACCGCTACTCCACTCGAGCTTGCTGCCGGCCCCCGGAAGGGCCGGGTCGTACTGCGTGCTAGTTCTGCGGGTCCGAGAACTCGATGCTGGTGTAGTTCCCATCGGTCGACTGGTTGAACATCTTGACCACCTGGTCCTTCGTGACTACCGGCGATTCCGCGATGATCTCGTTGAACGCGGCGAGCTCATCGGGGGCGATCTCCGCGGCGTCGTGCGAGCCGGTGAGGCTGGCCTTGCCGAGCACGTTCTCGATCGTCTGCGCGAACGCGATGCCGGCGTTCTTGGTGGCCAGTTCGTGCGCCTCCGTGAACTCCCTGATCGCGATCTCGCGGAACGGGGCGATGAAAGCGTCGAACGCCTGGCGGGCAGTCTCGCCAACCTCCGAGCCGAAGTTGATCCCCCGGGCCAGGTACAGCTCCTGGAAGAACGTGAGGTCGGCCTGCATCGCCAGCTGTTCCGCGCGGGCCCGGATGTAGGTCTCGGGACCCATGTTCTCGAACGTCACGTTGATCTCCTCTGTCGGTTCCGGTCTCTTACCCTCGGAGGTCCGAGGATTTGAACCTCCGTGGCTTGCTAGGAATACTGTACCACGCCGTCCAGCACGTGTACACTCCCATTTTCAAGCGACTTCTCGCGGTTTCTAGCGCGCGCACGCGTGCACGTAGGCACGCACACGTGTTTACATTAGTGTCCCCTCGTGGTACGATGGACCCAACACGGAAACCGAGAACGGAACTGAGAGGAGGTGGACGAGGTGGAGATTGGAGCCGTCTACGTAGGACCCAAGGACGCCATCGGCGCCACCGTCCAGCACTGGCTGCACGGCGGTGGTCACGTCCAGGTGTTCAATGGTGACGCCGTCGTGGTTGACTTTTACGGCAGCTCCAAGGTATTCGCCACCGCGTTCGCACAGCAGAAGCCGAAGCTGATCAAGACGAACAGCGAGACCGGCCACACGTGCATCGCCAACGTCAAGGCGATCGGCAACAAGGTCGTCAACAAGGACGACGGTAAGTTGATCGGATACGTCAACCAGACCACGCACTTCGGTTGGACGTTCCAGTGTCAGATCAACATGGACGTCAAGGACGGCTTCAGCTCGAAGCACCTGGCGATTAAGGCGTTGGTTAACTATAACAACACCACGATCGACAGCCTCGCGATCAATCACGCGGTAGCGAAGTACACCGTCGTTCAACCACCTGTCGACCCCTGGGCAACCGCACCGGCGATTCCCAACATCATCACCGACGCGGACGTCCCGGCAATCAAGAAGCCGGAGCCGGTCAAGAAGCCGGAAGATGGCGCTCCGTGGCTGGACGAGGCCTGGAAGTCCGTCAAGCAGGAACTCCAGGGCAACCTGCTCGTGGGTGCCAATCCCGTGAAGAACGCGGACGGCCAGATCGTCTCCGGCGAGATCCACTTCAACGGCGTGGTCGTCGGCTACACGAAGTCGAACTTCGACGGCACGATGAAGGTCTTCCACGCGGACGGCACGCTCGTAGCGCCGACCGCAGTTCCCGGCGCGCACACGGCAACCGACATGGTCGCCGCGCACCACACCGAGTTCCACAGTGGGATGCAGGAGCTGATCGCCGAGCTCACCGCCAAGATCAAGAACACGGTGGTCAACGGCAAGATCGCCCCCACGGAGCTGAGCCTCTCGGAGGGTGGCCTGCACCACCACCCGGTGCTCGCGTACACCGGGCCGTCAGGTCCGGGAGTCCTCAACCACTTCCGCGACCAGGACAGCCACAGCGCCGGCGAGGCCATGTACGCCAAGGTCGCGGGTGCCCACCTCCTGGACCTGGCCACCACCTGGAAGTCGTCGCTCAAGCACTACACGGCGAACGGCTACGTGTGGATCAATAACCAGCTCCGTGCCAACGCGATCAAGCACCCGACGGTGGCCAACCACATCACGCGCCTGGACAAGATCTTCACGAAGACGCCGGAGCTCGAGGAGACGATCACCGTCTACCGTGGGATTGACCACGGTACCGCGAGCACGCTGTTTGGCGAGCTCGGCTCCCACGTGGGCAAGGAGTTCATCGAGCTCGGCTTCTCCAGCTGCTCCGCGGTGGCGGCCAGCGCGTTCACCAACGGCATGAACATCGTGATGCGGATCACGGTGCCGAAGGGTGCCCACGTGGTCAAGCCGTCCCTGGCTGGCCACTACAAGGATCAGGAGTGCGAGATCATCCTCCCCCGCGAGGCGAAGTTCATGGTCATGCGGGACGAGCACGTCGGCATCGGCTTCGGGGCGAAGCGCCAGATCGACCTCGTGTTCACCGGCAGTATCCTCAACTGAAGAATCCCGTCCGCGGCACGCCACAGGTGTTTACATTAGTGGCGTGCCGTGGTATGCTTGTACCAAGGACAAGGGAACCAGGAAGGAACCGAAAATGACCACGATGGCCCAGATCGAGATGCTCACCAAGATGTGCGAGGAGCGCGGGCTCAGCACCCTCCCGATCGAGCAGGAGCGCCTGAACGGCACCCTCACCAACGCCCGCGTGCAGCACCTGTTCCAGGTCCTGAAGGGCAAGCCCAAGCTCCCTAAGGTGATACCCACCCAGTCCGACACCGTGCAGGCCACGGAGTACACGACCAAGAAGAGCAACCAGCCGGCGGCTGAGGGTGGCTACCAGGTCGGGGACACGATCTACAAGGTCAAGAACGGCAAGAGCGGTTACAACTACGCGATGGAGCTCGTGGGACAGCTCGCCAACGGCGGTCCTCGCTGGGAGATCGCCAAGGGCATGGTCTTCAAGCTCACCGAGGCGGACCGCATGACCGCCGCCCAGGTCAAGGCCTTCGGTGACCTGTACCGCCACTGCATCTACTGCGGTAAGGAGCTCACCCGCCCCGAGAGCATCGACCGTGGTTGTGGTCCCAGCTGCGCGGCCAAGCACGGCATCGCCTAACCCATCGTACTTCGGAGTCCGTCGAGTGTTTACATTCGGCGGACTCCGTGGTACTATGGTAACAGGAACCTGAGACGATAAGGAGAAGATCGTGACAATCGCAGGATCTTTGTTCGGACTCGCCTTCGGGGACGCGATGGGCAAGCCCACCGAGTTCGCGAAGTTCGAGACGCTCCAGAAGGCGTACAAGAGCGGCTGGCTGGACGAACTTCCCGTCAAGAACGGGATCGCCAAGGTCACCGACGACACGCAGATGGCACTGTCCGTGGGACTCGCAGTCACCACGGCCGCCGAGAACGGCTTCCTCACGCCGGAGAACGTGGCCGACGAGCTGGCTACCCAGTTCACCGCCTGGTACCAGTCGCCGGACAACACGGCAGACCGCGCACCCGGCAACGCGTGCATGACCGCCGCCTCGGGAATGTCTCGCGGCAAGCCCTGGTGGGAGTGCACCAAGCTCGACGCCAAGGGCTGCGGTGCCAACATGCGGGTCACGCCCATCGGCCTCTGCGACTGGCTGACCATGGAGCAGCGCTCCGGCATCGCCCAGCTGCAGGCCGCGATGACTCACTGGCACCCAACGGCACTGGCCGCGTCGGACGTAACCCAGTACGCAGTCCACCTGCTTCTGCACGGAGCGGACCACGAGGACCTCCTGGACCTGCTTCTGAACTACGTCTCGGTGGCCTCGACGTACGACACGTCCGAGTGGATCGGCGAACTGTACGACGAGCACGGCAAGTCCACCGGGCGCGAGGGTGTCGACCAGTGGATGGGCAAGGGTTGGTTCGAGACCCGGCAGGCCATCCTCAAGGTCAAGAGGGCCTGGAAGAGCCCGCGCAAGATCGACCGCAAGGCCGACCCGTGCAGGGTCGGCGGCGAGGGTTGGGTGGCGGAGGAGGCGCTCGCCACGGCCCTCCACTGCTACCTGATGTTCCCGGACGACGGGGCCAGGGTAGTCGCCCGCGCCGCCGCCACCGGCGGTGACTCGGACTCCATCGCGGCCCTGGCGGGCGCGTTCGCCGGCGCCTCGCTGGGAATGCGCGGCTTCCCGGTCGAGTGGACGGGGCAGATCGAGTACCGCGTGCAGCTGGAGGGCCTGGCTCTGCGGCTGAGCTGATCACGGTACGAAAGAGGGGCACCCAACCGGGTGCCCCTTCTTCGTGCTTGGGTCAGACGGCCTTCTCGGCGTCGGCGATGACGGCGGGGGCGTCGGCTACGGCAGTCTCGGCAGCCTTCTCGACGATGGCCTCGCCATCCTTGACGGCCTCCGCGACGACCGGCTCGGCGGCCTTGACAACCTCGCCGGCGTCGGTCTCGGCGGCAGTCTTGACCTCGTCCAGGATGACCTTGGCGTCATCCGCGGCGGGGTGCGAGTCGGCGACGAGCTTGGTCCAGAGTGCGTGGACCTTGGACTCGAGCTCGGTGAAGATGTTGGGCATGGTACTCCCTTGAACGAGGAACAGAGGCCACTACGGGTTCGTAGAGACCATATCACGCGGTGGCCTGGTAACCCAGTACCGCCGAGTCAGCAAGCATCACGGTCGATGATACCCTGTTCGACTTCATCTCGTGGAAACAGGGTGTCATCCAGGTCGGCATCCGCGGCGTACGTCTTGCCCGGGAACATCTGCCGCCACTTGGAGACTGGCTCTGGCAGGCTCTGAGTGGTCTTCTCATCCACGATCTCCTCGACGACGGGGACCACTGCCTGGACGCAGCACCACCACTCGTCTGCCTCGTAGTGGCCGCCATCCGTACCTGCCGTGCGATGCTCGTGCAGCGCCGTGGCGATTCGAAGCGCCAGGCCGTAACGCTCTTCCTTGCCGAACACGCACCCTCCAGGTGGGTCTACTCGTTTTCGAGGTCGTAGTCGTCGAGCTCGCAGCCGATGCCCTTGATCAGGACGTCGATCGCGTCGTTCCCGGTCTTCGTGCTCACCTCGTAACTGAGCCGCACCTGCCGAAGCGCGATGTGGATCAGCCTGATGAACCCGATGAACTGCTCCTTGGTCAACTGCTCGGTGTCATCCCGCACGTCACCGAACAGCGTGTCAATGTCGATGGACACGGCCGTGCCTCACTCTCGATTTCCGCCAACTGACGTAACGATGTCAGCATACCACCGGACGAGGTGCGAGTACACGCGTGAACTTGCTACAGCCGCGGGATGCGGGTGCCATTCTTCACGCACGCCTTGCATCGGGAGATGTAGCCGTCGGCGCGGGTCCTGTCCTTGGTGAAGTCGCTCTTCGACTTGACGTGGCCGCACGCCTTGCACTCCTTCTCGTCCACGGACGGGAGTCGGGTCTCGGGCGGTTCCGCGGCTGGTTGCGCGGCTGTCTCGATCATGTACTCCTCGAGCCTCCTGGCGTCATCCGTCTCCTCCACGGGGTTGAACCCGTCGACGGGTCGGACGCGGACCGCCCGCTGGCCGATGAACTCGGCCTTCATCGTGGAGAGCCGGTCCACCTCAACCATGATCTTGTCGACGGCGCCACGCTTGCCGCGCCACTCCGAGAGCTCCCAGATCAGCGCCTCTACCTTCTCGCGCTGGTCGTCAATCTTGTCTGTGATCTTTACCATCTCAGTCTCCTTAGCAGTATCAAAAAGTAGGCCCGGCACCGGGTTGAGACTCGGTGCCGGGCCATGCTCAACCGACTGCTAGCCGTCGGGAGCTGCCCGGGGTGAAGGGGGAGTCACCCCGGGAGTCTGACGCCGCGTGCGGACGGCGTCGAGTTAATCATACCACGTCGTCGGCTGATTGGGTACCGTGGCCAGCGATGATCTTCCCGGTCCACATAGCCGCGAGCCCAGTGAGGAGCGCCGCAACGAGCCACGGTATCCCACCCTGGTACTGGGCTTGGTCGAGCAGCAGGTTGGCTCTGAGGGCCGTGATGCCCGTGGTGACGGCGGCTGCGATGTACGCGATTCTCATCGTGCCTCCCTCGACGGGTTTGGCACCAGGTGGGCCTTGATCCCGTTCATCAGGTACATCTTGACTACGTCGGGATCGTCGTCCCAGGCATCCGCGGGGTGCAGTCCCATGGACCACATGTCGGTGAGCATCTGGAGCTTCACCGCCGGCGCCTTGCGATGGTCGCCGTCATCCCGCGTGAACATGAAGTGGGTCTGCCCGAGGTGCTCGTGGATCCACCGCTGGTTCTCGCGGCGGTACTTCTCCGGCTGACCAGTCGCGATCACGATGTACCAGCCGGGATTGAAGTACTGCTGCTTGATCTGCAGGACGATGTCCGACAGCGGCGGAGCTGTGGCGCACGCCTGGTAGAACTCGTCGTAGCGCTTGGGCTTCTCCGTGACCAGGTGGATGATCTCGCTGGTGTCTCGCAGCGTGCCATCCAGGTCGATGACGACGGTGGGTCTGGTCTCAGTTACCGGCGTCGGTTTCACTCTCGTTCTCCCTTCGATTCAATGCCTCGCGCACGCGCTCGACGCGCTTGATCAGCATCGTCGTGTCCCGGACCACACTGGGGTGAACGCCCTTCTGCAGGACGTACCACTCCATGCGATCGCGGAACGCCATGATGGACGTGATCAGTTTACCCAATTCGGCATCTGCATCCTCGGCTGCGAGCTCCCGCTCTCGGATGACCTTGACGAGGGCCTTGTCATCGTATGGATCGATCTCCTCGCCGAGGTATCCGAGTTCACGCGCGATACCAACGAGGTTCATCCGTCCGACGGTGCTCACGTCCAAACAGAGATCGTGAACGTAGCCCTTGACCGTCCCGGGCTTCACGCCGAGGATCTTGGCGATCTCCTTGTTGGTGAGACCGTCCGCGATCAACCTGATCACGCGGACGTCCTTCTCACGCCACAGAGGATCGTAACGATCGGTCACGACTCGACACCCACCAGCTTGGCCGGGTTGAGACCGCAGTAGCTGCGGAACGTGTTGATCTCGATGGCGTGGCTCGCGAGCAGGTAGTCCAGGAGGTCACTCAGGACCTGGTCCATGATCGGCGGGAAGTAGCCGTACAGCGCCGTACGCTCGTCGATCGGGAGCCGCTTGTACCAGATCTCGCGGGTGCTGCGATAGATCTCGCCGCGTCCCACCTGGCGGAGCATCTCCTCACGGATTCCCTCGTGTGCCTTGTCGATGGCCTTGTCCCAACTGGCGACGGTCATTTCAGTTCCTCTCGGTTCTGATCAGTTCGTGCTCTTATGTCTATCATATCCACTCGATGGTACTATGTAAACACCAGTGGCCCGTCACTTTCATGACGGGCCACGCGCTAGATCGGTTTCCGCTTCGTCAGATCCGCGCGACTGAGCAGTATGTCAATCGCGACTTGACTGGGGTCGGGATTGCCGCGGAGTTCGTTGCACTCACGGTGTGCCAGCCGCAGGTTCCACGGCCAGTTGCTCCCGCCCTGGGCGTGCGTGACGATATGGTCACGGGTTCCCTCTTCGAACTCGAGGTCGACGTAGTCCTTGCACAACCAGCAGATGCCACCGTCCCGCTCCCAGATCGCCAGGAGCTTGATGCGGCCACCACCACGGCTGCGCGGGCGCCGAGCCTCGAGCTCGTCACCCGAACCAGCCATACCAGACCGGCTTGCGCCGCTTGCTGCCGCCCACGGGGATGGAGACACCACCGCGGTCGTGCCCGCCGCCGACGGAGGCGTTCACCCGCGGACCACTCTTACCGATCGAGATACCGCCGCGAACCACCTTGCCGACGGACCCGCCGACGCGGATGTTGCCGTTCCTGATCGAGATCCACTTGGACACGTTACTCCTCGATCCCCTTCTTGACCTTGTAGATGTGCAGGTCACCGACCCGCTGGGCGAGTTCCTGGCTGCGGAACGGCTTGTACGCCGTCTCCCCGTCCACGCCCCACTTCTTGCCGCAGGCACAGGTGGGGAAGATGCCGGTCAGGTCGTTGTAGTCGGTCAAGTTGACCTTCACGAGCGTGATTAGGTGGCCCGGCGTGTCGCTCTTCGGCGGCTCCGGTTCGGTCTCCACCTCCGCGGTAACGGTGAGATCCTCGACGTGCCAGTCTGCCTGGATAATGTCCTTCACGTCGACGGCCATGGCCTCAGCGTAGTCGCTGAGATAGAGGCCGTTGAAGTCGATGACGGCATCCTCGTCAACCTTGAACTTCACGATGAGCGTGACGTCTTTCACGTTCTCTCCCTTCCTGGTTCCTGAGACTACCTTACCACTTTGGGTGTCATTTGTAAACAAATGGTGGTACAGTAGAACTATCAGCACGATAATCAAGGAGACAGAGATGATCACGGAACGTGACAAGGGCTACGCGATCTACTTCGGCGACACCTTCCAGGACGTCGCCGTATCCCCGTACGTGGGCGGCGTCGAGGTCGTCAGCGCGTGCTGGGGAGCCGTCAAGGACAACGTTCCCGAGTTCCTCGACCTCGAGTGGGAGCTGCTCTTCATCCCGATGGAGGGCAACGCGTACGAGGTGCGAGCCGGCCGGGTCTTCGAGAAGATGAAGCCGCCGGTGCCGACGGGGATCTACGTCCAGCAGCGAGCGTTCGGCCTCGACTGACTGCGACAACCGTGAAGCCCCGCAGATCAACTGCGGGGCTTCTTCGCGTCATCAGCCGACCGGTTCGAGCTCCACCATCACCTGGTTGAACTTCACGTCGTGCGTCAGCGGTGTTCGGTGCGTGACCTTGGTGACCTTGTAGCGCCGGCCCACCAGGTCGAACTGCGTGAACACGGCGTTCAGCTCGATGATCTTGCCAACCTGGGCGTAGTGGTCGTACCGATGCAAGTCGAGCTCGTCACCGGCGTCCTCCGTCCAGGTCAACCGGAGCTTGTCCGTCGGCTGCGGCTGGGTGGTGACCGCCATCGACGACCACCAGATCTCGCTACTCGTCATCTGCACACCTCGTCACCTCGTCGTCGTACCCGCACCCGACGCATTCCCAGGTGAGGTACTCCATGCTCTTGGGAGTCGCGTACTTGTACAACACCGGGTGCTCGCTGAACGACGTCCCGGTGCCCAGTCGACGGTGCTTCGGCAGGAACGGGGTCAGCCGAAGGCACTTCGGGCACGTCTCGGGGAGCTCGTCGAACGCCGGGATCGACGGCTTCACGTCCTCAATGAGTGGCTTCAAGTCGCGCTCCAGCTCCCGGGTGATGTTGTCACTATAACCGCCAGGCAATTGATTCCGTCTACGCCAGGTGACGTAGTACGTGATCTCGAGGTCATCTTCCTCATCCTGCACGTGGCTGACGGTGCCGATGTCGCTCCAGTGAGTGGAGCAGGTAACCTGATCACCCTCCTTGTACTTCGCCGATCCTGGCTCCCGCGGTGGTGCGAGCCTCAACGAGTCGTGATCCACGCCGTGGATGAACCGTTCACTAGGGCCGCGCTCACCGTAGGTAAGGTACATCAACGTGTATTGCACCTTACCGCCTTGCGCGTACGTGCGAAAACCGCGGACCTGGAACACGCGCTTTGCCATTTCGGGTGACACCGCGTCAGTGGCCGTGACGCGCTGACCGTCTTGGAAAAACGGCGACGTGAAGCTGAGCGGTCGTGCGTCTTGAAGTTCTGATCTTCTGCCCATGTCAATCTCCCATCTAGTGCTGATCATACCGTGAGCCGGGTCCCGATGGAACCCGGCTCACGCTTACCACAAATCCCACTCGATGCTCCGCGGACGGTGGTTGGGCTCGAGGACGTCGTCCACGTCGTAGCCCGCGTTGTACGCGGCGCGGCACTCGTCCTCGTAGCGACGGGTGTCGCCGCGGAATTTCGCCTCCCAGTGGTCGGCGTATCCCTTGGCACGCCCGCGGCGTCCGTAGTGGATCCGAATGGGATACTGTCCGCGGAAGTCCAGCAAGCGGTGGATCACCTGCGGGGTGCGTCGGCAACCGGCGTAGAACCGCAGGTCCCAGGTCTCCATGCCGACGGCGCGGTCCTCGAAGGTGAGCTCGCCGGCCCACGGAGTCCAGGGCTTGTTGTAGTAGATCTCGCGGGTGGTGAAGTTCCACCGGTGGTAGTCCCGGTGGTGGTTGGTGCGACTCATCTCGACTCCAAGTGGAGCCACGGGTCCTTCCCGCTGGCTGCACTAAAGCACGATGAGCCTCCTCTCAGTCAATGATGCCGCGGCGGATAGCCGTGGCGACCAGATGGACGCGGTTCTCGCAGTGGTGTCGGTTCTTCATGTTGGTGATGAACCGGTCGATCTCGACGACGGTGTGCATCCACATCATCTTGCGAGCGATGATCCTCGTGGTGTCACCCTGCGACAGGTACTTGAGGATCTTGAGCTCTCCCGGCGTGAAGTCGTTGGTCACGCGCCCACCAGCTCCCGGACCGACTTCGTGGTGAACGTGGCCTCGATGAGCAGGCTGAGCTCGTCTCGGCGGTACGCGTAGGTCGCGACGAGCACGGACTTCTTGCCCATCTTGACGACCTCGGCACCGGTCTTGGCGGGCTTCTGCCCGTGCTTGACCTCGTACAGCTTGCGGACCTTGGTGCCGAACGCAGAGCGGACTCGCTTCACGTCCGTCTCGTCGAGACCCAGGTTGCGAAGGAACTCCGCGGCGGTCACCTGGCCGACGTTGATACCATCGGCCTTCCGGTTCAGCCACGCGGCGCGGATCTTGTCGAACATCAAAGCCTCCGGTGGTATCAGGTTCCGTTTTCCGTGTTCTGGAACCATCATACCACGCGGAGGCTTAGATGTAAACAGCTATCAGTCAGTCTTGATGAGCAGGCTGGTGCCGGGGATCAGCTTCCGGTTCAGCGACGTGGACTGCGGGAAGACCTCCCAGTCCGGGTTGAACCGGGGACTGACGTTCTGGGTCACGCGCGGCAGGCCGATGACGTCCCGCACCCGCTCGCCGGCGAACACCTGGCCGGTCTGCTTGTTGCGGATCATCAGGTCCTTCTGCGCGTGGATCTTCTCGCTCTTGTTGAGCTGGTAGTAGCAGGTGCCGACCTTGAACTGGTAGCCGGCCTTCTCCACGAACTCCGAGATTGGCATCTCGTGGTAGACGGGCACCAAAACGAAGGTGCCGGGGTCGACCGGCGTAAGATTCGCGGCCGCGACACTCTGTGCGTTGAGCACGCTCGCGTCCGTCGAGAATACCGACTTCGTACCGCGGATGCCGCTCGCGCGACCGGTCATGTACTGGTCGACCGACGCCGTGATGACCTTGCCGGCCTCCTCGACACCGTGCTCGCTGGTGGCGTCCCAGACGGCGATGTTATCCTTGGCGAAGCCCCACTGCTTGGCCTCGTGGACACCGCGAGCGTCCGGCACGAGCCCCGCGACGGTCCAGTGGCTCGGCAGGCTGGCGAGCTTCCAGGGCAGTGCCCGACGCTGCTCGTAGCTGCTCGCATTCTCCTGGCCGTCCGTGATGACGTACAGCAGGAACGAGTGGTCACCGTACTTCTCCGGCGTCATGGCCAGGTCGTCGAGCGCGAGGGTCGTCGCGTCCACGAGCGCGGTCCTGCCGCCGAGCCTGTAGTGTCCCGACAGCGACGGGAGCCGGAGCGCGTCCATGTCGTAGAACACGCAGCGGGCGGTGTCGTCGAAGGTGTAGACCGTGATCCGCGTTTCCTGGTTCATCTCCTTCGAGCGCTGGGCCAGGTGGCTGACGAGTCCGTCGGTCACCTGGACGATCTTCCTCTCGAGGCGCGACATGGAACCCGAGGCGTCGAGGACGATCGCCACGTGGTTGATGTAATTTTGAGCTCGCTTGACTTCATTCACGTGCAGTTTGCTCCTACTCGATCAATTGAATTACGGGCCGTTCTTTTCTTGTATCCTCAGTTCGCGGACAAGTTCGAGGCGCAACCGCGCCACTTCTTTCCACGCTTCGGCAAGTTCATTGACGGACCGCGCAGCACCGATCTCCGCGAGGGCCTCGCACAGAGCGAGTGCGAGGACCCTGACACGAGCCGCAGGCTCTTCGATCACGGCTGCCCGGCGAGGTTCAACTGTCCCTGGATGCGCGCGATCTCAACGCGAGCGCCAGAGATCATGAGGTAAGCCTGAACCTTCTCGGACGTGGCCAAGCCGGCTAGCCGGTCTTCTGCCTCGTCCGGCAGACGACGTGCCTGAGCCAGGTCTTCATTCGGGTTGGCGCTCACGGTGCTCCTTGGTGATGTGATGTTACTTCCGAACGGCCTTGATCAGCCGCTCGGCCTCGACGAGCGTGCGCGACGCGAAGTACCGCGCCGAGGCGATGTCGTCCAGGCGGAGGTAATCTGCTGTCTTGTTGATGAAGACGGCCTCGACGTTGTACTCGAGTCCCGCCTGGCCCAGGTCACGGGCCGCGTCGTAGAGGAGGTTTTGACCCTCTTCGGTGTAGATGGTCGCGGCACCCCAGGCAAGCCGCTGGGCGGCCTTGTCGACTGCGCCGTTCTGGGCCCAGCGACCGATCTTCATCAAGTCCTTGGCGGTCTCGGTGACGATCTCGGAGATCGTAGCCTCCATTGGCTGATCAACTCCTTCTCGCTTCCGTGTTCGTGGTTACAACTATACCACCAAGGGGTTACGGTGTAAACATCAAACGGCGAGTCTGGCCCTCAGTTCGGCGAGTTCCAGGGCGAACTGGTTGGCTTGGGCCTCGGCACCAGCCAGTTGGCGGCGGGCCTCCGTTGTGGCGAGGTGGTGCGATCGCTTCGTGTGCTCGGCTATCGCCAGCTCGTACCGCTGCTTCTCGATCAGTTGCCTCGCGTCGATCAACTCGCGCTGCAGACGGCGGGTCTCGTTCCGCCAGTGGTCACGGCGGCGGGTCATCTCCTCGACGGTGACCACGCTCGGGTAGTCAAACGTCGAACTCGCCCGCCTTGACGCCGTCGATGAATGCCCGCCACTCCGCCGGGGTGAACCACAGCGCCCCGGCCTCCGGTTCGCTACCGTCGCGCACGCCGACCAGTCCCGTCTTCGGGCTGACGAACACCTCCACGCACGTGGCATTGTTAGGGCAGCTCTTCGACTTTCGCCACTCACTCACTTGGACTCTTCTCCTCGTGGCACGCGCAACCGCACGAACCGATCCAGTCACACCCGCCGTAGCAGCTCTCGTGCCCGCAGTTGCCGTACAGCTCGCCGTCGTGACACTCCGTGTCACCGACTTCACCCGAGCAGTAGTGCTCGTCGTCCATCACTTCTTACCCTTCGGCTTGTTGTACTTGACGTACCACGGCTCTGGCTGCTTGTAGACGAGCTTGTTGGCGAGCTCGTTCGCGACCTTAGTGGCCTTCGTGAACTGGCCGTTCAGTTCCTCGAGCTCGATCGTGGCGCTGTTGAGGCCGTCGGTGATCATCGACTTGATCACGTATGTCTTGCCATCCACGTCGAGGATGTCACTGGGGTTCAGGCCGTGAAACACATCTGCGTGGGTGGTGATCGTGGCCGTGCTAGCTGGAACGGGAAATGGCACCAGGTTGATGTTCAGTTCGTCGTAGATCGACTGCTCGACCGGCGACGTGGTCATCGGAATGAAGTGAGTCGGTGCGACTGGCGTGCCGTACGTGGTTTCCATCCAAACAGCGCTGGGCTCGTAGGCCCAGTTCATGAGGTTCCACTCGTAACCTGACTTGGGCACCGTCGTCTCGTTGGCGAGCAGGCTCAAGTAGTCGACCCCGATCGACTCCACGAGCTCCTGCTTCGTCATCACGCCGTGCCCCACGTACGTGGAAGTCGCGTCGACGTCATCCTCGTCACTGTACTCGTCGATCGTGACGAGCTCGGCGGCGACCTGGTCGAGGGCATCGAAGAGCTTTTGCTTCTGGACCTCGGTGATGTCGAGCGCGGCCTGTTGTCCGGGAGTGTATGGCTTCCCATTGGTAAGACCGGCGATCATGCCCTCGTAGCAAACGATCAGGTACTTCGCGGTCGTGATTGCCTCGTCGACGTTGCTCTCTTCAGCCACGTAGTGATCCTACCGCGTCTGAAGAATCTATGCCACAGCCGTGCCTGCTGTTTACATTTGAGCTCTCGCGTGGTACGATGGCACTACCAAGGAAAACCGAGAAGGAGATTGAAATGGAAGAGCTTCGCCAGATGATCGAGGTCGGCAGCATCAGCGTCACCCGCGTCGAGGGTACCAACGGTCTGCACGTCTTCATCAGCGGCAACGTCCTTCTGCAGGGCGGTTACGTCGGTGCCGAGATCAACTCGTCCTCCCCGATCTTCCAGGAGGTCAACGGCCTCCTCGAAGAGGGTGACCTGGTCCTCAGTGAGGACGGTGTCATCCTGAACGTGGACGGCGAGATCATCTACACGCAGTACCTGATCAGCGCCGACGAAGTCTGATCAACGAAGAAGCCCGGTTCCGAGAGGAACCGGGCTTCTTCGTGCCGTTGATTAGAACGGCCAGTCGGCACCCTGACCGCGACTCAGGACACCGAACAGCGTGAACAGCTTGTCGCTGAAGCCGGCGATCTCGAACCGGTTCCGCTTCGACGTGTCGACCGCCGTGGACGCGTAGCCGGCGACGTTGACACCGAACAGCGGCACCGTCTCCGGCACGATCTTGTCCAGGGTCACCAGCCGATTCCCACGGCCCCACAGGTAACCGTGGTTGTAGTCACCGATGCCCAGGTACGGGAAGCACTGCATGTCGGACACGATGATCACGCGGTCGTGTCCCTTGAAGTGCCTCTTCAGCGCATCCAGCATCTGGGTGCCGTGGCCGACCTCACCCACGCGGTTCTGGAACGACTCCACGGTCTTCAGGATGCCCGTCCCCTTCGGGATGGCGTGCGTGAAGGAGCCGTCGGCGAAGCCCACCAGCTCGGCGTTGCCGGTCTTGACCGCGATCGTGGCGCCGATGAGCGCGCCCAGCTGGACGTGCGACATCTTGGACTTGGCCGACACGGTACCCCGCATCGACGCCGAGGTGTCGACCAGGACCAGCGTGCGACCCGGCAGCTCCGGGATGTTCATCGCCGACGCCTGGACGGCTCGCTCCAGCGCGTACCCCCAGCGGAGGGACGGCGCCGCGTCGAAGGCCGACAGGAACCGGTACGGGAACATCCGCGACTTGGCGATCTGCTCCGGGTCCATGAGCTTGTCGATCACGACCTGCGCGGCCTGGTCCGACACGCCGGCCTCGTCGAAGTTCCGCAGGTTGCGCACGAGGGCCATGATGCCCATGTTCGGGATCATCGCCTCCCACGCAGCCTTGTCCATCTTGCCGAGGCTGGACATGGACTCCCAGGTGTAACCGGCGTCCTTGAGGTGCGCCGGGTTCTCGAGCAGCAACTTGCGCCGCTCCTCCAGCTCGATCGCGTCCAGCTGCTGCCGGGCCTGGATCATCCCGAGCATGCTGCCCACTCGCACCTCGTCGTGCTTCCAGCGCACGTCCTTGAGGTAGTCGAAGAGCTCCTTCTGCCACAGGACATCGGTGATCGGGTGAACGATCGAGATGACGTCGGCCATGCGGAACGGCTGGTTGACACCGTCGTACTTGAGCGCGTTACGCTCGTTGTACAGCCGCAGCACCGCGTCTGCCAGACCGCGCTGCACGCCGCCCGGGACGGCCTTGCTGCCCGTGCGCGATCGCCAGTAGGCGATCACCTCGGCCGGCTCGTCGGGACGCTGGCAGGCGCTGTCGATCATCTTGCGGATCGAGATGACCTCACCGTCGGCGTACTGGACCTTGTCCTGGACCGCGAGGCCCTTTACCCGGCCCAGCCGCGCCAGCGCGCTCTCCACTGCGACGACGACGGACGCCGACCGCATGTTGAGCTCCTTGCGAAGGTACGGCACGAACCGCGCGACCCAGTTGGGATCGGTACCGGTGGCCCGGTGGATCAGCTCCCGAAAGCGCTCGTCGCGCTCACCCTTGGCCTCGTAGTACGTGTCTTCGCCGACCAGGTTGCAGGCGGCAAAGACGAAGAGGTCCGACAGGACCTCACGGTTGTAGCCGACGCCACCCGCGTGGTTGACCACGGTGGTTCCCGTGGTCTTCACCGGACCGGACTTCGCCGTCGGCTTGAATTCCTTGCTCGCGAACTTGCTCACTTCTGCTCCTCTCGCTTCGGCTTGCACCGAGATTACATAACAGTAGGCGACACGAGATCACTTCGTTCAACCCGTTCGGTCCGGTGCTCTGTCAACTGAGCTACACCGCCTCACGGCGGTGGCGGGACTCAAACCCGCGACACCCGGATTAAGCAAGGAAGTATGGCTGAACTTCGCTTCATGTCGCCCACGTGGTTGTCGATGGTAGAGATCTGACTGACTGACCTATCGCGTGCCAGACGCTATGCTGAACCAGCAAACAGGGATTCGAACCTTGAAGTAAGGCCAATCTCCGCTTCTACCATCAACTTCTCTGAGCCGGTGGCTCCAGCGTTCCCACGAGATCAAGTCGTAAGAGCGGACTGTTTAACGTGCTGCCATTACACTACCGCCCCAGGCGTGGAGCGGGCCGGAATCGAACCGACTCTTTCCGTTCCCTAAACGAAGAAGTAAGCCCTCACTACGCTTCGTGGGAACGCTGCAACCACCGAGTCAAACTTGGCATCCCCGAGATCACAACTGGTGAGGTGTTGACTTTCCACAAGTGAAGTAACCCCACCATCCGCTTCGGGGATGACCGAAGCTTAGTTACCACGAGATCAAAACGAACGAGGAGTTTTTTCAATGGAAGTGAAGTATCCCCGGTCTCCGCTTCGTGGCGACGTTGATTACACTACCCTCCGTGGAGCCGCGTGTCCAGTCGTTTTGCGCCTGACTTCGTGTGTGTACAATCTCACGCGTGCGTGGTACAGTAGAACCAGATCAAGGAATCCGAGACCAAGGAGAATGACCATGTCGGTCACGTACGTCGCCCGTCACGCCAAGCCCTACGACCGCGAGGCGGACATCGCGAGGATCAAGGTCTTCGAGATCAAGGAGATGACCATCGTCGAGGAGACCGGCACCTGCCAGATGGAGGACCTGGGCGTCGAGCACTCCGGTATCGGCACCCTCAGGGTCAACGCCTACAACCTGGCACTGCACTCCGACGACAGCCTCAACTACATCTGCGACAACTGCGACACCGAGCTCAAGCGGCTAGTCGCCACCGACGGCGAGTAACCAGTAGCGAGACAGCCGGCCCACGGGCCGGCTTTTTCGTGCCTTGGAACCTAGCACGGGAGGTACCACGGTGTCTGAGGTAGGCCGTGGTGGCTTCCTTCGGGCACGAGAGAGCCCGCGCTCCGAGGAACGCGGGCTCTGATTGTCGATCAGTACTGCTCGAACGGTGCCTCGTTCTCGGCGTCACATTCGTTGCAGATGTCGTCGCCCTTGCCGACGACGGCCCCGCACTTCTCACACTCGTCGTTCTCGTCCTCGTCCTCGTCGTCCTCGAACGGATCGACGTTCGCGTCGTGCGCCACCAGGGCCTGCAGCTCCGTCTTGAGGCCGTAGTTGTGGAGGTACGTGTGCTCGTACCAGGCCTTGCCCTCGGCTTCCCACGCGCGGCGGGCCTCGTCGATGTACGGCTGCAGGAAAGTGCGGAAGGCCTGGTTGGCGGTGTTGTAGTCCTCGAAGCCGAAGCTCGCCGAGCGCGCGGCGTACGCCGCGATGAACATCTCGGGACGGGCCCGCAGGGCGAGCTGCTCCGCCCGGAAGCGGATCCACTGGCTGCGGTTGAAGTAGACCTTGGTCTGGCTCATGATTCTCCCTAGTCGGTCTCGGTTCCGTGTTCTGGTACTACCATACCACCCGCGGTGGTGATTGTACACACATGAGACAAAGAGAAAGCCCGGCCGAAGCCGAGCTTTCTCAGTGCAGACTACGCGGGGCCGAGGTCCGCGCCGCAGCCGGAGTTGCACACCCGGCGGCCGGCGAGGATGACCACGCTCGCGTGGGTGCAGGTGTCGGGATCGTAGTGCTCGTGCTTCGGCTTGACGTCCACTCTTCCTCCTTCCGAGTTCCTGGTTCTAGCGTACCAGCTGTGGAGCTATTTGTAAACAGCAGAAAGCCCGGGCCGAAGCCCGGGCTCCCACGTTAGCTGAGCTTGCGGTCCGCGTTGCCGTTCGGGCCGAGGATTTCCAGCGCCTCGTCCAGGTTGCCCGCCGTGTACTCGGTGAGCAGCCAGTCCAGCACGCGCGGCGCGGTGCCCTCGACCTTCACGACCGGGTTGCCGCCGCCGGGGCCGACGAGCTCCAGGAGCTCGATGGTTACCGGACCGCTCTCGGTGAACTGCTCCCCAACCAGGTTCTGGCCGTCGATGCAATCCAGCACGATGCTCACGATCATGATCGTTTCCTCTCTGGAATTTTCAAGGTAGCTCGGTTCCCGGTTGCTTACCCGGTTCCTTGCTGCTAGGACCAATATACCCTGGCTGGGAGCTAATGTACACACCCTCCGACCTGGGCTTTTACTGGGAGCGGCAGCGTGCAACGTGCCCAGGTGGGCCCACGTGGGCAGCGTGGGGCACGTGCACGGCGGCTGGGTATATCCAGGCACGCTACGTGGACTGGCTCCCGTTCGGGTTGGCACCGGTACTCGTGCTACTGCTACCGTCGCTGCCGGTACTGGTTGGGGTGCTGCTCGTGCTCGCGCTCGCGCTGCTCGTAGTGCCGCTGCTGCTCGCGGCTACCGTCGTGCTGGGCACGGCTGGCGGCACGTACGAGTGCGTGGGCGCTGGTGGGCTCGGCTTGGGCGCGTGCGTGGGTGGCACGTACGCAGGCGCACGGTGCGTGGTTGGCGCGGGTGGCGGTGGCAGCACCGCGCCGTCCGTGGGAATCGTGATGGTGCCGCCGGCGGTGGCTGATGCCGCGTGCGTGGGTAGCGGCACGGGCGGTGGACTGGACGTGAGGCCGGCGTTCGTGTACAGGACCACGGCAGCCGACGCAGCCGTGACCACGAGGCCCACGGCTGCGAATACCCAGACGGACCGCGGGATGGGACGGCGGTTCGGCTTGACCTTCACGGGTCGCCGCCGTGCTGGCTGCTGCAGTGACGCCGGGATGCGCGGCATGGACGGTACGGTGCGGTACTCGCTGAGCCACTCGTCGTAGACGGAGTAGGTCTCGGTGCTGTCGCCGTCCGGCAGCGTGATCTCGGTTGGCAGCTCGGCGGTGATCTCGTTCGGGTTCTCGTTCATCTCGGTCTCGTCTCCACCTCGTGGGAAAGCCCCGCCCTGGGTGGGCGGGGCCGTGTCACTGATCTTCGTTACGCTTTCGGTACGAGTGCCATCCCGTGGCGAACATGACGCTGCCGGTGACGATGAACGTGACGGCGATCGTCGTGAGGATGACGTAGTGCCAGGGGGGTCACGAGGCGGGCGTCAACTGCACGATGTCCGCGGTGGCATTCACCGCGAAGTCACCGCTACCCTCGCTACCGCGATCGGCGTTGTAGCCGAATGCGTCGATCTCCAGCGTGGTGCTGGAGGTGAGCGTGATGATCCCCTCAGCCACGGCGGTCTGCTCGAGACCATTCGGGACGTCGTTGACCGCACCTACGGCCATGGCCGCGTTGTACGGGAACTGGTCCGTATAGCCGGTCAGCTGCTTGTCGGCGCCGTTGAGCTGGATCTGGAGGACCGGCGTCGCGGTTGTCGCCGTATTCTCGTAGAAGTCACCGGTCAGCGTGACTAGGTAGGTACCCGCGCCCAGCGTGAAGTCGTGGACGTCGGTGTGTCCCTTGGTCCAACTGCCGCCGATGTTGGTCAGCGTCGCGTTACTGCTCTCGTTGGAGACGGCCTGCACCCCCGACGGGCCCTGAGGACCGGTGGCTCCCGTGGCCCCAGTCGCACCCGTCGCTCCGGTGGCGCCAGTTGGACCCTGCGGTCCCGTGGGACCCTGCGGGCCAGTCGCACCGGTGGCGCCATCCTGGCCGTCGACTCCGTTGGTACCGGCCGCGCCGGTCGCACCCTGTGGACCCTGAGGTCCAACCGGCCCGGTTGGGCCGATCAGCGACGCGCCGGGACCCCAGCCGTTCGCGGTCTTGGGACCGTACACCTGGTAGGTGTTCGTGTCCAGGTACAGGTCACCCACGACGCCGATGGTGTTGTCCGGCGCACCCGCGCTGGCGATGACCGTGTTGCCGTTGGTCCCGTTCGTGCCGTTGGTTCCATTGGTTCCGGGAGTGCCCTGCAGACCCTGCAGACCCTGCGGGCCGGTCAACCCGGTGGCACCCGTGAGACCGGTGGCACCCGTGAGACCGGTGGCGCCGGTCTTGCCGGTTGCCCCCGTGGCGCCGGTCGGTCCGACCTGGTTCCAGGTCCGCAGGTAGTCGCCGTGCTTCGAGGACGGGCAGCTCGCGGGCTTGTAGTCGTAGATGGGGCTGTTCGCGACGCCGTAGACGTTCTCGAAGCACTGGTACAGCGTGCCCGCGGCGATCGTGGAGATGGACGGGGTACTGCTCACTGCGTTGGCGATGCCGAGCGATCCGGCGGCGACCGCGGTACCGGTGACGGCAGCGGCGATCGTGATCCTCTTCTTGCGATTCAAGGTCAGTTCCCTACTTTTCGGGGTCATTCTTCTGGCTCGTGCCTGTCGTCGGATGACAGTATCACCCGGCGGCGCACTTGTAAACTACTCGTCGGCTCGGACTCGTCAACGGGGGCGTCGGGCTTGGCGTTCAGGTAGATCATCAGTGCCAAGGCTGAGCTGAACCCAGCCAGAAAGCACCCGACGGACAGCGCGATCACTCGGACGGCCTCGCGTCCCACTTGTGGTCCCAGCCGATGTCCACACCCGCACCGTCACCCCACCGCTCGCGGATCTGGCGACGGCTGCGACTGTCGTGCCTGGGCGGATTGACACCCTTGGACACGTCGATGGGGTGATCGACGACGCCCTTGAAGAGTCGGTGGTTCCGCCAGACGACGAACGCGAACAACGCGCCCATCGTCAGCGCTGCCACGAGCGTGGCGATGGAAAGCCAGGTCACGTCTCGTCCTCACTCTCAATCTCGGGCGGTTCCCAGTTCTTGACGCGGAACTGCTGCTGGGGACGCGGCAGCGGCAGTACCTCGCGGACCTGCCCGCGCTGCGCGGCCGTGACCAGGCACGGATCACAGACGTTGATCTCCACGTGCGCGAGCGCGATGTTGTCGAGCACCGCGCTGCCGTAGTTGCCGCGGCTGGTGAACGTCACCGCTCCCGACGGCTGGCGGGCGCCGCGGTAGATCGCCGGGATCGGCTTGTCACAGACGACGCAGGGGATCGGCGTGGTGTCGTTCTCGTACTGGTGTGCTGAGCGGACGCGCTTCATCAGCGCCTGGTGCCCGGGGTCGTCCCGGTGGAGTTCACCCAGCGCCTCGTCGAGCTCCCGAAGGCTCTCCTCGTTACTTGTCGCCACGGTGCATCAGCTTCGGGATCAGCTTGGCCGCCAGGACGACCATCAGGCCGCCGATCGCCGCGGCCGGGGCGCACGTACCGCTGGCGCAGCCACCCTGGGCGACGCCGTTACCACTTGCCTTGTTCACTTCACGTTCCCTCTCTGAGTCAGGTTATTCAGGATCTTGACCGCCACGGTGACGGTCAAGAGACCGGTGAGGGCCGCCGACACCGCGCACGATGAGCAGGCGCTGGTCTTCGGCCCGAGTGGCCCGTCAGCCACGGCGTGCTTCCCTCGTGAGGAGTCCCACGAGGGCCGCGAGCAGCAAGCCGACCAGCCCGATGACGCTGCACCCGTTCATGCAGCCGTAGCTGATCTCGCCGTTCTCGTCGATCTTCTTCTCAGTCACGACCTAGTCACCACCTTGATCAGCGTCTCAACGATCACACCCATGGAGCCCACGCCAGCGAGCGCGACGACCGCGCAGTTGCCGACGGTGCTGCCCTTGCCCGTGCCGCTGTTACCGCTAGGAAGACGCTTTACCATTCAGGTTCCTCTCGAGTTCCTTGAAGTAACACTTCTCGTGCTCCACCCAACCCGACCCGTGCTTGCCGGTCGGGTTGAGTGCCACGACCACTTGGAACGGCCACCAGATCCGGCGGCCACACACGTCACATCGTCTCACGATCTGTTCGGTGCCTCTCGTACTCGTGGACCACGGCCGCGTTCGCGAACTTCGTCGCGTCCTCCGGGCCGAGATTACCACTGGCGGCCACGGTCACGTAACTGCCGTCGGGATTGACGCAGCTCGTACACAGCAGCCGCCAGAAGTAGTCGAAGTACGCCACGGCATAGTGGTCCACGCTCGTTCCTCCTCGGTGATGCCCGTCACCTGGTACAACGATGATCAGGTCAGTGGGTTACTCTCTGGTTGATCGTCATCCTCGATCTCTCCCTCCAGGTCCAGCGTGTCCGCGAACCACTTCCAGTCACCCGGGAACAGCGTCTCAACCTGCTCCTGGGTGAGTGGGAAGCTCGTGACGGTACGCTCCTTCTTGATCTTCCAGGCGTAGTTCAGGACGGCGTTGCCGACGTCCATCCACCAACCGCCCAGGTTGTGCTCCTCGGTGCCGACGTGGAACGTCCAACCCCACGGGTTGATCCAGCAGAAGGGGAGGTTCTTGTACTTCCCCCACCACTCCAGGTCGGCGCCCTCGATGATCTCGGCGATGATCGCGCCTCGCATGCTGTTCTCGCACACGTCGAGCTGGAAGCCGTCCTTGGTGCGAGCGATATACCAGGTCTTCACTTCTAGTCGTTCCCGCCCCACGACATGCCGAGGGAGACGAGCTCCGTCGCCGGCCAGAGGACGGCGGCGATGACCAGCAGGAGGCGGGTAATGATCAGAACGGGGAGGTCGACCTTCTTCCCGAAGTTCCTGACCTGGTCACGCCCCAGCAGTTGACCGTACTCGACGAGGGCGACGTCCAGGTAGATCTGGATCCACCAGTGGAGCGAGTGGTAGTTGAGCACTACTTCCCCCTGACGTCCTTGATCCGTCCGATGGTCATCTGGGCCATGACTGCCGAGTAGATCACCAGGAATCCACCCCACGCGGGGATGTACCACGGGATCCCGGCCTCACTGGGCGTGATGACGGTGATGCACGTCGCGGTGACCATCGTCATCCACTCGGCGACGAGCATCGTCCACAGCATCCAGAGTCTACTCGGGAACATCGGCACTCCTCGAGATCCACACTTCGCCGTTGAACTCCGCCGGCAGCCAGCCCGCCTCCCACGCGTCCGCGGGGAAGGCACTGGGCCGCCAGTTGGTGCCCGGATACGCCTGCGTCGCCCAGCCGAACGCCCACTGGCCGGGGTGCTCCAGGTTGGGGCTGTCCCGCACGACCTCGCACTTGAACACGCCGAGAATCTCCGGCGCGCGGTACGGCTCGTCCTGCACGTATGTCTCGCCCGGCTTGAAGAACTCGCTCATCTCAGTCTCCCTTCCGATCCGATAGTATCAGCGCGACGGCGATGCGGCCAGTGACCTCCCACTTGGCGATCGTCTCAGCGCCGCTGTACGTGGGTCCCAGGGCGGCACGCGCTGCGTCGACGGCGGCCTTGGCCTGCCGCCGGTAGCGCTCCTCCACGGGGATCTCGTCCTCAGGCACGGCGCTTGACTGCCTTCCGCACGTCGTTGGCGACCACGCCGGCGAAGAAGATGACGCAGGCCAGGTAGAACCAGGTCGCGTCGGTCCAGTGGTGGTGCACGACGTTGCCGATGATGCTGGCGACGTTGAGCAGTGCCACGAAGATGTACAACTGGTCCGCCTTCAGCGTCGGCCAGCAGCCGCTCGGACGGGGGTTGTCGCCGCCGTCACTGATGTCGGGCATCGTTACTCTCCCTCGGGGAGGTGGAAGATGGTGAACGGGTGCCAGTCGCTGCGGAGCAGGGTCTGGGAGGTGTAGCCGGTGTTGATGCCGTTCGCGGTGTACCACCAGTTGCCCTCACCGGGGTCGTCACCGTCCTCCCCCGGCTGCCACTCCCAGACGTCCTGGTCCTTGTCGATCAGCAGGACGGGCTTCTTCCCGACCGCCGCCAGGGCGTGCAGCTGCGCGATCGTGGTGACCCGGTCACCGACCCTGAGTTTCGGCATCGGCTCGGCGTCCTGTGGTGTCTCGTCCTCGCCGAACACCGCCTGGACCAGCTGCCCGATGACGTCGGTGAGCTGCTCGAGGTTGCGCACGATCTTCTTCTGCGACGGGAGGTACTCCCCGTCGCGGAGGCGATTACGCACTTCGTCGAGGATGATCCGCGCGCCGCCGAGCAGCGCATCCCTCGTCTTGTCATCCATCATTCTTCGCCTCTCGTTCCAGTAACTTCTTGATCTTGCGACGCATCCAGTAGCCCACCGGCTCCCAGTCACGCACGTTGAAGGTGCGCCGGAGTATCCACCACCGGTGGCACGTGGGGCACTCGATGACGGTGCCGAGTGGCGTCTGGTAGACGGACGGCATCCGGCACACGTGGTCCGCGGGGATCTTGACGCGGGTGACGACCCTGGGCTCGTCGGTCATCCGAAGTCCCTCGGGCTCTTAGGATTGGCGTTGCCGAGGCGCTCCAGGGCGGTGGCGATCGCGGCGCTCGTGTCGGCGCGGACCATCCAGGTGGTGATCTCGCAGCGTTCCAGGCCGTCTGGCGCGTAGCACGTGCCGACCCGGTCGTCGTAGATCTCGACCTCGCCATCCGGCGTGGTCACCACCCACCGCGCCATGCTGACCGCGACGTTGCGCGGCGCGAAGGTGCCGTCGTTGAACGCCCGGCAGAGCTGGGCGTACGTGGCGTTGAGTACGCTGGGGACTCCGTGTGCGGCGTTGATGCCGAGTGCGCGACGGAAGGTGATCATCTCGTTCACTTCGGTTCCTCTCTCGTGAATACATCGTACCAGGTGACTGAGTCAGTTGCCACCGCGCCACTGCGTGGTGGCGGCGAGCGCGAAGATCATCACCACGCCGAACCACGTGAGGCCGTAGGTGACGTAGTCAACCCAGTTGCGCTCGATCGTTCGGGCCGCGTAGGCACGGTGGTGCCGCTGGTGGGCGACTGGGACGTGGGGTGCGCGGGTCTGCATGGCGTGATCCTCTCGGTTCCGGTGTGTCCGTGCGTGTCGAGGTAAATGTAACCACTTGTTGGCGTAGTGTCCAGTGCTGTTTACACTTGCAGGCGTGGATGGTACGATGGGACCAGAGCACGAACCGACACCGAGGAGAATCAGTGAACCACACGATCACCGCCGAAGAGATCGCGTTCTACGTGAGGATGACCAAGCAGCGCCTGGACGCGGTGGCCGCGTCGGTGAAGGACCAGCTGAGCGGGGAGTTCCCCGAGGTGGACAGCTTCTCGATGGATGCGCTGCTGGAGCGGCAGGAGCAGCACCGCGTCTGGCACCGCCTGCAGTCGCTCGTCAGCGGCGGAGTGACTCCGGAGACGGCGCTCAAGGCGGTCATGAAGGAGCTCAACCGCACGCTCCGCGACACCGGCACCACCCCGTCCGCGGTATCTCGCGCCATGTGGGAGGCCAGGCGTCACGTGGCCGCGCAGTTCGTGGAGCAGTGGGACTCGCAGAGCTAACTGCTCAGTGCGCAAACGGCAACGGCCCCCGGTTGGGGGCCGTTGCTTTTGCTGTCTACTTCCGCCGCCACTTTCGGAGGTGCCAGCCGAGGACGATCCCGGCGATGAACCAGGTGAGGCAGGAGATCGCGAGACCGCCGTAGAAGCTGGTCACTCAGTCATCCCGATCGGCGTGCCGTTCCAGCCCTCCGCGTCCTGCCTGAGGACGTAGTTGTAGTGGCGAGACGACGTCTCGCCGCGCGTCCACCAGCTCACCTGGAACTCGTCTCCATCCTCGTTGCCGTAGATGGAGACGTCGTGCGTCTCCGCCTCGTCCAGCAGCTTACAGAGCTGGGCGATGATCCTCAATTGACCCGTCATCCCTCTTCCGCTCTCCGCAACGTGTCGGCACGACGCAGGTCACCCTCGCTGTCACCAGCGACGTCGTCCCACTTGACCAGGTACGCCCGCTGGAACCCGCCGTCAGCGATCATCCTCACCACCCAGTCGATGGTGCCAAGTGCACCGGTCTCCGCGTCGGCCACGCGGTCGTCCTCGTGGAATCGCTCGTCGGTGCTCACTTCATCCCTCTCGTGAAACTGACCGCGACGATGAGCGCGTAGACGCCGACGACGATCATCGCGAGGGCGATGACACCGCCGGCACCCAACGCCGCGTACACGAGCCAGTCTGGCACGTGGATCGTCACCGCAGCGTCTGCGCTATGACGTTCATGAACTCCAGCAGGGAGACGGTCCGGTCAGCCGGCAGCGTCAAGATCACCTGTAGCGTCTCGCACATGAGCACCATCGCCGTCGCGTCCTTCTGGATGGCGCCGGGCAGCACCTTGTTGATCAGGTGCAGTGCCAGGTCGATGCGCTGCTGGAGTTCCTGCTCAGTCTCGGTCACTCGTTGATCTCCAAACTCACCCGCGTGTTCTTCCACACCCACGTGGGGACGAGGGCGATGAAGATCCGCAGGTAGTGCGCGTCGTAGTCCTCGAAGTGGATGACGGCACCACCCTCGCCCTGGTCGAAGTAGGTGAGGTGCAGGCCGCCGTCGCTGATGTCGCCGTACTTCCGGTGGAACTCGTCCTGCGCTTTCATGAGAGCCAGCAGGTGGCCCTCCGACGGGTCGTAGATGTCGAGGGTACTGTACCCACGCGTGTCGATGGCGTGGGGCTCCTCGATGATCGCGGTGTCCAGGATGACCTGCTCCGGCTTGCCGCTCACCGGTCCGTGTCCCTCACCGGCCGGAACTCCACCCGTCGCCGAACCTTGACGGCGCGGTAGACGTTGGTCTTGTAGATCTCGTTGAGCTCCTTCGCGCGGTCGACGGCGTCCTGTGCCTTCCAGAAGTCCCAGTCCTGCAGCTCGTCCTCGTCGTCGCTGATGTACTGCGCGACGTCGTAGTAGTCCTCGTCGTAGTCGGCGTAGGGCTCGGGCAGGTCCTTCGGCGTGGCGCTTTCGGTGGTGGTCACTTCTTCTCACTCTCCTTGTTCTGTCGCAACTGCTCCTCGCGGGCGATGGCCTCGACGCTCACGGTCGTAGTCCCGTCTTCCTCGCGAGGTCCACGAGACCGGCGGCGGTGGAACGGCAGGTCTCGAATGACCCGTACCCCACCAGCGCCGGTTGCTCGTGGGGGTCACTGGTGTCGATCATCATCAGGTTCCAGTGGTTGTCACCGATGACCAGGTGATCGCGGTCATGCTTGATGGTCAGGCGCCTCACAGTCCTCGCGCCTCCCACCTGTGGCTGTCTCCCAGCTTCACCTCGCGGGTCTGCCAGAAGTTGTTCTCGTCGCTCCGCCACTCGACGGTGTACGTCTGCGGCTCGCCGTCACCGTAACTGCCGGTGAGGTGCACGCCGGCTGCCAGTGCGCGGTTGAGCAGGTTCCGCAGCTCGCGGGCGAAGGCCTCGCCGGTCTGGTTACTGGCCACCGTGCACCTCCTCGTACCTCTGCTCCAGGGTTGCCTGCCTGAGCACGCTCACGCGGTTGGTACCATCGTGCTTGACGACGGCGCGTCCTACGCGCACGACTCGCCAGCCACCGTTGATCTTGACGAAGGCCGCCTGCAGGTCGAGTGACGTCGCGTACTGGAACTTGACCAGCAACTTGTCACCCATGAAGTCCTGGAGTTCCTCGTGGTTGTGCCCGTTCCAGATCACCACCTCCGCGGTAGTAGAGGTAGAGCGATGCACGTAGCTCTTAGGCACCGTGCACCTCCGCCACGTGCTTCAGCGCGCCCTGCACCAGGTTCGTGAGGCGCGGCGCGTCGGCGGTGTGCGCGGAGGCGACGCTGGCGTCGCACTTGTCGCACCTGGCGTGCCACTTGTAGTCGGTCTTGTTGAACTCGACGGTGATCATCGGGGTCTTCACGTGTTCCTCCTCGGTTCCGTGTTCTGTGTACATCGTACCACCACGCGCGGTTGGATGCCAGCGCAACTTGGTCTGGAATGGTGTTTACATTTGAGCGTGGAGGTGCTATGATGGTACTACCAGGCAGGAACACGGAAACGAGAGAGAAGAGATCATCGTGAGCTTCCAGGGAGACGCCATCCTCAAGGTGGACGACGCGATCAGCCCCGCCACGCCGGCCGGCCACTGGTGCTACGACGAGACCGACGTCCTGTACGTGATCAAGCGGACCAACGGCCGGCTGATCACCGTCCGCAGCTGCGGCTCACTGGGCTCGGAGTACGCGCTCGGCAGCTACCACGAGTTCCACGCCGACCAGTCGGGGCGGTCGCTGGGTGGCGGCACCGTCGTGGGGATCAACGACGCGGGTGAACTGAGCGGTGAGGTCCCCACCCGCAAGACCATGTACTACGTGTTCAAGTAAGGAGCGTCGCTCCGCGAGCCGCCCCCACGTGGGGCGGCTTTCGCGTGCGCGCACGCTGGATGCTGGCAGGTGTTTACATTTGTGGCGATGCGTGGTATGATGGTACCAGAACACGGAAACGAGACTAGGAGCCACAGTGAGCGAGAAGATCGAAGTCACCGCCGAGAACGCCCAGGCGATGTACGACTGCATGATGATCGCGGTTCCGTCGCTGCTGGAGCAGATGGCCGGCAAGTACGGCGCCGACCGTATCGCCGCTGGTGAGGTTGCCTACTTCGAGGCCTTCCAGGTGATCCGGGAGGCGATCGCGCTGGGTGCGAAGTAGCAGGCGGCGAGCCCCCTCAGGTGTTTACATTTGAGGGGACTCGTGGTATGATGGTACTACCAGCCAGGAACCGAGAGGGAGACACAGTGTCGATCAAGAAGATCTTCGAGAAGGCTACCGAGGTGGAGAACCTCGAGCGGGACGCCAAGCGCCTCGAGGCTGCCGGTTACGACGCGGAGCCCACCAAGTTCCACGCCCAGCTGGCTCGCGTGGAGCTCGAGGAGCTCGAGGCCCAGCAGCTGCGGCTCCCGGAGGGGCAGTGATCAGGGAGTTCGTCGCCCGCGTCCTCGCCAGGCTCGCCTGGTGGGGGCTGCTGGTGGCGGTGGTGATCTTGCTGGAGCGTGGAGTGCGTTGAAGTCTGCCCTCTCAGGTGTTTACATTTGACACCTGAGAGGGTATACTGGTACTACCAGGTCAGGGAAACCGAGAGGGAGAAGAACATGAACGCCACGATCAAGCTCCAGAAGATCAGCCAGAACACGATCAACGTCCTCGCCGACGGTAAGGTGATCGGCTACGTGGGTGTGATCCAGATTGGCAAGACTCGCAAGTACATCCCCGTCAAGGTCAACGAGGACGGCTCCCAGGAGCAGATCGGATTCGCTTACGCGCACACCACGCGCAAGGCAGCGGTTGACCGCGTCGTCAGCGCCGCCTGATCACCGCCCACCCGGAGCCCGTCGCACTCGTGGCGGGCTCTCGGTGTCTTACTCACCGCTCGATCTTCCTCCAGCTCCAATCCGCCATCCACGCCCACGCCCAGTACTGCTCGTAGTCGCAGTCGTCACGCTCACACATCCAGCCGGATGGACTCGCTACGAGCAGCACTTCACCGTCCTCGTGGTGCCCCGTGCCGCAGGTGAATGGGTGCCACACACCTGACTGCTGATAGGTGTTCAAGGAACGTATCTGCTCATCGTCCCAGGGCGCAGAAGTCTTCTCCATCACCACTTCACGTACTCCAGATTGTCCTCGTGCACCGTGTCCAGCACGTGCGCGTGGTTGCGGAAGTGGAGCCAGCTCCACGACACCTTCACCCAGTGATCATTCACGTGCCCCTCCACCCGGCCCCAGCAGCACCACGGGTCGTCCGCACCACGCAACCTCACCAGCGCTCCCACCCACCACAAGGGGAACAGCGGATCCTGCTTCCAGGTGGCGCTCACCGGCGCCACCACAGCGTCGCCCCGATGATCACTCCACCGTAGAGTCCGATGGCGATGCCGGCGACGTACGTCCACCACAGCCGTCGTTTGGTTACCACGAACTGATCAACTCCTCCACGATCGTCCCTGGCAGATCATACCACTCACCCCTGACCCGGTGCCGCCACAGGCGCTGGTGCCAGCACCACTCATCCCACTTGGTGCCGTCGGCCTCGTGCACCAACTCCACAGGAAACGGGCCGCCGTGCTCCAGCTGCTTCACGCGGGCCGTGGCGGTCTTCTGCGTGAAGCCGACCTTGTGGTAACCCTGGCACCTGGCCAGGTAGAGCGAGCCCGTGTAGCGGGTCATGAGGCCCGCATCGCGGTCGTTGTAGATCCCCTGGTAGAGTGGCGTGTTGGGGCCGGTGCTGAGGAAGGTGCGATGTGGCATCGACACGCCGAAGTTATTCGTCACCTTCGCCTCACCTTCCGCACCGGCACGTCGCCACTCCTCAGCGCCTCGATCAACGCCGTGATCGTCGCCTCGCTCATCGGCGCCTTCACCGCCTCGATGTAGCGGCGCGCGGCGACGTACTCCCCCACGCGCTTCCGCATCCGGTCGACGTTGAACGGTCTCACGGCTGCCTCGGTGGCACCACGTAGATCCTCATCTCCGCCAGTGCCCAGCAGATGTCCCACCACAGGCACCTGTAGCAACCCGGCACGTCACAGTCTACCCACCAGTGCCAGCGCTCTACCATTTGACGACTACTAAGCGTCGCGCGGCGCGGGTCACGGCCGTGTAGACCCAGCGCTCGTAGTCCATGGGATTCTCGTCGATGACGATCACGTCGTCGTACTCACTCCCCTGCGCCTTATGGGCGGTGATCGCGTAGCCGTAGTCCCACATCGTCCAGGGCAGAGAGTACGTCTTGGGTGGGCGCAGCTGACTGTTGAGTGGCAGCGCCGAGTACTCGTTGAACTGGTGAACCGCGGCGTGGGTAAACACGACCGCGTCGTCGCCCTGACAGTCACGCACGTCATCCAGGGCGATGGAAAGCCCAATCGTAAGACCCTGCTTGTCCCGCTCACCCACGGCGGTGACCGTACCAGTCTGCCCATTGTGGACGTAGATACGGTGGCTCAGGTTGCGGCTGATCTTCAGCTCGCCCTCCTTGTCCCTGATGAACGGGAAGAGGTGGGCACCAGCGAGCGAGATCACGCGATCACCAACGCGTGGCAGCCCATCCGGGTCGCCAGTCTTCGAGCGCATGAGCTGGTTCATCGCGACGCGGGTCTTGTTCTTCCAGGTGATCACCACGCGGCGCGGCCCACACTCGAAGCGGTCGAACAGTGCCGTCACGTGGTCACCGTGCAGGGCGCGGAACAGCACGCCAATCTCCGACGAGGCGTCCATCAGTCCCACGGTGTGGCCGTTCCGCACCGAGTGTGCCAGCTGGGTGATCGAGGCACCCTCACCCTGCCGGTGGTTGATCTCGAGGCACGCGGTGGGAGTCTTGATCCAGGGGTTCATGTCCGCCTTTACCGGTGGCAACTGCCCGTGGTCGCCCACGAGCAACACTGGCACGCCGAAACTCCGAAGGTCGTTGATCTGCTCCGTCGACACCATCGACGACTCGTCCACGATGATGACGTGCTTCCAGCCGCCCAAGTACGCGCGCTTCTCGAACACGAGGCGCTCGCGGACCTTGCAGTCCAGTCCATGATGCTCCCCGCACGGTACCCACGCCTTCGCCGCTGCCCCACCCGCCTCATCGTCCTCTACCACGTCCAGCTTTGACCGGTCGCAGTAGTAGTAGGTGTGCGGGTAGTAGATCAACGCGTGGTACGTCGAGACGTTTGGCCGTGCCGTGTACGTCGTCCCGTCCTCGGCGGTCTTCTCCACGTCCGGCAGCTTTCGACGCAGCACCGCCGCAGCCTTGTGCGTTGGCGCGCAGTACGCGACCTGTGCCTTGAGACGCTTGGTGATCTCCCCCATCACCGTCGTCTTCCCCGTTCCCGCCAGTCCACCGAGACTCATCACCGGGTACTCGTGTGCCCGTCCGTGGGTATGCGCGCCCCGCGGGCACCCACCGGCTTCCTCGGTCTCTCTCGTCCCCTCGTCGCAGAAGTGGGCGATGTCCGTCACCGGGATGCCCTGGTACCAACTCACGATCGTCTCGACCGCCGTGACCTGGTCGGCCGACAACTTGATCGTCGTTTCCATCCCGTCTCCACTCTCATCCGCGGGTTGCTCCCGCTTCTGGGTACATTATATAACCCCATCAACCCACCCGACCATCACCGTCCAGCTGGTGGATGATCTTCAGTTGCCACCTGGTCTCGGTCTTTTAGGTCTCTTGGTCTTTTTTGCTACTATGACCGCGTATACGCTAAAACCGCTCTAGATCATCACTTTCATCTCTACAGCCTTAACCTTTAACTAAAAGACCAAAAGACCTAAAAGACCAGAAAGATCTAGAGTAGACTGTCATAGACCCAGGTAGATGGATTGTCCTCTAAAGTTGATCATGTTGGTCTTTTTCTGGTCTTTTGACGGGAGAAGGCGGTCTTCCGCAGAAAGACCGCCTTCTTGTCCCCAAACTAAGATCAACTACTCCAATGAGTACGCCGTCATGATCGTCTCCGTCGTCTGCAGCGGGTCTTCCACGGTCTTTTCCATCAACCGCAGCCCAGCCACACCGCGAATCCTGGTCTTCCCGTCAGCCCCCTGGTCACGCACGATGGTCACACCAGGCAACTGCTCCAACGCCTTGTAAAACGCGTTCCGCCGCAAGTACTTGACACTCTCGTCTGGGTGCTGTACCTTCACGTACGCTTGGAATGCGTTCCAGAAGATGCCCGGTGACTTCAGGTCCTTCATCGCGACCGGCACTGCCTCACATCGCTCAGCGAAGAACATCTCCGTCACCCCGAGGTTCTCCGCCTGGTACGCAGCGAGCTCAATCCGCATCTCCGACGTGATCACGAGTCCGGTCGCTGCCCCGAACGTCTCCCGCGCGACCCACCACTCCCGCCACCACCGCACCAGCCACGCGAACACGGCCTCCCGCTCCTCCCCCAGCACGGCCGCCTTCACGTCGTACTGGTCCGTCTTCGGCACGGGGATCTTCGACAGCCGCAACACGGCCAGGCGGTTCACCACCTGCGGGGTCAGGTTCGCCATCGGGAGCTCGTTCGTCGTCGTGTACATGGCCCAGGTCGCGAGGACGTTCGTGATGTCCTGGCGCATCTTCCGCAGGCCCACCACCGACCCCTCCGGGTTCACCAGCCGGAGCACCTGCTCCTCGTCCAGGCGCATCGTGCTGGTCAACTCGTTCACGACCGCGAGCCGCTTCCCCATGAGCAGACTCTCGTCCGCGTCGTGCCGGTCACCACGCCGCTTGACGATGATGTTGGGCCGCAGTGACAGGCACGCCAAGCCACTCCCTAGGACGTCACCGACGATCTCGAGCACCTGGTTCTTGCCGATGTCCGTCGCGCCAATGAGGATGAACATCTTCTTCTCGGGGTTCGACCCGTGCAGCGCGTACCCGAGCACCCGCTGCAGCGCCGCGAGCCGGTCCCACGCCACGCCATCCGTCACCTCACCCGGCGCCGCGCACGTCCGTCGCAGCAACTGCGCGAAGTGCGGTGCCACGTCCTCGAGCTCCACGCCGTCCGCCGCCAGCTCCGGACGGTACTGGACGTCCACGCGGTTCGTGATCCGGTCCTCCGGCCTCGCTTCCCGCAGCTCACCCGTGCGCACGTCGTACGTTCCCGACAGGGTGTGCAGCAGCGCCGAGTCCCGGTCGAAGTCCGTGCCCTGGACCTTCTGCACCGTGTGCTCCAGGGCGCTCACCACCCCACGCGCGCCCGAGTTCGAGAAGATCCGGTACCAGGCCATGGTAGACGCGATCTTCTCCTTGGCTTCCTTCCGCTCGTCGTCCTTCCCGTCCGCCACCAGCAACGGCCAGCCCTGCTGGTCAACCTCTCGCTGGCACGCCAGTCGCACGTTCATCGACAGCGCGCGCACGTACCGGCGCATCTGCTCACTGCGGACACCGTCCAGCACCCAGTGCCGATACGTCGTGTCGTACGCGTAGAACCGCTGCTGCTCCGCGTCCCAACCCAGCAGCGGCCCAACCTGGGCAGCCAGAAGCTCCGCCATGCCGGCCTGGTCCTGGGTCCGCGTCTGCACGTCGTGCTGGAAGTGCAGGTCACCGATCGTCTCCTCCAGCGACAGCGACACCTGCCCGCCGTCACCGTTACCCGCGTCCACCGCCGTTACCGTCTTCACCTGCGACGGTGGTGGCTCATTCCCCACGATCCCGGCGATGTCGTCGTACTCGAAGCTGCCGGTGTTGGTCACTTGCCACTCTCCCGACGGATCGCCGCCATCGCCGACCGCACCGTGCGCGCGATCACGGCACGGTCACCATCCGTCCACGGCGGGGTCACCTCCGAGATCCACCGAGTCACCGTGTCAACCCCGTACCCGAGCTGCAGCAGGTCCTTCGCCGTCGCGTACACCTGGTTGTTCCAGCCGCCGTGCTGGTCAGCCACGCGCACCAGCGCGAGGATCAAGGTCACGTACCGCCGCCACGCGGGAAGACTGCCGTCCAGTTCCGCGTCCACGGCACCCGCCCCGTACGGTGCCGCGAGCATCACGTCTCGCGCGTCGAGCGCCTGCTTCTCGAGGGCCCTGCGCTTCTCACCACCCGGACGCGGACGCCGGGGCAGCTCGTCCCGGAGCCAGACAGCCAGCTGGTCCGGCATCTCCCGCACCGGCAGGTCACGCACGACCTCGTACCCCAGGGACGGTGGCGCGGCAGCCCACGACCGGTCAGCGCCGTCGTTGTGGGAGATCACGTCCACCCGCCAGTCCTCGCGGTGCCCCGTGGTCCGCAGCTTCACGCGTGGATTCTCGCCGAGGTAGAAGTGGTGGCCGCCCGACTTCGTCTTCACCGTGTACGTGGCGATGTCCGTTGCCGCCAACCCGATCTCCGGAAGCAGCTTCATCAGGTCATCCACGCCGTACCTGGTATCGACTAGGTCGGCGACCGTGACCGACCCGTCCTCGCGGAAGACGAACCCGGATTCGCGGTAGTAGTGCTTCACGTCGCAGTCCAGCAGCACGAGTCCCGACACCGCCGGAAGGATGCCAACGTCGAGGCCCTGCTTATTCACGACGCCACTCAGTCCCGCCCAGTCCAGACTGGTCCCATCCCAGATCACCCGTCGAGCTGTCCGCTCCTCCGCGGACATCGACGCTGACGGCATCGGTGATGCCGGCCGCCGTCCCTCGTCCTCCGTGGCCCGCCGCAGTGGCAGGTACTTCCAGCCGACACCGAGGTGCCTCGGACCCCCGTCGCCCTCTCCATCTGACCCACCCGAACCGTCAGGCACTAGAGACACCACGGCCGCTCCATTCACACACGTGCAGAGAAGAGGACAATCCGCCCCTGATGTCGTCGTCTGCCCAGGAGCGGAAGGTAAGTCAATCCTATACCTTCGGTGCCCTAGATGACCATCGCGGAATTGCCCCACGTGTAAACATCTGGACATGAAAAACCCCCGAGACGATCACGTCCCGGGGGTTTAAGGATCAAGCTGTTACGCCGCGTACCGCGCCCGCCCGTTGGCCGTGTGCCGCAGCCACAACCGCACCGCCGGCAGCGAGTACCCGGTCTCGTCGGCGATCTGCTGGGCGGTGTGCCCGGCGTCGACCAACTCCCGCACCAGCTTGTCCCGTTCCAGCGCCGCCGCGCGGTTCGGCGAGTCCATCGATGTCCCACCCCGCACCAGTGACGCCGCCGCGCACAGGTCCCGCAGGTGGTAGACCGTTCCCGTCGGGATGTCGGGCGGCAGCTTCGACGGGCGGTCACCACCAGCGGGGAGCAGGGGAGTGGTGATCGCCTCCTCGACGTCCCAGCCGTGGTAGAGCCGGCCGTGCAGCGTGATCCGCGTCACCCGGCACCGCGGGTCCTGCGACCACGCCGCCACGGTCTTGAGCTCACCGAACGCCTCCACGCCGTGCGCCCGCGCCCGGTTCTGCTCCAGCAGGTCGCGGACCCTCGTCCGCTCCAGGTACGGCAGCGTCTCCACGAGCTGGCGGACGTACTCGCCGGTGATCCCCAACTTCTCGCCAAGCTTCCGCGTCGACGTCACTTCCGAGTCATCCAGCAGGACGGCCACCAGTTCAGGCAGCCACTTCAACGCGTTGTGCCTAGTCTGTCCCACTTCCGGTCTCCATCTCATCATCGTTCTCGTCGTCCACCCAGATCAGACCTGGCAGGTCATCGTCGTCCCAGGTGAACCGGCTGTGCACCGGACCGAAGAACCCCACGTTCGGCTCCACGTCCCGATCGTCGTTCTCGGCGATCCTCTCGTCTCGGTCACCGCTCATCTTGATCATCTCGCTCTCGGTTGCACTGTATCAACTGCTGTTACCAGTATAACACGAAGGGCGCCAGGTGTAAACACCTGACGCCCTTCGTCCGCCGGTCCGGGCAAACCGACGGTTGTGTGGCTCGCGCCACTCCCTCTTCTCTCCCGTCACGAGTCTCCCCGTGGCAGTGGTACCAACCTACCACGCGCAGCACCACGAGTCCACCTCCGCGCGCACGCGTACACGCACGTGCGCGCACCCACGCGTGCCAGTAAACAGCCGCAACCAGTCAGCCAACACGCTGTACATCAGTACCACCAGGTGATAAGTTGAACACAACGCCGAGGATTCGGCGCCGAGACCGAGACAGCTGAACGAAGGGAACACCGGTGACTGAACTCCAGAAGATCGCGCGCGTGACCGTGCGCGGCAAGGGCCTCGACGAGGTCACGGACGGCAGCGAGAAGTCGAACTCCTTCCTCGTCCACCAGAAGATCCTGCTGAACGTCGAGAAGAACCCGACGCCGGCAGAGACAATCTACCACAAGAACCCGGCCACCGGTCAGCAGGAAGAGGGCTGGCTGTGGGAGGGCGCGATGGCGACCGTCGTGCACGACCTCTGGCCCATCGAGGCCACGCTCACCGATCCCAAGACCGGCCAGTCGCTCGGTCACCGGATCAACACCTACCTCCGGTACAGCCACAACGCGGTGTGCGTCAACCGCCGCGGCAGTGCCAAGCCCCCGCAGTGGTGGATCCGCAAGGTCTGGAACGACGGCAACCCGCTCACCCCCACCAACATGGGCACCACCGTCGCCACGTACACCGAGCGTCGGCTCACCCCCGAAGAGGCCGGAGAGACCCGGCCGCCGGCTCCGGTCACCATCACTCACAAGGAGCCCACCGTCGCACCCCCAACCGTCGCACCGTTCAGCTTCGTCGCCGCCGTCGAGACGATCACCGAGAAGGCGTCGTCGAAGCCGAAGCCGGCCGCTCCCAAGCAGCGGGACGTCGAGGTGGTGCGCGGCCGCCAGAGCTTCACACTCAGCAAGGACGGACAGCCGGTGCCGCCCGACTACCCGTTCGCCTGCGGCCTGACCGACATCTCCGGTACCAAGTGCCGCCGGGTGTTCGGCGCACAGAACGCGGTGACCACCCACCGGGCGAGCCACCCGACCCTCGACGAGATGATCAAGATCGCCGCGGAGATGATCCAGAGGACCGGCGAGGTCAACGGGAACCACGTCGCCGAGAAGATGGGTAGGCACCAGACGGTCGTCTACTCGTACTACCCGACGATGAACGACCTGTACCTGTCGGGGAGGAAGTACCTGGAAGCCCAGAAGCGCAAGGCGGCGCAGAAGCAGGCCCAGGAAGAAGCCAAGAGCCAGAAGGACGCCAACAACGCGGATGGCAAGCAGCGCGCGGCGGAGATCTACCAGCTGATCGTCGGCTTCTGCCAGGCGGTCAGTACCACGATCAACCACTCCACGCTCAGCTTCTTCCCCATGCCGATCCCGGCCACCGACCGCAGCGCGTTCATCGCTCGCATGGTCAACGAGAAGCAGCTCACGTACGTGGACTCCCTCGACAACGCGGGCAAGAAGACGAAGATCATCGTTCCCGGCATCTGCTTCGACGAGGAGATCGCCAAGCGGCTCGAGGTATTCAAGACCGGCATCACGCCGGCCTCCGTCGAGCACACCACGCCTGAGGACGCGCGGAAGCTGGACATCCTCGCCGTCCTGGCACTCGCCACCGACGAGATCAAGTCGCTCCGGGAGACCGAGAAGATCGCCGCCGACCAGGATCACCAGCTGGTCACCCTGGCCAAGGACCGCGACGCCGCGCTCGAGCTCGCGACCGAGGCCACGGAGGAAACCCTGGCCGCGCGGAAGCAGCTGGCCCAGACGCAGACCGAGTTGAAGACGCTGCAGAAGCGGTTCGACTTCATCCAGCGTGGACTCACCGGCAACCTCGACGACTGACAGTGGCCGGACCCCCGGATGGGCAACCATCCGGGGTTTCTGGTAAGATCATCACGAAGGGAGAGTGAAATGACCGAGACTACCACTGTCACGGACGAAGAGCTCGAAGTCCGCAAGCCCGCCCAACCCATCAAGATAATCTTGAGCACGCACCGGTTCACGTTCAACGGCTGGCACCTGGCGTCGGCTTCCACGAAGCGCGACTGGTCCACCCGCTGGACCACGATGGACCTGTACCGAATCGCCAACCCCAAGACCACGGCGAAGTACCTGCTGCTCATCAATGGCCGGAGCGTGGTCTACCACACCGACGGCCACGACTGCAGCTCCGGTGAGTTCGTGGACTACGCCAAGTTGCCGACGAACGCGAAGCCGTGCCCCAAGTGCCTGCGCCGCGTCAGTCTCAAGCCCAGCGACACGGTGCTCTTGGAAACGGACATTCCGTCCGTCTACGAGTGCCCCGACGCCGTCACCGTCGTCACGAACCTGCTGTCCAACAGCCGGAACGGCGGTAAGCAGGTCGCGTCCAGTCCGATGATGGACCTCCTGTACGACGCGTCTGACCTGGACACCGCGTTCCTCCCGGACAACGTGGAGATCCAACTCTAGTGGGGATCAACTTCCACCAGGACACGCGGGACCTCGAGAGAGCCGTCCTGGGTGACTACTCCGAGTTGGAGAACGAGCACTACGCCCGTGCTCAGCGCCTGGCGGCGACCATGATCCGCCGCCAGGCGAACCAGCACGGCTGCCGGGAAGAGTCCACGAGAATCCCGTGTGACCACGAAGACCATCGGCGTGATAGGTTCTACGCTGAAGCGATGCTCGAGGCTCTCGGTGTCCCACGTGACCTCCCGCGGGCCACCGACGACGACCGCACGATGTACTTGAACCAGGACGTGCACGGCCGGCGGCCGTCCGACCGACAGCAGCGCCGGTGGGCGTACGAGGACTACAGCAACGGAGGGCGGTTCAAGTGACACTCATCGCCTTGGAGGGACCTGACAACGGCGGCAAGAGCACGCTCGCCAAGCACCTGGTCACCCTCTTCGACGCGAAGCACGGCGTGGGTGCCGCGCACGTCTGGCACGAGGGTCCACCACCCGAGGGCGTGGACCTGGTCGCCCACTACGAGCTGCCGCTGATCATCGCGCGGAACGAGATCCTCGATCCCCACAAGCTGATCATCCTCGACCGGTGGGAAACCGGCGAGCTCGTGTATGGCCCACTGCTGCGCGGTCATTCCCGACTGTCCGTGGGCCAGGCACTGCACGTGGACCTGCTGCTCCACACCTACGGTGCGCTGCGGGTCCTCGTGCAGCCGCACTTGAACACCCTCTACGAGCGGTACGACACCGTCGGTGACGACCTGATCGAGCGTGAGTGGTTGCCCGAGCTGTGGGCGTTCTACCGCGCCTACGCCGAGCGGCACGACTGGGGCTGCCACGTTGCCGCCGCCACCGAGAGCGTCGCCCAGTACCTGCTGGACAAGCTCATCCTGGACAGCCTCGAGGCGGACGGCAGCGCCGTCGACCTCGCGCCGTTCCCCGGCTACGTCGGCTGGGTACAGCCGGAGGTGCTGCTCGTGGGCGAGCGCCGCGGCAATTTCCCGAACCGTCCCAACGACGGCACCGGCGCGTGGGGCTGGGGTGCGTTCACGCCCAGTGGCGAGGGCGGCTCCAGTAAGTGGCTGCTCGACACGCTCGAACGGTTGCCCGTCCTGCCCAACGTCGGCCTGGCCAACGCGTTCGAGCACGACCAGGACTTCCTGGCGCTGTGGCGGGCGCTCAAGCAGCCGGCGGTCGTGGCGCTGGGTAACGAGTCATCCCAGGAGTTGACCAGGTTGGGTATCCAGCACGAGAAGGTGCCGCATCCGTCCTGGTCCCGGCGGTTCCGCCGCAAGTTCCCACACGAGTACGAGACTGAACTAGGAGAGGGGATCATCCGTGCACTCGATCGAAACCGAGACGGGGGATCAGGCGTACCTGGACCTGCTGTGGCTGGTGGAGCAGAAGGGACACCTGTCGAGTCCGCGTAACCACCCAGCCAGTGCCGTCTACGACGTCACCACGGTCATCCACGACCCCGTGAAGGCACCGCCAGTGGGAGTCAGGCAGGGTTACGCGTACCGCATCGCGGCGACCGAGACGGTCCAGCTCCTGGCTGGCATGTCCGACCTGTCCCAGCTAGACGCGGCGTCCAACGGCAAGTTCAGCCAGTTCGCGGACGACGGCCGACTCCTCGGAGCGTACGGTCCACGCCTGTCCGCCCAGCTGCCGCGGATCGAGACACAGCTCCGCGCCGACCACGACACCCGACAGGCGATCGCGAACCTGTGGAAGCCGGGTGACCACCTGGACGCGCACGACGTGCCGTGCACGCTCAGCCTTACGTTCCGCATCATCGACGGTAAGCTCGAGCTCAAGGTTCACATGCGGTCGAACGACGTGATCCTCGGTGTACCATACGACTGGTTCATGTTCAGTCGGACACAGCTCGCGATGGCCGAGGTGCTCGGTCTCCCGACCGGGCGGTACGTCCACCACGTCGACAACCTGCACGTCTACCAGCGGGACGAGGCGCGGGCACGCCGTTTCATCGCGCACGGTGAACAGCTCGACACCGACCACTCGCTGGGCGGCGAGGACCAGTCCGGTACCGTGTTCACCGGTGGCAGCGTGCACCCGTTCACCTCCTGGAAGCAGGTTCAGAACGCGGCACTGACCATCGCGTACGGTGCGGAGTTGACCAACCGCCGCGTACCGTGGTTCAACGACCACGTGGAACCGCTCACCCCGCACAGCGTGGTCTGCGTCCGCTGCCAGTACGTGTTCAAGCGGGACGAGGACGACACGGTCCGCAACGTCTGCTACACGTGCACGGGTGACCGGTGAGCCGCCCAACGTGGGACGAGACCTGGCTGAAACTGGCCGAGCTCATGGCAGCGCGGAGTCGGTGCCCAACTGGCGCTGGCTGCGCCATCGTCGACAGTCAGCAGCGGGTCGTCGCCACTGGTTATGCCGGTCCGCCGGCTGACTACCTCACGGCTGACGAGGAGCGGGCTGAGACCTGCATCGCGTACTGCCGCCGCGCCTGGACCGATCCCGAGTTCAAGGACCCACAGTACCTGGACTGCCCGTCCGCGCACGCTGAGTCGAACGCGCTGTCGTTCGCGGAACGGTCCCGGGTGGAGGGCGCGACCCTCTACGTCAGCTCGTCCGTGTGTGGACTGTGCGTCAAGGTCGTCGCGAACTCCGGAGTGGTCCGCGTGGTCTGGCCACGCGTGCCCGGCCTCGAGTACCGAAACGAGGACGCCAGTGTCCGCTACCTGGAACGGTGCGGCATCCGAGTGGACATCGTCGACCTGTAGTCTGATAGACTGAGCACGACAGAACGGAGACTGAGAGTGCCCGAGATCCTTCCCATCAGTCCATTCGTGGCCGACTTCACCCAAGAGTGTCTGACCTGCCACGAGACGATCTACCAGGGCGAGTTTGTCGTCACCGGCGCCCTGAACCACTTCACGAACGAGCCGATCTGGATGCACCCGCGCTGCGCGCAGTGGTACCGGATGAACTTCGGCACCCGCGCAGCCGTGGACGACGGTTGGCGGATCATCCAGCACGAGACGCGGTGCAAGAGTGGCTGCGACAAGTACATCGTCCCCGGCGAGAAGGCGTACCGTCGCTGGGTATGGGGCGAGGGCCTGACCTTCGTGCTGCAGTACGAGTGCCACCCGTGCCGCCGATCCCGGAACGGCGCGACCGTGGAACTTCCGGCGTGAGCTCGCCACTCGCGAACGTCCAGCTGCAGTTCGTCGACTCGATTGACGACGCCATGGACCTCAAGCGCTGGCTTGGGGAACGGCGTGAAGGTCCGATCGGCTTGGACACTGAGTCAGGCGGCTTGAACCCCTGGCATACTAGGCTTCGCCTAGTGCAGTTCGGTGACATGCACCGCGGCTGGGCGGTGCCGTACCCGATGTGGGGCGGTGTGGTCCAGGAGATCCTCGATGCTTGGGAAGGTGAGTGGATTCTCCACAACTCACCGCATGACATCAAATTCCTGAGCGTGCACGCCGGTTGGAAGGTCCCCTGGTCGCGGATCCACGACACGATGACCCTCGCCGGGCTCGACGACTCCGCGCGACTGCGTGGGCTCAAGTACCTCGGCGGGAAGCTCGTGGACCCGGCAGCGCAAGCTGGTGAGAAGTTGCTTCACGACGGCATGGCCGCCCAGAAGTGGACGTGGGCCACGGTGCCATACGACTTCGCACCGTACTGGATTTACGGCGCGCTGGATCCCGTGATCACCGCCCACCTCTACCACCACCTGGCTCCCCGGGTGCAGGCCACGTGTCCCGACGCGTATGACCTGGAACGCGGCACGATCCGCGTCGTCACGAACATGATGATGAACGGCATGTTCGTTGACCAGCCGTACGTGCGCGACGCGATGGACAAGCTCCAGAACTTCTCGACCGAGGCACGCGCCTGGCTGAAGAACACTCACGGCTTGACCAGTATCATGTCGGCGAAGCAGATCGCGACGGCCCTCGAGGCTCACGGCTTTAAGGTCAAGCAGTTCACGCCGACGAACCTGCCGAGGATCGACAAGGAGACGCTGACGCAGATCCGCGACTTCGGCGATAACGAGGAGATCAAGTTACTGGCCAGGCAGATCCTGGCCGTGCGGCACGCGGAGAAGCTGACCGGCACGTACCTCCAGGCGTTCCTGGACGGCGTGGACTCGAACGGCCGGCTACACGGCACGATCTCACCGATGGGTGCCCGTACCCACCGCATGACCGCGTCCGAGCCAAACCTGCAGAACCTGCCACGCGGTGACAAGGTCGTCCGCGGGTCGTTCGCCCCGACCGAGGGCAACGTGCTCATCGCCTGCGACCTGTCACAGGTGGAAGCGCGACTCGGAGCCCACTTTACCGAGGACGCCGGTCTCATCGAGGCGTTCCGCGCAGCCGACGAGGACGGTGCCGACTTCTTCTGTGGGGTCGCGTCCGGCATCTTCGGCGAGCCGATCGAGAAGTCCGACCCCCGTCGACAGACCACGAAGAACGTCGTCTACGGTGCACTGTACGGCGCGGGCGCGGCGAAGATGGCCCAGACCGCGGGCGTGCCGCTCAGCGTCATGGCACCGGTGAAGTCCGCGTTCGACGAGAAGTACCCCGGTATCCAGACGCGGACCAGGTGGTTGATCGACCGCGCACTGGAGATGGAGAGCCCGGCGGTCCGACTGCCGGACGGCCGCTACCTGAAGTGCGACCGTGACCGGCTCGCGACGCAGGGTTTGAACAGTGAAATCCAGGGAGCGGCCGCGGCGCTCATGAAGCGGTTCCTACTCAACATCGAGGCTGCCGGTCTCGGACCGAACCTGCGGAATGTCGTGCACGACGAGGCGATCCTCGAAGTACCACGCGAAGACGGGTTCGCCGCGCTCGCAGCGGTCGAGGACGCGATGACAGACCGTGAAAACTACCGCGTCGCGATCACGGCTGAGGGTAAGATCATGGAAACTAGGTGGGAAAAATGACCAAGTTGCCCAAGTATGTCCTCTGGATCGACCCGGGATTGCACACGGGATTCGCGATCTTGGAAGACGGCAAGAACTTCACCAGCGGCCAGGTCCACGGCCGTCTCGAGGCCGGTGACTGGCTCCACGAGACGATCTCCACCCGTCCTGGCATCCACGTCGGCTGGGAGGCGTACATCACCGGCCACACCAGCCGCGTACTCGGTGACCCCGGACCGGCGCACGAGGTCATCGGCGTGGCTCGCTGGCTGACCCACCACCACGGCGGGACGCTGCTTCCCACGGTTCCGGCGCAGTCCCGCATGATCGCTACGCAGGCCGTGCTCAAGGAACTCGGCTGGGCGTGGAAGGGTGACCACGCCCTGTCTGCCAGCCAGCACCTCCTGGCCTGGTGCCTGCGCGAGAAGCACCTCAAGAAGCAGACTGACGAGGCCTATTCCAAGACCTTGATCAGTCTCGAGATGCTGACCAAGGCCATCGAGTAACTGTACTCGAAGGTCACCAGCTGGTAGTATGGCACCAGATCGCGGAACCGAGGGAGGAACATTGCCACACGCCGAGGTCGATGAAACTGGCGAGCAGATCCACGTGGCGACCACGTTCACGGACCGTCAGCTGATGCTCATGGTCCCAGGTGCGGGCTTCAACAAGAAGTTCGACGGCTGGTTCGCGCCGCTGACGTGGTCCACGTGCGTGATCCTCAAGGGTCTCTTTGGGGACCGGATCACGTACGGGGACGGGCTGAAAGCCTGGTCCTGGAACGAGTGGCACAACCGGGTCCAACCGGCCAACGAGATGCGGACCGTCCTGCGCGAGCAGGACGTCAACGTTGGTCCCGAGCACAAGCTGATCTTCGACACGATCGATCAGATCGAGAAGAGTGGCATGAATCCCAACGGGTACCGCCTGTACCCGTACCAGCGAGTGGACGTGGCGTTCCTCGTCGTCAACGGTCGGGCACTGTTGGCGAACGAACCGGGACTCGGAAAGACCGGCGTGGCAATTCGCACGCTGCAGGTTCTCACGCGGTTGAACCGCGCGCCGTTCCCCGCCGTCGTCGTCTGCCCGAACTCCCTCAAGACCACGGTGTGGCAGAAGGAGTTCGAGACCTGGGCACCCCACCTGAAGGCTGTCGTCGTCGACGGTGGGGTGGCCCAGCGCCGCAAGGCACTGGCCTCCGGTGCCGAGGTGTTCATCATCAACTGGGAGAGCGCCAGACTGCACACGCGACTGGCCGGCTACGGCTCGCTCGAGTTGACCGAGAAGCAGAAGGAACGGAAGGAGCTCAACGACCTCGGTATCCGCACCGCGATCTTCGACGAGGTCCACCGCGCGACCGACCCGAAGTCTCAGCAGACGCGGGCGGCGTGGCAGATCGCGCAGGACGCGCACTACTGCTTCGCGATGACTGGCACGCCGGTCACCAACAACGTGGGCAACGTCTGGTCACTGCTCCACCTCGTGGAGCCCAACTGGTTCCCAGCGAAGACCAGGTGGATGGACCGGTACGTGCGACTGGCACCGAACTTCTACGGCGGGTCCACCGTCGTGGGTCTGGAGCCAGCGCACGCGGAGGAATTGCACAAGGTCATCGACCCACTGATCCGTCGCGTGCCGAAGACCCTGGCACTGCCACAGCTTCCGAAGAAGCTGCCAATCCAGTACCGCGAGACGCCGATGACTCCCGGTCAGAAGAAGGCGTACACCCAGATGGAGCAGCTGATGGTTGCCCAACTGGACGAGGGGATCATCACGGCTGGCAACGCGCTCGCGAAGTTGACGCGGTTGTCCCAGTTCGCGTCGGCAACGGCGTACCTGGACGAGGACGAGAACGTCAGGCTCAAGGCGCCGTCCAACAAGGTTGATGACCTGGTCGAGCTGCTCGAGGACATGGGTGACGAGTCACTCGTCGTGGGTGCCGAATCTCGCCAGTTGATCGAGCTCGCCGCCGAGAAGCTGACCAGCATCGGAGTCACGAACGTCTCGATCACCGGCGCGCAGTCCGTGGACGAGCGGCGGAAGAACGTGGACGCGTTCCAGGCCGGCAAGGCGCGGGTGATCCTGTGCACGCTGGGCGCTGGTGCCGAGGGTCTTACCCTCACGAAGGCCAGCACACTCCTGTTCCTTCAGGAGAGTTACAGCTACGTGAAGAATCTTCAGTTCTCTGACCGGATCCACCGCATCGGTCAAGAGGCGGAGTTCGTGCGCATCCTCGTTCAGATCACGCCAGGCACCATCGATGAACGCCGGATCGAGATCCTGGGCGGTAAGAACGCCCAGGCGCAGGAGATCCTCCGAGACGTGGACACGATCAAGAAGCTGCTGGGAGCGAAGTGACTGAACCGTACGTCTTGAGTCAATCCGAGTATCGCTCTTACAAGAACTGCAAAAGATCATGGTACTTGTCATATGTCCGCAAACTGGGCTTGCCGCCTGGCCGCGACTCTGTCGTTGGCGCCCGAAACCTCGGGCTCGCCGTCCACCTCGCGCTCGAGGGACACTACGGCCACGATCTCGACGCAGTTGGCGTTCTTGACGTCCACTACACGGACCTGATCGAGAACCACCCGGAGTACGTGCACGACCTGCTGGCAGAGCGGGTCATGGCGATGACCATGGTCCGCGGGTACCTCCAGTGGGTGGCATCCGAGGGTATCGACGCCGAGTTCGAGGTGGTCGGTACCGAGTCCGACGTCTCGCACGAAATCATGACGTCCACGCGTCCCGTGGTGATCCGCGGCCGGCTGGACCAGACCGTGCGCCGGCGGGGTGGCGACGAGTCACTGCTGCTCAACGACTTCAAGACCGTGTCCGCGTTCATCGACCCCGAGGTGCTGCAGCGTGACGAGCAGATGCGGTTCTACGCGCTGCTCCAGTGGCTGGAGGCGCAGGACTCCGGTGACCGCGTGGACGGTGCGCTGTACACGATGCTCCTGAAGTCGAAGCGGACCGTGCGCGCCACGCCGCCGTTCTTCGCCCAGCTGCAGGTGCGGTACAACGTCAACGACTACGTGTCCATGAAGATGCGGGTCCAGCGCGTGGCGGACGAGATCCTTCGAACGATTGAAGACCTGGACCGCGGTGCCAACCACCGGGCCGTCGCCTACCCCAACCCCGGTGACAAGTGCAAGTGGTGCATCTTCGCCCCAGTGTGCACGATGGCCGACGATGGCTCCCGCTTCGAGGACGCAATCCAAGCGAACTACGTAGAGATCAACCCGATGGGTCACTACGAGAACTCCAGGATCAACAAGGTGAAGGAACTGCTCGGTGGCTAATGAGCTTCACTACGGCTTGTGTCTTATCGTGTACGGTGACAGCAAGGTGGGAAAGAGCACGCTCGCTGCCACGGCACCCAAGCCAGTCCTAATCCTCGACGCCGAGGGCGGCAGTCGATTCCTCCCAGGTCGGAAGATCAAGTGGGATCCGATCTCGGAAAAGCCGCCGAAGGCTGACGGGACCTGGGACATCTGCATCGTTTCAGTCCGTGAGTACAAGACCATTGACATGGCTTTCCAGTGGCTCAACAGTGGGGCTCACGAATTCCAGTCAGTCGTGGTCGACTCGATCTCGGAAGCACAACAGCGTTGCATCGATGCCCTAGTTGGCAAGAACCAGATGCAGACCCAGGACTGGGGAACGCTGCTGCGCAACGTCTCGGAGCTGATCCGGTCGTTCCGTGACCTGACGACGCATCCAGTCAAGCCCCTGGACGCGGTAGTCTTCATCGCGATGATGAAGCTCGGAGATGCCGGTGAGTACCGTCCCTTCATGCAGGGGCAGATCGCCACGACCTTCCCGTACTTCGTCGATCTCTGCGCCTACCTGGGCTACGCAGCCCTGGAGGATGGTAGTATGGTCAGGCGGCTGTACACGTCCCAGATCCTGGGGCACCGAACCGTGGGCGAACGGCTGGGCGGTTGCCTCGGCCCGTACGTC
>Ga0335072_10000697_pt1 | contig 60828 bp, 48 predicted proteins | sample Lox_Sample_21_FD_206725 | JGI IMG/M metagenome (GOLD analysis project Ga0335072, IMG submission 206725) | Soil microbial communities from Loxahatchee National Wildlife Refuge, Florida, United States - Lox_Sample_2.1 | ecosystem: Environmental > Terrestrial > Soil > Wetlands | place: USA...
CCCGCCAGTGGCCCGCGCCTGGGCACAGATGAATCTTCAGTCACGCCCCCATCGTGCACCACCGGGCCGGAGGGGGCCAGCGCGCTCAGCAGGAGGTGACCACGGTCTCCGACACGATCGAGCGCGCGGTGATGTCCATCGCGGTGCCGTCGCTGGCCCGGCGGATCAGCGTCGACCCTGGCGTCGTCGGCAGCAGCGTCCCGCACACCTGCGACCCGTCGGTGAGCGTCACCTGCACGGAGGGCACGGTCGGCGACTGCTCCGGTGCGAACCACAGCAGACCCACCGTGATCACCAGCATCACGAGCGCCCCGCCCGCGGCCCGGACGCCGTCCCGCAGGAGCGCGGCCTGAACGCGGGGCGCGCCCTGCTGAGCCGTGTACCAGGCGCGCAGTTCCTCGTCATTGCTCACGGGGTAGGTCACCGGCCAGCCATAGGCCGCGCGGTAGATCCAGTAGACGGCAAGGCCCGCGAGGCCAACCGAGACGGCGGCCGTGACCCCGATGAACACCTCCCAGCCGGTCACCAGGGTGGTCAGGGTGGACCTGCCACTGACAAGGCCGGTCAGCCCGAAGATCCCGAACAGCGCGGTCACGCCGCCGATCCACTTTTCCGCCGCGCTGCGCACGTCGGCGAGTTGCTTGGGCCCCGCCTCGAGCAGCGCCCGCGCCGCTGCCTCCAGGGTCGGGTCCGCCGATGCCGAGGGCGGTGCCAGGGTCACGGCGCCATCGTCGGCGATGACGGCAACCGCGAACCACGTTCGGCCACAGCCGCTGCTCACGTCGGCCGGCCGCCCCGGGTGGTCCTCCGCGCAGGTGCAGGAGAGCTGGATGCTAAGCGGCTGCGGAGCTGGCCGGCCGACCCGTTCAAGGGCGCTGAACCGGCGCGGGATCTGGTCCTCGACGGGATGCTCGCACGCCGGGCATGGCCCGTCCAGGGTCAGCACATCCGCAGCAGCCGACCCGTGCCAGGGCGCCAGCTGAGCCGCGTCCACGGTGACCGGCCCGGCCGCGTACTCGATCGCCAAAGGTATCTCCGCTAGGAAAGTGCCTGCTGCACGGTAAGTAGCACCTGACACCATATCGGGACGAGGGGCGCAGCAGAAGGATGCGCGCCTCACGAGCCGAGGACAAGGTCAGCCGCCCGCCAGCCGATCGCCATGGCCGGGGCGGCCATGCCCCCCGACACCTGCACGGGCAGCACGGACGCGTCCGCTATCCGAAGCCCGGATACGCCTCGTACCCGCAGCGTCGCGTCGACCACGTCGTCGTCGCCCGGGCCCATGGCCGCCGAGCCGACCGCGTGGTAGATCCCCGTTCCCGTGGCCAGCGCGTACCCGACGACCTCCTCCGGCGTCGCCACCCGCGGCCCGGGGAAATCCTCGCCGCCGGTGAGGCCGGCGATCGGCCCGCCGCCAAGCACGGCCCGCGCGACGCCGAGCACCGCGCCGGTTGCCGCCCGGTCGGCCGCGTCCCGCAGGTACCTGGCCGTGATCAGCGGCGGATCCTGCGCGCCCGCGCCGCTCGCGTGCACGCTTCCGGACGTCCTGGGCCTGATCGCGTACCCGACGAACAGCACGCCCGAGTATCTCGCCAGCCTCAGCTCGGAGCTCGCCGGATCGATGGCCACCGGGGCGAACAGCCCGTGCACGTCGGGCCGGGAAAGCTCAGGCGACGACTTGAACTGGCAGACCAGGTCGTAGCCCGCGGTCGCGAGCGTGCCCTGGCCGCTGCGCAGGTACCTGAGCGTCTCCCTGGCCTTGCCGCCCAGCGAGGCGACCCGGCGGCCAGGGCCGATGTCGTCGGTGAGGCGGACCTGCAAGACGACGGCGCGCTGCTCGATGACACGCTCGCCGACCTGCGGGCTGGCGGTCCTGACCGCGATGCCGAGCCGCGCCAGGATGTCCGGGTGCCCGATGCCTGAGCGCTCAAGCAGCAAGGGCGTCTCGATCGTGCCCGCACAGACGATGACCTCACGGCGCGCGGTGACGTCACGCCAGGTACCGTCGCTTCGGCCGGCCCCCAGGCGGATGCGGACGCCGGTCACGCGGGTGCCAGCCGGGCCTTCGAAGAGCAGGGATCCGGCCCGGGCGCGGGTGGCGACGGTGAGGTTTCCGCGCGACCGGGGGCGGGCCCGTTCTGGCTGGACGAAGGCTCGATAGGAGGTGGCCCGGCGGCCGGAGGAGATGGTGGACGGCGTGAAGGCGATCCGCTCGCCGTCGCTCGCGTTGAAGTCCGTGACGTGCTCCCAGCCGTAGGCCGTGGCGGACTCGAGGATGGCCCGGGTGACCGGCTCATCGGACGCGCTGGTGGTGACGCCGAGGCGCTCCTGGAGGGCCTGGTAGGCGGCCTGGATGCGAGAGGCGCCCCAGCCCGGGTTGCCGCGCTGCTCCAGGGCGTCCCAGTCGGCGGCCGCCCCAGTCGCCCACATCATCCCGTTGACCGCCGCCGACCCGCCGAGGACACGCCCGCGCAGCCAGGTCTCGGCGCGACCGCCCGGGGCGGGCGGCGCCGTGGGGTACCGGTACAGGTAGCGCTGGCCGCGCAGCGTGTAGTAGAACCCCTTCGGCACGTGCAGCAGCGGATTTCGGTCGCTGCCGCCGTACTCCACCAGCAGCACGCTAGCGCCGGACTCGGCGGCGATCCGCCCCGCGACGACGGACCCGGCGGCCCCCGCCCCCACGACGACGTAGTCGAACTCCATAGGCCGCCAGGGTACGGGGACGCTGCCGCCGTGACGGGGCTGCCCCCACGGGCGGGTGCGGCATTGGCCCTCCCGCTTACCAGGGGTATGATCCTGAAACAGGCCATCACCTTCTGCGGGACGGACCTTGCTAGTAGAACACGATTTCGGTAGTCGTCCGGTATCCCCAACCCGGGAACTGGAACGAGATTTCTCCGCAGGCGTCACTGCCTGCACCCGCCTGGCCGTTGTCGGCCGAGGCAGGCTAGGCCGCGCCCTGGCTGGCGCGCTCGCGGCCGCCGGATGCGACGTGATCGGGCCGCTCGGCCGTGGATCCGACGGTCGCGGCACCGACGGGCAGGCGGCTGACGCCGTGCTGCTGTGCGTCCCCGACGCCGAGATCGAGGCGGCCGCGTCCCTGATCGCGCCAGGCCCGCTGGTCGGCCACTGCTCGGGGGCCACCACGCTGGCGCCGCTCGCCCCCCATGAGGCGTTCTCCCTCCACCCGCTGATGACGGTCACCCGCGAGGGCGGCCGGTTCGCCGGGGCCGGCGCCGCGATCGCCGGAAGCACCGCCCGCGCGACGGCGCTGGCGGCCGGGCTGGCGGACGCGCTCGGCATGCGCGCGGTCGTGATCGCCGACGCCGACCGCGCCGCCTACCACGCCGCGGCCTCGATCGCCTCGAACCTGCTCGTCACCCTGGAGGCCGCGGCCGAGCGAATGGCGGCGGCCGCCGGTGCCCCCCGCGAGCTGCTCGTGCCGCTGGTGCGGACAACGGTCGAGAACTGGGCCGCCCTTGGGCCGGCGCGGGCGCTGACCGGCCCGGTCGCGCGCGGCGACGAGGCCACGGTGGCCCGGCAGCGGGCCGCCGTGGCCGACCGGGCACCTGACCTGCTGCCCGTGTTCGACGCGCTCGTTGCGGCTACCCGCACCCTGGCCAGCGCCAGGGAAGCCGGGGGGGCCGCGGAGGGGAGTCCCGCATGATCATCGTGCGCACCGTGGCCGACATGCGCGCGGCCACCGCCCAGGCGCGCCGTTCCGGTGCGTCGATCGGCCTTGTCCCGACGATGGGCGCGTTCCACGAGGGCCACCTGTCACTGATGCGCAGCGCGCGCGAGCAGTGCGACCAGGTGGTCGTGTCCTTGTTCGTGAACCCGGCCCAGTTCAACCAGCGGGCCGACCTCGACCGCTACCCGCGCGACGAGGCCGGGGACGCCGCGCTGGCGGCGAAGGCCGGGGTGGACGTCCTTTTCGCGCCGCCCGCCGCCGAGGTCTATCCGCCGGGATTCGCGACAACCGTGTCGGTCGCCGGCCTGACCGAGTCGCTTGAGGGCGCCAACCGCGGGCGCGGCCACTTCGACGGTGTCGCGACCGTCGTGGCGAAGCTGCTCAACATCGTCTCACCTGACGTCGCCTACTTCGGGCAGAAGGACGCCCAGCAGGTCGCGGTCATCAGGCAGTTCGTCTCCGATCTGAACATGCCCGTCAGGATCGAGGTCGGCCCCACGGTGCGCGAGCCCGACGGGCTGGCCGCCTCGAGCCGCAACGTCCGGCTGTCTGTCGCCGACCGGGCGCGGGCCGGCGCGCTGCACCGCGCGCTGGCCGCCGCCAAGGGGGCGGTGACCGCCGGCGAGCGGGACCCGGCGGTCGTCACGGCGAGCGCGGTCGCGGTCCTGGCCTCCGCTGGGATCGAGCCCGAGTACTTCGAGCTCGTCTCGGCCGAGACGCTGGCCCCGGTCTCGCGCATCGAGGGCGAGGTGCTCGCCCTGGTGGCCGCCTGGGTTGGTACCACCCGGCTGATCGACAACGACACCATAACCAAGCCCTGATCGTGCGTGGCTCACGAGGCCGCGCGACCCTTATTAGGAGGCAGGCAATGTCCGCATCCCCCCGCACCCCGGTTCAGCAGGGCCTCGACGAGCCCCAGCCGATGACCTTGCCCCGGCTGGCAGAAAAGAAGCTGCTCGGCGAGCCAATCGTGATGGTCACCGCCTACGACTATCCCTCGGCGCAGGTCGCGCAGGCGGCTGGGGTTGACATCGTCCTCGTCGGTGACTCCGGCGCGATGACCGTCCTTGGGTATCCGTCGACCGTTCCCGTCTCGACCGATGAGATGCTGGTGCTCGCCTCGGCCGTCCGTCGCGGCCTGAGGTCTCCGCTGCTGGTCGGCGACCTCCCGTTCGGCTCCTACGAGGCCTCCGATGAGCAGGCGATCGCTACCGCCCAGCGGTTCGTGAAGGAGGCTGGCTGCGACGCGGTCAAGCTGGAGGGCGGCGGCACCAGCGTGCAGCGAGCCCGCGCGATCGTCGGGGCCGGGATCCCGGTCATGGGGCACGTGGGCCTGACCCCGCAGACGGCGACCGCGCTCGGCGGCTACCGTGCCCAGGGCCGGACCGCGCAGCGGGCGCTCGCGGTCGCCCGCGACGCGCTCGCGCTCCAGGAGGCAGGCTGCTTCTGTGTGGTCTTCGAGGCGATTCCCGCCGCCGTCGCCGCGGTGGTCACGGAGAAGCTCTCGATCCCGGTGATCGGCATCGGCGCCGGGCCAGGCACCAGCGGGCAGGTTCTGGTGTTCCACGACCTGCTCGGCATCTACGACGGGCACACACCCCGGTTCGTCAAGCGGTTCGCTGACGTCAAGGCGCAGATGGAGGCGGGCGTCGCCCAGTATGCCCAGGAGGTCAGGCAGCGCACGTTCCCTGGCCCCGAGCACAGCTACTCCATCGACGACGAGGAGCTGCGGCTGTTCCTTGCGGAGATCCGCCCCGGCGAGTGACCTGCTACCCGCGGCGGTGCCGCACGCGGAACCGGAGGTGGGTGACTCGCGAGCTCGCCGTGACTTCCGGGTCATCGAGCAGCACGGGGGCGTGGGCGAGGTCACCGAAGAAGCGGATGCCCCGGCCCAGCAGCACCGGGGCGAGGTCGACGGCGATCTCGTCGACGAGGTCGAGGTCGAGCGCCTGCTGGATGATGGACGGGCCAGCCAGCGCGACCGCCTTGTCGCCCGCGGCCGCCTTCGCCTTCTCGATGGCGGCCGCGACCCCCTCGGGGACGGCGGTGAACGGCGCGCTGGCCGCGGGCCAGGCCGCCGGCGGGTTATGCGTCACCAGGAAGACAGGGACGGCGAGCGGATGGTCGCCGCCCCAGCCGTTGGTGTAGTCGTAGACCCGGCGGCCCACCACGAGGGCGCCGGCCTCCTCGATGGTGCGCCGCAGGTACTCCGCGCTCGGCGGGGCCACCCGCGAGACCATGTTCATGCCCGGCCAGCGCACCGCCACGTCGCCGCTGTCGTACCAGTCGAAAAGGTGCCCGACACTGTCGTCCTCGAGCGCGATGAACCCGTCCACGGACATCGTCAGGGCGGCGATAACGTTCGCCACGGCAAGCCCCCTCGTCAGTAGCCGCTCGGTCGCGCCTCAGTATCCCATGAGCGGCGTTCGCGGTGGCTCGATTACTGGCCGTTCACGTCCCTGGCGTAGGCATTCGGGTTCGAGTACTCGAAGATCCGGGTGATGAGCCCGCCACTGACGTCGACAAGGAAGAGGTAGTCATTCCGGTACACGCGGTCGGACCCCGCCACGGCGTTGTTCCCGCGTACCTCGGCGATCACCAGGTCGGGATCCAGGGCGGGTATGAGCCTCTTAACGTGATAATCGATCGACGAGAACCGCTCGCACAGGGCGCTGAATACCGACCCCATCGCCGCCTTGCCCGCGGCCAGCGGCGCGTCGGGCGAGTAGTACGGCGCCTCGAACACGATGGCCTCATCGAAGCAGGCCAGGAATCCCGCACGGTCCTTGGCGTTCTGCGCCTTGATCATGCGCTCGTAGAGGCGGTGGTTCTCCTCGCGCCGTCCCGCGTCGTCAGGCATTGTCGGCTGTCCCTCCACCCGTCCGCTGGCGGCTCCGCCACGATTCACTATGAATAGTCAATGCCGCCCTGGCAAGGGCGGGTCGCGTCCCGCCCGCGGGTCCCCGGGCCGGCTGGCTGCTTGACCATGCGTCGGCGAGGGTAGGCCAATGACGGGGAACTGCCTGGTGGGCGCGTGGATCAGCGACAGCTTAGGACGGGAAGAGGATGACGGACATCCCGGAAGGCCTGCGGTACAGCTACGATCACCTGTGGGCACGCCAGGAGCCGGATGGCGCGGTGTCCGTGGGCCTTACCCAGCGCGCGGCGACAGGACTCGGCGACATCACGTTCGTGGACGTGCCCGACATCGGCCACGTCCTGGCGGCCGGGGCGCAAGCCATCACCGTGGACACGGTGATGGGGACCAGTGACTTCATCACGCCGCTCGGCGGCCGGGTGACGGAGGTCAACGCCGGCCCGACGGGGGACCCTGAGTCGATCAGCGGCGATCCCTACGGCGCGTGGCTGTTCCGGCTGGAGCCGCAGGACGCCGGTGACCTCGGCCGGCTCCTGGACGCTAGTGGCTACCGGGACCTGCTCGGCGATCAGTGATCCGCCGCGGCCGGTCGGTCCCCGGCCCGCGGGCGGCTGGTGAGGACGGCTAGGTGAAGGAAGACCAGGGTGTCCTCGAGGTTCGGCAGGTCCTTGGTGCGGCCGGCGCGGACCAGCGCGGACACCAGCTCACGGGTCGCCCCGGCCAGCGCCAGGTAGGCGTCGTCGGGGACGGGCTGCCACTCGGGGTGCCGCGTGCGTGCCCGGTCGTGCCACGTGCGGTTGATCCCCGCGAACTGCTCCATCGCGTCCTGGAAGCGGGCGATGGCGGCCTGGCCTGCCGCGAACATGTCGATGTAGAAGACCCGCGCGAACGCCGGCTCCTGGGTGAGGAAGGCGAGGAACGCGCGGCACCCCGCCCGGAGCACCTCCTCGTCCGCGGCGTCCTCTCCCGCGGCGCGGGCCGCCTCGACGACCTGGCCGAGAAGTAGCTGCCTTCCCAGGCCCGTCGCCTCGAGGAAGCAGTCTTCTTTGCCGCGGAAGTGGGCGTAGAACGCGACACGCGACACTTTCGCGCGGCGGACGATATCGGCGACCGTAACGGCGGCATATCCGGACTCGGCGACCGCGGCGATGACCGCGCGCTCTAGTCGCTCCCGCTGCGAGGCGCGGACCTCAGGAGTAGGCAGCCGGCTGCGGCCGCGCGGCAGGCCCGGCCTGCCCTCATGAGTCCGGGCAAGGCTCCCGAGTTTGCCCTCTTGCGTACTTTCGGACACAGGTCTACCGTAACTGGAAAATCCCAAAAGTACATAGCCGTACTTTTAGCCCGTGCGCACGTCGCAGCCGACGTGACGGGGAAAGGGTCACGATGACAGCAACGTTGAGCGAAGCTCCCACGAGCGGTCCCATCGGCGGTCTGTGGCAGCGACAGCTTCGGCATTACCCGGATACGCGGCCGCGCATTTTTTACCTCTCGATCGTGGTCCTCGCCACGATCATGCTCTATTACGAGCTCTATATCGGCGGCGCGGTGTCCCCGAGCATCATCGCCGGCTACGGCATGACGTTCCCGTTCTACGTGTACATATCGGTGGTTGGCAATGCGGTTGGCGCCTTCGGTTCGCTGGCCGCCGGCCTTGGTGACCGCTGGGGCCGGGCCAACATGGTCGCCTACGGCCTGGTGATCACGGCCCTGCTGGCGCTCGTGGGGATACCGAACGCCACGACCAAGTGGGAATTCCTGATCCTGTCAGCCGCGATTGGCCTGGTCGAGGGGGTCATCCTGGTCGCCACGCCCGCGCTGGTCCGTGACTTCTCGCCCCAGCTAGGCCGCGCGTCGGCGATGGGCTTTTGGACGCTCGGCCCCGTCGTTGGCAGCCTGGTTGTCTCCATCGTGTCCACCAACACCGTCGGGCACCTGCACCCATGGCAGGACCAGTACATCATCTGCGGCATCGTCGGCCTGGTCATCGCCGTGATCGCGCTGTTCGGCCTGCGGGAACTGTCGCCGCAAATGCGGGACCAGCTCATGGTGTCATTGCGGGACCGGGCGCTCATCGAGGCCAAGGCCCGCGGCATCGATATCACCGAGTCGCTGAAGAAGCCATGGAAGCAGATGATGCGACTGGACATCATCGGATCGGCCTTCGCGATCGCGGTGTTCCTGCTGATCTACTACACGGCCGTCGGCTTCTTCACCGTGTACTTCACCACGCTCCACGGGTACTCACTGTCGCGCGCCAACAGCATCGGCAACTGGTTCTGGGCCTTCGACGCCGGCACGCTGATCATCGTCGGCGTCATCTCCGACCGGATCCGGGTGCGGAAGCCATTCATGGTCGTCGGCGCGATCGGCGCGATCTACGCCACGATCGTCTTCCTCGGCCTGGGATCGAACACCAGCTACACGACGTTCGTCGTGTGGATCAGCCTGATCGCGATCTTCCTGGCCATCGCCTACGCGCCCTGGATGGCCAGCTTCACCGAGACGGTGGAGTCACATAATCCCGCGCTGACCGCGACCGGCCTGGCCGTCTGGGGCTGGATCATCCGCGCGGTCATCGCGATCTCGATCGCGATCCTCCCGGCGGTGGTCAGCTCCATGACCCCGCTGGTGACCTACGGCCCGCAGGCCCAGGTTTACGAGGCCCAGTACCCGGCCGGCTTCGCCGCGCTGCAGCAGCTCGACCCGACGACCGCCGCGACGCTGTCGAAGGACCCGGCCAACGCGGCCGCCGGGCTGAAGGCGTTGCAGGAAGTCCAGGCCGGCCTGGGCGTGACCTCGAGCGTCGCCATCGCCGACCTGACTCAGGCGCAGAAGATCCCGGCGGCCGACCTGGCATTCGTCCAGGAGCACGTGGCCGGCCCGGCCGCCGCCGCCCCAGGCCAGTGGCGGAACTGGTGGTGGGTCTGCGTCGGCGGCATGATCCTCTTCCTGCCGTTCGTCTTGATCATGAAGGGTGAGTGGAGCCCGAGGAAGGCCCGCGAGGAAGCCGCCGAGCACGAGCGGCGCGTCGCCGCCGAGCTCGCGGCCCTGTCCAGCGGCGACCCAGCCGCCGTGGGCAGCGAGTCGGGCGCCGTGGGCGGCGACTCGGCTGCCGTGGCCGGCGGCGAGTCGCAGGAGTAGCGGCCGTCACCTCCCGCCATCCGGCCTCCCGCCGGATGGCGGGAGGCCGGGCGGGGCCGCGGCGTCGCGGTGTCGATGCGCGAGCGACGATCCAGGCGCCAGGGGATGAGCCTGGCCTGCCACCGTCAGTGCTCGGCGCCGTCCTCGTCGGCCGGCTCGGCTGGCCGGTGACGGCGCGGGTAGTCCTGCCGGTTCTGGTCACGCAGGAACTTCTTGAAGGCCGGGAACTCGTCGCGCGGAGAGTTCTTCAGCGGCAGGAAATCCGGATCATAGGCGATCCAGTCATAAGCGCGCTCCATCTCCGAGTCGCGGTTGTCGATCGCCCGCTGCAGGCACGCGACGACCAGGTCATCACCGGCCAGGCCCCGTTGCGCGAGCGCCGAGTAGATGCACGCCGCATTGTAGGCCGCCTGCCAGGATGCCGTCTGCCGCAGCCACGGCAGCAGCCGGACCCGGTCCCTGGCCGTCGGCGCCCGGCCAGCGGCCCGCCTCGGCACCCCGAACAGCGCCTCGATCGGTGCCACGTCGCCGGCGATCGCGGCGGTGATGCGCACGGCCTGCCGGTAGGCGGAAAGCGCCGTCGGCGCCGGCGCGGCCGCGGAGTTGAGCAGGATGCGGACGGCGACCAGCAACTCGGCCACGCACACCCCGTCGCCGAAGCTCTGGCGGACGCGGAGCTTGCGGTGCGGCCGCCACACCGTGCGCTCCTCGCGGCGGCGGAACGCGGCCCACAGCACGTGGCGCAGCGTGAGCTGCCGCTTGACCACCGCTAGCTCGGCCCGCGCGATGCGCAGCAGCTCCAGGCTCAGGTCGTCAGACAGCCGGTAGTGGCCGCGGGGGTCCTTCGCCGCCACGATGTCCTCGGCCACGGCGGGCACCCGCAGCCCGCACCGGGACAAGACGGCGCGCACCTCACCAACGGTGTAGCGCGCCCCCTCCTTGTTGCTGAAGGTCAGCCCGTGGTTGGCCGCCATCTCCAGGGACATGCACAGCCGGTAGCGGCCACGGAAGAACCGGGGATACTGCTCGCGGTTCATCGCGTGCAGCCGCAGAGCGGTCAGGTGCCTGGTGCCCAGGTCATGCAGCTGGGCCAGCTCGTACCTGACCAGCCCGGCGCACCGGTTCCCGCTGGTGACCGTCTGCAGCACCCGGATCTGGCGCAGCCGGGACGCGCGGACCGCGTCCCAGCTGTCGGCGTAGACGCGCTCTTGCCGGGCGATCAGCATCGCGCCCAGGTCGTGGCCGTCGGCGGCGCCGTAGCACCAGGGCGGGGCGGTGGGGTCCCAGCCGAACACCACCCGGGTGACGTAGCCGGCGACCATGGAGGCCGCCTCGTCGATGCTGGCCGCGGTGATCGTCTTGGTCGCCACCGTGTCCCCGGTGCGCGGGTCGTCAAGCTCGACGGTGACCCGCGTATCGCCGGCCTGCTCGCTGGGTCGCGGGGACTCCACCCACACGCGCAGCATCCACCGGCGCGGGCCCGGCCACAGCAGGCCGAAGAACCTTATGACCGCCCCGGCCAGGTCGGCTCCGGTCACGCCGGTGTCCTCGGCGATGGACGCCAGCCCATTGGACCGGCTGCCGCCGGGCAGTATCGAGGGGGAGCGGATCTCCATGGCCGCGAGCCGGAATTTCAGCTCCGCCGCGAGCTGGTCGTGGCGCTGGGCGTCGGTGAGCGCCGCGCCGTCACCGCCGGCCGGGTCTCCTCCGCCGTCCCCGGCCGTCGCGGGCCCGGCGGCCGGAATGCTGGGCTGGCTCTCGGTCAGCTCCGAGGTGTCGAGCACGGGGGCCTGCGCGGCGTAGGCCCGCGCCTCCAGTTGCCGGTAGCCGAGCAGCACGAGGGCGATGAGGATGGCCCAGCCCACCCGGCCAGGCTCGGGCACCGTGTGGCCCGGCCACAGCGGGCGCAGCAGCGCGCCGGCGATGGCGTCGGCCCCCTTCGCGAACGCGCCCTGCAGGTCGGGCGGCCCGGCCGGCGGCATGCCGAGGCTCCGCCCGCGGTTAAGGCCGTAGGCGGTCACCACCACCAGCCCGGCGACCGTGGTGAGCGCGCTGACCCAGCGCACCGTGCGGACGCTGAAGTAGCTGGCCGTTATGCCCAAGATGACCGCCACCACCACGAAGACCAGCCACGTGACCCACGGCGTCATCGGTTGTTCCCCTTCCCGCGGGCATGCCGCCAATCGGCTTTACCGTACGCACGTCACATTCTCGTGCAGAACGGGCCGTGCCCGCTGTCCCGACAGCCAAGATGACCGTGCGGCGCGTGCGCCGCGCGTGACGGGAGTCGCGGTGGTGGCGGAAGGGTCCTCAGACCGAGATGGGCAGCGTAGGGCTGGTACCAGAGGCGGGGATGGTCGGGGTGGGGAGGGGCGGGGCAGGAGTGGCCGCGGACGGGGCCATCAGGGGCGGAACGCTGACCGAGATCGTCGGGATGGGCAGCGGAGCCGTCGGCAGCGGCACCGGCAGCGCCGGCGGCGGGGACGCCGGGGCCGATGAGGGCCGCGGCCCCGTGCCTGGAACCGGGTGGCTCGTCGCGCTGCCGGGCGAGGCCGGAGTGGACGGCGGGCTCGTCGGGCCGCACGGGCAGGGGGCCTGCGGGCCGGGGCCTGCTGACCGGCCGGGCAGCGGTGCCGGGCTCAGTGACCATGAGCCCGGCACCAGGCCGCTGGCCGGCCAGCCACGGCCGCCCTGGCCAAAGGCGCCCTCGCCTGGCCCCTGTCCACCTGCGGATCGTGGCCCGCTGCCACTAGGCCCGGGCTGGCGTGCGTCACCGTTGCCGCCCGCCGCCGGGTAGCGGCCGGCACCGCCGCCCTTGTGCTCGAGGCCCGCGGCCACGTGACCGGCGGCGGGCGCCCGGTGCCCCGTCGTGGGGATGGCCAGCTGGACGACCTTCACCGCGGACTTGACCGGCGCCGACGGCGCCCAGCCCATCAGCGCGGCCAGCACAAGCGCGCTGGCGGCCCAGGCGACCTCGCGCTTGTGCGCGGCCAGTCCGGACAGGCGGAACCTGATTGCCTCGGGCCCCGGCCGCGCCGGGCCAACCCGGCGCGGCCGACCTGGCTGCGCCGGGCCAACCCGGCGCGGCCGACCTGGCTGCGCCGGGCCAACCCGGCGCGGCCGACCTGGCTGCGCCGGGTCGGCCGCGGCCATCCCGCTGGCGGCTGCCGGGCTGGCGGCAGCGAGGTCGGGAGCCTTCTCCAGCCGGGCCGGGAGGCGAACCACCTCGTCGGCGGGATCCTCGCGTAGTTCCGCCGCCAGGGCGCGAGCCATCACGGCCACCTCGCGGGCATCCTCGAAGCGGCGGCCCGGGTCCTTGGCCGCGAGCCGGGTGGCCAGCGCGGCCAGGCCGGGCGGTATCGTCGCGGGCAGCCGGGGCAGCGACCCGCGCAGGTGCGCGGCCAGCACCTGCTGTGCTGTTCCCGTGAACGGCGGCGTCCCGGTCAGCCACTCGCAGGCGATGATGCCGAGCGAGTACAGGTCGCTGGCCGGCGTGCCGAGCCCGCCGCTGACCCGTTCGGGTGCCAGGTACAGGACTGTCCCCGTGCCATGCACCGTGCCGGGCGTGTGCCCAGCCCGGGGGATCGCGCCGAGCGCGTGGGTAATGCCGAAGTCGGTGATCGTCGCCCGCCGGGCGGCACCCGGCTGGAGCAGGATGTTGGTCGGCTTAAGGTCGCCATGCAGCAGCCCGGCCTCGTGCGCCGCGTGCAGTCCGTCCGCCACCTGGGCCAGGGCCGTGGCGATGAACGACGCGCGCACGGTCTCGCCCCCGATGACCTCGGCAAGCGCGCGGCCCTCGATGAATTCGGTGACAAGGTAGGGCGCGCCGTCGGGGCCGTTCTCCCCGTGGTCGTAGACCCGGGCCACGTTGCGATGGCTGACTGCCGCCGCCTGGCTGGCGGCCGCGAGGAACGCCGGGAGGCGGGCGGGATCGCGGGCGTAGTCCCGCCGCAGTACCTTGACCGCCACCCGGCGGCGAAGCAGCAGGTCGGTGGCGCACCATACCCGCCCCGTTGCCCCGGCCGCGACCTCATTGTTCAGTCGATAACGCTCTGCGATTATGATCCCCTGTCCAGGCACACCGGAAGATTACTGGGAATCACCCAATCGTCTCCGCTGAACAGGCGAAACTCCGTACATATACCGAGTCGATGCGGTGAGTAATGTCTACGGAAAGCAATTATGTCCGGGTGCGGGCAGCAAAAAGGGGACTGGCGCGCTGTGGGTGGGAGAGCGCGCCAGCCCCCGCTTGGACCGGGGCTGAGCTAGCCCGCGTACCTCTGGACAAGCGCACCCAGTCCGGGCAGGGCGGCCTGAACGTTCTTCGCGGCGCTCCCGCGCACCGTCTTGTAGGCCTTCACGATGACGGCCCGGCCGGAGCCTTCGGCGCGGGCGTCGGTGACCTCGAGCAGTGATTCGGAGATCTGCTCGCCGTTCTTGGCCAGGTAGTCACCGAAGGAGCCGCCGCCCACCGCCTGGAACTGCGCCCAGTACGGCTCGAGCTTGTCCAGCATCCCGGGCATCAGCTGCTCGACCATGTACTTGATGTGGTCGGGCGAGAAGGTGGTCACGGTCTTGTAGGCGAGCTTGACCGCCGCACCCGAGATCCCGGACTTGTCGGAAATCTGCTCGTCAACCAGGGTGATCCCGTCGTCGATCACCTTCGGCTGGGTCTCCGGAGCGAGCAGGATGTCCCGAAGCGTTGCCATCAAATGTGCCTTCCTGTCTTATGCGAGGGGCCAGGCCCGGCAGGGCCCGTCTGCTGCCGCCGTGCGAGGGCTGGGCGGCAAGGCAGGGCTGCATGCGGGTGGCGTCCGAATAAGAGACCTTCGGCCCGGTAGCGGTGATACCGGACAGCCCTCATGCGGAGGGAATCTTGGCGGATTCTCCCCTGGCGTCCCCCGGCCGGAAAGCGCCCGGCTCGCGGCCAGGGTCGCCCGCAGCGGCGCTGCCCACGGCCGGGCGGGCCGGGAGGAACGCCAGGGCGACGAGCGCCGCCGCGGCGGTCGTGCCCGCGGCCACCCACGAGCCGGCGTGCAGGCCGGTCATGAACGCCTGGCCGGCGGCCCGTACGGCGGCGGCCCGCTGGGCGGGCGGGAAGTGCGCGGCCACCGTCAGGCCTGCCTCGATGGACTGGCTGGCCAGGCCGGTCACCGCCGGCGGTGCGCCGAGCCCGGTCAGGGCCGCCGTGAGGTGGTTGCCGTAGGCGGAGTTCAGCACCGACCCGACGATGGCGACGCCAAGGGTTCCGCCGACCTCGCGGGTGGTGTCATTGACCGCTGACCCCGCCCCGGCCTTCTGCGGTGGCAACGCGCCCATGATCGCGTCAGTCGCCGGGCTGGTCGTGAAGGCAAGGCCCGCCGCCATCAGGGCCATCGAGATGACGATCTGGCCCCAGTAGGAGGCGTCTTGCGCCGTGTGGGCGGCGACCACGAAGCCCGCCGACATCAGCAGGAGCCCGGCGGTCACCACGAGCTTGGTCCCGGCCTTCTTCATGGCCACGATCGCGACGGGAGAAAGCGCGCCCGTGACGACCGCGAACGGCAAGGTGGCCAGGCCGGCCCGCAACGGGTCGTACCCGCGTACCGCCTGGAAGTACTGCGTGATGAGGAAGATGAAGCCGAACAGGCCGAAGAAGGCCAGCGCGATCGCGGCGCTCGCGGCGGTGAACCGGGGGCTGCGGAATAGCCGGACGTCAAGCATGGGGTCGGGACGGCGAGCCTGGCTGACGGCGAACAGGGCGAGGATGACCAGCGCGCCCGCGATGCCACCGATGGTGGCCGGGGTTGCCCATCCGTGCCGGGGGGCCTCGATGATGGACCAGGTCAGCAGCGAGATGCCCGCGACCGACAAGGCGGCGCCCAGCGGGTCGAAGCGGCCCGCGCGCGGATCCCGTGACTCGGGCAGCAGCAGGCGCCCGGCGATGAGCGCGGCGATGACGACGGGAACGTTGACGAAGAAGACCGATCCCCAGGCGAAGTGCCGCAGCAGCAGGCCACCGCAGACCGGGCCGATGGCGACGGCCAGGCCTGAGACCCCCGACCAGATGCCGATCGCCATCGCTCGCTCGCGGGCGTCGGTGAAGACGTTGTTGAGGATCGCGAGCGTCGCCGGGTAGATGAGGGCGGCGGCGATGCCCATCGCGGCGCGGGCGGCGATGAGCTCGCCGCTGGTCCTCGAAAGCGCCGCGGTTACCGACGTGAGGGCGAACAGCGCGAGGCCCGCCTGCAGCACGCGGCGCCGGCCAAGGCGGTCGCCCAGGTTGCCGCCGACGAGGAGCAAGCCGGCGAAGGCCAGCGTGTACCCGTCCACGATCCACTGCAAGTCGGTGGTCGAGGCGCCGAGCTTCCGGCTGATCGTCGGGATGGCGACGTTGACGATGGTGTTGTCGACGACGGTCAGCAGCACGCTCAGGCAGAGGACCGCGAGGATCCACCAGCGGCGGCGGTAGGTGTTCATGGCGTTGACTCCCCGATGCAGGTATAGAACGATGTTCTCTACTTATAGAACATGGTACTATAGGACTTGTCAAGTGGCGGGAAGCGGGTGGCACGGGGCCGGAGGCGGCAAGATATGTCCATGAGTGAAGCCGGGAGGCGGTCCCGTACCCCGAGCGCCGACGTTGAGCGCGAGCTGCTGGCCGCCGCGGAGGCCGTGCTGGTCAGGGACGGCCCGGGCGGGCTGACCGTGCGCGCGGTCGCCGCCGAGGCGGGCATCGCCCCGATGGGCGTCTACAGCAGGCTCGGCGGCAAGGACGGGCTGGTCAACGCCCTGCTGATCCGCGGGTTTGATCGCCTGACCGCCGCGGTGAACGCCGCGGGCGAGGCGGACCCGCTCGGGCGGCTGCGTGGCTGCGGGCGACGGTACCGGCAGTTCGCGCTAGCCAATCCGCACTTTTACGCGATCATGTTCGAGGACGCCATCCCGCGTGATGAGCTGCCTGAAGCGGTGCGGGAGCATGCGGAGGCGGCATTCGGCGCGCTGGTCCGCGGGGTCGAGCTGGCGGCCGCGGCCGGGCAGGTCATCGCGCCCGACGCGACCGAGGTGGCGCAGCAGCTGTGGAACGCGGTCCACGGCGCGGTCGCCCTGGAGCTGCGAGGGATGATCCTCACCCCGGACCCGGACGTGACGTTCGAGGCGTTCCTGCTGACGCTCCTGCGGGGCCTGGCGGCCGAGGGGCACCAGCCCGTGGCCTGAGGACCCTCAGAAGCAGACGGGACCCACTGGGAAGACGCAGCTGGGGGTCGGCGTCGGGGTCGTCCCCGTTCCCTGGCCGCCCGGCGCGGGCGCGCTGGTCGTCGGCTCCGTGGCCGGCGGTGCGCCGGCGGAGGGGGAGGCACCAGACGATGACCCCACGCCCGGCCAGGTGCCCGCACCCGGCTGGGCCGAGCCGCCGCCCGCGGTCGCCGCCGGGGTGCTCGGCGGGGAGGTGAGCAGGCCGGCCGGGCCACCTGGCTGGCCGGACGCGATAGCGGTGGGCAGCGGCTGGCCCGCGGTCCAGGCGACGGTCACGGTGACCGTGGTCCCGGCCAGGACGCGGCCCGCCGGCGACACCGAGACGACGGTGCCCGCCGGAAGCCTGGCGTGGTCGTCCCAGGCGACCAGCTCCGCCAGCCCGTGGCCGCTGAGCCAGCTGGCCACGGTCGCGTACGGCCGGCCGCGGAAGCTCGGCACCTGGACGTACATCGGGGCGCCCGATGACGGGCCGCGCGCGGCCGCCGACGGCCCGGCCGCGCCCTGCTCCGCCATGCGGGTGGCGCCGAACGCCCCGGAGGCCGCCAGGCCGCCAGCCACCAAGCCGGCCACCGCGAAGGCGCCCACGGCGAAGGCGGCGCCCTGGCGCTTGCCGCCGCGGCGGGCGGGTCCCCTCCCGCCGCCCGCGGCCCCCGCGGCTAGCAACGGCGCGGTGCCAGCCGCGATGGCGTCGGCCCCGGGGACCTGGTCGCTCTCGGGCCGGCGGTCGCCATCGGCGCCCGGCGCCGCGGCCGGAAGGACGCTCACGCCGGCGCACCCGGCGCCGAGGTCCCCGGCGGCGTGGCCGCCGGCGAGGCGCTGCTGGCCCGACGCCCCGGCCGCGGGCGCGGCCACGGCGGCGCTCAGGTAGCCGACGGCCGGGCTGACCAGGACCTCGGCCGGACTGAGGCGCTGGGTGACGTCCTGGTCAGGTAGCGGCCAGGGCAGCGTGCCCTCCTGCCCGGCGTAGCCGGACGGGCCGCCGTCGCGGCTGCACGCGCCCACCAGCTCCAGGCTCCGCAGCTGCGCGGCGAGCAGGCCGGCGTCGGACAGGCGGTACCCCGGGTCCTTGGCCGTGAGCCGGGCCACCAGCTCGCAGACGCCCGCCGGAACCCAGTCAGGCAGCGGTGGCAGCGCCTGGTGCAGGTGCGCGGCCATCACGTCGGGCGAGGCACCGCGAAACGGCGGCTGGCCCATCAGGCACTCCCACATCACGATGCCCAGCGAGTACAGGTCGCTCGCGGGCGTCCCGGGGCCGCCGGCGATGCGCTCTGGGGCCATGTACAGGGAGGTGCCCATGACGATGCCGGGCGCGGTGATCGGAGCAGAGCCCGCCGCGTGCGCGATGCCGAAGTCCGTGACCTTCACCCGGCCGTCGGAGGTCAGCAGCAGGTTGCCCGGCTTGATGTCACGATGGACAAGGCCCGCCTGGTGGGCGGCGTCCAGGCCGGCCGCGGCCTGCGCCATGAGGGCGCAGGTCAAGTCGGCGGTCAGTGGCTCGCGCTCGATGACCTCGGCGAGCGACGGCCCGTCGACGTACTCCATGACGAGGTACGGCTCCCGGGATGGCGGCGGGCCCTTCCGGCCGGCGGCGGTTGCCCAGCCATCCGTCGGCGGCCCGTAGTCGTAGACCTGCGCGATGTGCGGGTGGTTCAGGACCCCCGCGTGCCGGGCCTCGGCCCGGAAGCGCTCAAGCGTCTCAGGGTGCTCCGCGTACTCCGGTCGCAGCAGCTTCACCGCCACCAGGCGCCCCAGCACCTGGTCGGCGGCAAGCCAGACCTGTCCCATGCCCCCTGCGGCGATCCGGCTCTCCAGGAGATAGCGGTCACCGAGAACAATTCCCCGTAGTTCCACAGTGACCTTAGAGTAACGGGTATCCCTAGGTCTGTGCTGTTACCTGCGGAAACGTACGCATGCTACCTACGTACCTCAGCGCGGCATGTACCGAGTCGCCTGCGTACCGTGCCGATGCCAGCTCACCCGGTGATCATCGTCACGCCGGGGCGGCCCGCCTTGACGGGGCGGGCCTTGCCCCGCCGGCCGTGGCGTAGCCGCCGGGTGATGGTTCCGGGATCGGCTTGCTCCGGCGGTTGCGTACCATGGCGGTGGTGACAGGCAAGATGACGAAGCGGGCATTTCCGGTAGCTGGGCGATCGGCAGCGATCGCCCTCGCGGTAGCTGTCGCGTGCGCCGGCTGCTCTTTCGGCCTCGGCACGGGCTCCGCCGCCACCCCGAGCGCGAGCGGGACGACGCGGTCATCGGGCACCACGGCGCCGGCGGCCGGCGCGTCCACCGGCAAGCCCGCGAGCACGCTGTCACCCGCCTCGTCCGCCCCGGCATCCTGTCCCCAGCGGGTCCTCGACTCGATGACCGAGGCCCAGCGGGTGGGGCAGCTCTTCCTGGTCGGAGTGCCGACCAACGCCGCCACCGCCCAGGTCGAGGCGGCAGTCGATGACTACCACTTCGGGTCGGTGCTGCTGGCGGAGACCTCGGCATCGGTCAGCACCCTGGCCAGCGGCACCGCGGGCATCCAGGCCCTTGCCACCAGGCAGGCCACCGCCGGCGTGCGGTTCCTGGTCGCCGCCAACCAGGAGGGCGGCCAGATACATCAGCTGTCAGGCCCCGGCTTCTCGGCCATGCCGTCGGAGCTCGTCCAGGGCCAGTCCTCGCTGGCCACCGAGCGCACCGATGCCGCGCAGTGGGCGAGCGAGCTGAAGGCGGCCGGCGTCAACCTTGACCTGGCACCGGTGATGGACGTCGTCCCGCAGGCCACGGCCTCGACCAACGCCCCCATCGGCGAGCTTGACCGCGAGTTCGGCTATGACCCGGTGACCAACGGCACGCACGGCGCGGCCTTCATCCAGGGAATGGCCCAGGCCGGGGTCGCGGCGACCGCCAAGCACTTCCCCGGGCTCGGCCGAGTGGCCGGGAACACGGACTTCACCTCGGGCGTCACCGACACGGTGACCACCCCTGACGACCCGGACCTGGGGTCCTTCCAGGACGCGATCAATGCCGGCGCGCCCTTCGTCATGATCGCGCTGGCGCTCTACACCCAGATTGACCCCGCGCACCTCGCGGTCTTCTCCCCGACGGTGATCCAGACGATGCTGCGCCAGCGGATGGGCTTCTCCGGCGTCGTCATGTCCGACGACCTCGGGCAGGCCGCTCAGGTACAGGACATGTCCTACGGCGCCCGGGCCGAGGAGTTCATCAACGCCGGAGGTGACCTCATTACCTCCCAGGTCATCGGCCCGGCCGAGGCGATGGCCACGGCCGTGCTCGCCGACGCCAACTCCAGCGCCGCCTTCCGCGGCGAGGTCGCGGCCGCCGCGGAGAAGGTCCTGGCCGCCAAGCAGGCGCTTGGCCTGCTGCCTTGCTAGCGGGCGTGCGGCGCGCCATCCGGTCCCAAAACCTGACATGCTTGAGGAGTGGGCAAGACAACGCAAGGCAGTGAGCAGAGCGGGAAACGCGCCGAAGAGCCCATTTCGCCGCTCCAGTACCGGGTGCGGCGGCTATGGGCGGGCGCTGACCTCGCGCGGGTCCCGCTGCGGACCATTATCGTCGCCGCCGTGGTGATCGGGGGGACGTACCTGTCCTACAAGCTGGTCTACCGGCTGCGTGACATCCTCCTGCTGTTCGCGGTGGCCGGCTTCGTCGCGGTCCTGCTCAATCCCGTCGTCGAGCTCCTGCAGCACACCCTGGTGCGCCGGCGCGGCATGGCCGTGCTCGTGGTCACGCTCTTCGCCCTGCTTGTCTTCCTCGGCCTCCTGGTCGCGTTCGGCTGGCCGCTGGTCAACGCCACGACCAACCTGGCGAACGAGCTGCCGCACTACGTCTCAAGCGTGCAAAGCGGCAAGGGGTGGCTTGGCCACCTGGCCACCAAGTACCACGTTCAGCACTGGGTGCGGACCAACGCGCCGAAGATCGCCACCTTCGCGCAAGACCTCAGCAAGCCCGCGCTGAGCCTGGGCAAGGGCGCGATCTCGCTCATCGTCGAGCTGGTCACGATCTTCGTGCTCGTGCTGCTGTTGCTGCTCGAGGGACCCAAGCTCCGCCGGGGCATCCTGTACGTGCTCGGCGGGAAGTCGGGCGCGGAAGTCACCAAGATCGCGGGGGAGGTCAACCGCGCGGTCACGGGCTACATGCTCGGCAACTTCCTGACCTCGCTGATCGCCGGCGGTGTCGTGTTCGTCGCGCTGCTGTCGACTGGCGTCCAGTACCCGATCCTGTGGGCGCTGTGGGTGGCGCTTGTGGACTTCCTGCCGATGATCGGCGGCGCGCTCGCGGGCATCCCCACGATCTTGTTCGCGTTCTTCACCCAGGGCCTCACGGCCGGGGTCGTCACGCTGGTCACGTTCCTGGTCTACACCCAGATCGAGAACCACGTGCTGAACCCGATCATCATGAGCAAGACGGTCCGGATCAGCCCGTTGCTCGTGCTGAGCTCGGTCCTGGTGGGCGCGGAAATGGGCAACTGGATCGGCGGCCTGTTCGGCGGGTTCGTGGCCGCGCTTTTGTCCATTCCCGCGGCGGGCGCGCTGCAGGTGATCGTGCGCGAGGCCTGGCTGCTGACCGGTCCGCCGCCCGAGCAGGCCTCGGCCCTGGGCAGGCCCGCGGTCTTCTCGCAGGCCCTCACGATCAAGGACGTGGTGCCCGAGGACACGCAGGTTCCGGCCAGCCATCCCGAGTGAGACACTAGCCGCATGGCTGACGAGCACCAGCACCCCCACGACGGCGGGCCAGCGGGCCTTCGACCCGACGATAGCTGCGCCGTTGCCCACGGCGAGGGCACGGCGGTCACCGCGGCCGGCCCGCGACCGGGGCCGCGATCGGCGGACCGGACCCTGGTGGCGGTCTTCGCCACCCCGGTTGCCGCGTTCCTGCTGCGCTACGCGGCGGACGCCGGCTTTGACGGCCTGCTGATGGAACCGGACCAGGCCCGTGCCGCCGGGGCCAGGATGGCGGGATTCGCGGTCGTGGCCGCCGTCCCCGAGGACCTCGACGACTCAGCGGATGTCGTCGTGACCGACCATCACCGCGACGAGCTTGGCGTGGCGCTGCGCGACGCCCTGGCCGGCAAGGCCCGCTGGGTCGGGATCATGGGCAACCCCCGCCACCCCGGCCCGCACGTCGAGGCGCTCGCCGCCCTGGGCGTGCCGCCCGCCGAGGTGGCCCGCGTGCACCGCCCGATCGGCCTCAACATTGGCTCGCGCACCCCGCCCGAGATCGCGATCTCCACGCTGGCGGGCCTTCTCGCCGACCGCAACGACCGTCCCGGCGGGTTCGCCTTCTCCTAGTGGCATCGGCTCGCGGCCGGCGCTGCCCGCCGTCGCCGTCAGGCGGTTAAGCTGTAGTTATTGTCACATCCCGTCACAGCGTCATGACTTCCTGCCAGCTGGTGATCAGCGACCGGTCACCGAAGAACGTCAGGCGGCCGTCGTCGGCCCGGATCCGGCCGTAGGCCAGCAGGAGCAGCAGCGCCGCCGGGCCGCGGACCGCGAGGCTGCCCTTGGCGTGCCCGTGGGACCACGTGTACCCGTTGCCCCGCCCGTCATAGCCCAGGCTGATCAGCCACTCGCCTGCCTCGCCCAGGCCCTCGTCGGTGGCGTGCAGGTGGATCGACTGGCCGGCGGGCAGCTCGGCGAGCCGCTTGCTTGGCCGGCTGCCGCGGGGCGCGGTGGCGAGGAACTCATCGATCCCGTCGGCCGCGACGACCGAGTCGACGGACGGCTCGATGCCCGCGGCGGCCTGCGCGTCGGCCCGGTGCACGGTGGTCTCGTGCAGCATCCGCCGCGCCCACCACGCGCTGCCCGGGCCGGTGTCGGGTGACCACGACCACACGTCGGTAGCCGGGCCCGCCTCCCGCAGCACGGTGACGAGCGACGCGCCCCCCGCCGTCAGCCACTGCGGGTAGCGGGCGGGGTCGGCGGGAAGCCCGACATCGAGAGCATTCGCGGCAATGGGGGCCGTCGCCCTTGTCGCCACGACGGCCGCCGCCCAGCGGTGGACGATGCCGGTGTGCTTGACCAGTTTCGCGAGGTCCCAGCCCGGGCAGCCAGGGACCGGGGACGTGGGGGCGGCCCCCTGGGCAACCGACGCCATCTGGGTGATCTCGGCCGAAACGCGGGCGCAGTACTCCTCATGATCCATGGGGATAGCTTGACACGAAAGTGGTCAAAAGATTGGCATCGAATCCGGCAAGCGGAGTGTTGCTCCACATGGAGCAACGATGAGTGCGGAGATTTCCGCCGCGAGAGCCGATGGCTTCCTGCGGCATCGGGCACTGATCCTCGTCGCGGCGGGTGGCGCCGTGGTCGAGGGTGCGATCCTGGTGGCCATCGCCCCGACAGCGCTGCCGGTCGCCTCGCAGGTCACCGCCCTTCCGCCGGTCGCGGCCTATCACGACCTGCGCTGGCTGTTCGCCGACGGCCAGTCCTGGCAGGTGTTCGCCGTCGTTGTCGCGGTCGTGCTGGCCGCCCACGCGCTGCTTGACGCCGCCCTGCTCCGGCTGGCCTGGCCCCGCGGCCCCGCCGAGCCGGCCCCGCCGCGAGCCAGCCGCGCGTTCTGGTCCTGCCTGGCCCTGACGGCGGTGTGCTGGCTGCTGCTGGCGCCCGCCGCCACCTTGACCTTCGGTGTCACGGTGCTGCCGTTCTCCTGGCCGCTGATCGGCGCGCTGCCCATCGTGCTCGGCGTCCTGCTGGCGCTCAGCCACGGCGGGACGGCCGAGGGCTGGTGGAACCGGCTGCCACCGCTGCGGATGATCGGCTGGGTGGTGGGCAGCTTCGTCGTGCTTTCCGCCTCCGCGGCCTTCATCGCCCAGCTGGATGCCACCCGCCTGGACGCTGGGGTGCTGTTGACGATCGTGGCCGTCACCGGCGTGTTCAACGCGCGGGCCTGGTACGGGATGGCCGCGCTTGCCGCCCGGCTGCCCGCGCGCTCGAGATCCTGGCGGCGCTGGTCCCTGCGGCGCCTATCCCTCGGGCGTATCTCCTTCGACCGGAGGGCCCCCGCCCGGGTGCTTAACGCCATCCCCGTGGCGCCGCTCGCAGGCGCCATGGTGCTCGTCCTGGTCATCGGGGTGGCCCGGCTCATGTTCGACGGGGCCATCTCGGTCGGCCACCATCCGCCGCCGCCCGCCACCGGTGCCGTCCTCGGCCCGGCCAGGGGAGCGGCGCCAGGGTACGCCGTTCCCGGCGGCCCGGCGGGCCAGGACGGGGACCCCGCCTCGGCGGTGCTTGTGGTCGAGGGCTGGGGAACCTGGTGCTGCGACGCCGCCAACGGGCTGCGCGTGCTTGAGCCGCGGATGATGGTCCGCCAGTTCTCCTACCTGGGCCTGGACTCGGCGGGAAACCCGCTGCGCAGCAGCCCGGACGACGACGACCTGCCGCTGCCTGAGCTGGGCGACAAGATCGCGGCTCAGGTGGAGTACCTGCATGCCGTCACCCACGGGTCGGTCGACCTGGTCGCCGAGAGCGAGGGGACCCTAGGCGTCTATGCCGTGCTCGCCCGGCACCCGAACCTTCCGATCAGTTCCGTCGCGCTGCTCAGCCCGATCATCGAGCCGGGCCAGCTTCCCTTCCCCGGTGGCGGCCAGGAAAGCAGGCCCGTGCCAACCCAGGCGCTCAGCGAGCTGAACCACCTGGTTGGGAGCATGTCACCGTACGGCAGCACCGGGGCCTCCGCCCTGCTCGCCTCGGTGAGCCAGTTCGGTGCCCAGTACTTCGCCGGCGCCGCCTCGAGCCGCGCGGAGGCGCACCGGCTGACGGTGGTCCCGCTGGCTGACGCGCTCACGCTGCCGGCCTGCGGACTGCCGCCGGGAATGATGGTCGTGTCCGGGTTTCACGGCGGCCTGCTCGGCAACCCCGGCGTCCTGCCGGTAGTCGCCCGGTTCCTGGCCGGGCAGCCCGCGGCCCCGGCCAGCTCGGGCCAGGCCCGGATGCGGACCGCCGCCGAGGTCATCACCAACGTGGCGACCGCCTGGCGGTTGCCCGATGTCTCCGTGTCCTGCCCCGGATTACCGGTTCAGCTGTTGGCCGGTGACGCCCCAGACGAGCTGGTCGATTGGGTCCGGCTCTTTCACAGCGAGGTTTACCCAGGTCAGCCCCTTAAGGAATACCGGCAGGTCGGCGGTGTTGGCGTCGGCAAGCAGCACGGGAACGATGACGCAGTCCCGGCTGACGGACTGATCGATGAACGTGTAGATTTCCCTCGTCTGCCAGGCACCGAGCTGCGCGCCGATGATCACCGCCGCGGCTGGAACCCGCGCGATGATTTCCTCGAGCTCGGGCTGCCAGAGGAATCCTGGCCGGAGCTGGCCCTCGTCCATCCACGGCCGCAGGCCGCGATTCCGGAGCTGCCAGGCTATTGAGCGGACGGCTTCCTTGTCCCGCCGGTTGTAGGAGAGGAAGACGTCGTACTCCGCGACATCCTCCTTGCCCCGCAGCACGGCGGTCTTCCCCCGCAGCACCGCGGTGGCGGCCTCGATCTCCCGGCCGGCGTCCGCCGAGGCGTCCATCTGCGCGGTGGACTGGTCCGTGCCGCCGGCCTCGTAGTCGTCCCTGAGCGGGACTCTCTGCTCGCAAACCGGGCACAAGATGCTCAGCCGACCACGGCGATTGACCTGACGGACCATCTCCGAGGTAAACGCCAAGCCACAGTCCGGGCAGCTGTACTGGCGATCCCTGGTGATGGTTCCCGGCGTGGCCCAGCGCTCGAGGTGCGTGTGCACGAAGCGCTCGAACTGCTTCCTGGTGTCGTCGGGTACCCGGTCGTACCCGATCAGCAGTTCGGCCTCGCCTTCGACCTCGAATTTCAGCGCGATGGTGCACGTCGCCTTCTCGGCCGCGAACCTGGCCGCCGACTGCCAGGTGTCCACTCTCCTGAACCGGTCGCTACGGGTAAGCCGGACGATCAAGGTTGCGTAGATGTTTTCTATCGGCCCTTCGAACCGGAAGACGACCCCGTCTCCCTTGGGCATCTCGGACGTCGGCAGGTCGCGCCGGTAGGCCGAGGGAAAGACCAGCTGAACGCCGTCCTTGGTCGGCTCGCGAAGCACCAGTTCGCGCAGGAGAAGCTCCTCAAGGGTGGCGAGCACGAGCAGGCGCTCCTGGAGCCGGTCGGGCACCCGTTCCGCGGCCGGGACAGGAAAGTCCACGTTCACCACGTCGGCCTCCAGGATGCTTCCGAGCCCGTCCGGCTCGTCCCTGGCGGCGTTCACCATCGCGCCAGCGTAAGCGTCGAGCAATTCGGGCCGCAGCAGCACGTAGTCACCGAACTTCAGCCGCTTCACCAGTCCAGCGGACTCCAGACGTGCGATGCACCCCTCGAAGACCGAGGTCAGCCCATCGGGCGAGGGCACTGGCGGGTTACCGCCCGCAGGCTCTAGGGTGCTGCCCGGCCCGGTCAGTAGCTGCACCCCGCTGGGCACCTCGGCCTGGAACAGGCGGCACAGTTCGTTGATGGGGGCGAGCAGGATTCTGGGTCGCTGCTCCATGACGAATTTCTTCACCGCGGCGAAGAGGGTGGTCGAGGTGACCTCAGGAATCCGTGACCAGTCGATCGCCGCCAAGAGCCGGGAACGCAGCAAGTCGGTGTCCCTGCCCTCCTTCGCGCTGGTCCTGAAGTAGTGACCGAGCCCGAAGTCCGTCATCAGCTTCTGGATTCTCTGGTCAGAAACATTGATGCCGCCCCGGTCGGCCCGGGCCGCGACCAAGAAGGTGGGCAGCCCGCCTTCCGCCGCCGGATGGGCGTGGCGAACCGCGCGTGCCCAGTGCCGCACCCCGGCCAGCGGCGTGGTCTCGCTCTTCGCGTCGAACAAGATGAGCGCCACGGCCGCGCCCTCTAGGTGCAGCTGGTGAACGATCCGGTACCCGGGCTGGCCAGCCAAGTCCCAGAGCATGACCTCCCGGCTTTCCCCTGGAGACTCTTGCTCGTCGGCGGCTGGGTCGGCCGCTGGGAGCCGCCAGATCCGCCGTCCGTGCGTCGACTCCGTCGGCGTGAACTCCTTTCCGGCCAGGACCATGGCCAGGCCCGACTTGCCGACCCCCGAGTCGCCAAGCAGCAGGACCTTGGCGTTGGCGTAGGTGGTGGTGGCGGGCGGGGCGCTGTCGACCCGGTCCCAGCCGTTGACCAGGAGGAGCTCCGTCGATCCCGCGTCGACCACCGCCAGCAGGCCGGCCACGGCGCTCACCGCTGGCCGGGTGAAGTAGGCCGCCACGTTCCGCGACGGCGGGTTCCTGTCCCACAGCTGGGCCGGGGTCTCCGCCAGGGACCAGGCCAGTAGTTCGCCCCTGGCCGACCAGATCAGCGCGGTGCGCCGCTCGCGCACGAACACCAGGCCCGCGGCGGCGATGGTCTCCACGACGACGGTGGCGGACATCGGGTCGTCCGGGCGCCAAACCCGTAGCGTCGCGTCCATAGAGGCCGACAGGAGGGATTCGTCGCCGACCCAGCTGAGGCCGGTGACGGTCTGGGAGTGATCGTCGAATTGCCGTACCTGCTGCCCGGTGGCGGTATCGAACACCCAGACCACTGACGTTCCCGTGGTGCAGGCGAGTAGGTGCCCGGCGGGTGACAGCGCCAGGTTGACCCCTTCCGGGTGGGAGCCAGACATCCGCTTCCTGGTCAGGACCTGCTCCCATATCACCTCCTGGTTCGGCCCAATCACCGCCAATGTCATTCGGCCCGGCACCGGCGCTGACAGCACGGCGAGCCGGTCACCATCCGGGATGAAGGCCATCGCGCTCGCCGAGCCGAGAGCCAGCATCCGGCGCTCGGCTTCCTGGAAGGAGACGTGTCCCGCCAGGTCGATGATCCGTCCACGACCATCGTCGTCCCTGAACGCCAGCTTGTCACCAGCCGGCGACCAGGTGAGCCCGGGCGCTAGCGCGCAGCTCTGCTTGAGTTGCTGGGCCGCGCTGTCGCCGTCGCTGACGTCCAGGATCCTGATCCGCTGGCCGACCGAGAGCGCCAGCCGGTTGCCGACGGGCGAGAGGGCCACGCTCACCGGCTGGTCCCGGCGGGTTGGCCACGAGCCTGCCGTCCTAACCTGCCTTCGCGTCCAAGGCCGGTATTTATCTGGCTGACGAGGCACCGGTCCCGTAGAACCATCGGACGCTTGAGACACTGGAATCACCCCTGGCCATGAGATAGTCGCCCGGGGCGGTGTCCCCGACGGGTTCGCCAGCACTTATCATCCGTCTAGTCTCACCCGCCCAGCACATCCCGGGGATATCTATGATCTTTTCCGGGCTGTAGTCTACTTGTTATGGCGGATCGTGAGCTAAGCATACGTAACAACGCGGTACAGTGGTCGGATTTTGACGCCGACGAGTACTGGCGGATCAACTACGCCTCGGTCCTGCCTGAGGACGCGGAAATCATTGAGGCCGCGAGCAAGTTCCTGATTGAGGCCTGCGGCGAGCCCACTCGTCGCAGGCGGGCCGTGGACGTCGGAGCGGGCACCAACCTCTATCCAGCCCTGCTCATGCTTCCCTGGGTCGAGCGCATCGTCTTCACCGAGCACGCCTCGCGTAACATCGATTGGCTTAGCAGGAATCTGGCCGATACACCAGGTGAATGGTGCTGGCAGCCTTTCTGGGACCTAGTCGCGGGCCTGCCCTGCTACCGGACCATCGCCGATCCCCAGCGCATGCTAGCCGCCGGGCACGAGGTTCGCACGAAAAGCATCTTCGACTTGCCCCGGCGCACCTGGGACCTTGGCAGCATGTTCTTCGTGGCGGACGGGATGACCGCCGATGAGGCGGAGTTCGAGGCGGCGGTGCGTGCCTTCCTCGGCTCACTGCGGCCAGGCTCGCCGTTCCTGATGGCCTTCATGGAGGGGTCCACTGGCTACGACGTCCACGGTCAGCGGTTCCCCTCGGTGAAGATCACCCCGCGGTCCCTCGACGCCCTGCTCGCCGGGCTCCCCGTAACGGGGGCCAGCGTCCTGCGGACGGATAACTCCGTCCGGCGACTCAGGCCGGGGTATGACGCGATGCTGCTCGTTACCGGACTCGTCACAATGGGGTTAGGATGAGGCAACGGCTCACCAGGGCACAAATACGGCACCTCTGCCTGCCCAAGGCGACTATGGCACCGAGGTCTTCGCGATGACCCAAGTATCAGCCCTCCATGATGCGCTACGGTATATCTCCATGGCCGACGTTGATGCGAATGTCCAACGCAACGCCGACGCCCCATGGAACATGTTTTCGTCTCACGACTACTGGCGTCGGAACTACAGCAAGCTACAGGCGGAGGATCGGGAAATAATCCGCCGTGTAAGCCATTTCTTCGCAGCTGCCCTGGCTGGCAGCCCGCCTGTTCAGCGGGCCATCGACGTCGGCGCGGGCACGAATCTCTACCCTGCCTTGCTGATGCTCCCGTGGACGGAGCGAATCCTGCTCGCTGACTTCTCCAAGAGCAATGTCGGCTGGCTTCACGATGAGCTCGCCGGCCACGTCGTCCCCTGGCCGTGGCTCCGCTTCTGGCGGGAGATGCGAGCGGAGAAGGGGTACAGCGACGTCAACCACCCGCGCAAGCGACTTCAGGAAGCCTGCGTCAGCGAACCGGGACACGCGGGGGTCGAGGAACTGAGCGTGTTCGACCTGCCCAAGGCACGGTGGGACCTTGGCACGATGTTCTTCGTCGCCGAGTCCATCACCGAGGACCCCGTGGAGTTCCGCGCCGCGGTCGCTGCCTTTGTTGGCGCGCTGACGCCTGGGGCCCCTTTCGCGGCGGCCTTCATGGCGGGCTCGGACGGGTACCGAGTCGAAGGTACTCGCTTCCCGGCCTTGCCGATCAAGCCAGGCGACGTCAGGCGGCACCTTACCCAACTTGACGTGCGCGAGCCGAGCGTGGAGCTGCTCGATACGAGGTACCGGGTGCGCGATGGGTACGCAGGAATGATCGTTGCCACCGGTTTCGCCAGCAACCAGTGACAACGTCGAAAAGCTAAGGCCGGAGAGCCATGGAGATCCAGACACGGCGGCACATCCTCGAGATCTGGCGCGCGGCTGTTAGCTACTGCTTCCCAGACGGCAAGTGGAACTGGGGCGGTCATCGAAGCGCGCGAAACTCGATCAGCGACGCCGAGCAGTTGCTGACCATCCTCTACCCGGCTACCGCTATTGACTCACTGAAGATCGACCGGGTCGACCAGACGGCAGACGACGTGCTCGACTCCCTGCGCGCGATGGGCAACGCGCTGGACATCCCGCGTCGGCTGATCGCGGTTCTCACCGAGTACATGCGCACCTACACGATTGACGGAACGCCGGACTTCTCGGGCAACAGTTACTTCGACGTCCTTGAAGAAGACGGGGCTGCGCCCAAGTCCGAGCAGCTCAGGCTGCCCGTCGTCGACTCCTACTCGATGTCCATATCGCTATGCCTGGCCTCGCTGGGCTTCCTGCAGGTCTACCGCGAGGGCGTCAAGACCCCGCGGATGCAGCGGGAGGTTGACGATCTGGAGAAGCTCGCGTCCACGCGGCTGAGCGCGGCCATGGTGGGCCTGCTGCGCAGCTTCACCATCAACACCTTCCTCCCAACCGATCCGCCCGGTGAAACGATGTGCCGGATGATCAATCAGGGCAACATCCCCTCGGAGAACCTCGTGCATGACCTGCTTGATGAGCTTCTCGAGGTTCGGTCCAGCCTGCAGAAGGAGTTGACGCTCGGACTCAGCCAGGTGGCCGATGAACTGGAGAATCCGGGGCGGCTGTTCGAATGCGGCTGGTCGTGGGGGGTGGTTGATGGGGCGCCGCAGATCGACTCGACCGACGACATCGGCGGCCAGCCTGCCGGGACGGCCGACGCGCGCCCCTACCTGTACTTCACCGTCGTCGCCCTCGACGGCATCCAGGACGTATTCAGTGAACGGACCCGGATTCTCGGGCTTCTCAGCGAGGAGCAGCAGCGGCTGGCCAGCGCCCTGCAGCTGCGCTGGGACCTCACCAGGCAGTTCTGGTCCAAGGTCGCCACGTTTGGCGCCGGCCGGCGGTGGCCGATGGAGGACCTTCCCTGGACAACTTCCGACGGCGCGGAGTCCGACTACTTCTCGCTCCTGCTCACCTCGATCGTCATCGAGGGTGCCGGCCGAGAGCGAGGACTCAGCGTCGACGTTGAGCGGGTCGGGCGCCTGCTCGAGGAGCTTGCCGACCGCGGACGGATCACGCGCCGGCCGATAGCGGTCGACCCGGCGATCTCCCTGCACATCCCGGGCATGCGGTTGCGGCTGTACGGAAGCGAGAAGGTGGCCGAGGGTCCCCTGCTCCAGTGGACCGTCTCCAGTTATGCATCCCTGGTGCTCAAGCGGCTGCTTCGGGTCGCTGAGCTGATTGACGACAAGGTCACCCGGCTCCGCTTCCTCGACCTTGCCGACCAGATCTGGGTTCACCTTGAGCAACGGCGGATAGAGGCGCCAAACGGGCGCGGCCTGTGGGACGAGCCGACGCAGGCATTTGGCCGCACGCCGTTCGCCCCGTACGGTGGGCCGTCGTGGTACCACACGGAACGTGTCATCGAGGCGCTGGTCGCCGCCGCGAACGTCACGCAGTCACAGGCGGCATCCGCGGACAGAGAACTGGCCGAGTTCGCCGTTAAGCTCATCGCCGAGGCTGAGCAGCTGTTTGACCAAGAACTGCTGCGCGGCACGAACGACAGCGGCGTCCGGCTACGCGAGAGATTCCAGGTCGTCGGGGCCAAGCTGCGACGAGCCCGTGGACTGCTCGTCGATCGGCCGGGCACCGCTGGCGTGCTGGCCTCCGAAGTACTTCGAGAGCTTGACACCGTCGATGCCGCCCGCCAGGACACCGCAAGAATGAGCTAACGATGATCGTCATCGCAACGTCAGACAAGGGTGGCACCGGTCGCTCGGTGACCGGGAGCAACGTCATCTATCGGCGTGCCTTGCACGGCAGCGACGTGTGTTACGTCGACTTCGACTTCGGTTCGCCGACGGCAGGGGCGATCTTCGGCATCAGCGGGCTGACCCGCGGCACCGCAACCGGCAACGGTACCCACTCATACCTACTCGGCCGGTCACCGACCGAGGAACTCTGGGATGTCTGGCGCCACTCCGACCGCCCCGACCTTCGCCAGCGCCCGCCAGGGACGGGACGGCTTGTCCTGGTTCCCGGTGACGCCAACGGAGGTGAGTTCGTCTCCGACGACACCGTGGTCGACCGCTGCATCGACCTCTTCCTCCGGCTGCACAGCGAATTCGAGGTCGTGCTGGTTGATCTGAGCGCCGGCCGCTCGTACGCCGCGGACATCGCGATCGCCGCCACGTCATCATCCGCGCTCATCAAAGTGACCACGCGATGGCTGGTGTTCCACCGCTGGACCAGGCAGCACATACTGGCCGCGCACGGCCTGGTACACGGCGAGCGAGGGCTGCTGGACATTGGCGAGGCACACGGCCGGGACCGTGATCAGTTCATCGACGACATCCGCTTCGTCCGCACTGCGATCGTGGACCCTAACGCGCCGGACCTGTCGGGGCTGCGGCAGGAGCAACTCGCCTGGCTCCACGAGGCCAACCGTGGACTGCAGCAACTGGCCGCCGAGCGCGGCGTGGGCCGGTCCACCATGCTCGGAGCGGTGCCGCTGGACCCCGTCCTGCAATGGCGTGAGCAACTGATCACCGACAGCGACGTCTGGGCCAGCCGCGTCGCGAACGAGTCCACGACCCAGGCGTTTGATTCCATTGCCAAGAAGATCACCGACGACTCCGCCTGGGAACCGTTGTGAGCGAGGTCAAGACCGAGTTCTTGGAGACGAGCGCCGACTTCAGGGTCGAGTCGCTCCCGCTCTCCCACGTGTCGGTCGAGATAGGCCACCTCTACATGGAGGATTTCGCTGGCGGCCTGGCCGCTGTCCAGCGCACCTTCGCCGCCGCGGCACCCTGGGTTCATACCGCGCGGATGCCGCAGGCCGTCGGCTGCGACAAGAAATCGGTTCGGGTCAGCACGTGCTTCCTCATCGACGACTATTTCAGCCGGTTCTCGTCACCGGCGGCGGTGATCCCCATGGTGCTGGCGGCGGCGGAGCGCGAAGGCGTGGAGATCGACTACCTGGCGCGCGAGTCGGCCTGCGCGAGTGCCAACGGCATGAGCCCGGCCGCCCTGACACAAGGCAGCCTGGTGACCGAGCCGGTACCCGGAACCACCGGCGGACGCCCGCCGCTCACTGAGACCGGCTGGCTGAGCAACGGACAGCGGTCGCCAAGCGCCTCACCGGGCGAGGCGATGGCTCGGCGAATCCCGTGGCAGCCGCCGCAGGAGAGCGCGCGCCGGCGGCATTCCATCTTCGTCGACGTTGAACTCTGGGACGAGCGTGACGGGCAGCGGACCTGGTCATGTCCCATGCTGGCCGCCGTATGGCAGTTGATACGGCTAGGGCTGCTGCGTGACCGTGGACGGCCGGTGGTGACGCCACAGGACTGGACTGATCGATGCTTCCCTGACAGCTGGGATGAGCTCCCCCCGGTTATCGGGCTCAGGCCGAAAGCGGCGGCGTTTGCCGCCTATACGACCCTTTCAGTCTTGTCGCCGCGCTTCCTGCCGGTGGAACTGGCGGTGCGGACCATCCTCAGCCAGTTTGCCTGCGACAGTAACGTTTTCGCTGAGGCGACTGGCCGGGCCATCCGCGACGCGATGCAGCCCCCAGATGAGCTGGTCGACCGGATCCGCTACGTGTTCGCGGCTCCAAGAGACACCGACCCCGCATAAGGCCGCGTCCACCGCTCACTCATCTATCTGGCGCTCAGGGTCGGCGCGTTCCCACAACTGCTCGAATCGCTGCTCAAGGTCACGGACCCGGGTCGGCTCCGGTGCCAGCCGGGTCCGGAGGGTGCCCGGCCGCGGCTGGCCCGCGGTGAACGGCGCGCCCGCCGCTGTCTCGTAACTGACGACCCCGTCGAAGATGATGAAGTCGAAGACCATGGACTGCAAGTAGTCAGGGATGAGCTTTTGATCGAGCATACGGACCTGGACCCCGGCGTTACGCTGCATCTGGGTAACCCGCAGGAAGCTCTCGTCGTGGGCCATGTCCTCGTGTTCCACCACGAAAATACGCCGGATGCGGACTTCCCTGGCGATCGCCTTGCGCTGGCCGTCGAGGTAGCGGATACCCAGGTCGCTCGTCCAAAGCCCGCCATCGAGGCCAAGTACCCCCGCGTCCACAGTGGATAGGGAAATCGCGTCGATGGACGATTCAGCCTCTCGGGTCAAACCAAGCAGCCAGTCCCGGTCTTCGCCGTCGTAGGGGATCTCGCCGTCGGCCTGCAATTGACGTACGAACGCGGTCACCCGCTCGACCTCCTGACGCGCGACGCGCTGGAGCAGCGGATTAACCCGTCCGTCCACCTGGCTGGCCGTCTCCAGGAATTCGGCGAGCAACGCGGGTCCCAGACTGGACCGCTCCATCTTGGCGGAGAGTTCAGCTAGCCTCCCGATCCGCGCAAAGCCCGTCGTAACGAGTTCGCCAACGGCCGAGACCCGAATCTCGGTGTCCACGATAAAGATGACGAGCGCGACGCCGAATGCGACTATCGCGGCTAGCTCCAAGGTGTTCCCGACCTGCATTCCTCCCAAATGCGCGGCGACAAGGGTGATCAGCCCGATGAGCAGCGGAAATCCAACTTTCAAGACAATCCCCTGCACGAGGCTTCGCGTCACTCTTTCGCCGCTCATACGAACTCCGACCTCGGTGGCTCTGTAAACGGTTGCAGCGCCTCTATAAGGCTAACTGACAACTGATCGCGTATCCGCTCGACAGTTTTCTGCCACTGCAGTGAGAATCCCGACTGGAGGTCCAGTTCCTGCCAGATCCTGTCCAGGGTCTTGCTCGCGCGCGCCGCCGGCATCCAGGCATGCACCAGGTGGTCGATGCCAGGGCGGAGCATGCCAATCAGCTCGGCGGCCGGACGGTCGCGGGCAACGGCCCGGTCCACGAGATCCAGCAAGGTGGAAAGCAGCCAGTCATGCAGGGCGAGGTCGGCGAAGAAGTTCGCCAGCGCGCGGGGTTCGGGCTCGGGGACGCGCAACCGCACCGTCCGCAGGCCGTCAGGGCCGAGCGTGAAGGCGATATCTTGCTCGCCGTCCGACATCGTGGCCGACCAGCGTAGCCGGGTCCGGCGACTGTGGAATGGCGGGGCGTGGTCGAGGCGCTCGCTGCGCTGAATCGAGGCGAGTGCCCGGATATTCACCGCCCCCAGGTCAAGGTCCTTCGCGGTCGACGGCCCGCGAAGGAAACCGGTCGCCAGGCTCTCCTCCGATGCCTTGCCAAGGATTTCTAGCACTCCCGGCCGAGCGAGATAGTGCGACCAGGAGCGACGGCGGCCGGCGGAGTCCTGGTGGAAGGTCGCGTGGGTCCCGGCCTGTATGATGCGCCCGTCCGTCAGGGACACCTGCGTGGCCGGAGTCCCGACAATCCTGATCTCTCGGCGCTCAGCGAGGGGCGCGGTGCAGTCCACCCCGGTCAGCACTTCGGGGCACCATGCGTAGCGGATCGGGCGCTGCCGCGTCCGCACCAATCCGCCAGGCACGATCGCGAGCAGTTCTACGGCGGTGTCAACCGGCACAGCGGTGGAGGTCAGCAGGAGGCCTGTGTGTACCTCTCCGATAGTCAGCGTCACGGTCAGATGATTCCGCTTCTTCGGTACGGCACGGCCACGCAAATCCGATGCATACTGATTACCTCACCTTAACCAACGTGACACTATTTCACCATACACAGCCCTTGTCGCGCAATAGTTGACAAGGCGTGAGGAAGGCACGGGTATTGCTCGCTGGACCACGCTCCCATATTGCCTGTGAGGATAGCCGCAGGATCACTGGCACGTTGGCTGAGCACGAAAACCTGAGCGAGTGCGACCCCGGCCGTCCTGTGCGATCGGAAGGGGAAATCACTAATCCCGGCCGAAAAATCAAAAAATCCGTTAACGATGGATTGGGCCAGTTCCCTCGCGGGAGGGCGCTAGCCGGGTCGGCGTGCCCATGGCACAATCGGCATCACGTCACTAATCCCAGCTCAGAGGCTTGTGCGTGCCCCGAGGGTGGCTCGAGGGCGCAGCCTACCGCGCAGAGGCCGGGTGCCGGGCTAAGATCGGTGCCTTCCTGCCGGGCGCGTGATACCATCGCCAGCGATGCGAACCTCTTGCAGCCTCCAGTGGTGGCGTCGCCCGTAGGCGGCGACTCCAGCTGAGGCTGCGCGACCGCCCGGGGATGGCGGTCGCTTTTCGTATCATCCGCCAGCGCCGGGCCAGACCTTGAAGGGCCCGTGGATGGACTCCCAAGTACTGGCAACACCCTCTGGCGTCATCGTGACGCGCCTCGCCGAGTCGTTCGACCCGGCCGAGCTTGAGCACATCGCCGCGGCCGGCGATCGCCGCCGGGGCGGCGTGCTCAGCTCAGGCATGGAGTACCCGGGCCGCTACTCCCGCTGGCACCTGGCCTACATTGACCCGCCGCTTGAGATCACCGCCTCCGGCCGGACGATTACCGCCACGGCGCTGAACGACCGCGGGCGCCTGCTGCTGCCCGTCGTGGCCGCCGCCCTGCGCACGGCCGGATCGGAGCTGGCCGGACCAGGCCCCGCCGATCAGGTCGCCGTGCACGTGCCGGTGGGGGAGGGAACATTCACCGAGGAGGAGCGCAGTCGCCGGCCCACCGTGTTCACGGCCCTGCGCGCGATCGTCAGCGCGCTCGGCTGCGACGACCCTCACCTCGGCCTGTACGGGGCCTTCGGCTATGACCTGGCGTTCCAGTTCGAGCCGGTGCGCCAGCGGCTCGCGCGCCCGCAAGGGCAGCGTGACCTGGTCCTGCACCTGCCGGACGAGATCTGGGCGGTAGACAGGCGCCGCGAGGAGGCCATCAGGTACCGCTATGAGTTCCAGGTCGGCGACGCGTCCACGGCCGGCCTGCCGCGCCGGACCCCGCAGGTGGACGCCGGGGACGATCTGGCCCCGCGGCTGGCCGGGTCCCTGCCGCCGCAGCCGGTCCCCGGCCGGTACGCGGCGATGGTCGAGCGGGCCAAGGAGCGCTTCATCCGTGGTGACCTGTTCGAGGTGGTACCCGGCCACGTGTTTTACGGGCGGTGCGCGTCTCCTGCCCGGTTCTACGAGCGGCTGCGCGAGCGCAACCCCGCGCCTTACGAGTTCCTCTTCAGCCTCGGGCCAGGCCAGGACGGCACGGCCGAGCACCTGGTGGGCGCGTCGCCGGAGATGTACGTGCGGGTGACAGGCGACCGGGTGGAGACCTGCCCGATTTCCGGCACGATCGCGCGCGGCACCGATCCGCTGGAGGACGCGGTCAATATCGCCACCCTGCTCGGCTCGGCCAAGGACGAGTCCGAGCTCACCATGTGCACCGACGTGGACCGCAACGACAAGGCGCGGGTGTGCGTGCCCGGGTCGGTAAAGGTCATCGGGCGGCGGCAGATCGAGATGTACAGCCGTCTCATCCACACCGTCGACCACATCGAGGGCCGGCTGCGGCCCGGTTTCGACGCGCTTGACGCGTTCTTGACCCACATGTGGGCGGTCACCGTCACCGGGGCGCCCAAGGCCTGGGCCATGCAGTTCATCGAGGACAACGAGGAGACGCCTCGTCGCTGGTACGGCGGGGCAGTTGGCAAGATCGGCTTCGACGGCTCCATGAACACGGGCCTGACGCTGCGCACGGCGCACATTACCCAGGGCGTCGCCGCGGTCAGGGCCGGGGCGACCCTGCTGTTCGACTCCGACCCGGCCGCCGAGGAGCGGGAGACCCACATCAAGGCGCGTGCCCTCATCGAGACGCTGGCCGAGGGCGCCCGGCCCGCCGAGCCGGCGGCGAGCGCCTCGGCGCCCGCCCCTGGCCCGCCGGCCGAGGCGGGCCAGGGGCTGCGCGTCCTGCTCGTCGATCACCAGGACTCATTCGTGCACACGCTGGGCGATTACTTCAGGCAGCACGGAGCCGAGGTCACCACGATGCGGGCCGGGTTCCCCGCCGCCCTGCTCGACGAGATGGCCCCCGACCTCGTCGTGCTGTCGCCCGGGCCAGGGCGCCCCGAGGACTTCGGCACCGACGAGCTGCTGTCGGAGCTGGACCGCAGGGGGCTGCCCGCGTTCGGCGTGTGCCTAGGGCTGCAGGCGATGGTCGAGCACGCTGGGGGAGAGCTGTCGCTGCTGCCCGATCCGCAGCACGGCAAGCCAGGACTGGTCTCAGTGCGCCCGGGCTCGGCGCTGCTGAGCGGGCTGCCGCAGGAGTTCACCGCGGCGCGCTACCACTCGCTGTACGCCACCGAGGCGGCGGTCAAGGGCAAGTTCGTGGTCTCGGCGACCACGCTCGACGGCTGCGTCATGGCGATCGAGGACGACCTGGCGGGCCGCTGGGCGGTCCAGTTCCATCCCGAGTCGATCCTCACGGCGGCGGGCGGCAGCGGGCACGCGGTCATCGCCAACGTGCTGTCGCTGGCCCGCGCCCGCGCCCGCGGCGTGGAGCGCGGCTAACAGCTCGGCGGCGGCCTTGGCGATGAAGTTCAGGGTGGCGGCCGGGGACAGCGCCTCGGTGGACAGGCAGTCCATGACCTCCAGGTAGTGGTCGACGTCGTCGCGCTTGTCGAGGTACAGGGCGCTGGTGAGCTGCTCGATGTACACGATGTCCGGCACTTCCTCGCCGGGAAACCGCAGCATCGTGAACGAGCCGCCAGCGCCCGCGTGGCCGCCGGAGTCGAACGGGACGACCTGGACGGTCACGTTGGGCAGGCTGCTGGCGACCTCCGCGAGGTGAGACAGCTGCCTGCGCATCACCGCGCGCCCGCCGACCGGCCGCTGGATCGCTCCCTGGTCCAGGATCGACCACACCAGCGGCGGCCGCGGCTGGCTGAGCAGCTGCTGGCGAGACAGCCGCAGCGCCACCCGCCGCTCGATCTCCAGGGCCGACGCCGCGGAGTGGCCAAGCAGCGTGACGGCGCGCGCGTAGTCCGGCGTCTGGAACAGCCCGTGCACGAACTGCATCTCGAACGTGCGGATGATCGCGGCCGCCGTCTCCAGGCCGAGGTACTCCTCGAACCAGTCGGCGGTCACGTCGGCGAACGACGTCCACCAGCCGGGCTCGTTCGCCTGCCGCTGCAGCGCCTTCATCTTGGCGCGCAGGTGCGGATCGGTGACGGAGTACAAGGCGAGCAGGTCATCGACGTCTCGGTCCTTGAACCCGACCCGGCCGTTTTCCAGCCTGCTGATCTTCGAGCGCGACGCGCGGATCGCGTGCGCGGCCTCATCCGAGGAGACTCCAGCCGCGGTCCGCAGCCGGTGCAGCTGGCTGCCAAGGATCAGCCGGTGAACGGTCGGGCCGCGGGCGGCGGAGCCGTCACCATCTCCGTCGTCGCCGAACATTTGTGCCCCCTGTCATTATGGACCCGTGCCTGAGGCCTGCGTCCCTTCACAATAGCGTGGTCCGGCCAGCGGGAGCCGGCCGCTTTTGGCGGCAATGAGCAAGGCCGCGACTGCCGCCCTGGTGAATACCAGGGCCGGCCCGGCTGGATCCCTGGAATTCCGCAGGGCGACCTTGCCTCCGGGGAGTTCGGCCAGCTCAACACATGATCCCGTGGGATTGCTGCGAGTGGCCTTATGCCATCGCAGTGTAGTCAGCCGATGGGGCGGAAGGCGCCTGAGCGCGCATACTGGGTAGTCGGCCGTCTGATGAGTGTTCATCTGCATCTCCGCGAGGTCTGACGAGACGCTCCTTCCCGGCGCGGCCAGAAAAAATGCAATTGCGTGGCAATTTGAAGAAACGTAGCAGCGCACTGTCGGGAGGACAGCCGTGCGCTTGCCGAAGGCGGCCTGGTCAGGTCCAGGCCAGCCCCGCGTCCGGTGCGTCATCGGCCAGGACGTGACCCTCGATGAGGCCGTAAGGGCGGTCCCCGGCGTGGTAGACCTCGCCCGGGTTCTCCAGCCCGAAGGGGGACAGGTCGACCAGGTAGTGGTGCTTGTTGGGCAGCGCGAGCCGAACCTCGCAGGCCGCTGGCACGCCAGCCAGGACGGCGGATCCCATCGCGTACAGGGTCTGCTGAAGCGAGTAGCTGTAGGTCCCGGTGAAGGCGGAAAGCAGCGCCGACTTGGCCGCCGTGAACGCGGCCGCCCAGTCGGTGCTCCAGGCCGGCGAGGCGGGCGGCCGGTACCGCCACCGTGCGCTGACCGCCGTCGCCAGCACGCGGTCCCTGGTCTCTGGCAGCGTCGTGTAGGCGTCCCTGGCGTAGCCCCAGAACTCCGACGCGGTCGTGTTCAGCACCACGAGGTCACGCAGTCCCGACACGATCGTGGCCCCGGCGTCGCGGTCGAGCACCACCACCGTGGTCCGCACCAGGTCACCCGACCGCGCGAAGGAGTACCCGGCCGTGCCGATCGGCGACCAGCCGTACTCCTCGATCTCGACCCGCGCCCGCGTGATCGGTGCTTGCGAGGTCACGAAGTACGACGCGAGCGCCAGGCCGAACGCCTCCGGCTCGACGCCGCCGCCAAGCTCCCTGGCCAGGGCGTAGACCTTGTTCTTCTGCGAGTCGGTCGGCAGCACGTGGGAGTTGTCGCCGGCCAGACTCGCCGCCGCTAGGTCTCCCGACAGCGACGTGGACACGTTCCAGTCCCGCAGCACGTCGCCACCGCCGGGAGCAGCCCCGCGGGCCACCCGGACCAGGCGGACCTCCGCCTTGCCGTAAGCGTTCGGCCCCAGTCGCACCATCGGCCTCAACCTCCAGGAAAGTCGCGAGCAGCGCATCTGGCCGCATCGGCAGGCAGTAAACACGGACCCCGGTCGCGTCCCGTACGGCGTTGGCCAGCGCCGGGGCGACGGGATTGAACGGCGCCTCGCTCATCGGCTTGGCGCCCAGTGGGCCAAGGGCATCATGCCCCGGCACGGCAAGCACCTGCGTGCCCGGCAGGTCGGCGTGCACAGGGACGTGATAGTCACGCAGCACCCGGGTCGTCACGCGGCCACCAGCGTCGACCTGGACCTCCTCGAACAGCGCGGCGCCGAGCGCCTGCGCTACCGCGCCCTCCACCTGCCCCCGCAGCTGGACCGGGTTGATGACCGTCCCGGCGTCCACCGCCTGCACCGACTGCAGGATCCGGATCGCGCCGCTGCGCACGTTGACCGCCACCCGAAACCCGTGCGCGCAGAACGTCACTGACCGGGCGGTCCCATCGCAGGACCCCTCGGCCTCCCGCGGCTTGGTGTCGTCGCCCGACTTCCTCAGCTCCGCCAGCGCTAGTGCCGCCCGCAGCGTCGCCGTCCCCGCGACCACCGTCCCGGTGGACCCGTACGCCCCGGTGTCATGCCCGCACAGGTCAGTGTCCGACGCGACGACCTCCACCCGCTCAGGCGAGCAGCCCAGCGCCGCGGCCGCGATCTGCTGGTGCACCGTCGCCGTGCCGTTCCCGAACTCAGGGGTCCCGACGAACAGCCGGAAGCCGCCGTCGGCGACCTCCGCCACTCGCGCGTGCGCCACGTGCCCGCCCGGCGGGATCGTGTCGAGCATGGTGACGGCAAGGCCGGACCCGGTCCGCCAGGCCGCGCCGTACGGTGCGGCCTCCCCACGCCCGCTGGCCAGCGCTTTCTCCACTGCTTCTAGCGCACCGAACGCGCCGTGGCCGGTCGTGCTGACGCCGGCGTCCGGCCCGGAGCCGTTGTCCGGGGCCTCGCCGGGCTGGATCAGGTTGCGCCGCCGGAACTCGGCCGGGTCGATCCCCAGCCGCCGGGACAGCTCGTCCAGCGCGCTCTCCACCGCGAACCCCGACTGCGACATGCCATAGCCACGGAACGCTCCGGCGGGCACCGTGTTGGTGTACACGGAGATGGCGTCGACCTTCTTGCTGTGGCAGCGGTAGGCGCTGACCGCCTCCTCGCAGGCATGGAACAGCACCCCGCCGGCGTGGTTGCCGTAAGCGCCGGTGTCGGCCACGGTGGTCAGCTGCAGCGCGGTGAGCGTTCCGTCCCGCCGCGCGCCTGCCTTGACGGTCACGGCCATCGGATGCCTGGTCGTCGCGGCGGTGAACTCCTCTTCCCGGGTGAATTCCAGTTGCACTGGCTGCCCGGTGGCCAAGACGGCGAGGGCCACGATGTCCTCGGTCAGCATCTCCTGCTTGCCGCCGAAGCCGCCGCCGACCCGCTTGGCCACCACCCGGACCTGGTCTTGGCCCAGGCAGAAAAGCGCGCAGATCGCGTCCCTGGTCAGGAAGGGCACCTGCGTGCTTGTCCGCAGCACTAGCCGTGGCGGCACGCCGGGCGCCTCGCCCTCGCGCGGTGAGCCGGCCAGCCAGCCGATCGTCGCGTGCGTTTCCAGTGCCACATGCTGGACCCGCTGGGTGTTGAACGTCGCCTCGAACACCTCGCTGGCGGCGGCGAAGCCCCGCTCGACGTCGCCGGCCTGCCGGTGCACCCGCGTGGCGATGTTCCCCTCGGCCTGCGCGTGCAGCTGGGGGGCGCCGGGCGCCATCGCGTCCGCTGGGGTGGTGACGGCGGGGCGGAGCTCGTAGTCGACGCGGATCTCCTCCAGCGCCTGGTCGGCGGTCGCCACCTGGTCGGCGATCACGGCGGCGACCCGCTGGCCCTGGAAGCGGACCACCCGGTCGAGGACCATGGTGTCGTAGGGGTCGTCGTCCGGGTCGTGGTGGCGACCGGTGGAAAACAGCCCGGGGGGCGAGTCCTGGTAGGTGAGCACGGCGACGACGCCCGGCCGGGCCAGGGCCGCGCTGGCGTCAATCGAGCGGATCCACGCGTGCGCGTGCGGCGACCGCAGCAGCCTCATGTGCAGCAGCGGCACGTCCGCCGGCGGCGAGTCGGCGTCACCGGTATCGAGGGTGTACCGGGCCCGCCCGGTCACGACATCGGGTCCCGCCGGCGCGGGCACGGCCCGGCCGACCGGGCTGGCGGAGCTGTCGCCGCTGCCGTGGCCATCACGCTCGATCCGTGCGACGCCCGCCAGGGCGTCACGGATGGCACCGTAGCCAGTGCAGCGGCAGATGTTGCCCTTGAGCGCGCGCGGCAGGTCGGCCCGCTGCTCATCGGTGAGCGCCGCCACCGTCATGATCATGCCAGGCGTGCAGAACCCGCACTGGAAGGCCTGCGCGGCCAGGAATGACTCCTGCAGGTGACGGCCTTGCGGGTGGAACTGGGCCAGGCCCTCGATCGTGGTCACGTCGCGGCCGACGGCGCGCATCGCCGGGTAGACGCAGCTGTGCACGGGGACGCCGTCGACGTGGACGGTGCAGGCGCCGCAGTCACCGGAGTCGCAGCCCTTCTTGACCCCCGCCCAGCCGCCCGCCCGCAGGAACGTCCGCAGGCACTGTCCCGGCCCGGGAGTGCCTGTCGCCGGCTCGCCGTTGACCCTCATCGGTGCCGCCCAGTTCCCTTCAGCTCGGCGAGGATCTCGACCGCCGCCCGCTGGCTCATCACCCGGCGCCACGCCGCGCTGCCATGCACGTCGTCCAGGTACCCGGCGTCGCGGCCACCCGTCGCGTCGTCGCCCGTCGCCGCCGCGACGGCCTCGTCGAGGCAGCTGGCGATCCCGTTATGACTGGAGTCAAGGGGGAGGCGGACCTGGACCGGGCGAGGGACGGCGGCGGTCAGGGTGAGCACGACCTGGCCGGCGTCGGCGGTGCCGATGAGGAGGACGGCGGAGCGGCCGACCGGGGTGAGCGAGACCTGGCGGCTTGCGGCGCTGCGGCGGAGCGTGGCGGCGGGCAGGAAGACACTGCGCAGCAGGTCACCAGGACGCAGGCCGTTGCGGCCCTCGCCCGTGACGAAGTCCGCGACGGGGACCGCGCGGGCCGCGCCTGCGGGGCTGAGGATCGTCGCGATGGCATCCATCGCGGCCGCCAGCGCGATCATCGGCCCGGCGGGAAGCGAGAGGCAGATGTTGCCGCCGACGGTGGCGACGTTCTGCACCTTGAACGAGCCGAGCAGGGCATCGCAGCACTTCGCGGGCAGCCCGGCCGCGGCCGGCCAGTTGCGGCCGGGCGCCGGTCGCCAGCGTGCGAGCTCGGCCAGGGTGCAGGTGGCCGCGATCTCCAGGCCATCTGCGGTCTCGGTCAGCGGTGGCCAGTTGAACGTGGTCAGGTCAAGCAGCCGGGTGGTACGCGGCTGCGGCACCGACAGCAGCCAGGTGCCGCCGCCGAGGTAGGCGTCACCGTCCCGCCACACGGTCCCCGAGGCGGGAGCGAACTTGGTCACAGTGGCCAGATCCACGTAATCGGCATCCCCGGAAATTCATGCTGCCATGCTGCCATGCTGCCGCCCGGATGTTACGACGCCGGTCTAGTCTCTGTCTCATGGCTGCCGCCGACCTTGACGCCCTCGTCGCGCTCATGCCGCTCGCCGCCCACCTGGGGCTCGTCCTTGACGAGGCGAGCGCCGACCGGGTCGTGGCGCGGCTCGAGTGGGCGCCGCACCTGTGCACCGCGGCCGGGATCATGCACGGCGGAGCACTGATGTCCCTGGCTGATACCGCCGGAGGACTCCTGGCGTTCCTCGGGCTGCCCGAGGGCGCGACGACGTCGACGATCACGTCGACGACCCAGATGTTCCGGCCGGTGACCGAGGGAGCGGTGCGTGCGGTGGCTACCGCGCTGCACCGTGGCCGGACCACCGTCACCGCGCAGAGTGACCTGTGGGACTCAGCCGGTCGGCTGGTCGCCCGGACCACGCAGGTGCAAGCCATCAGGAATACCCGATCCTTACGCGCTGAGAAACGTGTCGTCGTGTTCGCCGCCCGGATAGCTGGGAAGGGTTAGTCTCGCGAGGCGAGGAGAAAGGTGCACCCTCGGGCGGCGATGCAAGTGAACAACGGACAGAAGAACAGGCGGCTGCTTGCCACCGCGGCGATCGCGCTGGCGGCGCTGGTAGCGGCATGCACGAGCGCAAACGGCGGCTCAGCGAGCCAGGCGGGGAATGTCAGCGCGAGTGGTGCGCCCGGTAAGGGCGCGGGCGCGGCGGCCACTCCGACGCCGGCCGGCCCGGTCGTCGCGGTCTCACCCGGCAACGGGGCGAGGGCCGCTGATCCCTCGGCGGGCGTCACGGTCACGGCGACGCGTGGCACGCTCACGAGCGTGACGGTCACCCCGGCGGCGAGCGCCCTCGGCAGCCTGGCGGCCGACAGTGGCAACCCGCCCGGCCCGGTGCCAGGCACGCTATCGGCGGGAGACACGCGCTGGCACAGTACCTGGGCGCTTGGCGTGGCGCAGCGCTACACGGTGACCACCACCGCCACCTACCACGCCGTCACGAAGACGACCACGAGCACGTTCACCACGCTGACGCCACGCTCGACCTTCAGCACCGAGATCTTCGAGGGCGAAGGCCAGACCTATGGCGTCGCGATGCCCATCTTGCTGACGTTCAGCCAGCCCATCACCGACAAGGCCGCCGTCGAACGATCGCTGCAGGTCAAGACGTCGACCGCCAAGCCGATCGTCGGCGCCTGGTACTGGGACACCGGCGAGTCGCTGACATTCCGGCCGCGCTCGTACTGGCCGGCCCACACGACGGTCACCCTGACCGGCCACCTCGACGGGGTCGAAGGGGCGCCGGGCCTATACGGCTTCCACACGCTGACCCAGACGTTCACCATCGGCCAGTCCGTGATCGCGGTCGCCAGCACAACCTCGCACCACACGCAGGTCTACGTCGGGGGCAAGCTGGCCTACACCTGGCCGATCAGCTCGGGCCGCCCGGGCGACGACACCCCCAACGGCACGTACCTGACGATTGAGAAGGAGAACCCCGTCCTGATGAAGGGCCCCGGCTACGCGCTTGAGGTCCCCTGGTCGGTCCGGTTCACCTGGAGTGGCGACTACTACCACGACGCCTACTGGTCGGTCGGAGAGCAGGGATTTGAGAACGTCAGCCACGGCTGCGTGAACCTGCCGCCGGCCGCGGCCGAGACCTACTACAAGCTGGCCGTCCCCGGAGACCCCATCACGATCACCAGCAGTCCCAAGGCGGGCACCTGGGACAACGGCTGGACCTACTGGTTCCTGACCTGGTCGCAACTGCTGAGGGGCAGCGCCACGCACGAGGCCGTCATCACCACCTCGTCGGGCAGCACCTTCGTCGACCCCGCGACCTTGAGCGCGGTGCACCTCACGACCCCGCTAGAGACCGCGGCCAGCGGCATCTGGGGCAACGGGGCCGCATCATAATTCGGGTACCAGCCAGTCACCTGATGGTGATCGCTCCAGGAGCGACCGTCACGCTGCCTGCGACGCGAACTGTGTCCGGTACAGCCCCGCGTACACTCCGCCGGCGGCCAGCAGTTCCTCGTGCGTCCCGCGTTCGGCGATCTGCCCGCCGTCGACGACGAGGATCTGGTCCGCCGCCCGGACCGTGGACAGCCGGTGCGCGATGACCAGCGACGTCCGCCCGGCCAGCGCCGTCGTGAGCGCCCGCTGGATCGCCGCCTCGGACTCGGAGTCCAGGTGCGCGGTCGCCTCGTCTAGCACCACCACCGACGGGGCCTTCAGTAGCAGTCGGGCCAGCGCCAGGCGCTGTTTCTCCCCGCCGGAGAAACGGTAGCCCCGGTCACCCGCGATGGTGTCAAGCCCCTCAGGCAGCGACGAGATCAGCTCCCAGATCCGGGCCGCCTGGCACGCCTCGGCTAGCTCCTTCTCCGTCGCCGACGGCCGGGCGTACAGCAGGTTGGCCCGGATCGTATCGTGGAACAGGTGCGCGTCCTGCGGCACGACTCCGACCGCCGCCCGCAGTGACTCCAGCGTCAGGTCGCGGACATCATGGCCGCCGATCCGTATTGCCCCGCGCACCGGGTCATACAGCCGCGGCACCAGGTGGGTGATCGTCGTTTTCCCCGCCCCCGACGGCCCGACCAGCGCGGTCAGCTTCCCCGCAGGCACCTGGAAGGTCACGTCTCGCAGCACCCACGCATCATCGCCACGATCCGGCGCGGGCAACGCGGTCGGCTCCAGCGACGCTAGTGACACCTGGTCGGCCTCCGGGTACCGGAACCACACGCCATCCATCTCCACGCCCGGCGCTTGCCCGGCCTGACCCAGCGGGTACGCGGCGGGCCGCTCGGAGACCAGCGGTTCCAGGTCCAGGATCTCGAAGACCCGGTCAAAGCTGACCAGCGCGGTGAGGACTTCCACCGGCAGGCTCGACATGCTGTTCAGCGGCCCGTACAACTGCGAGACCAGCGCGATGAACGCGACCAGCGTGCCAAGCTGGAAAACGCCGTTAATGACCAGCGTCCCGCCTAGTCCGTACACCAGGGCGGTGACTAGCGCCGCGAGCAGCGTGACGAACACGACGAGCAGGTTCATGCCCGCGCGGCTCGCGACGCTCAGGTCACGGATCCGGCTGGCCTTGCCGGTGAACACCCCGGCGTCCTCCTCCGGCCGCCCGTACAGCATGGCCAGCAGCGCCCCGGACACATCCGCCCGCTCCGCCGTCATCGCCGATAGCTCACCCTGCAGCTGCATCTCCTGGCGGACCAGTCGCTGCGACCGCTTCGCGGCCACCTTGCCGGGCCACACGAACAGCGGGATCACCGCCAGCGCGACCAGGCTGAGCGGCCACGACAGCCAGAACATCGCGGCCAGCACCAGGCCCAGGTTCAGCAGCACCGACAGCGACTCCGACACCAGCCCGCCGACCGCCCGCTGTGTCTCGTGGATGTCTTCCATGCGGGAGACCAGCGACCCGGTCTGGGCCCGGGTGAAGAACGCCAGCGGCTGCCGCAGGAGGTGCCGGAACACGCTCGTCCGCAACTCAAGCACCAGGCTTTCGCCAATCCAGTCCGAATAGCGCGAGCTCACGTGCTGCGCGCCGGCCTGCACCAGGGCCAGCCCGGCGACGGTCAGCGCCAGCGCGACGACCACGCTCTCCCCGCGCCGCAGGATGCCGTCATCGATGATCAACCGCAAGATCAGCGGGATCGTCACCACGATGGCCGAATCCACCGACGTAATGAGCACCAGCGCCACCATGGGCCCGCGGTATCGCCGTAGGTACGGCCAGACCCGCCGGGCCGTCCCCGGCCGAACCTGCTGTCGTGTCACCTCATCCTCGTGGAACCGCCACCAGACCCCGGGACTCTCGATCATGGGACCCACTATCCGCCGGACCTGGCCCCTTACGGCAAGCCATTTTTATGCTGCCGTCTTAGCGGGCCCGCATGATGCCAGTCCCGGCCGTGGCGGCTGCACGGCCGGGACTGGCGTCAGTTCACTCAGTTCGCGGGGCGGGCGGTTGCCCGCGTGAAGGCGCCTGGTGAGGTGAGCTCATGGAATGAGGACCAGGCGTCCGCGCACCCCGCCGGCCTCCAGCTGCTCGTGTGCCTTGGGCGCCTCCGCCAATGAGTAGGTGCCCGCGACCCGCAGGGCCACCTTCCCGGTTGCGGCCAGCGCGGAGAGCCCGGCCAGCGCGGCCCCGTCCGCATGCACGTTGACCGGAACGACGCGGATGCCGCGCAGCGACACCGGCCCAGAACCGACAAACGCGGCGAAGGAACCGTCAGCGCGGACGGCGTCTAGGGCCGGGTAGCCGAGCGCGGCCGCGTCGAAGACCGCGTCCACGCCTCCGGGAACCAGCTCACGGACGGCGGCCGCGAGGTCAGCCGAGCGTGGGACGAAGGCGGTGGCACCAAGTTCCCTGGCGAGCTTCTCGTCGTTGTCGCCCGCCGCGGCCACCACGCGCAGGCCCCGCATGCTGGCGAGCTCGACGCCGAACCCGCCGAGCCCGCCGACGGCTCCGGTCACCAGGATCGTCTGCCCGGCGGTCAGGCCGAGCAAGTCCAGGGCCTGGAGGGCGGTCAGGCCGTTGAGCGGGAGCGTGGACGCGGCGGCGCTGTCCACTCCTGCCGGGGCTGGCGCCACGTCCGCCGCGTCCAGGACGACCTGCTCGGCGTAGGTGCCGGTCGGCTGGTCCAGCCGGTCCCGTAGCCCGATGACCCGTTCCCCCAGTCCGAGCGACGTGACACCTGGCCCGGCGGCTTCGACGGTGCCGGCCACGTCCCAGCCGATACCCACCTGGTCACGCTCGCGGATCACCCCGGGCCGGGCGACGTTCATCAGGCCCTGCCTGGTCGCGGCGTCGACCGGGTTCACCGCGGCGGCCTCCACGCGGATCCGCACCTGACCTGGTCCCGGTTCCGGGGTCGGGACGTCGACGACCTCCAGCGCTTGCGGGCCTCCGTAGTTACGCACCACCACAGCACGCATGATCTGCTCCTTCTCGGTATCGGTTATGCCTTGCATTGCATTACGAACCGAGAGAGAGCTACTCTCCATCCGGAGGCAGGACGCGCACTTTGAGGTGCGTTAACCACCGGGAGGTATGCCGATGCCAACGCGCACCGCGGCCCAGCGCCGAGAAGCGGCCCGCACCGAGTACGACGCGTTCCTTGCCGCCTGCCCGTCGCGGCAGGTGCTGGACCGGATCAGCGACAAGTGGGTGACGCTGATCCTGGTGGCGCTCGCCGATGGGGCATTGCGCTACACCGACCTGTGCCGCGTCATCGCCGGAGTGAGCCAGAAGATGCTCACCCAGACGCTTCGCACCCTGGAACGCGACGGCCTAGTCACCCGAGCCGTGACACCCAGTGTCCCCGTGCGCGTCGACTACGCACTCACTCCGCTCGGCCAGAGCTTGATGCCGGCCGTCAACGCCATCAAGGTCTGGGCCGAACAGAACATCGGCGAAATCCAGGCCAGCCGCACCGCCTACGACAGTCGCACCGCAGCACCATAAAGCCCTCTGGCCCCGCGCCATCAGCCGCGGCCGTACTTACTTTCGGCCTGCCAGAAGAAGACGATGCCGGTCACGAAGAAAGCCGCGCCCCAGGCAGCGGCGGCGATCCACAGGTCATTGTTGGTGACACTCGCGGGCGAGCTGCCCGAGGTCCTGGCCGGGCACCCGGGGCGCGTCGGGCGTGATGACGGCACCCGCCTGCAGGCCGCGATCCTGGCCAGCTCTTCCAGCAAAAAGTCCGCAACCTCTTCCCGGCGGCGGCCGCATGAACCGCGAGCAAGCAAGGCGCTATCCTCGATGCTGAGGGAGATGAGGTCATGGCTGACGGAAACACACACAAGCCGTATCCCCCGCGGTGGGCAATGATTTACATGCTGGCCTTCATGGTGGCCTTGCTCGCATGGGTCGTCATCTGTGTCGTACACGGTGGTCCGCCATGGGAACACCATCCGTGACAGTCAGGCGCGCGGCTGCCCTCTTCGCCCTAGTGCTCGTGGCCGTTCCGTTCCCACGCTTGCCACAGGGCTAAGTGCGTCACACCGGGGTGCTTGTGCCGCGCGGGCGGTGGCCGGAAGAGGAACCCGGAGGCCTCCGGGCTGCACCTAGATGCTAACGCGGAGAAACCGTGGTGGCAAACATCGCTATTACATCCGGATTGCTTCCAGGCCCGGTGCGAAGCGGCGCCGGAGCCGGGTGCGTAGCGGGGGTGCGGACGGCATTCATCCGTCTCGGACTGTGGGGGCTACACCCTGGAGGGTCCGCCGGGCATCGCAGGCGGGCTTCAGTCCGTGGCGGGGCCGGTCCTGGCACAATGCCGCTTGCCTTGTCCGCCACTTTGACCTCATCGACATCTGCGGCCCGGCGTTCCCGCCCAATCTCCCCGTGATCCCAGCCCCATGACCCCCGCAGCAGCACGCTCACCCCTGGCGCCTCACCTATCGCGGGATTTAGCGGAAGATAACCCGGTTGCGAAAGAATTTTCCCATTTGAGCGTAGCGGATCTTTCGCAGCCGGAAAATATTTCACAATATCGCCGGGTGAGGCCCCCTGCGGCTGCGTCCCCTGAGTCCCCGGGAATGCCAGTGAGCCAGGCGGGCGCAGGGGATGAGGCCACGGCCCATCCCCCCGCGGGGCGGGGAGGTGAAACCGGCCGTCATCTAGCTGCTCGACCGGCCTGGCGTGACGCAACGGACTGCTGGCACCAGCGAGACGCCGGAGGCAAGCGGCATTGGGTCCTGGCAGCATCGCAGGAGGCTGCTCGATGGTCGCGTTGAGTAGGTCAGTCTCATCAGTCTCACCTTGAACTAGACCGATGAGACTGACCTTGATGGCCAGGTTGCCTGTTGACGGGGCCTCGATGACTGACCTGGATGAGGACGCTGTTGACGCGCTGCTGCGGCGTGTCGCGCGACGCCAGGGGTGTCCTCGTCGAGGAACTCGGTACTTTCTGCCCTCCTGCAAGAAGTGCGGCTTCCGGACAGCGATCACGTGAGTTGCGAAAATCGGGGGACGGGCATACCCACCATGCTGAGTCAGCTCCGGCGCGCAGGCCACTTCACACAATCGTCTTCTCCCGAGCCGAACGCCGCGCCCCTGTAGACCTGGACACCGCCACAAATGACGCCCAGGCGACGGATCGAAGGACAGCCGAGATCCTGTCGCTCTTCAAAGAGAATGTCGAATTGAGCGCTGCAGACATCGTCCAGGGGACGAAACTCAGCAGGGCGTCAGTCCTCCGCTACCTCGCGCAGCTAGTCGAAGAAGGGCACATCATTGCAACGACCCCGCCATCAAGCCATCACCGAGCCTACCGACTCCCGAACCAGTAACTTCACGAGGCTCCCTGACTGGGGACGAGCCAATTGCGTAGCGCCGAGATGCTTGGCGAACTACCGGACCAGTGCCTAGCGGTGCCGAAGCCGGGTGCGTAGCGGCTCGCTGTGATCTCCTCGCATGGGGCGTCAGTTAGTAGAGTCCATGTTCTAGAACAGCCTGTTAGCCTTAGCTCAGTGCCCTGGCTGCCGTGGCGCCTAGCAGGCGGGTCAACTCGGTCTCAAAGTCGAGCGTGCCGTCCGTCGTCCCACTGGCGGCGTGTCCGATCTCATGGAGCAGGGTCCCGGCGTAGCTGGCCAGGCCCGCAAGCTGATCGCGGCGGATGACGATCCGCCGGTCCGACGCCTCCCATATTCCGAGGACTGGGTCTCCGTGATCGCTAAGGCGCATCGTTTCGGACACCAGGACAGAAATGCCTTGGCGCGTTAGGTCGATGCTGGCGAGTGCGCCTATTTCCCTGGTACGTGCGTAGACGGTGCGTTCCTGTTCGGTCATCGCGACGAGGTCCACGAAGGAGAATGAGAAGCTCTCGTTCCAGTCGTTGCGGTACTGGTCCAGGTTGACCATCGGGTTGCCGTCGAGGTCGGTGAGGCTTCCTAGTGAGCGGGCGATGTCGTCTGGTACCACGACGATCCGGTAGCCGTCTGCTTGTGCGTATCGCACCTGGGCGGTGTCTTGTGCCATCTGCCAGGCGGTGACGAAGAGGACGTGCTCATTCGTCTGCAGCACCTGGCAGGCGTGCAGGGCAACGTCCCGCCAGTTGATCTCGTCATGGGATCGTCCAGCCGCGAAGCCGTTCAGGTCGTCGGCGAGCGGTCCAGCGACCTCGCTTGACGTACAGGCCTTGAGGATTGCCTTGACGCGGTCGGAGTATGCTGTCCGTCCCACGTTGCTGCGCTCGCGATTCAGCGCCCTGCGCAACGGGGCCGACAGCTTCGTGATGTTGTAGGAGAATAGGAAGTCCGGTTCCTCCGCGACAAGCAGTCCCTTGACGTAGACGCGTGCCGGGTGGCGCTTATCGGACCGCGCGATGACCTCGCCGAACTCGGTTGATTCCAGCAGTCGCTCGCCGCTGTAGCGGAGGAAGAAGCGCCGCGCCGTCTCGATGTCCTGATCCTTAACGCCCGATAGGATGATGTCCGTCCCGACGTGCGACGGCTCAGCTGGCCTGGAAACGAGAGCGTGCAGGGTGATGACGTCAGGGAAGCCTTCCTTGGGCCTCATGCCAGTGGTGATGGCCGCATGTGGCGAGTTGATGACGATGGCCACACCGCGCCTGTCAAAGACCGCGAGTGCGTCCTTCAAGCCCATCCCGAACTGGCCGATTACCTGAGGATGCCTCAGTTTCTCGGCGTTCTCGTTCTGGGTAAGGTGCTCATACCGGATGCCGCGCCCAGCATCCGCGATGTGCCAGCGGCCGTCAGCGTCCTTGAAGATGGCTGGTTCCCGCGAGCCGGTGATCATCTGCTCGTCTAGGGCGTTGGCAATCAGTTCGCGGATCGCGAAGGGTACCGACCAATGCTCCAGGACCTTCTCGACGTTAAGGTCGAATGCCTGCTCGTCCGCCTTAGCTGCGTGGACTTGCCGCACGTGCTCGGTCCACTGTGCCCCATCCCACCACCGAACGATCGCAGGATTCCGGTTATCCGGGTACCAGCCTGGTGCCGCCGTGGTCATCGCCGCCCCCATCGCGTTGACTCGCTGATTCAAAACGTTCCGAGAATCGCACTGTACCGCGAACCATAGCTAACCGGACGTTCGAAGCGACACGGATGCGGGTTCCTTCACGTAGCGCATGGCCCCGGAATGAGTTCGCCGCCGAGGCTGTCGGCTAGGGTGCCTTCAAGAAGGTCAATATAGAAAGCCGGGATCCGGGCGGGCAGAGCGAAGGGATACTTGGTGATGACCTCGGCGTCACGCCGTGTCGCAGAGATAAGAACCCGTCCGTCCATACGACTGGCTCGCCAGGCGACTGGAGGTAGCTGAGGAGTGCGTGGCGGCGGTCGGGCACTAGGTCGGCGGGGACCTCGGTGACCGAGAACCAGGCGATCCGGGCGTGCTTGCGTGGCTCGGCGTTCACCGGCTCGCCGTTCCACTGGTGAGCGGCGAAGATGATGGTGAGGAACCCGTTGGGCGCCTCGACGCCCCACGCGCCGTGGATGATGCCCGCGACCCGCAGTGTTGCCGGGTCTACGGTCAGCCCGGTTTCCTCCCTGAGCTCGCGGGCGGCGGCAGCCGTGATGGACTCGCCCTTGTCCGCCTTCCCGGACGGCAGGTCCCAGTGCAGCGGCGCGAACGTCGATGCAGCCCCGCGCTGCAGTAGGAGCACCTGATCGGCGGCCTTGTCGTGGACGATGACGGCCGCGACGAGCAGCGTGTGAGAGTCCAGTGCGGGGGGCAGGGCGGTGACGGTCACCTTGCTGATTGTGTCACTCGGCGCCGGCTTGCCGCATGCGCTGTTCCAGGCCGGCCGCGCCGGGCACACCGCGTCTGCGGTAGGCGGCGAGTGGCCCTCGGGCTGATGCCAGTGCGGCGCGGCTGCGTGCCGATGCCAGCGCGCTGGCCATGTCGAGTGCCCGTCCCCAGGCGGCCACGGCCTCGTCGGCGCGGGCCTGCGCTGCGAGGGAGTCACCGAGGTCCGCCCAGGTGAGCAGATGAACCCTGGGGAACGCCTGAGGGTCCCATGCGGTGAGCGCGGCGCGGTGCCTGGCCTCCGCGCCAGCGTGGTCGCCAGCCTAGGTCAGGGCCCGCGCGGTGTGGGAGGCGAATGTCCCAGGTGCCGGGCCCGCCAGCAGCGAGTAGCTGGCCTGCGGTTCGTCGCTCCGGGCGAGGGCGTCCTCGGCGGCGATCAGTGCCCGTGCTGCCGCTGGCCTCTCGCCGAGTGCGGCCAGCGTCCTGGCGTGGGTGACGAGCAGCAGCGACTCCGTGGCTCCGTCCGCGTGACCAGCCGCGCGGGCTAGCGCGGTTATGGCGAGGTCGCGGGCCTGGCGGCGGTGCCCGGCCGTGAGGGCCTGGTGAGCAAGGGCGCGGGTCATCCACGCGGCCTGGCCGTACGGGTCCGCCTCGGCAGCAAGCTGGAACCCCGTGCGGTAGTACGCCTGCGCTGCTCCTTCCTGGCCGAGGTCGTGATGCTTCCAGCCGAGTAGCCAGGCCAGCTCGGCCGCCGCGCCGAACGCCTCCCTGCGGGTCCGATCGTCGAGGTACCAGGCAGACAGCAGCGGGACCACTGTGTCAGCAAGGTAGGCGGCGACTGAGGACAGGCCATGACCGCCTCCTAGCACTTCGTCCGCCGCGCCGAACGCCCGCGTTACGTGCCGCACCACTGCGACCTCACCCCGGCCGGCCTTTGCCTGGCCTGCTCGCGCGCGCAGAAGCCGGGCGACCGGCTCGTGGTCGTACCCCAGTGGCAGTGACGCGCCGGTGACCGTGTAGACGGCGGTGGCGAGGAACCCGCGGTTGTCGACGTCAGCCCTGGCGAGCGCGGCCGCCTCACCAGTCGGGCTGCTGCTGGCCGGCAGCGGGCGTAGGCCTGCGGCCAGCCCGATCTGCTCCGGCGCCACGGGCCTGCCCGCGCGGCGCGACAGGGCCTCGGTTAGGTAGGCGGCGGTCTGCTCGCCGGGGATCGTCCCGGCGACCCAGTGGGCGACGGCCGACCTATTGGTCCGTAGCGCCTTGCCGTTCTCGGCCGCGACGCGCACGACGGCCCGCGCCACGGCGTCGTAGCTCAGCCCGCACGCGGTGATCATCTCCCGCAGCCGCTCGTTGGGCTGCCGTTCCCCTAGTGCCCGTGGCATCGGCCCCTGATCCTCACGTCGCGTTTAAACCAGTTAAACGCTCCGCGACCGTCGGGGCCATAGCGGATAACGGCTGACCCGGCGTCCACTGGAGCCAGGCCCGCCAGAACCAGGCGGGAGGGGCCTCACCTGAAGGAGGAACAGGGAATGAGCGCGCAGGTCGCCAAAAGGCAGCAAGCCCCTGGCATCGGACTTCTGCTGGCCGCGCTGGAGCCGACCGGACAGGACGCCCGGGACATCGGGGAGCTGTTCCGCAGCCCCGTGCGGCTGATCGTCCAGGCACCCGACATCCGCAACGACTACAAGAAGTGCGCTGGGTCGTCCGATGGGGCCAAGACCTACGACACCACCGCCACCTGACCCCCAGCCATCTGTGCGAGTCAGGCAGCCAGCGAAAGATGAGAGGAGACAGCCCATGCTGACGACCCTGCGGATTGACCCGGACGCGCCGCAGGAGTGGACGTGGGACGGGACCCGGTACACCGCTCCCGGCGGTGGTGTGATCGAGCCCTACATCCACCCGATGACAGAGCACACGGCCGTCACCGACGGGACCCGGACAGTCATCATCCTGCGGGAGCGCGCCCGGAACGGAACGGGACTAGACCCGGCCCCGGCGCGAGTCGCGGTCGGCGAGTTTGACCAGGCCGCCGGGCTGGCCCGGCAATGGCCAGCCGACTACGTCCTGATCGAGACCGCGCAGCGCACGCCCGTCAGGGTCACCGCGGGGCCAGCTCGGACCACGCCCCTGTACCTCGCGCACGAAAGGGGCGTCCTGTACGGCTCGTGGGACATGGCACGCTTGCACCTCTATGCGGCCGGCCTCAACCCCAAGGAGGCCACCAGGATGCTGGCCTACCGTCCCAGGTACAGCTGTGAGACTGCGTTCACTGGGATCTGGCGGCTGACCGAGCGGGCGGTCGCCACCTTCAGCGGCGACCTGTACATCCGCTACCCCGACCCAGTCCTCCACGCCGAACCACGTGAGCTCGCCGACGGCGCCGACGTGCTGGCCGCGTTCGCCGACGCGATCGACGTCGCCCTCGGCCTGCGCCTTCTTGACCCGGAGGCGACGGTGGTCCACCTGACCGGGGGCCTGGACTCCGGGTCGATCGCGGCCCGCGCGGCCCGCCGCTGGCCCAGGAAGCTCAGCACCGCCACCTTGATCGTCATCGGGCCGGGCCGGGAGCACCAGGTCCGCCGCCGCAGCGAGATCCTTGCCCGCCTGCCGTTCGGCCCGCACGACATCCAGGTCGACGCCTCCGAGCGGCTGATGTTCGGGCCAGGCTGTGACCGGAGCCGGGGCGCGCTGGTCAGCCCGTACGAAGAGCCGCTACACGAGCACATGACCGCCCTGAACAGGGCGATCTCCGCCATCGGCGCCCGCGTGGTCGTGTCCGGGCTGGGCGGCGATGAGATGGTCGCCGTCGGCTCGGCCGAATCCCAGCGGGCCGCCCTCGACAAGGCAGAGAACTTCGACCTGCCCTGGCTCGGCCCCGTCGCGTCGGCCGCGCTTCCCTATGGCGACGACCAGATCGCCCCGCCCGCGATGGCCGGCGGGATCACGCTGCTGGCCGCCGAGTGCGTCGCCCCGCCGCTGTTGCGGGCCGGCCTGTGGCCCGTCCACCCGTTCGCCGAGCGCCCCCTGGTCACGCTCGGCGACCAACTCCCGTTCCACTGGCGAGAGCTGAAGCAGCTCCAGCGCCGCCACCTCGCCACCTTCGGCCTCTCGGAGGATGCCTGCAACCCTCGCGCGCGGGAGAGCTTCGCCGAGCTGGTCGAGGAGTCCCTTCTGGTCAACGGGCTGCCCCTGCTACGCCGCATCCTCAACCAGGGATCACCGCTGATCGAGGCCGGGCTGCTTGACCCCGACGGGCTGAAGGCGGCGGTTACCGAGCTGGAAACCGGGCCTTACAGCGAGGACCCGTGGAGCAAGCTAGTCGAGGTGATCACGCTCGACCAGGCGGCACGGGCGTTCCTTCCCTGAAGCCCGGTCCGAGCCAGGATGACAGGTCGAGCCGCTCGGCTTTCCGCACCAGCATCCACAGCCGGGCATGGGTGCGCTGCTCCTCGCGGACCAGGTCGAAGCCCTGGGCCTGATCGTATGCAGCGACCTGCGGGACCTGGGCGTGCCGCCGGACCCAGGGAATGCCCTGCCGGGCAGCGAGGTCCACCGCCCACCACGCCATCAGCGACCCCGGCCGCACCGCCTTCGCGGCCGGGTCCGTGATCGACCCAGACAGGTACAGCGCCGGGTCGACCCGCTCGGCATCAGTCCACCCGAATGGCGGCCCCTGCCGCTGCACGACCGTCTGCCCGATCACGCCGGCGGCCTCGTCATCGAGGACCCACACGTCGCCCTCGGGGTTATCGCACTGGCCCACGAGGTCATCCCTCGCGCCACGCCAGGACGGCAGCCCCCTGGCTTCCAGCCAGTCGCAGCGGGCGTCAACGACCCGGGCGACGCCGGTCTTGTCCGACGGCTGTGCAAGTCGCATCCGGAGCACTCGCCCATTGTGGCCCCGGCTCTCGGTAGCAGTAGCCGGATTACGGAGATGCAGCCGATAACCTCCGTGCCCTGCCTGACTTCTGCAGCCGGGTCGAAGGCTGGCTGACCGGAAGCGGACTGCTCGGCGCATGCGGAGCCAGAGGCCGGCTGATAGTCCAGGTCGGCTGGTTTCTAGTCGCTCGGGTCCAGGTCGACGGTCTTCAAGGCCGCCACTTACCTTCCACTGCCTGGCACCATAGAGAGGTGATCGAGTTGGCCCAGTTTGTTGATGATTTCGCGGCTGTAATCCTCCGGGCTGATGCTCTTGGCCCGCAGGCGGTGAACGCCCGGTCAGGTAGCGCGTACAAGCCGGGGATAGGCCCGCATATGGAGGCCGAGACCATCAAGCTCGTCGTGACGGAGCTAATCGCGCGCGATCCTGCGTACGCGACGCACTCGCTCAGCGTTCCCTACCCAGGCGTGACAAGGCAGCGGTGCGACTGGTGCATAGGGTCGCCGCCGTCCTGGGACTGGGCGATCGAGGCAAAGCTGCTCCGCATGTTCAGGGACAACGGGAAGCTCAACGACAACATGCTGATGCGCATCCTGTCTCCGTACGCGGCGCACCGTAGCGCGTTGACGGACTGCACGAAACTGGCCGCATCAGGGTTGGGTGGCCATAAGGCCATCTTGATCTTCGGCTACGACTACGACGATTGGCCGATGGAACCAGCGATCGAGGCGTTTGAGGCGCTTGCGTCAGAGCGCGTCGTCCTCAGCCAGCGATACCAGGCTGCCTACGGTCACTTGCTGCACCCAGTCCATCAACGCGGGCATGTGTACGCCTGGGAGATCGCGAGCCGCTGAGACAGTGCGGGAAACGTTCCAACCCGGATGCAAGCGCCTGTGGACATGCGTGAAACCGACGGCCGCGAAGGCCGCTGCGGAGTGGAGCTGAGCACCGATCTGGACACCCGTGGAACGAGGCTAACGGGATGCTTGGCCGCGCAACGGTGGCCGGAGGAGAAAGGACCCAAGAACAAGCAGGTCAGGCACTATGTGTGTGCCCCCAGAAGGATTCGAACGCATCCACCTGGCTCCGGAGGCCTCCGGAGCCAGGTGGATGCTAACCCAGAGAAATCCTGGTGGCAAACCTCGTGCATACGTGCGAGATGCTCCCAAGCCCAGTGCGAACCGGTCCCGAAGCCGGGTGCGTAGCGTGGCGCGACTTGCAGACCGTTTATCCCGTGCCTTTAGCCGCCCTGCAGGGCAAGTTGCTCGATGTGGCCGAAGATGTCGGCGTCGGTCTCCTGCTGCCATGGGGGGAGCTGGTTCCAGTCGGCGGTGTAGGAGGGCTTGGGGTCGGGGATGTGCTTGTGGATCTGGGCGATCCAGCAGGTGGCGACGAAGCGGCCCTTCTGCTCGCGGGTGAGCTTGGCGGTGGTGCCGCCGCTGATGGTGACGAAGTCGCGGACCTGGCTGGCGACGGCGGCGGCGGCCTGGCGTTCCCACCCGGGGGTGTCGTCCCAGGGGGTGACGTAGCCGGGCTTGGGGTCGCCGGGGTAGTGCTTGCGGACTCCGGTGATCCATGCCTCGCGGAAGGCGCGGCCGGGCTCGTCCGTCGCGGTTGGCATTGAGTTCCCTCTCGTGGGTCAGGTGGTTGCGGGCAGGCTCGTGATGCGGTCGTTCAGCTGGGCGATCCTCGCGTCGGAGAGGAGCGGCCCAAAGCGCGCCTGGAGGTCGTGGAGCTTGCGGCCCACGTAGCCGGGCGACCCGGCTTGCTCGGCAAGATCGACAGCAGCGCTCGCGTAATGCAGGAAGTGGTCGGTATCCCGTCGCCGGGTGCCGAGGAGCGCGAGGTCGGTGAGGATGCTCGCGCGACGGCGGGCTGAGGCGGCCTGGCCGAGCGCGGTGATGAGTGTCGGCTGGGCGCGGGCATCCTGGCCGCTGGCCAGGTAGCAGGTGCCGCGTTCCTCGGCGAGGCGGGAGGCGTCGAAGCGGAGCCAGCCGCCCGGGCTTGCCGGGCCGGTGAGGTCGAGGACGCTGGTGGCGGCGTCGAGCGCGCGGTCGCATCCGGACTGGTCGCCGGTTCCGGCGAGGGCCTGGGCGTGGACGGCGGCGACCCACTGGCGGGTGGAGAGCTGGCTGTCGCCGTGGCGGGCGACCCGTGCGGCGGCGGTCAGGATCTCTGCGGCCTGGCCGTGCTGCTTGTCGTACATGCTGATGAAGGCCTGGCGAGTGAGGGCGCAGGCTGTCAGGTCGTGGGCCTGGGCCTCCCGGCCGGCGGTGATGGCTAGGGAGTAGCAGTGGGCGGCCTCGGTGTACCGGTTGCCGTCGAAGCAGATCTCCCCGGCAAGCTGGAAGAGATCGCAGGCCAGGGCACAGAGCTGGCGGTGCGCCGCCTCGGGCTGTCCGCTGCCCATCTGCGCGGTGAGTACGGCGATCTGCTGGCGGACGAGCGGGTAGACCTGCCCCTTGGCCTGGCAGGTGCCGTACAGCTGCCACAGCTGGGCGTTGAGCGCCGTGTAGCGGGCGGTGTCGCCTGCTGCGAGGCTGCCTGTGGTGGCGCTGGCGTCGGCGGGCATGGTCACGGTGACGGCGGCGATGCTCAGCAGGCGGAGCAGCTCACGGCGGTGCATGTCGTCGGGTTCACCCATCTGGTCGAAGACGGCCGCGCTGCCGAGCGCGTCACGCGGGGCGGGAGGAGGCTTCTCGGGATCGGGGCCGGGCGTGATTAAGGTGTCCAGCTCTGCCGTCGTGACGTGCAGGGCGGCGGATAGCCGGGGCCGGATGTACGGCTGGGGATCGGTTTCCCCGCGCTCCCACCGGCCAATGGTGGTCCGGTCAACACCAAGCTCCGCGGCCAGGAGCTCCTGGCTGAAGCCAAGCGCCCTGCGCCGGCCGGCGAGGCGCTGCCGCCTGCCCGTCATGGACACCTCCGCTTGTCGGGTGCCTGCCTTCCAAGCCTACGGGGCCTTGCCTGACCAGGGCCATGGCTGCCGCGTCGATGCGTCACGGATGCCGCA
>Ga0335072_10000698_pt1 | contig 60769 bp, 53 predicted proteins | sample Lox_Sample_21_FD_206725 | JGI IMG/M metagenome (GOLD analysis project Ga0335072, IMG submission 206725) | Soil microbial communities from Loxahatchee National Wildlife Refuge, Florida, United States - Lox_Sample_2.1 | ecosystem: Environmental > Terrestrial > Soil > Wetlands | place: USA...
AGACGTTCGTCTGGATACGCACGCGCGAGCCGATCGAGACGTCGTTGTCGACGGCGCTGCCGCGTCCGATCACGGTGCCCTCGCCGATCGTGCAGCGCTCGCGCACGAAGGACTGGTCGCCGATCAGCGAGTCGGCGCCGACGGTGGCACCGGCGAGCACGATCGCCGCCGTGCAGACCTTGACGTTCTGCCCCAGCACGAGCTGACCGACGTCGCCGTGCGCGGAGGAGCTGGCGGCGAGCCGCGGGCGCTTGCCGAGCACGGCGTTGTCCTCGATCGTGCAGCCGTCGCCGATCACGGTACCGGCGTGCACGATCACGTTGCCGCCGAAGCTGACGCCTTCGCCGATCTGAACGTCCTCGCCGAGCCGCAGGCCGGGCGCGCGGGGGTCGTCGTGGAGCACGCTAAAGACGTATCACGTCGGCGACATCGAAGGCGCGTGTGACGCCGCGCAGGTCGACGAGCAGGCGCGAGCGCCGGGCCAGCTGCTCGTAGTCGATCCCGGGGTGGGCGGTGACGATCAGCGTCAGGTCGGCGTCCCCGACCGTCTCGTCCAGTGGCCTGCTGGAGAGGGAGAACTCGCTGAGCTGGGGCACGTGCGGGTCGTGGTAGGAGACCTCGGCGCCCATCTTGCGCAGCAGCTCGATGATCTTCAGGGCGGGCGACTCGCGGATGTCGCCGACGCCGGGCTTGTAGCTGACGCCGAGCACCGCGACGCGGGCGCCTTTGACGGACATGCCGGCGTCGTTCAGCGCCCGCTGCGCCTTCTCGACGCAGTGGTAGGGCATCTGCTGGTTGACCTTGCCGGCAAGCTCGATGAACTCGGTGGACATGTCGAACTCGCGCGCGCGCCAGCTCAGGTAGAAGGGGTCGACGGGCAGGCAGTGCCCGCCCATCCCGGGGCCGGGCGAGAAGGGCATGAAGCCGTAGGGCTTGGTCGAGGCGGCCTCGACCACCTCCCAGATGTCGATCCCCATGCGGTCGGTGAGCATCGCCAGCTCGTTCACGAGCGCGATGTTCACGGAGCGGAAGATGTTCTCCAGGAGCTTCGTCAGCTCGGCGGCCTCGGGGCTCGAAACGCGCACGAGCGTTTCGCAGACGATCCCGTAGAGCTGCTCGGCGCGCAGCAGGCAGGCCTCGGTCAGGCCGCCCAGCACCTTGGGGGTGTTGCGCAGCGTGAAGTCGGTGCGCCCGGGGTCGACGCGCTCGGGCGAGAAGGCGAGGTGGAAGTCGCGGCCGGCGGCGAGCCCGGACTCCTCCAGCAGCGGCGCGACGCGCTCGCGCGTGGTGCCGGGGTAGGTGGTGGACTCCAGCACGACGAGCTGGCCCTGCTGCAGCACCTCGGCGAGGCCGCGGGTCGAGTCGATCAGCGGTCCAAGGTCCGGCTCGCGGTTGCGCGTCAGCGGCGTCGGCACGCAGACGATCACGGCGTCGGCCTTCGCCAGGCGCGCATAGCGGGTCGTGGCGTGAATCCGGTCCTTCAGCCCGCCCAGCAGCTCGGAGGGGACGTCCTCGATGTAGGAGTCGCCCGCCTCGATCGCCTCGATCTTGCGGGGATCGACGTCGACGGCGATGACCTCGCAGCCCTCCTCCGCGAAGGCCACGGCCAGCGGCAGGCCGACGTAGCCGAGCCCGATGATGCCGACGGTCTTCACTGCCGGGCAGTGTAGGGGTTGGCGCTCACGTGATCGGATCGGCGCCGGCGCGAAGAGCCTTTAGCCCGTGGCGCTTTCCAGCTCGCGCAGGTCGGCGCCGACCATGCGCTCCACGAGCGCCTCGAACGAGACCCGTGGCTCCCACCCGAGCACCTCCCGCGCGCGGCCGGGGTCGCCGACGCTGGGCGTGCTCTCCGGCGCGCGCACGCGCTGCGCGTCCACCCGCAGGTAGCGCTCGGCATCGAGGCCGACGCAGGCGAAGGCGGCCCGCGCGAAGTCCGCGACCGTGTGCGGCACGCCGCTGGCGAGCACGTAGTCGCCGGGGCGTTCCTGCTGGAGCATCAGCCAGGCGCCGTGCATCACGTCGCCGGCGAAGGACCAGTCGCGCACGGCGTCCAGCGCGCCCAGCTCCAGCGCGTCCTGGCGCCCCAGCGCGATCGCGGCGGCGCCGCGCGCGATGCGGCGCGTGACGAACCGCTCGGGGCGGCGCTCGGACTCGTGGTTGTAGGTGATCCCCGAGCTGGCGTGCAGCCCTTCGTGCTCGCGCATGCGCCCGACGAGCTGGTGCGCGGCGAGCTTGGCGATCGCGTAGGGAGAGCGCGGCCGGCAGGGAGTCGACTCGCTCTGCGGGCTGACGCCCGCGTCGCCAAAGATCTCACTGGAAGCCGCGACGAACACGCGCACCGGGCGATCGAGGTCGCGCGCGGTCTCCAGCACCGTCGCGGTCGAGCCGGCGATCGCGGCGAGCGTCTCCCCCGGCCGTTCCCAGGAGGCGGGCACGAACGAGGGCGCCGCGAGGTGGTAGATCTCCGCGGCGTCCGCGCGCACGATCGCCTCGCGCAACGCGACGGGGTCGAGCGCGTCGCCGGCGATCGGCTCGACCGCTCCGCGCAGGTGCTCGGCGCTGCCGAGCGTGCGCCGGGCGGGGTCGCCGCGGACGAGGCCCAAGACGCGGTAGCCCTTTTCGAGCAGCAGCTCCGCGAGGAACGAGCCGTCCTGGCCGGTGAGCCCGGTGATGAGCGCGCTGGCTTCGTGCGGCACGCGCGGAGCTTACGCGCTGCCGTACAGCTCGGCGAGGGCGTCGGCGACGACCTCCGGCGCGCAGACGGCGCGCACGCGCTCGCGCGCGCGCTCGCCCGCGCCGCGGTCGCCGGTCAGCCGCCCGATCGCCGCGGCCAGCGCGGCGGGGTCACCGGGCGGCACGAGCGCCTCGCGCTCGACCAGCTCGGGCATCGCGCCGACGGCGCTGGCGAGCACCGGCACCCCGGCGGACATCGCCTCGGCGGCGGCGAGGCCGAAGGTCTCCGCGGAGCGCGAGGGCACGAGCGCGATCGACGCCCGCGCGCGCAAGCGCGCCAACTCCTCATCGTCCACGTGCCCCGCGAAACGAACGCTGGCCCCGGCCACCCCATGCGCCTGCGCGGCCTGAGCTTCCAGGCGCTCGCGCTCCGGGCCGTCTCCGGCCACGATCAGCGTCACCCCCGCGCGCTGACAGGCCTCGATCGCGACGTCGACGCCCTTCTCGGGCGCCAGGCGCGAGACGACGAGCGCGTATGACGGCAGCTCCGCGGCGCCCGCGGCCTGCGGGAGGGGCGCCGCGTCGAGCGCGCGCACCGGCGGCGCCAGCACGCGCACGCGCCCGTCGGGCAGCGGCGCGCCCAGCTCGCGCAGGCGCTCGCGCGCGAAGGCGCTGGGCACGACGACCGCGTCCGCCTGACGCACGGTGCGCCCCTGCCAGAGGGCCAGTGAGGCGGCGTAGGCGGCGGCCTCCGAGCGGCTGCCGCGGCAGTTCAGGCGCAGCCCCGGGAGCGTGTCGCGGCCGTGGCAGCGGGTGCACTCGGCTCCGTGCGTGTAACAGACCCCGATCGCGCAGACGAGCCGGTACTGGTGCAGGTGCAGCACGACCCGCGCGCCCGCGGCGCGCGCCGCCGCCAGGGCGCGCCAGCCGAAGGCCGGCAGCAGGTTGTGGGCGTGCACGACGCGCACGCGGTGCTCGCGCACGAGGCGGGCGACCTGCTCGGGATCGAGGCCGCCGCGCAGCAGCCCCAGCGCCGCGCGCGAGCGCCCGAGCGCGGCGGAGTCGCGCGCCAGCAGCTCGACCGGTTCGCCGAGCCGCTCGCGCACGAGCCAGGCGAGATCGTCCACGACCCGCTCCTCGCCGCCGGTGGTGCGGTAGCGGTTGTGCAGGAACAGGACCACGAAACGGCAGCGTAGTCCGCGACGCCCGGCACCGCGCGAGCGAAACCGCCGAAACCGCTGCAAATCTAGACTGCGACGATGAGCCCGGAGCATCCTCAAGCCTCGATCGTGATCCCGACCCGCGCGCGCCTGCCCTACCTGGAGGTGGCGCTGGCGTCGATCGCGCAGCAGGCGGCGCAGGCGGGCGCCGAGACGATCGTGGTCGACGACGCGGGCGCCTCCCCTGAAGCCCGCGAGCTGGCCGAGCGCTTCGGAGCCCGCTACGAGCCGCACGACGGGCCGCGCGGCCTGAACGTCGCCCGCAACACCGGCGTGCGCGCCTCGACGGGCGAGCTGGTGGTGTTCGTGGACGACGACGTGCGCGTGGCGGAGGGCTGGCTGGCGGCGCTGCTGGGAGCCGCGCGCGAGCACCCGGAGGTGGACGTGTTCGCGGGCCGCATCCAGCCCCATCTGGAAGGCCGCACGCCGCGCTCTTGCGGGCGCGAGCACCCACCGATCACGGCGCTGGACCTGGGCGAGCACGACGTGCCCACGCGCTACGCCTGGGGGGCGAACATGGCGATCAGGCGCGCGGCGCTGGAGCGCGCCGGCGAGTTCGACGTGACGCTGGAGCACGGCGGCGACGAGCAGGAGCTGCAGGACCGGCTGCTCGCCGCCGGCGGCGAGGGCGCGCTGTACGTGGCGGCGGCGCGGGTCGAGCACCGCCGCGCGGGGCGCGACGCCCGCCTGCGCTCGCTGGCCCGGGCCGCGTACGTGCGCGGGCGCGCCGCGCGGCGCTTCGACTCCTGGCGCGGCGAGGCGCCCTCGACGTCGCGCGAGCTGCTGACGCTCGCGGCGTGCGCGGGCCACGTCATCCGCCATGCCTGCCCCGCGGGGCTGACGATGGTGGCGCACAGCGCCGGGCGCCTGCGCGAGGCGCTGGGCGAAGGCAGAGGCCGTCGGGCCGCGGGCACCGGGGCGCCCGCGACGGCGGGCGCCGCCGCGGACGGCGACGACTTCCTGTCGGGCGCGAGCGGCACGGTGGGCGGCCTCGACGCGCGCCTGCGCGGCCTGCGCGACGGGCTGACCGACGCGCGCGAGCTGGCGGGCGGACGGCGCCTGCGCCTGGCGCTCGCCGCGCGGCGCGAGCCGGCGCGGCGCAACGTGCTCGTGCTGGGAATCGAGCGCCCGCGCCACCGGGCGCTGGCGCAGCGGGCGCAGGCGGAGCTGCGCCGCTCGCGCCACGCGGTCGAGCTGCACTTCGCCGAGCCAGGCGAGGCGGGCAAGTTCGAGAACCTCAACCGGCTGCTGGCGAGCCACCCGCCGGGCGAGCACGACTGGCTGCTGGTCGTCGACGACGACGTCGAGCTGCCGCGCGGCTTCCTGGACCGCTTCCTGTTCCTGTGCGAGCGCTTCTCCTTGCAGCTGGCGCAACCGGCGCACCGCCTGAACTCCCACGCCGCCTGGCCGCAGACGCGGCGCCGCGCGGGCAGCGTCGTGCGCGAGGTCCGCTTTGTGGAGATCGGCCCGGTGACGGCGTTCGCGCGGGCGACGTTCCCGGTGCTGCTGCCGTTCCCGGAGCTGCGCATGGGCTGGGGCCTCGACGCCCACTGGGCGGCGCTGGCGGGTGAGCACGGCTGGCGCTGCGGGGTGACGGACGCGGTGGCGATCGGCCATCGCGCGGCGCCCGCAGCGGACGCCTACTCGCGCGAGCAGGCGCTGCGCGAGGCGCGCGAGTTCCTCGCGAGCAGGCCTTACGTCCGCGCCGAGGAGGCGAAGCGCACGCTGACGACCCACCAGCGCTGGTGAAGGTCCTCGTCGTCGCGGAGTTCTACCCCAGCCGGCGCGACCCGGTGCTGGGCGTGTGGGCGCATCGCCAGGCGCTGGCGGCGCGCGACGCGGGCGCTGAGGTGCGCGTGCTGGTGCTGCATCGCCTGGTGCCGCCGCGCGCGGCGCTGGCGGCGGGGCCGGCCGCGGCGGCGCGCTCGCTGGCGGCGCTCGCCCGCGAGCCGCGCACGCAGCACCGCGACGGGCTCGAGGTCACCTACGTGCCCTACGTCTCCCCCGACCGGGGCCGGTCCTACGCGAGCTGGGGCGCCTGGGCGGCGCCGTCGCTCGGCGTGGCGATGGCGCGCTTGCGCGGCTCCTTCCGCTTTGAGCTGGTTCACGCGCACAACGCGGTGCCCGCTGCCGATGCGGTCCGGCGGGTCAGCGGCACGCGCGTGCCGCTGGTCGTCTCGGTCCACGGCGGCGACGTGCTCTACACCGCCGAGCGCGTGCGCGGCGGCGGCGAGGCGGTGCGGCGCGCGTACGCGAGCGCGCGCCTGGTGCTCGCGAACAGCGAGGGCATCGCCGAGCAGGCGCGCGCGCATGGCGCGCGCGCCTCGCGGGTGGTCCACCTCGGCACCGACATCCCCGCGGCCTCGCGCCCGCCCCGCGGCGCACCGCCGGCGCTGGTGACGGTGGCCCACCTGGTGGGCCGCAAGCGCCACGGCGACGTGCTGCGGGCGCTGGCGGTGCTGACGCCGCGCCACCCCTCGCTGCGCTACGCGATCGTCGGCGACGGCCCTGAGCGGGGGGCGCTGGAAAGCCTCGCGCGCCGGCTGGAGGTCGCAGACCGGGTCGACTTTCACGGCCAGCTACCGCACGAGCGGGCGATCGAGCTGGCGCGGCGCTGCACGCTGTTCGTGATGCCCTCGACGGAGGAGGCCTTCGGCGTCGCCTACGTCGAGGCGATGGCGGGGGGCGTCCCGGCGATCGGCTGCCGCGGCGAGCCGGGGCCGGAGGAGATCGCGGCGGCGGGCGACGGCATGGTGCTTGTGCCGCCCGGCGACATCGAGCGCCTGACGCAGCGGATCGGCGAGCTGCTGATGGACCCGCACCGGCTGCACGAGGCTCGCCAGCGCGCCCGCGCGACGGTGGCGGCGAACTTCACCTGGGAGCGCTGCGGCCGCGACACGATCGACGCCTACGAGCAAGCGCTGCGGTGAGCGCCCCGCCGTCCAAAGCGCTCTCGAAGCCCGTCCTGTTCGCGACGGGCCACGCCCCCGCCTACCGCGTCCCGGGGCTGGCGCTGCTGCACGAGCGCGAGGGGATCGAGCTGGCGCTGTTCGGCGGCCGCTCCAAGCACGGCGGCGAAGGGTTTGAGGGGGAGATGCCCTTTCCCGTTCGCCACGTGCGCCCGCGCGAGCTGCGCGCGCTGGCGGCCTCCGGCCGCTACCGCGCCGTCGTCTGCCCCACGGGCGGGCGGCTCGCGCCGCTGGCGGCGTGGTCCGGCGCGAGATACCGGCGCACGCCGCTGATCCTGTGGGCGTCGCTGTGGGCGCACCCGCGCACGCCCGCGCACGCCTTCTCCTACCTGCCGTTGCGGCGGCTGTACCGCTCGGCGGACGCGGTCGTCACGTACGGGCCGCACGTCAGCGCCTACGTGCGCGCCCGCGGGGCGCGCAACGTGCACGAGGCGGCGCAGGCGGTCGACAACGAGTTCTGGGCATCGCCGCAGGTGGCGCCGCCGGGCGAGCCGGGCTGGCCGGCGCAGGCGAAGGTGAAGTTCCTGTTCGTGGGCCGGCCCGAGCGCGAGAAGGGGCTCGCGGTGCTGGCGCGGGCCTGGCGCGCCTCCGAGCTGGCGCCGCCGGAGGCGGCGCTGGTGCTGGCGGGCGTGGCGCCGGACCTGGAGGCGATCGCGCCGTCGGGGCCACGGCGGCAGGGCGACGCGGGCCTGGTCGGGCTCGGCAGCGTGCCGGCGCGCAAGCTGCGGGACGTCTACGCGGCCTGCGACGCGCTGGTGCTGCCCTCGATCGCGACGCGCACGTTTCGCGAGCCCTGGGGCCTGGTGATCAACGAGGCGATGAACCGCGGCCTGCCTGTGATCGCCAGCGACGCGGTGGGCGCGGTGGCGGGCGGGCTGGTGCGCGACGGCGAGAACGGGCTCGTGGTGGCGGCGGGCGACAGCGACGCGCTGGCGCACGCGCTGGCGCGGCTGGCGGGCGACCCGGAGCTGCGGTCGCGCTTGGGCGAGCAGGGCGCCCGCGACGTGCAGGCCTACACCTACCGGGCCTGGGCGCAGGGCTTCTCGGGCGCGCTGGCGAGCCTCAACCTCTCCCGGGAGCGTTGGTAGCGTTGCGTCGCTCAATGCGTACCGGCTCCGCACTGGCGCTCGCGCTGTCGCTGCTCGCCTGCCTGGCCGCCACGGCGAGCGCGGACACGGGCGCGAAGATCATCGAACGCTGCACCCATGGGCAGAGCCTGAGCGGCTTCAGCCAGAAGGACTACCGGCGCGCGCTCCAGGAGCTGCCGACCGAAGTCGAAGAGTATTCGGACTGCGGCAACCTGATCCGGCGCGCGCAGCTCGCGGCGCTGAGCAACGGCGGTGGTGGCGGGAGCGGGCCTTCGACGCCCTCGGCGCCGCTGACGCCCGCCGAACAGCGCGCGGTGGCCCAGGCCCCGAAAGAGGGCGCGGCGCCCCAGAAGGTCGGCGATCAGCTGATCAGCCCGGGGGTCGTGCACGCCGACGTGGCCTCGGCGCTGAGCACGCTGCCGGCGCCGCTGCTGGCGGTGCTGGCGTTGCTGCTCGCCTGCGCGGTGGCGCTGGGCGGGCGCGCGGTCTACGAGCGGGTCCGGGCCCGTGCCGACTGAGTCGCCGGCCGCGACGCCGCCGGCGCCGGGCGTCGTCAAGGCGCCCGGCGGCGCGAGCACCCCGAACGGGCTGCCGAGCGCCAACGGCGCCGGCCCCGCGAGCCACGGTGGCTGGCAGGCGACGCTGCTCGGCGGCGCGGAGCGCTGGTGGCCGACGCTGCTGATCGCCGGCGTGCTGTGCTTCGTGGCGTTCGTCGCGGGCGGCGGGCTGAACCTCAGCGACATGACCACGGTCGAGATCGCGCTGACGCTCGGCGGCGGCCTGATCGTCGCGGCGGCGGCGCTGCTGGGACCCTCGCGCGGGCGCGCCTACGGGGCCTGGCCGGTGGCGCTGCTGCTGGCGTTCGCGGCGCTGACGGCGCTGTCGGTGGTGTGGTCGGTGCAGCCGGACGACAGCTTCAAGGACGCGGGCCGGATGCTCGCCTACTGCGGGGTGTTCGGCGCCTCGGTGGCGCTCGCCCGGGCGGTGCCGGCGCGCTGGCCGGCGGTGCTGGGGGGAGTCGTGCTGGCGGCGGCGATCGTCTGCGGCTACGCGCTGCTGACGAAGGTGTTCCCGGCGTCGCTCGACGCGGGCGACGTCTACGCGCGCCTGCGCGCCCCCTACAGCTACTGGAATGCGATCGGCCTGACGGCGGCGATGGGGGCGATCGGCTGCATGTGGCTGGGGGCGCGGCGCTCGGGGCACGCGCTGCTGAGCGCGCTGGCCTACCCGGCGATGGGGCTGATGCTGCTGACGCTGATGCTGGCCTACTCGCGCGGCGCGCTGGTGGCGCTGGTGCTGGGGCTGGCGCTGTGGTTCTGCCTCGTGCCGCTGCGCCTGCGCGGCGCGGCGGTACTGATCAGCGGCGCGGTCTGCGCCGGCGGCGTGGTGGCCTTCGACTTCTCCAAGCACGCGCTGAACACCGACAACGTCGCGCTGGAGCTGCGCACGAGCGCGGGCCACCAGCTGGGCGCGCTGATCCTGGCGATGCTGCTGGCGCTGACGCTGATCGGCCTGGCGTTCGGCTTCTGGACCGGGCGCAACGCGCCCTCGATCATCAGCCGCCGCCGCGCCGGGACGCTGCTGCTCGGGCTGCTGGCGGCGGTCGTGCTCGCCTGCGCGGGCGCGCTCGCGGCGAGCCACCGCGGCTTCACCGGCACGATCTCGCACGCGCTGCACTCCGTGACCGACCCCCACGCCCCGGTCCCCTCCAACGGCCCGGGGCGGCTGACGGCGGTGGGCAGCGTGCGTGCGCGCTACTGGAACGAGGCGCTGAAGGCCTTCCAGGCGCACCCGGTGCTCGGCGTGGGCGCGGAAGGCTACGCGACCGCGAGGCTGCGGTATCGCACCGAGACGCTGGACGTGCGCCACGCGCACGGCTACGTCGTGCAGACGCTCGCGGACCTGGGGCTCGTGGGGCTGGCCGTGACGCTGGCGCTGCTGATCGCCTGGATGGCGGCGGCGGGGCGCGCGACGCATCCGTTCAACCGCAGCTGGACCAGCTGGAAGGTGCTGCGCGGGTGGCTCGACCGCGCCGAAAGCGGCGGCGCCCCCGGCTGGAGGCGGCTGGCGGGGGCCAACGGGCGCCCGCCCCGCTACACGCCGGAGCGGGTCGCGATGCTGAGCATGCTGTGCCTCGTGACGGTGTTCGGGATCCACTCGATCGCCGACTGGACCTGGTACGTACCTGGGAACGCCTGCGTCGCGCTGCTGTGCGCCGGCTGGCTCGCCGGGCGCGGCCCGCTGGGCGCCGCGGCGGCGAACATCGCGCCGGCGGGCTCGCCTCGCGCGATCGAGCCCGGCGCCGGCGCCGCGGCGGCGAGCGCCGCGCTCGGGACGACCGGCACGGCGTATGCCGTCGAGCACGGGAACCGGCCCACGCGCGCGCAGCTGCGCGAGCGGCTCGCGCCGCGCGCGCTCGGCCCCACACGGATCGCGGTGGCCACCCTGGCGATCGTGGGGGCGCTGCTGGCGGCCTGGGCGCAGTGGCAGCCGCAGCGCTCGGTGACGGCCTCCCAGCAGGCGCTGACCGAGCTCTCGAGCAACCCGCGCGAAGCGCTGTCCACGGCGCAGACGGCGGTCTCGCGCGACCCGCTCTCGGCGCAGGCGCTGTTCACGCTCTCGGCGGTCGAGCAGACGACGGGCAAACCGTCGCTGGCGCGGGCGACGCTGCAGCGCGCGGTGCGCCTGCAACCGTCGAACCCGCAGACGTGGCTGACGCTGGGCCAGTACGACCTCGCGAAAGACCCGCGCGACGCCGAGCGCGAGCTGGCGGCGGCGATCTACCTGAACCCGCAGTCGATCGCGCCGGCGCTGATCGCCCAGGGCAACCCGGAAGCGATCGCGATCCAGAGCGACTACGCGCAGGCGCGCCGCGACGCGAGCAAACCCGCCGCCGTGGGCGGCGGGCGACCTTAGGCGGTCGATTTCTAAAAGCGCGAGCGCACCGCGCTGGCGAGCAGCGTCCGGCGCGCGAGCGGCGGCCCGCCGGCGCGGCGCAACTCGATCCGCTCGAAGCCGAACTCCTCCAGCAGCCGCGTGAGCGTGCGCGAGCTGTAGAAGCGCAGGTGGTCGGCGCGCGGGTCGAAGTGCGCGTCGAAGCGGCGCCCCGACAGCGCGAGCCCCAGCAGGCGCAGGCGCCCGTGCGCGGGCGTGCTGAGCAGCAGGCTGCCCTGCGGGCGCAGCAGGCGCCGCAGCTCCGACAGCCAGGCGGCGGTGTCGAGCACGTGCTCGATCGTCTCGCCCGCCCAGGCGACGTCGAACGAGGCGTCGGGCAGCGGCCACTCGCCGCCGGGCTCGACGCGCCGCAGGTCGAGCCCGGGCTCGCGCTCGCGCGCGCGGCGCAGCGGCTCCTCGGCGACGTCGACGCCCACGACCTCGTGCCCCGCGGCGGCGACCGCCGCCGTCAGCTGCGCCTCGCCGCAGCCGGCGTCGAGCACGCGCAGCGGTCCGCCCGCGGCGCCGGTGGCGGCAGCGGCAACGGCGAGTGCCTGCAGACGACCGAGCAGGAAGGCGCGGCGCAGCTCCAGTTCCGGCGGCTCGGCCCCCTCCGGCACGGCGGCCCACACCTGCTCGCGATAGCCGTCGCGCAATTCAGCCGTCATCGCTGCACAAAGCTACGCGATCGGGGTATCTTCGCGACGTGCTTGGGAGGCATGGGAGATGAGGGAGCGGAGCACGCGTTGAACGTCGCGTTCGACAGCCGACCGGTCAGGGATGCCCACGGCGTCGGGCGCTATACCCGCTGCCTGCTGGACGCGCTGCGCGAGACGGCGCAGGCGGGCGCCGAGATCGTCGAGACGCCGCGCCCCGGCGGCGCGGACGTGTTCCACGCGCCCTGGATGAGCGGCGCGCTGCTGCACAGCCCCTGCCCGATGGTCGTGACGCTGCACGACCTCGCGGCGATGAAGCGCCGCAGCGAGTGGCTGCGCACGGACATCCGCCCGCTGCTGCGCCAGCTCGCGGTGCAGCGCGCGGTGCGCGTGATCGTGCCGACGCAGGCGCTGGCGCGGGAGGCGCAGACGCGCCTGGGCCTGGAGCGCGAGCAGATCGACGTGATCCACGAGGCCCCCGCCGCCTGCATGTACCCGCGGCCAACGCATGAGATCGAGGCGGCCCGCGCCCACTTCGGGCTGCCGGAGCGCTACCTGCTGTGGGTCGGCGGGCTGCAGCACCCCGACCCCGCCAAACACGTCGCGAAGCTGGCGGCGACGCCGCGCGGGATGCCGCTGGTGCTCGTCGGCTCCACGAGCCGCTGGGCGCACGAGCTGCCGGACGTGATCCTCACGGGCCAGGTCGGCGACGACGCCCTCGCGGCGCTCTACTCGGGCGCCCAGGCGCTGGTGGTGGCCTCGCGCGAGGAGGGCTTCGGGCTGCCGGCGGTCGAGGCGCTGGCCTGCGGCGCCCCGGTCGTCGCCTGCGAGGTGCCGGCGCTGCGCGAGGTGCTGGACGGGCGCATCACGTTCGTCCCGGCCGACGACCTGGAAGCGCTGATCGGCGCGGCGGAAGCGGCGCGGCGCCCGGCCTCGCAGCCGCCGTCCTGGACCTGGCGCGATGCCGCGCGGGCGACCTGGCAGGTTTACGAACGCGCGCTCAGCCAGGCCAGCCAGCCGCGTCCGGTGGGACGCTTCCTGCGGCGGCGCACCGCGCCCGCGGCCGGGTCTCAGTAGGCGCCGCGGCGCGAGATCACCGCGGGGACGGTCTTCAGCAGGATCGTCAGGTCCAGCGCCAGCGACCAGTTCTCCAGGTAGATGAAGTCGAGGTGCACGAGGTCGTCGAAGTCCAGCTCCGAGCGCCCCGAGACCTGCCATAGCCCGGTGATGCCGGGCAGCACCAGATAGCGCTTGCGGTGCCAGTCTTCGAGCATGTCGTAGTCGCGCTGGGGCAGCGGCCGCGGCCCGACGAGCGACATCTCCCCGCGCAGCACGTTGATCAGCTGCGGCAGCTCGTCGAGCGAGAAGCGGCGCAGGAAGCTCCCGACCGCCGTCAGGCGCGGGTCGTCGCGGATCTTGAACAGCGCCCCCGTGGCCTCGTTCAGCTCTTCGAGGTCGGCCTGGAGCTCCTCGGCGTCGGTGTGCATCGTGCGGAACTTCAGGCAGGGGAACGGCCGCTGGCCGATCCCGCGCCGCATCGAGCGGTACAGCACCGGGCCGCGCGAGGAGAGCCGCACCGCCAGCGTCAGCGCCAGCATCAGCGGGCTGAGCAGCAGCAGCAGGATCGTCGCGCCGATCAGGTCGAACGTGCGCTTCAGCGCGAAGTCGACGCCCTCGAACACCGGCGGGCCCAGCTCGAACAGCGGCACCGCCTGCCCGGGGACGAACTCGGCGCGGTGGATCAGGATCTCCATCGTCGAAGGCGCCAGGCGCACGCGCACGCCGCGCTGGCTGCACTGGTCGACCAGTTCCAGCGCGTCGGCCTGGGGGAAGTCGGGGTCGGCGATGATCACCTCGTCGATGCGCTGCGTCGAGAGCACGCGGTCGAGGTGCTCGAGCCGCCCCAGCGGCTGCAGGCCGTTGCCCGAGACGGCGGTCGGCGCGAGGAAGCCGACGACCTCGATCGGCGAGTGTGGCGCATCGGCGAGCGCGTGGCCGACGTCGGCGATGTGCTTGCCGGTGCCGACCAGCAACGCGCGCCGGCGGTAGCCGGCGGCACGCAGCAGCGCCCCGGTGAGCCATTCGTAGCCGGCCCGCAGCGAGGAGACGTACAGCAGCGCGAGGCCCAGCGAGCCGTAGAACAGGTAGTAGCTGGTGAAGTGTTCGCCGGAGACGACCGCGAACAGCAGCGCGACGAAGGCGACCTGGAACAGCGAGCCGACGATCCGCGCGAGGCCCGGGCGCAGCGAGCGGGCGGCGTACAGCCCCGAGCGCGCGAACAGCAGCGCCGTCAGCAGGTAGGCGAAGGGCAGGATCCGTTCGGTTTCGTGCAGTGCAGGGTGAAACTGGGCTTCGCCGTCGAGCACCAGCGCCTTCAGGACCAGCGAGGTGAAGACCGCCAGCGAGACGCCCACGAAGTCCAGCGCCAGCAGCGACAGCACCCGCGCGAGGCGCCGCGCGGTGGACATCCGCAGCAGGAAGGACAGTAGCGGCGGGCGCTTGCGGCGCATGTCGCGATCGCTGGTCTCCCGGCGCGCGGTGACCTCCGAGAGCACGGCGCGGGGGTTGACGGGGCGGCCGCTCGTGGCGCTGGCGCGGCCCTGCACGGGCAGCCGCGACGGTGCCGGCGCAGACGGCGTGCGCGGAGTGGGCGGAGCGGACGTTCGGGTGGAACGCGGTCCCATCTCACTGCTCACAACGCTTCAGCCTCGCAGATGTAGCGGTCGCGTGAAGGCTCGTTGAGAATCACCGGAGGCGTTGATCGCAAGCGACAGCTACCCACGCCGGTACGCCCGACACCCGCTGGGCGCGATCGCCCGGTGGCGAATCGCTCAGGAGCCACCGATCAGCAGCTCGACGCCGGACTGCTCGATCGTGCGTTCGAGGCCCTCGCGCAACGACACCTCCGGCGCCCAGCCGAGCAGCTCGCGCGCCAGGCCGATGTCGGGCCGGCGCTGCTTGGGATCGTCGGTGGGCAGCGCCTCGTAGACGATCTCCGAGCCGGAGCCGGTCAGCTCCTTGACGGTCTCGGCCAGTTCCAGCAGCGTGAACTCGTCGGGGTTGCCGATGTTCACGGGGTCGTGGTGGCCGGACTCCGCCAGCGCGATCATGCCGCGGATCAGGTCCGAGACGTAGCAGAAGGAGCGCGTCTGGCTGCCGTCGCCGAACACGGTGATCGGCCGGTTGGCGAGCGCCTGGCGCAGGAACGTCGGGATCGCGCGGCCGTCGTGCGGGCGCATGCGCGAGCCGTAGGTGTTGAAGATCCGCATGATCGCGGTGTCGACGCCCTGCTGGCGGTGGTAGGCCATCACCAGCGCCTCGGCGTAGCGCTTGGCCTCGTCGTAGACGCCGCGCGGGCCGACGGGGTTGACGTGGCCCCAGTAGGTCTCCGCCTGCGGGTGCTCGAGCGGGTCGCCGTAGACCTCGCTGGTGGAGGAGATCAGAAAGCGCGCGCGCTTTGCCTTCGCGAGGCCGAGGGTGTGGTGGGTGCCGTAGGAGCCCACCTTCAGCGTGTGCAGCGGCAGGCGCAGGTAGTCGATCGGCGAGGCGGGCGAGGCGAGGTGGTAGACGAAGTCGACCGGCTCCTGCACGAAGTACGGCTCGATGATGTCGGTCTGCAGGAACTGGAAGCGCTCGGGGTCGCGGATGTGGGCGATGTTCGACAGCGACCCCGTCTCGAGGTTGTCGACGCAGATCACGCGGTGCCCGCGCGTCAGCAGCTCGTCGCACAGGTGCGAGCCAAGGAAGCCGGCGCCGCCGGTTACCAGGCAGGTGGACATGACGCGAACAATATCGGCGTGCCGATCGCCCGCTTGAGCGGTGACTTGCGGGATGCAGCCTTATGATCTGCGTATGGCTTCCACGGAGAAGGAGCGGCTGACGGTCGCGCCGATCGTCGGCCCCGACGACCCGCGCCGCTTCACCGACTCCGGCATCGAGGTCAAGGAGCTCTACGACGAGCAGGACGTGCCCGCGGAGCTGGACCTCGGCGAGCCGGGGGACTTCCCCTACACGCGCGGCGTGCACCGCGAGATGTACCGCAAGCAGACCTGGACGATGCGCCAGTACGCGGGCTACGCCTCGGCGAAGGAGTCCAACGAGCGCTACCGCTACCTGCTGTCGAAGGGCGGCACCGGGCTGTCGATGGCGTTCGACCTGCCGACGCAGCTGGGGCTGGACTCCGACAACCCCCGCTGCCTGGGCGAGGTCGGCCGCACGGGCGTGGCGATCGACACGATCGACGACATGCGCACGGCGTTCGACGGCATCCCGCTGGACCAGGTCTCGACCTCGATGACGATCAACGCCCCCGCGGCCTGCCTGCTGCTGCTCTACGAGCTCGTCGGCGAGGAGCAGGGCGTGCCGAGCGAGAAGCTGCGCGGCACGACCCAGAACGACGTGCTGAAGGAGTACATCGCGCGCGGCAACTATATCTACCCGCCGCAGCCGACGATGCGGCTGACGACGGACCTGTTCCAGTACTGCAACCAGAACGTGCCGAAATGGAACACGATCTCGATCTCGGGCTACCACTTCCGCGAGAAGGGATGCTCCGCCGTGCAGGAGGTGGCCTTCACGCTGTCCTCGGGGATCGCCTACGTGCAGGCGGCGATCGAGAAGGGGCTGAACGTCGACGAGTTCGCGCCGCGGCTGGCGTTCTTCTTCAACGGCCACAACAACGTCTTCCAGGAGGTCGCGAAGTTCCGGGCGGCGCGGCGGATGTGGGCGCACATCATGCGCGAGCGCTTCGGCGCCACGAACCCGAAGGCGACGATGCTGCGCTTCCACACGCAGACCGGCGGCGTGACGCTGACGGCGCAGCAGCCGGAGAACAACATCGTGCGCGTGGCGCTGCAGGGCTTCGCGGCGGTCTGCGGCGGCACGCAGTCGCTGCACACGAACGGCTTCGACGAGGCGCTGGCGCTGCCGACGGAGCGCGCGGCGAAAATCGCCGTGCGCACGCAGCAGATCCTCGCTAACGAGTCCGGCGCCGCCGACACGGTCGATCCCTTCGCGGGTTCCTACTTCGTGGAGTCGCTGACCGACGAGATCGAATCGCGGGCGAACGAGCTGATCGCGAAGGTCGACGCGCTGGGCGGCTCGGTCAACGCGATCGAGTTCATCACCGGCGAGATCGACGAGTCGGCCTGGGGCTATCAGGAGCGCTACCGCATCGGCCAGGACGTCGTCGTCGGCGTGAACGCCTACCAGGAGGAGGAGCTGGAGGTGCCGGAACTGCTGCGCGTGGACCCGCAGTCCGAGCGCGAACAGCTCGACCGGCTCGCGAGCTTCAAGGCCGACCGCGACCAGGCCCTGGTGGCGCAGCGCCTCGAGGAGCTGCGCGAGGTGGCGCGCGGCAGCGAGAACCTGCTGCCGGCGATCCGCCAGGCGCTGAAGGACCGCTGCTCGATCGGCGAGGCCTGCGGCGCGATGCAGGACGTCTTCGGCAAGTACGCCCCGACCTTCTAGGTAGTAGTTCGACACCGTGCATGCACGGTGTCGCCGCGGGCGCATGCGCCCGCGGACGGGGAGCCGCATGCGGCTCCCCGCAGGACCGCACATGTGCGGTCCTGACCAACATCTACGATCTGCCACCGAATGGTCGTCGGCGTCACCTTCTTCACGTTCGCCCTCGCGATCCACATCGCGGCGGTGGTGATCGCCTTCGGGGTGACGTTCGCCTACCCGGTGATGTACGCGGTCGGCGTGCGCACCGAGTCGCGCTCGATGCCGGGCTTCCACCGCATCCAGGACAAGGTCGGCAAATTCGTGATCTCGCCGTTCCTGGGCCTGGCGCTGCTGGCGGGTATCTACCTCGCGAGCAAGCTCCACTCCTGGAGCGACTTCTACGTCCAGTGGGGGCTGACGGTGATCGTGATCCTCGGCGCGCTCGGCGGCGCCTACTTCGCGCCGAAAGAGCGGCGGCTCGCGGAGCTGGCCGAGCAGGAGGTCGCCGCCGCGCCGCCCGGCGGGCAGGTCGAGTTCGGCGCCGAGTACACGCGTATCCGTTTGCAGATGTTCCGCGTGAACCTAGTCGCGAATGTCCTCATCCTCTTGACGATCTACTTCATGACCGCCCAGACGGGCGCGTAGACACACCCGCTCGCTCGCGCCCGGCGGCCTGGGGTCGGTACGCTGAGCGACCATGAGCGAGGGCTACAGAGTCGCGGTCGTCGGGGCCACGGGCCAGGTGGGCACGTTGATGCTGCGGCTGCTGCGCGAGCGGGAGTTTCCCGCGCGCGAGATCGTGCCCTTCGCCTCCGAGCGCTCGGTCGGCAAGCAGGTGGGCGAAGGCCTGACGGTGCAGGGCCTGAGCGAGGAGGCGGTGCAGGGCTTCGACCTGGCGATCTTCTCCGCGGGCGGCTCGACCTCCGGCGAGTGGGCCCCGCGCTTCGCGGAGGCGGGCGCCGTCGTCGTCGACAACTCCTCGCGCTGGCGCATGAGCGAGGACGTGCCGCTCGTCGTCGCCGAGGTGAATCCCGAGGCGCTGGAGACACACAAGGGGATCGTCGCCAACCCGAACTGCTCGACGATGCAGATGGTCGTGGCGCTGAAGCCGCTGCACCGGGCCGCGGGGATCGAGCGGCTGGTGATCAGCACCTTCCAGGCCGTCTCGGGAACCGGCAAGCGCGCCGTGGACGAGCTGCTGGACCAGTCGCACGCGCTGCTGCACGAGCGCCAGATCGAGCCGCCGCAGTCATACGCCCACCAGATCGCCTTCAACGCGCTCCCCCACGCCGGCAGCTTCGCCGCGGGCGACGACCACACCGACGAGGAGCGCAAGCTGATCAACGAGACGCGCAAGATCCTCGCCGACCCCGCGATCGCGGTCTCCGCCACCTGCGTGCGGGTGCCCGTGGTGAACGGCCACTCCGAGGCGGTGAACGTACAGACGCGCGAGCCGCTCTCCCCCGAGCAGGCCCGCGAGCTGCTGGCGCAGGCGCCGGGCGTCACGGTGCTGGACGACCCCGCCGCGGCGCTCTACCCGCTGGCGATCGACGCCAACGGCAAGGACGGCGTGTTCGTCGGGCGCATCCGTCGCGACCCCGGGCACCCGCGGGCGCTCGACATGTGGATCGTCGCCGACAACCTGCGCAAGGGCGCCGCCACGAACGCCGTGCAGCTCGCCGAGCTGCTCGACCGCCGCGGCCTGCTCACGGGCCGCGCCGGCGCGCGCGTCTCGGCCTGATTCCCGGGCCGCGCCGGCGCATTCGCCGGCCGCGGGTCGCGCACCTGCGCGCCTAGCCGACGCTGGCGCGGGGAGCGTGCCGGTCGATCAGCTCCAGGTAGGCCTCGGTGCGACGCGGCAGCGGCACCACCGACAGCTCGCTGATCGCCGAGCGCTGCGGCTCCTCAGGCTGCTCGCCGAACTCCTCGCGGATCGTGCCGAGGTCCTCGCGCAGCGCCAGGAACGCCGCCACGACGCGCGGGTCGAACTGGGTCCCGGCGCCGCGGCCGATCTCCGCGATCGCCTCCTCGATCGACCAGGCAGCCTTGTAGGGGCGGTCGTGGATCAGCGCGTCGAACACGTCCGCCACCGCGACGATCCGGCCCACGAGCGGGATCGCCTCGCCGCCCAGCCGCTCGGGATAGCCGCCGCCGTCCCAGCGCTCGTGGTGGGTCGCGGCGATCGTCGCCGCCATCTGCAACACCGGCGAGCTGCCGCTGGAGAGCAGGCGCGCCCCCAGCTCGGCGTGCGTCTTCATTACCGCGAACTCCTGCTCGGTCAGCTTGCCGGGCTTCAGCAGGATGCGGTCCGGGATCGCGAGCTTGCCCACGTCGTGCAGCGGCGCCGCCTGGCGCAGCAGCGTCACCTGGCCCGCCGGGAGGCCGAGCTGCAGCGCGATCCGCGAAGCGACGTGGCCCACGCGCTCGGTGTGCTGGTAGGTCTCGTCGTCGCGGAACTCCGCCGCGATCGCGAGCTGGCGCAGCGTCTCGGCGCGGGCCTCGTCCAGCTCGCGCGTGCGCTCCGCGATCATCAGTTCCAGCGTCCGCGCGTTGTGCGCCAGCTGGTGCTCGGCTTCGTGCTGGGCCGTGACGTCTCGCGCGGTCGCGTGGACCACGCCGTCGGCGCCCGGCGCCGAGGCGTTCCACTCAAGCCAGCGGTAGCCGCCCGCGGCGGTGAGGAAGCGGTTGCGGAAGCCGACCGTCTCGTTGCCCTTCGCGATCGAGCGCATCTCGGCGATCGTCGCCCCGCGGTCGTCGGGGTGGACGAAGTCCAGGAAGCGCTTCGAGTAGATCGTCTCCGTGGCGTGGCCCAGCGTGCGCTCCCAGGCGGCGTTCACGCGCGTGAGACGGCCGTTCACGGTGCCCGATGCCAGCAGGTCCAGCGAGGCGTCGTAGTAGCGCAGGATGCCCGCTTCGAGTTTGCGGCGGTGTTCCACGAACGTGCCCAGGATCGCCGCCACGACCACCAGCGTCGTGCCGCGCACGAGGAAGCCCCTGAACGGCAGCTGCATGCCCGGCACGATGTGCAGCCACAGCTCCACGAGCCCGAGCGCGAACGCCGAGCCCGCAAACGCGCCCTTCAGCCCGAAGCGCAGGGCAAGCACGCCGATCGGCACGATGAACAGCGCGCCCTCCGCGTCGGTGACGTTCGGGTCCGCCACGCGCAACGCGAACACCAGCCCGAACAGCAGCAGCGCCACCCCGATCGTCGGGCGCGCCTCCAGCCGCGGCCAGCGGCGGACCTCGCCCAATTGAGGGAGGTGGAGTGTCGCAAGCTTTCCCACTACCCACCCATATCGTCCGAAATGTCGCAAGACGCGACCGTTTTCGCTATTTAAGCCGCCCGCGGCTGAAAAATTGCGTGGACACATGTCCTAGCGACAAATGCGCACCGTTGTGCCCCGCCGGAGCAGACCCGCCCGCGCACGCCCTTTCCCGCGGCAGGACTAGGCCGAGATCGCTCGAACTGGTCCAGCGATGATCTTCTCGGAGGTGCAGCGCACGCTCGTGAAGTCTCCCCCCGAGCTGTGGGCCGAGCTCAGCGACCCTGAGGCGCTCGCGCGCCACCTCGGCGAGTTCGGCGAGATCCGCATCACGCGCGTGCAACCGGAGCAGAAGGTCGAGTGGGAGGGTGCCACCGGCGAGGTCAGCGGCACCGTCGCCATCAAGCCCTCCGGGTGGGGGACGAAGGTGAAGCTCACCGTCGAGCGCGAGCTGGAGCCCGCCGTCGAGGAGGGGCCGCAGGCGGCGGACGAGCCGAGCGGGGAGCTTCACGACGCCCAGGCGCAGGCCATTGAAGAGGAGGGGCCCGTCGCGCTCGGCGAGGAGCTTGAAGAAGCCGCCGAGCCCGTCGCGCTCGGCGAGGGCGTCGAGGTCGCGGACGACCCCCTCGCCGAAGACGACCACCTCGCCGAAGACGACGAACCCCTCGCGCTCGAACACGAGCTGGAGCCCGAAGCGGAGGCCGCCGAGGATGAGGCTCCCGAGCTGACGCCGGAGCCGGGCCCCGAGCCCGAGCCGCGCCGTGGCTTCTTCGCGCGCCTGTTCCGCCGTCGCCGCCGTGAGCCGCAGGCCACGATCGCGGAGCCGGCCATCGCGGATCTGGAGGAGCCGGGCCTCGACGACGAGCTGGAGGCCGAGGCCGACCTTGCGCTCGACGAGGCCGATGAGCTGCACGCGATCGAGGACGGGACGGAGATCGAGGCCGCCGCGAACCTCGAGGACGACGTGCAGCCGGGGCACGCGCTGGACCCCGAGCTGGAACAGGACCCCGAGCTGGAACAGAAGCCCGAGCTGGAGGGTCAGGAGCCGGAGGAGCCCGCCTGCGAGCCCGAGCCCTCGCCCGACATCGCGGCGGAGCTGGAAGCCGCGGAAGAGCTCGCGACCGAGCAGGCGACCGCGGTGCTCACCGGCGTGCTGGACCGTCTCGGCGCCGCGCACCACAGGCCGTTCTCGCGCGCTTAGGCGCGTGGGGCCCACAGCGCCTCGCGCGCCGCTCTATAGAACGTTGTTCGCGTTCCCGAACGGGGCTCGTACACGCGTCGAGACTCCCGTCCGAGCGGTGTCGCTCGGGCACTGGCGGGCACTAAAGGTCTAGGCCCAAATACCGATCAAGGTCGGGTATTTGGAATTTAGACCTCATCGGAGGCACGCCCAATGACCAGTCGGAACAACCCGCTTCGCACCCTGACCGCGACCGTGCTGCTCTCGCTGACCGCGACGCTGGCACTGGCGACGTTCGTCTCGCCCGCCGCGCTCGGGGCGACGGCCGAAGACCACACCCAGTTCTCCGTCGTCTCGGGTTCGCTGTCGTTCTCGACCGCACCCGCGCTGCCCACGCTCGGCGCGGTGACCCTGACGGGCCAGGCGCAGACGACGAACAGCACGATGACGAACTTCGGGGTCTCCGACGCGACCGGCAGCGGCTCGGGCTGGAACGTAACGGTGCAGGGCCAGTCCGGCACCGGCAAGAGCGCCGTCTTCGCGCAGTACTGCGGCAAAGCCAGCTGCGGCAGCGACAGCGAAGGCTACGTCGCGGGCGGGCGCACGCTCGCGACGAACTCGCTGACGCTGAACAGCACCGGCGCGAGCTTCGCGGCGCAGAGCGGCACCTCCGGCACGGCGCCCGCGCTGCAGTGCTCGGCCTCCTGCAACGTCGACAGCGCCACCGCCGTGAAGATCGCCTCCGCCGCGACCAGCGCCGGCATGGGCACGTGGGCCACGACCGGCTTCTCCGGGTCGAGCCTCGCGCTGGCGACGCCCTCGACGCTGAAAGTGCTGCCCGCCGAAGAGGTCTACCGCGTCAACCTGCTCTGGACGCTCAGCACGGGGCCATGAAACGCGCGCCCGGCATAGCGTTGCTGGCACTCGCGCTTGCCGCGACGGCGCCCGCCGGCGCGGCGGCGTCCCCCCCGCATGGCGGGCACTCTTCGTCGCGGACCGGTAGCTGTTCCGCAAGCGGTGATGGCAATTGCCATCACCGCTCCAGAAACGCGCAACAACGCGGACAGCACACGCAGAGCAAACGTCACCGCAAGCGCAAGCGGCGCGCCGGGCGCACGCACGGAGCCGGCGGCGAAGAAAAGCGGGCGGGCCTCGTCGTGATCCCGCGTTCGAGCACGAACCCCGACCTCAGCTACCTGAAGCTCGAAGGCGAGGCGGGCCAGACATTGCAGGCCGGCGGGCTCGAACTCGCGAACCCCGGCGACGAGACGATCCGCGCGGCGCTCGCGCCGGTCGACGGCCGCACGCTCGACACGCTCGGCTCCTCCTACGACCCGAGCGGCTCCGCGATCCACGGCTCGACCCGCTGGCTCGCGCTGGGCGCCCGCACCGTCGAGCTGGCGCCGCACGAGCACAAGCTGGTCGAAGTCGCGGTGCGCGTGCCTGGCGACGCCAAGCCCGGCGACAGCCTCAGCGGCGTCAGCGTCGAAGAACTCGGCCAGGAGGCGCGCGTGCGCTCCGCCGGCAGCGGCGCCGCCACCGCGAGCGTCGTGCGCTACGCGATCGGCGTCGAGGTTTCGCTCGGGGGCGCGCGCCGTCCGCTGATCCGCTTCACGGGGGCCTCCGTGCGGCGCGACCCCGCGGGACCGACCTTCGAGCTGGCGGCGCGCAACGCCGGCAACGTGATCCTGCAGGGCGTGCACGGCAACGTGCGCGTGCTGCGCGACGGGCGCACCGTCCTCTCGCGCGCGATCCCCGCGGGCACGTTCCTGGCGGGCACCGAGATCTCCTACCCGGTCCCGGCGCTGCACCAGGAGCCCGCGGAAGGAACGCGCTATCGCGTGCAGGCGACGCTGCGCTACCCCGGCGGCGTCGCGCGCCTGAACCGGACCGTCACCTTCGGGCACGCCGCCGCGGTCGTGGCCGCGCGCTTCGGCGGCCCGGCCGCGGGCGGCGGCAGCGGCGACTGGTGGAAGCTCGTGCTGATCGCGCTCGGCGCGACGTACTGCCTCGTCACGACCGCGATGCTGCTGCGCCGCCGCGGGCGCCGGGGCGGGGCCGCGAGCGGGACCGCTTAGGCGACGACGGGCGATGGGATGCGCCTGCTCCGCGGCACGACCGCATCGCGCACGGCGCTCGCCGCGCTGAGCCTGCTCTTCCCCGCGATCGCCGCGGTGAGCCTGCTCTTCCCGGCGAGCGCCGCGGCGCTGTTGGAACTGCGCTTCGCCACGCCCCCCGCGCTCCCGGCGCTACCGGCGGTGACGCTGAACGGGAAGGCCCAGTCCGACACGACCGCGATGACGCCGTTCGCCGTCGAAGACACGCGGCTGACGAAAGCGGGCTGGAACCTCACGGTCGAAGGCCAGTCCGGCACCGGCAGGAGCGCCGCCTTCGCGCAGTACTGCCCGAAAGCGAAATGCGGCGCCGACGCCGAAGGCTACGTCGCCGGGGGGAGCACGCTCGCGCCGGGATCGCTCGTGCTGAACAGCACCGGGGCGTCGTTCACCGGCAGCCTTGGCACCGCCCCGACCCTGCAGTGCTCGACCGGCTGCGCGATCGACAGCGCCACGCCGGTGAAGGTCGCCTCACAGGGGAGCGGGCTGCTCTCGGGGGAAGGCACCTGGAGCACGACGGGCTTCTCCGCGAACAGCCTCGCGCTCGCGGCTCCGACGACGATGCGGGCGCTGCCGAACGAAGAGATCTACCGCGTGAACGTGCTGTGGACGCTGTCCACCGGCCCGTGAGCCGCCGCACGTCCGGGCCGCACGGCTAACATCCTGCGCCGATGTCAAGCAGCTCTCACGACCGGCAGGCGGACGCCGCCCTGCTCGCGGCCTCGCGCAGCGGCCACCGCAAGGAGCCGCGCCAGAAGGCCCCCGAAACCTACGAGGAGAAGCTCGAGCAGCTGCACGAGCTGCGCGAAGGCGCGCTGCACTCCGCCCCCGAGGCCGAGGAGAAGCAGCACGCCCGCGGCAAGAAAACCGCCCGCGAGCGGATCGAGCGGCTGCTGGACCCCGGCTCCTTCCAGGAGCTCGACACGTTCGTGCGCCACCGCACCTACGACTTCGACATGCAGAAGAACCGGCCCTGGGGCGACGCGGTCGTCACGGGCCACGGCACGATCGAAGGCCGCACCGTCTGCGTCTTCAGCCAGGACTTCACCGTCTTCGGCGGCTCGCTCGGCGAGGTGATGGGCGAAAAGATGGTGAAGATCATGGACCTCGCCGCGAAGATCGGCTGCCCCGTGATCGGCATCAACGACTCCGGCGGCGCCCGCATCCAGGAGGGCGTCGTCTCGCTCGGCGCCTATGGCGACGTGTTCGTGCGCAACGTCAAGTGCTCCGGCGTGATCCCGCAGATCAGCCTGATCATGGGGCCCTGCGCCGGCGGCGCCGTCTACTCCCCCGCGATCACCGACTTCATCTTCATGGTGAAGGAGACCTCCCACATGTTCATCACGGGGCCCGACGTGATCAAGACCGTCACCGGCGAGGAAGTCGGCTTCGAGGAGCTGGGCGGCGCCATGTCCCACAACACCAAGTCCGGCGTGGCGCACTTCGCCTCCGAGGACGAGGACGCCTGCCTTGAGGACTGCCGCTACCTGATCAGCTTCCTGCCGCAGAACAACCTCCAGACCGCGCCGCGGGTGCAGCCGACCGACGACCCGCAGCGGATGGACGAGGAGCTCGACCACGTCGTCCCCGACAACCCGAACAAGCCCTACGACATGCGCGACGTCGTCAGGCTGATCGTCGACGACGGCGAGTTCTTCGAGGTGCACGAGCACCACGCGAAGAACATCATGTGCGGCTTCTCGCGCCTCGACGGCTTCGCGATCGGGGTCGTCGGCAACCAGCCGAACCAGCTCGCGGGCGTGCTGGACATCGACGCCTCCGCGAAGGCCGCGCGCTTCGTACGCACCTGCGACGCCTTCAACATCCCGATCCTCACGTTCGTCGACGTGCCCGGCTTCCTGCCCGGCACGAGCCAGGAGTGGGGCGGGATCATCCGCCACGGCGCGAAGCTGCTCTACGCCTTCACCGAGGCCACGGTGCCGAAGCTGACCGTGATCACGCGCAAGGCCTACGGCGGCGCCTACGACGTCATGGCCTCCAAGCACATGCTCGCCGACTTCAACTTCGCCTGGCCCACCTCCGAGGTCGCGGTGATGGGCCCTGAGGGCGCGGTGAACATCATCTACCGCCGCGACATCGCCGGCAGCCCCACGCCCGAAGAGCGCCGCGCGAAGCTGATGGAGGACTACAAGGCGCGCTTCGCCAACCCCTACACCGCCGCGGAGCGGGGCTACATCGACGACGTGATCGTTCCGCACGAGACGCGTCCGAAGCTGATCACCGCGCTGCACACGCTGCAGACCAAGCGCGAACCCGGCCCGAAGCGCAAGCACGGGAACATCCCGCTCTAGCGCCGGCGTCGCCCCACCTTTTCGCCCAGCAGCAGCCACCACGGGTACGTCGCGAACAGCGCCGCCGAGACCGCGTGCGTGCGCCCGCCGGCGCGGCGGTGGTCGAAGGAGAAGACGCCCGAGTTCAGCATCCAGTCGCGCCCGCTCTCCGCGCGGCACATGCGCCAGATCGGGCGCGTCCAGGGACGGTCCAGGTACAGGGAGATGCTCGTCGCAAGAAACGCGCCCGCCGTCGCGGTGTGCACCGCTTTCGCCGCGGGCGTGCGCTCCGGCATCAGCTTGCCGTAGGCGACGCCGGTCGCGTACAGCCAGGGGGGATCGATCAGGAAGGACACCGGGTTGCTCCTTTCAGGGGGTTGTCGAGGCGAGCTTGGGCGAGGCCGGCACGGGCCGGCCCAGCAGGTGGAAGGCCAGGCGCGTCGCGAGCGCCATGATCGTGATCTGCGGGTTGACCCCGAGCGAGCTGGGCACAACGGAGCCGTCGGCGAGGTGTAGCCCGCGCAGGCCGTGGACCGCGAGGTCGCCGTCGACCACGCCGTGGCGCGCCCGCGCGTCGGCGCGCGCGGTGCCCAGCGGGTGGAAGGCCATCAGCCGCAGGTCTCCCCGGCGCGCGGTGCCGGGGGCGACGCCGCGCGGCAGCGGCAGGTAGACCTCGCTCGCCCCCGCGGCGCGGAGCAGCTGTTCGATCCGCGCGAGCCCGCGGCGCACGCGTTCGAGGTCCGCCTCGCCGAGGGTGTAGCGGATCACGGGCCGCCGTCCCAGGGCGTGGACGCTGCCGCGCGAGGAGTCGCTCACCATCAGGCCCAGCTGCGCCAGGTGCGGGTAGCGCGCCATCGCACGGGCGTGCTCCGCCCCTTGCAGCGGCAGCGCCATCGCCGCGTAGGAGGGCGGGCCCGCAACGGTCTCGAACATGATCCCCTCCTGCGCGAACTCGTCGACGTAGAAGCTCTGCGGCACGCCGCGGGCCATGTTCACCTGCTCTCCCATCAGCGCCAGCACCGCGGTCGCGGGGTGCAGGCTGAGGTTGCGCCCCAGCTGCCCCGAGGCGCCGGCGACGCCGCTGTGCGCCAGCAGCAGCGGCGTGTGGATCGTGCCGCAGGCCAGGATCGTCTCGCCGGCGCGGACCTTCAGCCGCTCGCCGCCCTTCAGGCGCGCGACGACGCCGCGCACGCGCGAGCGCACCACCGACAGCTCGCGCACGTCCGCTCCCGTGATCAGCTCCGCCCCCGCGCGCACGGCGCGGGGGACGTAGGTGATGCCGGTGTGCTGCTTCGCGGAGGTGGGACAGCCGAACACGCACACGCCCGACCCGACGCAGCCGCGCGCGTTGCGCCGCAGGTAACCGTGCGACCAGCCGAGCCGCTCCGCTCCGCGCCGCGCCACCGCGGCGTTCTCGCCCGCCAGCTCCGGCGTCACCTCGCCCACCGACAGCGAGCGCTCAACGCGCTCGAAGCAGGCCTCGATCGCCGCTCCCTCCAGCTCGAGCCCGAACTCTGCGCGCCAGCGCGCCAGCACGTGCTCCGGCGTGCGGAAGCAAGTGCCGGAGTTCACGAGCGTCGTGCCGCCCACGCCCCGCCCGAGCGGCAGCAGGATCGGCGGCGAGCCGATCGTCGTCGTCTGTCCCGCGTCGCGGTAGAGCTTCGCCAGCATCTCCGGCGGGCGCGCCGTGAAGCCGTCGGGGTCGTGGCCGGGGCCCTGCTCCAGGAGCGCCACCCGCGCGCCCGCCTCGGCCAGCTCCGCCGCGACGACGGCGCCGCCGCCGCCCGCGCCGACGACGCAGAAGTCGACCTCGAGCGCGCGCTCCTTCACGGCCGCCCCTCGGCGCGGCGCAGGGCGCGGCCGCGCGCCGCGACCGCCGTGGCGTCCCACCCCAGGCGCGCCGCCAGCCGCGGCTCGTCGTAGCGGCCCAGCGCCAGCGTGCCGCCGAGCGCCTGCGCCAGCAGCGGCGCGCGCGCCAGCAGGCGGGCGCCGCGGGGGCGCCGGGCCACCGCCAGCAGCGCACGCATGCCCACGCGCTCCGGCCAGGGCGCCGCGGCCACGAAGCCCCTCAGCGCGTCGCTCATCCGCCCAGCCGCGCCTGCTGCGCGGAGGTCAGCAGGCCGATCGCCCCGGCGGCGGCCCCGCCGTCGCGCGCAGCCACCGCCTCTGCGGCCCGCACGTACAGCGGGGCCAGCTCCTCGAGGCCGGAGACCAGCGCCGCGAACGCCTCCGCCCGCGGCAGGTACAGCTCGCGCACGGAGTTCATCACCAGCTGGAAGACGAGGTTGTGCGCGGACTCCACCAGCGCCGCCATGAACGCCCAGTCGGCCAGCAGCGCCGTACGGCTGTCCGGGCCGGCGTCCGCGACCGCGCGCGCCAGCTCCGCGAGCGCCCGCGCCTGCTCCTCCTCGCGGCGCTCGGCCGCGAGCCGCGCCGACTCGACCAGCAGCAGCCGGCGCGCCTCGAACAGGTCGCCCAGCGCCTCGCCGCCGCCCTGCGGCAGGACCAGCGACTCGAGGCCGCCCGAGCGGCGCCAGTCCAGCACGCGCGTCGCGTTGCCGTGGCGCACCTCCACCAGCCGCAGCTGCTCCAGGCGGCCGAGCGCCTCGCGCACCGTGGACATGTTCACGCCGAGGTCCGCCGCCAGCGCCCGCTGCGAGGGGAGCGCGTCGCCGGGCCGGTAGCTGCCGGTGAGGATCTCCTCGCGCAGGCGCTCGAAGACGTGGTCGGGGACCGACTGGCGCGGGATCGGATCGGCCATCGCGGAGAAGTGTACCGGTGTTCCGAACAGTTGCCCGTAAGCCCGCCCTGGAGACGCTGCGTCACAATGCGGCGATGCCGAACCGCCGTCCCCGCCTGGAGCTGATCGCACCCGCCGCCTCGCCGGAGGAGGCGGCCGCGGTCGTCGCGGCGCTGGAGCGCTTCATGCGCGCCACGGCGCCTGCTCCCGCGGCGCCGCCGCAGGGCCCCGACCCATGGCAGGCCACGGCTATCCTCGAAGGCGTCGAGCGCGAGAACACGGGGGACTTGGCCGATCCCTGGTTGGGATCGAGATGAAGGTCCGCCCTCCTTCGGGCGGACCTGAATAAATACCTAAAAGCCGCTAGGCTTTAGCCTCAATCTTTCGCTCGACCGGACTACTCCCGGATCAGGAGGTCTTCACCAGATGGAGCCAGTTTCCGTACCCGCCCAGCGCGGCACGCTGGACGACCCCGAGGTGCTCCAGAACGTGCCCGGGCACGTGATCCCGATCCTGCAGCGCGAGTACGACGACTTCAAGACCGAGGCCACGAAATTCCTCGCGGGCGAGACCGAGGAAGACACGTTCATCAAGTTCCGCCTGAAGCAGGGCGTCTACGGCCAGCGCCAGCCCGACGTGAACATGATGCGGGTGAAGCTGCCCTTCGGTGGCGTCACGCCTGAGCAGATGGACTCCTTTGCCAGCGTCGTCGAGAAGTACGCGCCGCTGAACAAGGGGCACATCACGACGCGACAGAACATCCAGATCCACCACATCCCGCTGGCCGAAATGGAGCCCGCGATCCGCGAGCTGGGCGAGACGGGGCTGTCGAGCCGCGAGGGCTGCGGCAACACGGTGCGCAACGTCACCGGCGACCCCTGGGCCGGCGTCGCGAAGGACGAGCTGTTCGACATGACCCCCTACGTCGGGGCCTACGTCCGCTACTTCGTGCGCCACCCCACGACGCAGGCGATGCCGCGCAAGATCAAGACCTCCTTCGACGGCTCGCCGCGCGACCGCGCGATCAGCGGCATCCACGACATCGCCTTCCGCGCGCGCGTCAAGGAGGTCGACGGCGAGCAGGTGCGCGGCGCCGAGATGCTCGTCGGCGGCGGCACCTCGATCATGCCGCGCGTCGCCCCGGCGCTCTACGACTTCGTCGGGCTCGATGACGGCGAGTACCTGAAGCTCGCCGAGGCCGTCTTCCGCATCTTCGACCGCCAGGAGTGGCTGCGCGTGAACCGCGCCCGCGCCCGCATCAAGGTGTTCGTCGACAAGTACGGGATCGACGAGCTGCGCAACCAGGTCGAGGAGGAGCTGAAGGGCGACTGGGTCGCCGAACGCGACTTCTCCGTGGAGCACAGGCTGTTCCTGGACGACGAGCGCGAGTCTGCCCCCGCGCCGCCGCAGAGCTACGGCTCGCCGAACGGCGACTTGTCCGAGTTCGAACGCTTCCGCTCCACGAACGTGCAGGAGCAGAAGCAGGAGGGCTACGTCACCGTCGAGGCGAAAGTCACCCGCGGCGACCTGACCCCCGAGCAGTTCCGCGGCCTCGCCCAGATCATGCGCGACTACGCCGGCGGCTACGCCCGCACGACCGTGCAGCAGAACTTCCTCTTGCGCTGGGTGCGCGAGGAGTGCGTCTACGACGTGTGGCGCGCGCTCTCGGAGCTGGGTCTCGGCGAGCCGGGCTCGCGCGAGGTCGCCGACGTCGTCTCCTGCCCCGGCACCGACTCCTGCAAGCTCGGGATCACCAGCTCGATGGGGCTGAACCAGGCGGTCCAGGAGCGGATCCTCGCGATGGACATCGACGACGAGCTGACGCGCCAGATCCACATCAAGATGAGCGGCTGCCCCAACGGCTGCTCCCAGCACCACGTCGCAGACATCGGCTTCTACGGGGCCTCGATCAAAGTGGGCGGACACACCATCCCCGCCTACATCCCCCACGTCGGCGGCGTCTACGAAGGCGGCGAGGTCGCCTTCGGCACGCGCCTGAAGCTGCGCCTGCCCGCCAAGCGCGTGCCCGAGGCGGTCGAGCGCTGGATCCGTCACTACGAGTCCGAGCGCCAGGAGGGCGAGGCCTTCAAGGCGTTCGCCGAGCGCGTCGGCATGCCCGAGCTGGAAGGCCTCGTGAAGGACCTGTCGATGCCGGTCGACTTCGGGCTGGAGACGATGAATCAGTTCATCGACTGGAACCGTGACGTACCCTTCGAAGTGATCAGAGGCGAGGGCGAGTGTGCGGTATGACCAAGGTTGAGATGGAGAGCGAGATGTCCACGTCAAGCACCTCCCAGTTCGACCCGGCCCCGGGGCTGACGCACACGCTGCGCGAGGCCGCGCGCCATGGCGAGAAGGCCGTGCTGCTGTGCTCCTTCCAGAAGGAGGAGTCCGTGCTGCTCGACGAGCTGCTGCGCCTGGACCAGGGCACCGGCCGCGCGGTCCGCATCCTCACGATCGACACCGGCGTCCTGTTCGAGGAGACGATGCAGACCTGGCGCGCCTTCGAGCAGCGCTTCGGCGTGCAGATCGAGGTGTTCGACGCCTCAAGCGACGGCGAGCCCTGGAGCGGCCCCGAGCACTGCTGCTCGGTCGCGAAGGTCGCCGCCCTGGAGCGCTCGCTCACCGGCGCCGAGGCGTGGATCACCGGCATCCGCCGCGAGCAGGGGCCGACGCGCGCGAACACCGAGCTGATCGAACGCGACGACGTGCGCGGCCTGTGGAAGTACAACCCGCTCGCGCACTGGACCGACAAGGACATCTGGCGGCGCATCCACGAGCGCGACCTGCCCTACAACCCGCTGCACGACCAGGGGTATGAGTCGATCGGCTGCGCGCCCTGCACGCAGCCCGGCAGCGGGCGCGAGGGGCGCTGGGCCGGCACCGATAAGACCGAGTGCGGGCTCCACGTCGAGGTCGTCGACCCGTCCTCGCCGGCGGCCTGAGGTCGAGATGGCCGTCGCCACCCGCCCACAGCTGAGCCACCTGCGGGCGCTGGAGTCCGAGGCGATCCACGTGATGCGCGAGGTCGCCGCGGAACTGGAGCGGCCCGTGCTGCTGTTCAGCGGCGGCAAGGACTCGATCGTGCTGCTGCGGCTCGCGGAGAAGGCGTTCCGCCCCGGGCCGTTCCCTTTCCCGCTGATGCACGTCGACACCGGGCACAACTTCCCGGAGGTGATCGAGTTTCGCGACCGCCGCGTCGCCGAGCTGGGCGAGCGGCTGATCGTCGCCAGCGTGCAGGAGTCGATCGACAAGGGCCGCGTCGTGGAGGAGAAGGGGCCGCGCGCCTCGCGCAACCAGCTCCAGACGGTGACGCTGCTCGACGCGATCGCCGAGCACGGCTTCGACGCCGCCTTCGGCGGCGCGCGCCGCGACGAGGAGCGCGCGCGGGCGAAGGAGCGGGTCTTCTCCTTCCGCGACGACTTCGGCCAGTGGGACCCGAAGAACCAGCGCCCCGAGCTTTGGAACCTGTACAACGGCCGCATCCGCAAGGGCGAGCACGTGCGGGTCTTCCCGATCTCCAACTGGACCGAGCTCGACGTCTGGGAGTACATCGACTCCGAGGGCCTCGAGGTCCCCTCGATCTACTTCTCCCACCAGCGGCCGGTGTTCCGCCGCGACGGGATGCTCTACGCCTGGCGCGAGGGCACCGAGCTGATCGAGGGCGAGGAGGTCTTTGAGGAGACGGTCCGCTACCGCACCGTGGGCGACATGAGCTGTACCGGCGGCGTGCTCTCGAAGGCCACGACGCTCGAGGAAGTCGTGGTCGAGATCGCGGCGACGCGGATCACCGAGCGGGGGGAGACGCGGGCGGACGACAAAGTGTCGGAGGCCGCGATGGAGGACCGTAAGAAGGCCGGTTATTTCTAGGATGCTCGCGTCGGCCTCCGGCCTCCCCTTTGATGGAGACGTCCGCCTTCCAGGCGGCCGTAGTCGGGGCCTTCGGCCCCTTTTGATTTCTCTGCCCGCGACTGGGCCGGTCGCATTTGCAACACCACCAAGCCTTCGGCCCCTTTCTTTTCCATCGCTTGCCGCTCTGGCCTCGCGATGACGCTCGACCTCCTGCGTTTTACGACGGCGGGAGCCGTCGATGACGGCAAGTCCACGCTGATCGGGCGGCTGCTGTACGACTCGAAGCAGGTGTTCGAGGACCAGTTGGAGCACGTCGCGGAGGCGAGCCAGCGGCGTGGCGGCGAGGGGGCGCTGGACCTCGCGCTGCTGACCGACGGGCTCCGCGCGGAGCGCGAGCAGGGGATCACGATCGACGTCGCCTACCGCTACTTCGCGACGCCGAAGCGGCGCTTCATCATCGCGGACTGCCCCGGGCACCAGCAGTACACGCGCAACATGGTCACCGGCGCCTCGACCGCGGACCTCGCGGTGGTGCTGGTCGACGCGCGCCGCGGCGTCACCGAGCAATCGAAGCGCCACGCCTTCATCAGCGCGCTGCTCGGCATTCCCCACATCGTCGTGGCGATCAACAAGATGGACCTGGTCGAGCACTCGCAGGCGCGCTTCGAGGAGCTGGTGGGCGAGTTCACGGAGTTCGCGAACGGCCTCGACGCCGCGACGGGCCGCCCTTCGCCGGAGACGACCTTCATCCCGATCTCGGCGCTCGACGGCGACAACGTCGTGGAGCGCTCGCCGAAGATGCCCTGGTACGAGGGCGCGGCGCTGCTGGAGCTGCTGGAGAGCATGGACGTGGCCTACGACCACCCCTTCGATCGCCCGGCGCGCTTCCCCGTGCAGTGGGTCGTTCGCCCCTCCGCGAACGGCGGCGGCGATTACCGCGGCTACGCCGGCCAGCTCGCCAGCGGCGCGCTGCGCCGCGGCGAGGAGGTCGCGGTGCTGCCGGGCGGCGGGCGCACGCGGATCGCTGCGATCGACACCTATGACGGCGAGCTGGAGGAGGCCGTCGCGCCGATGTCGCTGACGCTGCGCCTGGAGGACGAGCTCGACATCTCCCGCGGCGAGCTGATCTGCCGCCCCGAGGAGTCGGCGGTCGTCGCGCGCGAGCTCGCCGCGGACATCTGCTGGATGGCCGACCGCCCGCTGCGACCCGGCGGGCGCTACCTGCTGAAGCAGACCTCCCGCGTCGCGACCGCGATCGTCGACCGGATCGAGGACGTGGTCGAGGTGCACACGCTTGAGCGCACGCGGCCCGCGGAGGAGCTGGCGCTGAACGACATCGGCCGCGTGCACCTGCGCACGAGCGTGCCGCTCGCCTTCGACGCCTATACCAGCAACCGCCGCACCGGCAGCTTCATCCTGATCGATCAGGACAACAACGAGACCGTCGGCGCGGGGCTGATCGCGGCCTCCTAGCCGCGAGGCCGCGCGTGCTCAGGCGGCTACGCGCCGCGGGCCGTCGCCCGGCACCGCGCGCCCGGGTGCGAGCGGCCGGTCCGGGTCACCCGCGCGATCGAGCAGCCGCCCCACGAGCCTGATCTGGGTCTGCGCCGTGCGGCGCTCGTCGCCCAGCAGGCCTGAGGCGAGCACGAGGCCGAGCGAGCGCACCAGCGGGCGCGCCAGCGGCACGAGGCGGACGACCGGCGTGCGCCCGACGCCCAGCTCGTCGCTAACGGCTTCGCCCAGCCAGCGGCGCACCAGCGCCTCGATCATCGGCGTCAGCACGAGCCGCGCGGGCCGCACGCCCCACGGCGGCAGCAGCCCTTCGAGCGGGAGCCCGTGATGCGTGAGCGCGTGCATCAGCGCGGGGCCGTCCTCGTTCGGCCCGAAGTCGAACGTCGCCAGCGTGTCGATCAGTCGCTCGGCCTCGCGCCAGTTGCAGGGCAGCAGCGCGGGCGGCACCCCCATCACGTATCCCACCCACCGCCACAGCGCCGTGCGCGACTCGCGATCGGCCGCCGTGGCGCCGGCGCCGACGTCGCTCAGCGCCCGCTGCGGGACGATGTTGAAGCCGCCGATCGCCGTCGCCATCATCGCGCTGGCGCTGATCGGCACGCCCCACGCCTCTGCGTCCCAGCTTCCTCCGTCGAGCAGGTGCCGGCGCACGAGCGCGTGCACGATCCTCACCCGCAGGCTGCTGCGCCAGCCCTCGCCGCCCGGCGCCATCGCCCCCGGCGTCGTCACCGCCAGCACCCAGCGCGCCGTCTCGCCCAGCCGGCGCGAGGCCATTCGCTCCAGGCGCCCGGTCGCCGCGAGCGGGCGCGACAGGTCGCCGTACTGGTAGCCGAACGCGAGCGAGCCGTAGATCAGCGAGGGCGCCAGCGCCGGCAGCCCCGCGCGCCAGAAGCTCGCGGCGCCCGCGTCGACCAGGTCGAGGTCGAGCCACGAGGGCGTCGAGGACGCCTCCGTCAGCAGCGCTCCCAGCTCCTCCGGCGCGCCGGGAACGGCGTCCACGCCCTGCTCCAGCGCGCGCTCGAACAGCTGCCAGCCGCTGCCGCCGGGCAGCTCGCGGAACACCTCCACGAGCGCGTCCGCCGCGGGGTCGCCGCGGTGTCGCCCCGCCTCCAGTCGCGCGCGCAGGCGATCGTCGTCGAGTCCGGCGATGCCCAGCGTCGCGCGCTCCGGCGCGCCGAATTCGTCGGCACCGGCCGTATGCCGAGCTTGAGCTGAGAGCGATCCAGACACGAGCGTTTCACGATCATACCGGAAGCGGGAGCAGTCGTTTCCTAAAGTGTTTCGCTGTGAGAATGACCGCGGTGGCGAGCGAGCGCACGTACGGTGGGCGATCCGCGCAGGAGCGGCGCGACAGCCGCCGCCGCGCGCTGCTCGACGCGGGTCTCGAGCTGATTGGTACCCAGGGCTGGACGCAGACCAGCGTGCGCGGCGTCCACCAGCTCGCGGGCGTCAGCCCGCGCTTCTTCTACGAGAGCTTCGCCGACCTCGACGCGCTCGCGGTCGCGGTCTACGACGAGATCGTCGGCGCCGCGACCGCGAAGGTGATCGCCGCGGTCTCGACCGCGGGCGACGACCGCCACGCCCAGGCCGAGGCCGCGATGCGCGCCGTGGTCGACGCGCTGACCGAGGACCCGCGGCGCGCGCGCGTCGTGTTCATCGAGGCGCTCGGCAGCGAGGCGCTCGCGCGACGGCGGCGGCGGACGCTGCGCGAGCTGTCCGCCGTGATCGAGGCGCTGGGCGAGGCCAGCTACGACGTGCTGCCGCCCGACCCGCTGACGAAGGTCACATCGACGCTGCTGGCGGGGGGCATCTTCGAGCTGCTCGTCGCCTGGATCGACGGCAGCGTCGAGATCTCCGAGGAGCAGCTCGTCGGCGACGGCGCCGCGCTGATCGTCGGGCTCGGCGACGCCGCCGCGACGCTCGCGGCGGCGCGGATGCGCACGCGCGCCTGAGCCACGCCCCCGCGCCGGGCACCGCCCGGCGCCGAGCCGCCGCCGGGGGCCAGGCCGGGGCCCCGCAACGAGGGAACGCTAAGCTTCCGCGGCCGATGTTCAGCAAGGTCCTGATCGCCAACCGCGGGGAGATCGCGGTCCGCATCGCGCGCGCCCTGGAGGAGATGGGGATCGCGAGCGTCGCCGTCTACTCCGAGCTCGACCGCGACACGCCGCACGTCAAGCGCGCCGACGAGGCCTACAACCTTGGCGACGGCCCCGCCGCCGATAACTACCTGCACATCGAGAAGATCCTCGACGTCGCCAAGCGCGCCGGCGCCGAAGCGGTCCACCCCGGCTACGGCTTCCTGGCCGAGAACGCCCCCTTCGCCCAGGCCTGCGAGGACGCGGGCATCGTCTTCATCGGCCCGCCCGCCAGCGCGATCGAGGCGATGGGCTCGAAGACCCGCGCGCGCGAGCTGATGCAGGCCGCGGGCGTGCCGATCGTGCCGGGCACCACCGAGCCCGTCGCGACGGTCGAGGACGCGCTGCGGATCGCCAAGGATGAGATCGGCTTCCCCGTCGCGGTCAAGGCCGCGGGCGGCGGCGGCGGCAAGGGCTTCCGCGTCGCCCTCTCCGAGGACGAGCTGCAGGGCGCGTTCGAGGGCTCCAGCCGCGAAGGCGAGAAGTTCTTCTCCGACCCCACCGTCTACCTGGAGCGCTACCTGCACGACCCGCGCCACGTCGAGGTGCAGGTGCTCGCGGACCGCCACGGCAACGTGATCCACCTTGGCGAGCGCGACTGCTCGATCCAGCGCCGCCACCAGAAGGTGATCGAGGAGTCCCCCGCGCCCGAGTGGGTCGTCACGCCCGAGATCCGCGAGCGGATCGGCAAGATCGGCGTCGACGCCGCGAAGGCCGTCGACTACGTGGGCGCCGGCACGATCGAGGGCCTGTTCTCCACACACGCCGGCGAGGGCTCAGAGCCTGAGTACTTCTTCCTGGAGATGAACACCCGCGTGCAGGTGGAGCACTGCGTCACCGAGATGACGACGGGTATCGACATCGTCAAGGAGGGCATCCGCGCCGCCGCGGGCGAGCCCCTCTCCTACAAGCAGGAGGACATCGAGCTGCGCGGCCACGCGATCGAGTGCCGCATCAACGCCGAGGACGCCTCGAAGAACTTCGCGCCCGCCCCCGGGAAGATCGGCGCCTACCAGGAGCCCACCGGCCCCGGCGTGCGCGTCGACTCCGGCGTCGAGGCCTACGGCGAAGTCTCGCCGATGTACGACCCGATGGTGGCGAAGCTGATCGTCTGGGACGCCGACCGCGAGCAGGCCACGCAGCGGATGCTGCGTGCTCTGGGCGAATACGAGATCGAGGGCCTGAAGACGCTGATCCCCTTCCACAAGGCGCTGCTCGCGACCGAGGACTGGAAACGCGGCAGCACCTGCAAGGAGCTGCTGGAGGACAAGCAGTGGCTGAAGACGCTCGCCTTCGAGAAGGCCGCGCCGCCCACGGGGGAGGACGAAGAGGAGAAGGTCGAGCAGACCTACGCCGTCGAGGTATCGGGCAAGCGCTTCGACGTGCGCGTCGTCGGTCCGCCGTTCGCCGGCGGCGGCGTCGCGAGCAACGGCGCCGCGCCGGCGGCGGGCGGCGCGAAGGCGCCGAAGCGCTCGGAGCGCAAGTCCTCCGGCGGCGGCGGTGGCGCCGACGTGCTGCCCTCGCCGCTACAGGGCAACATGTGGAAGGTGCTCGTCAAGCAGGGCGACACCGTTGCGGAGGGCCAGCTGCTCTGCATCATCGAGGCGATGAAGATGGAGAACGAGATCACCGCCCACAAGGCCGGCGTCATCGCCGAGCTGCCGATCGTCGAGGGCGAGCCGATCCAGGCGGGCGCGCCGATCGCGACGATCACCAGCGCCGCCGAGAGCGAGGGCTAGGCCCGGCGCGGATCGCGCCGCCTAGCAGCAGAGGGACCGATGGCCGCGGCCGTCGTCGGCCACGAAGTCAAATAGGCCGGAGGAACGCCTACAGCCGCGCGAGGTTCTGCGCGTGCAGTTCCCGCTGGGTCTTCGAGCGGCGCCCGGATGGCAGCTCGGCGTCGCCTCCGCGCTCGCGTAGCGCCTCCAGGTAGGCGACGTCCTCCTGCAAGATGCCCAGGGCTCGCTCACGGTCGAGGATCGAGCCGTGGCCCGGGACAACGTGCTCGGCCGCGGCCACGAGCGGGCGCAACCGCTCGAGCGTCGCCAGATATTCCTCCAGCGCACTCTGAGGCGGGTAGCCCGCCGACCGAAGCCAAGGCTCCTCACCGCGCAGCACCGGCAGCTCGACGTCCGAGACGTAGTCGCCGCTGACCAGCACTCGCGCCCAAGGTATCCACACCGCCATGCCGTCACCGGTGTGCCCCGTCGCGGGATGCAGCTCCAGCTCCGCCTCACCCACGGCGCAACGCCCCGGCACGGGGAGCGCCTGCACGCCGCCGAGCGCCAGCGGCCGCGGGCGCTCGATCACCAGCTCCTCGTCGAAGTCGCGCAGCTCGCGTTGCGCGGCGCCGGGCTCGGCCCGCAGCCGCTCGGCGGTGCTCTCCGCGCAGCCGAGCGTGGCGTCCGGGTAGGCGAGCGGCCCCAGCACATGATCCCAATCGGCGTGCGTCGCGAGCAGCCCCCCCGGCTTCGGGAACCCGGCCTGCTCCACGACCGCGGGCAGCAGTTCGAGCTCTTCAGGCAGCACCGGCGAGTCGATCACGAAGGCCTCGCCACCGGGGCCGCCGACGGGCCTCTCGCCGCTCGGCCCCCCGCCGGACGCGCCCTGCGCCTGCGGGCCGCGCACGAGCGTGCAGTGCGCCTGCAGGACCTGGCTCGTGACGACGACCACGTCACGGTGCAGCGCGACCGCCTTCATGACCGCGTGCGCAGGGCGCCCTGCATGCGCGCCGCCCGCGCGCCCACCTCAGGAGGCGCCGAGCTGTTTCGCGGCTTCTTTGAGGTTCGAGACCTCGACGGTGGGCTTCTTCGCCGAGCCCTCCAACTGCTCCTTGGAGCGGTTCACCCAGATCACGGGCACGCGCGCTTTCACGCAGGGCACCACGTCGTGGTAGTGGCTGGAGGTGACGTGGACCCAGCCGCGCTTGCCGCCGATGCGCCGGGCGCACTCGGTGAAGTGGGCGGCCTCCGGCTTGTAGGAGCGAACCTGCTGGGCGGTGACGACGAGGTCGAAGTCGGTGGGGATGTGGCGCCGCGTCTGTCCCAGCAGCTTGTCGTCGATGTTCGAGAGCAGGCCCAGCTTGTATTTTTTCGCGAGCTTCTGCAGCTGCGTGTTGGTCTCCTTGAACGGCTTCCAGCGCTGCACGGAGTCGGGCAGGAAGCCCGAGCGGGAGGGCTCGAGCGGCCACTCCAGGCGTTTGGCGATCTCGATCGCGGTGCGCCGCAGCACCTCGGCGTACAGCTCGTAGGAGCCGCCCTCGATTTCGCGGGAGATCTCGTGGAACAGCGCGATCAGCTGGGTACGGTCGATCTCGAAGTCGTCGCGCGCGGCCTCTTTCGCGAACGCTTCGTAGATGCCCGTCTCCCAGTCGATCAGCGTGCCGTACACATCGAATGTGACAAAGGTGACGTTCTTCGGAATTGGCATTGGGCGGGCATTATGCCCTGCAAAGGCGGGCGAGCGCGGTCAGCCTCGACCAGCGGGCCACGGCGGGGCGGCCCGGCGTCCGGACCAGGACCCGGTTTGCGTTAGAGTCCCGCGCCGTCATGGATCTGTTGGAGTACCAAGGCAAGCAGCTGTTCGCCCGCCACGGATTGAAGGTCTCTCAGGGCAAGGCGGTCACCACCGTCGAGGATGCGCTCGTGGCCGCGGACGAGGTCGGCTACCCGATCGTCGTCAAGGCCCAGGTGCTGATCGGTGGGCGCGGCAAGGCCGGCGGCGTGAAGCTCGCGAACAACGAGGCCGAGGCGCGCGAGCACGCCGGCAACATCCTTGGCATGGACATCAAGGGACACGTTGTCCGCACGCTGTGGATCGAGCACGCCTCGGACATCGCCTCCGAGTACTACGCCTCGATCCTGCTCGACCGCTCGGCCAAGCAGCCGCTGGTGATGTTCAGCACCGAGGGCGGCGTCGACATCGAAGAGGTCGCCGAGAAGACGCCCGAGAAGCTGATCCGCAGCCACGTCGACGCGCTGGCGGGCCTCTCCCGCGAGCAGGCCGCGCAGATCGCCCGCGACGGCGGCGCGGACGCCGACGTGATCGACGGCGTCGCCGACGCGCTCGTCGCGCTCTACGAGGTGTGGCTGCGGGAGGACGCGACGCTCGCGGAGATCAACCCGCTGATCGTCACGCCGGAGCGCGAAGTGAAGGCGCTCGACTCGAAGGTCTCGCTCGACGGCAACGCGCTCTATCGCCACGAGGAGAACCAGGGCCTCTCCGACAAAGAGAACGAAGACCCGCTCGAACGCCGCGCCAAGGAAGAGGGCGTGCAGTTCGTCAAGCTCGACGGCGACATCGGCATCCTTGGCAACGGCGCCGGGCTCGTGATGTCGACGCTCGACGTCGTCTCGCAGGCCGGCGGCGCGCCCGCGAACTTCCTCGACGCCGGCGGCGGCTCGAACGCCGAAACGATCAAGCAGGCCGTCGACCTGATCCTCGCGAACGACGCCGTCAAGGCGGTGCTCGTCAACATCTTCGCCGGCATCACCCGCTGCGACCTCGTCGCCGAAGGGCTCGTCGCCGCCTTCGGCGAGATCAAACCGTCCGTGCCGTTCGTGGTCCGCCTCGACGGCACGAACGACGTCGAGGGCCGGCGCATCCTGCAGGAGGCGAACCTGCCGAACGTGTACGCCGCGAAGACGATGAACGAGGCGGCCGAGAAGGTCGTGGCGCTCGCCGCGGGCAAGGACGTGCAGGCCGCGGGGGCGGCGGCCTGATGTCGGTCCTGGTCGACGAGTCGACGCGCCTCTGCGTCGCGGGCATCACCGGCCGCGAGGGCACGTTCCACACGCTGAACAACCGCAACTACGGCACGAACGTCGTCGGCGGCGTGACCCCCGGCAAGGGCGGCCAAGACGTCGAGGGCATCCCCGTGTTCGACAGCTGGGCCGACGCCGTCAGCGAGGTGCAGCCGAACACCGCGATGATCTTCGTGCCGCCGCGGTTCGCGGCCGACGCGATCCTCGAGGCCGCCGCCGCGGGCGTCGAGCTGATCGTCACGATCACCGAGGGCATCCCCGCGCACGACGAGCTGCGCGCCTACAACACGCTGCTGCGCGACCATCCCGGCACGCGCCTGATCGGCCCGAACTGCCCGGGCATCCTCTCGCCCGGCAAGGCCAACGTCGGCATCATCCCCGCGTCGTTCTTCGAGCGCGGCAACGTCGGCGTGGTGTCGCGCTCCGGCACGCTCACCTACCAGATCGGCAACGAGATCGCGCGCGCCGGCTACGGCTGCAGCTCGATCGTCGGCATCGGCGGCGACCCCGTCCCCGGTTCCTCGTTCGTGGACGTGCTCGACCTGTTCGAGGCCGACGACGAGACCGAGCTGATCGTGCTCTCCGGCGAGATCGGCGGCTCCGCGGAGGAAGAGGCCGCCGAGCACATCGCGGAGAACATCTCAAAGCCGGTGGTCGCCTACATCGCGGGCTTCACCGCCCCCGCGGGCAAGCAGATGGGCCACGCCGGCGCGATCGTATCCGGCTCCGCCGGCACGGCGGCCGCCAAGGCGCAGGCCTTCGAAGCCAAGGGCGTGCGCGTCGGGCGCACCCCCACCGAAGCCGCCGCGATCGCCGTCGAGGTGCTCGGCGGCGCTTCCGTCGGCGCCTCCTAGCGCTCCGTCCGCCAAGCGCCGCCGGCCCGCGCGCGACCGCTACGCTAGGCGCTCGTGGACCGGGACGAGATCGCAAGCACGCTGGGCGAGCTGGAGCGCAAGCTGCGCGAGCTGGAGCGCGTGCTCGGCGGGATCGCCCAGGACGCCGGGCAGCGAGAGGGAGACGCCGCCCCCGCCGCGCCCGGCACGCTCCCCGGCCGCTCTCCGGTCGCGCCGTCCAGCGCCCAGGGCGTGTCGTCGGCGGGCGCCGCAGGCGCGCTCCCGGACCGGGGCCGGATCGTCGACGAGGCCTACGAACCGGCCGCCGCCGCGCCGCCGGTCGCCGCGCCGCCGTCCACCCCGCCATCGCGCCCGCTCGCGTCGGCGCCGCCGTTTGCCCGCACGCCTCACCCACCGGGCGCCCCGGCGCCCGCCGCCCCGATGGCGACCCCCGCTCCGGCGTTCCCGCCGGGGCGCCGCCCGCCCCCCGCGGCGGACCGCTCCCCCAGCGCCGCGGAGCTGCTGCGCTTCCGCGATCGGCTGGAGCGCACCTCGCGCGAGCTGACCCATGACTACGACGAGCTGCTCGGACGCATAACCTACGCGGCCATGCCCACCCAAACCGGACCCTCGATCTCCTTCGCCCGCGGCGCGCCCTCGCTCGACATCGTCGACGTGCAGGGCCTGCGCGACGCGGCGACGCGCGCCTTCGACAGCGACCCCGGCGGCACCACGGCCTATGGGACCTCGATCGGCTATCCGCGCCTGCGCGCCTGGATCGCGGACCGCCACGGCGTCGAGCCGGAGCGGGTGCTGGTCACGAACGGCTCGATGCAGGCGGACGCCTTCCTGTTCGAGGCGCTCGTGAGCGCTGGCGACGACGTGGTGGTCGAGCGCCCCACCTACGACCGCACGCTGCTCTCGCTGCGCGAGCGCGGCGCGACGCTGCACACGGTCGACCTGCAGGACGACGGGCTCGACACCGACGGCCTCGCGCGGCTGCTGGCCTCGGGCCAGGTCCGCCCGCGCTTCGCGCACATCATCCCGAACTTCCAGAACCCCGCCGGCGTCACGCTCGGGCTCGCCAAGCGCCAGGCGCTGCTGGAGCTCGCGGCCCAGCACGACTTCCTAGTGTTCGAGGACGACCCCTACGTCGCGCTGCGCTTCAGCGGCGAGTCGCTGCCGACGATGCTCTCGATGGACCCGGAGCGCGTCGTGTACGCCTCCTCGTTCTCGAAGACGGTCTGCCCGGGGATCCGCGTCGGCTACCTCGTCGGCCCCACCGACCTGATCGCGCAGATCGCGAAGCTGGCGACGAACACCTACATCTCGCCGAACATGGTCGCGCAGTCGATCGTGTACGAGTTCTGCGCCTCCGGCTCGATCGAGCGCTCGATCGAGACGGTCCGCACCGCGCTCGCCAAGCGCGCGCTGACGCTGGCGGAAGCGCTGCGGCGCGAGCTGCCGGAGGCGGAGTTCGTGCAGCCGGAGGGCGGCTACTTCATGTGGGTCACGCTGCCGCACGGGACCGACGTGGCGCGGCTGTTCGAAAAGGCCGCCGACCTCGGCGTCGCGTTCGTGAAGGGCACCGACTTCCTGCTGGAGGGCGGCGAAAACACGCTGCGCCTCGCCTACTCGGGCGTGACCGAGCAGCAGATCGAAGAGGGCATCACGCGGCTGGCGGCCGCGTACCGGGCGCTCTAGCGCCCGTAGCGCGCGCCCAAGACCAACTGCTCGGGCAGCGCGGTCCGCTCCGGCGGCGAGGGGTCCGCGATCACGGAGACGGTCTCCGCGACGCTGGGGGTGACGACGCAGCGGCTGCCGTCGGCGGCTTCGACGACGACCTGCTCCTCGTCGTGCTCGGCGAGCGTCCCCTCGAGGCCCGGCTCCAAGCCGGACTCCTTCAGGTAGTGCAGCAGGTCCTCGGCCTCGTTCTCGAAGCGCAGCACGCGCACCTTCGCGCCGATCTCGACGTCGGCGAGCGGCACGCCGGAGAGGCGCGCCCCGACGATGATCGGGTGCCCGTGCGGGCAGGTCTTGGCGTCGCCGATCGCCGCGAGCATGCGCTCTTCGAGCGAGGGCGACATCGCGTGCTCCAGGCGCTCGGCCTCCTCGTGGACCTCGTCCCACGGGACGCCGAGCACGTCGGTGAGGAAGCGCTCGATCAGGCGGTGGCGGCGGACGATCTGCTCGGCCTCCTCCTTGCCCGACTCCGTGAAGGCGATCGTGCGGTCCTTGTCGCGGGTGATGTAGCCGTCGCGCTCCAAGCGGCCGACCATCTCGTGCACGGTCGGGGGCGAGAGCTGCATCGCGCGGGCGACGTTCGCGCCCGTCATCGGCAGGCCCGCCTCGTAGAGCCAGAAGAGGATCTGCAGGTACTCCTCCTCGGCGACTGTCGCGGTCTCGCTGCTCATGGGGTGATCCTAGACCACACCCGCGGCCGATCGCTCAGGAGTCGAGCTGGTCGTAGGTGCAGGCGCGCGGCTCCTTGTCCTCGCGCCAGCGGCGGAGCTTGGAGCCGTGGCGGATCCGCCCGGCGGAGACGTGGTCGAAGTCGATCTCGACGACCAGCTCGGGGCGCAGCCCGACCCACTCGAGGTCCTTGCCGCCGCTCCAGCGGCTGGGCTCGCCGGAGCCCTTCTCGCCGGACTCGTAGTCGGCGAAGAAGCCGACGAGCCGTCGCTTCTCCTTCGCGGACAGCCCCGAGCAGTGGCCGACGACCCGCAGGCGCGGCTCGCCCTGGTCGTCGCGGTCGTCCTCGTCGTAGAGCCCCAGGATCAGCGCCCCCACGGTGCCCTTCTCCTTGCCGGGGCGCCAGCCGACGATCACGGCGTCGATCGTGCGCACGCGCTTGACCTTGAACATGCCCTTGCGCTCGCCGGGCAGGTACGGGGCGGAGCGCTGCTTCGCGATCGCCCCCTCGGCCTCCTGCAGCCAGCGCTGTGCCTGCTCGGGCGTCTCGGCGGTCTGCATCAGCTCGACGGGCGCGGCGGCGAACTGCGGCTGGGCCACCAGCTCCTCCAGCGCGGCGCGGCGCTCGGCGAAGGGCAGCTCCAGCAGCACGTCGTCCTCGCGGGCGAGCAGGTCGAACACGACGAACACCGCGGGCGTCTCGCCCGAAAGGCGCTCGATCCGCGAGGCCGCGGGGTGGATGCGCTGACCGAGCGCGTCGAAGTTCTCCCGCCCGCTCTCGTCGCGGACGACGATCTCGCCGTCGATCACGTAACGCCCGGCCGGCAGCGAGCCGGGGGTGGCCAGCTCGGGGAAGTAGCGCCCCAGTTCCTTGCCGTTGCGCGACTGCAGGTAGATCTCCTCGCCGTCGACGAAGGCCAGGCAGCGAAAGCCGTCGAGCTTGATCTCGTAGACGTAGTCCTCGCCTTCGGGCAGCTGCTTGCGCGACAGCGCCAGCGCGGGCTTGACCGGCGGCTTCAGCGGCAGGCTCACGAGCTCTCCTTGCGGGCGCGGCTGGGCTGCACGCGCTTGGGCTCGCCCTTCTGCTTGGCGAAGTGCGGCGGCCAGGGCGCGTCGCCAAGGCCTTCGCGCTCGTCGCGCGCCGCCAGCTCCAGCAGCGGGTCCAGGCGCGCGGCGTGCCGGTCCATGTCGGCGGCGGGGTCGCCGCGCTCCTTCAGCCGCGCGGGCACCGTCAGCAGCGTGAGCTGGTCGGGCTCCACGTCGGCGACCTCCTCCCAGGAGATAGGGCACGAGACGCGCGCGTCGGGCACGGCGCGAACCGAGTAGGCGGAGGCGATCGTGCGGTCGCGGGCGTTCTGGTTGTAGTCGATGAAGACGCCTTCGCGTTCCTCCTTCCACCAGCGGCTGGTGGCGCGCCCCGGCAGGCGCCGCTCGACCTCGCGGGCGAGCGCCAGCGCGGCGGTGCGCACTTCGAGGAAGTCGTGCGCGGGCTCCAGGCGCACGTAGATGTGGATGCCCCGCGAGCCGGAGGTCTTCGGGTAGCCGCGCAGGCCGTGCTCGTCGAGCACCTCGCGCACGCAGAGCGCGACCTGGCGCACCTCCTCGAAGGGCACGTCGGGCTGCGGGTCGAGGTCAACGCGCAGCTCGTCGGGATGATCCTGGTCGGAGCGCCGCACCGCCCAGGGGTTCCAGTCGATCACGCCAAGGTTCACACCCCAGACGAGGTGCGCGGCGTCGTTGGGGACCAGCTCGCGCGCGTGCCGCCCGCTGGGGAACGTCACGACCGTGGTCTCCAGCCAGTCGGGCGCGCTGTCGGGCACGCGCTTCTGAAAGAAAGGCTTCCCCGCGACGCCGTCGACCCAGCGCTTCATCACGGTGGGGCGCTCGCGCAGCCCGCGCACGACGGCATCGGCGCAGTCGAGGTAGTAGTTGACGAGGTCGAGCTTCGTCAGCCCCAGCTCGGGGAAGAAGGGCTTCTGCGGGTTGCTGACGCGGACCTCCTGGCCACAGACCTCGATCACGACGGGCTCGGCCTTCTCAGCAGCCATTGCTGGAAGGATGCACGATCGTGATCCCACGGACGCTGCTGGTCGCCGCCTCGCCCTTCGGCCCGGAGCTGGACGCCGAGCGCGTCGGCGAGGCGATCGCGCGCGGGCTGCGCGCCGCGGGCCGCTCCGCGGACGCCTGCCCGCTGGAGGAGGACACGAAGCTCGACGCGCTGGGCTTCGACGCGCGCATGCGCGCCGCCCGCGCGGTGGTGATCGCGGAGCCGGCGCTGCGCGAGCAGACGCTGGCGGGCAGCCTTGCGTTCGAGATCGCGACCCGCGCGCGGCAGGGCGGCGTGCCGGCGTATGCCATCACCGGCGAGAACCTGCTGGATTCGTTCGACGCTCGCATCCTCGACCTTCAGACGATCCTCGAAGCGAGAACTCATCGCGCGCTGACGGCCGCGGGGCGCAAGCTGGCGAAGCTCCTGTAGCGAAGCGCCGGGCCGCGTGGAAGCGCCGGGCCGCGTGCTCAGAGCTGGCAGCCCGGGCACCAGTAAGTGGTGCGGTTGTCGTCGCCTTGGCCGTGGCTGCGGACGGTCGCGCCGCAGCGCTCACACGGGAGCCCGGCGCGCTTGTAGACGGCGCGGGGCCGCGTGCTGAAGCCGTCGCCTTCGGCGGAGAGCGTCATCCGCTCGTGGGCGAAGTCGGCGATCGCGAGCGCCTCCTGCTCCTGCACCCGACCCAGCGGGCGCCAGGGATTGACGGCGGCGGCGAAGCAGGCCTCGGACTTCCAGACGTTGCCGATCCCCGCGACGATCCGCTGGTCGAGCAGCGCGTCGCCGATCGCGCGGGCGGGGTCCTGCTCGCGCAGCCGCGCGAGGAATTTCTCGCGGTCGAAGCGCTCGCCGATGATGTCGGGGCCGAGCGCCACGAGCCTGCGCTCGAAGCGGGTGCGGCTCTCGCGCATCAGCTCCAGCACGGGCCCGTCGAACTCGACGACGCGCCACTGGCCCAGGGCGATCACGATCCAGGCGCGCCGCGGCGAGCGCTTCCAGCGCGCGCCGTCGCGGTGCACGCCCCAGGAGCCGGTCATGCGCAGGTGCGAATGCAGCGTCAGCTCGCCCTCGAAGCGCAGGAACAGGTGCTTGCCGTGGGCGTCGACCGACCGCACGGCGCGGCCGGCGAGGCGCTCGGGCCAGCGGTCGGCGCCGTGGCGCGGCTGGGGCGTCTCGATCCGCTCCGGCAGGCGGTCGAGCAGCACCGCGCGAATCCGCCGCGCGGCGCTGTGGATCGTGTCGCCCTCGGGCATCGCCTCCTACGCTAGGAGGCTTCCGCCAGGGCAGCGGGCAGCGCGCCCGCTAGCTCGTGCACGAGCCAGGTGACCCGCGCAACCGTGTCGTAGTCGAGGTTCGCGGGGACGTCGCTGGGCAGGTGGTAGTTCGCGGGGCTCATCCACTCGCAGACCGAGACGAGCATCGCGGTGGGATAACCGGCCCGGCTGGTGATGACGCTGTCGGTCGAGGCCCGGGCGCGGTAGCCGCGCAGCAGCGGGATCTCCAGCCGCTCGGCGTGCAGCGCGACGAGCTCGCGCAGCCAGGGCGCGAAATAGTCTTCCATCCGCACGGGGCCCTCCCCCTCGAGCGAGACCAGCTGCGGCGAGCCGACGGTGTCGAGGTTGACGAACGCCGTGCGGGCGGGGTCCAGCTCGCCGCGGTGACGCGCCATGAAGGCGCGGATCCCGTCCTGGAGCGTCTCCTCCGCGCCGCAGGAGACGAGCAGCACGCGCAGCCCGGGCACGGGGCGCTCGCGCAGCAGCTCGGCGAGGCCCACCAGCCCGGCGACGCCGGACAGGTTGTCGTTCGCGCCGGGCACCGTCTCGCTGCGCCACACGTCCGCGACGAGCGCGGTGCCGAGCGCCCCGATCGCGAGCCCGGCCTTCGCCAGGCGTGGGCGGCGGATAAGCGCACCGATGAACGTGGAGAGCGGCCCCGCGAGCCCGACCCACCACTGCGGCAGCGGCGTCTTGGCCCGTTCGATCAGCCAGGGCGCGTGCCGGTGCACGCGGCGCTGGATCGTCTGGTCGAAGACGAGCCCGGTCTGCGGGGCATCGTGGTGGGCGTGCACGACGAGCGTGTGCTCGGCGCCGGGGTCGCCGATTCGCGCGATCACGTTCTGGGTGCTCCTGCGCCGCCGCACGAGCCGGCGCAGGACGCGCGGACCGTTGTGCGCCTCATCCACGATCCCGGCGAAGGCCGCCGCGGCGAGCGAGGCGCCGAACAGGCGGCGGCCGGCGAGGACGAGCGCCGCGGCCGCGACGCCGAGCGCGCCGGTGCCGGTGGCGGTCGGCGGCCACGTGCCCCACGAAGGCTCCTGCTCGACTTCGACGGTCACGCCCTCGACGGCGGCGAGCCGCGCGGCAAGCCACTCGGCGGCCTCGCGCTCGCCCTCCGAGCAGGGGGTGCGGTCGAGCGGGGCGAGCGTCTCGACGACCTCGCGCTGCAACGAGAGCAGCGCCTCCCGGCCGGGGCCGGTTCCGGCTGGCGCCGCGGCGCGGGCGCCCGGCTGGGCGGCGAAGTAGGGCCGGCTGCTCACAGGAAGCAGGTCCCCTCTCCCCGGTAGGTGGGGAGCTCGCCGACGACCCGATTGTCTTCAAGCAGAAACACGCTGTTGAAACGCTCGCACAACTCGCCGGCCTTGGCATGGCGAAGATAGACACGGTCGCCAAGCTCAAGCCGGTCGGCGGCGTCGCCGAGCAGCGGCGTCTGCACCTCCCCGGCGCCCTCCTCGCCGTCGAGCCGCAGGCCCGCGGGCAGGTATGGGTGGGGCAGGCGCGCGCCGTCGCCGGGGCCGGAGGCGAGGTAGCCGCCCCCGAGCGCGGTGACGACGCCCTTGCCGGGGCGGCGCACGACGGGCAGGGCGAAGATCGCCGCGGGGGCGGGCGTGAAGGCGCTGTAGGAGTCGAACAGGCCCGGCGCGTAGAGGCCGGAGCCGGCGGTGACCTCGGTGACGGCGGGCTCGCCGGCGGTCGACTCGACGCTGCCGGTGCCGCCGCCGTTGACGAGCTCCAGCGGCGGCTCGCCGGCCTCGGCGAGCGCCTGCTGCACGGCGCCGACGACCTCGGCGCGGCGGGCGCGCAGCTCGCGCACGGACCGGGCCTGCATCGCCCTGATCGCCTTCGCGCGCAGCGGGCGGCCGGGAGGTTCGTCTCCGACTCCGGCGACCTGGGCCTCGTACATCATCACGCCGACGAGCCGCACGCGCGGGCTGGCGGCGAAGGCGCGGGCGGCCTCGGCGGCCTCGGCGGGCGTGTGCGCGGGCGAGCGCTTGACGCCGATGCGGACGCGCCCGCCGAGCGCGCGATAGCCGGCGTCGACGTCGAGGCAGACGCGCACGCGCCCCCCGGCCCCGGCCGCGTCGACGGCGCGCTCGATCGGGACGAGCTGCTCGGCGCTGTCGACCATCACGATCGCCTCGCCGCCGGGACTCCCCTCCCGCGCGCGCCGGGCCAGCTCGCCCAGCGCGCCCTCGTCGGCGGTGGGATAGGCGACGAGCAGGTCCTGGGCGCCGCGCTCGGCGAGCCACAGCGCCTCCGGCAGCGTGTAGGCCATCGTGCCGTGGAAGCCCGCGCGGGCGAGCGCGCGTTCCTGCAGGCCGCGGCAGCGCAGCGACTTGCTGGCGAGCCGGATGGGCCTGCCGGCGGCACGGCGTTCGAGGTCGGCGGCGTTGGCGTCGAAGGCGTCGAGATCGACGAGCGCGAAGGGCGCCGTCAGCTCGGCGGTGGCGCGCTCCAGCCGCGCGTAGGCGTCGGCGGCGCTCACCCCGTCACCGGCCCGAGCACGCGGTCGGTCCAGGCGTTGCCGAAGCGTCCCCGTGGGTCCAGGCGCGCGCGCACGGCCTGGAAGCGATCCCAGTCGGGATAGCGGGGGCGCAGCGTGGCGGCGGTCTGGAAGTGGCGCTTGCCCCAGTGCGGACGGCCGTCGAGCTCGCCCATGATCGCCTCGACGGCCTCGAAGTAGGGGCGCCACTCCATGCCCTGGAACATGTGCACGGCGACAAAGCCGCTGTCGCGGCCGCCGGCGGTGCTGAGGAAGGCGTCGTCGGCGGCGACGGTGCGGACCTCGATCGGGAAGGGGACCGCGAGCCCGCGGCTCGCGACCAGCTCCATCACCCGCGCCACCGCCTCGGGCGTGCGCTCGCGCGGGAGCGCGTACTCCATCTCGGTGAAGCGCACGAGCCGCGGGCTGGCGAAGATCGAGGCGGAGCGGTCGACGCGCTCGCTCGTGCCGGCCAGGCGCGTGACGAGCCGGTTGATCTGCGGGATCGCCCCCGGCACGCGCCGGCCCAGGCGGCAGAACAGGCCGAAGGCGTGGTTGGTGAGCAGCACGTCGTTGGCGTAGGCGGCGAGCCGCCCGCGCGGGCGCGGCGGCTGGTCGGTGCGGTTGTTCGTGCGCGTCAGCGCCGTCTCGGCGTAGGGGAAGACGAAGAACTCGAAGTGGTCGTTGCCGAGCGCCAGCTCCTCGAAGCGCTCAAGCGTCCGCTGAAGCGGCGCGGGGGCGTCGAGGCCGTGCAGCGTGAAGGCGGGCACGCAGCGCAGCGTCACCTCGGCGACGACGCCCAGCGCGCCAAGGCCGACGCGCGCGGCGCGGAAGACCTCGGGGTCGCGCTCGGGCGAGCACACGAGCTCGGAGCCGTCGGCGAGCACGAGCTTCAGCTCGGCGACCTGGGAGGGGATGTTCGCGAGCCGCGCCCCGGTCCCGTGCGTGGCGGTGGAGATGGCCCCGGCGATGCTCTGCACGTCGATGTCGCCTAGGTTCTCCAGCGCGAGCCCGTGCTGGTCGAGACGCCGGCTGAGCGCCTTGATGGTGATCCCGGCCTGCACGCGCACGAGCCCGCCGGCGGCGTCGACGTCGAGCACGCCGGCAAGGGAGTCCAGCGAGATGAGCATGTCGTCGCTACAGGCGACGTCGCTGAAGGAGTGCCCCGAGCCGACGGCGCGCACGCGCAGGTCGCGCGCGTCGGCGCGCTCCAGCGCGGCGGACAGCTCCTCGAGGGACCGCGGCCGCTCGAAGGCGGCGGGCGCGCAGCGCTCGTCGCCGGCCCAGTTGCGCCACCGTGCGGCGCGCTGAGAAGGATCGCTAGTCTCGCTCATCAGATGATCGAGCCCGAGCCTACTCCGAGCGCTGCCGCTCGCGGGTCGCGCGCTCGCTCGCTCCCATCCCCCGGCGCGCGCCGGGCGACGGTGATCGGAGCCGGCTCGTTCGGGACGGCGCTGGCGGTGCTGTTGGTGCGCGCGGGCCTGCGGGCGACGCTGCAAACGCGCACGGCGGAGCAGGCGGCGGCGCTTGAGTCGGCGCGCCGCAACGAGGCCTACCTGCCGGGCGTCGAGCTGCCGGCGGGGCTGCGGATCGAGCCGAGCTCCGCGGGCGTGGAGCGGGCGGACTACGTGTTCCTGGCGGTGCCCTCGCGCGGCCTGGGCGAGGTGATCGACGAGCTGGCGGGGGCGGGCCTGGGCCGGCGGGCGGCGCTGGTCTCGGTGGCGAAGGGGCTGGTCCCGCCGGACGGGGTGCCGCCGACGGCGGTGCTGAGCGCCCGCTTCGGCGCGGAGCGCGTCGCCTGCGTCGGCGGCCCGGCGCACGCGCGCGAGATGGTGCACGCGGGCGCGGGGCTGGTGGCGGCCTCCAGCGACGAGGAGCTGGCGCGTAGCCTGGCCCAGGTCTTCACCCGCGCGGGGGTGGTCTGCGAGCAGTCGAACGACCCCGTGGGCGTCGAGCTGGCGGGCGCGGCGAAGAACGCGGCGGCGCTGGCGGCGGGGGCGACGGAGGCGCAGGGCCTGAACGCGGCGGGGGCCGCGGCGGGGCACATCTTCGCGGAGGTATGGCGCTTCGCGGAGGGCCTCGGCGCGCGCCCGGAGTCGATGATCGGGCTGGCGGGCGCGGGCGATCTCGTGGCGACGGCGCTGGCGCGCGAGAGCCGCAACCGGCGCGCGGGCGAGCTGCTGGCGGCGGGCGTCCCCGCGAGCGAGATCCCGGGCCGTGTGGGCCAGGCGGTCGAGGCGCTGGAGTCGGTGCCGCTGCTCGCCCGTGCATTGGACCGCGCGGGCGTCAGTGCACCGGTCACCGGAGCCCTGGGACGGCTGATCGCGGGCGAGCTGCCACTGGAGGACTGGGTCGCGCTCGTGCGCGCCACGGTGCCCCCTCCCGCCCGCTGGCGCCGCCGCCCGCAGCCGGGCTTCTGGCGCCGCCTCACCGGCTGACGTCCCCAACGACTACTTCAGTCGTTATAGGACGATCCCCCGCGAGGGGGATCGTTGATCGAAAATCGGTCGCCGATAGCAGGCGTATATACGCACCTTCCTCCTCGTGCCTCGCCAGCGTGTCCCGTCCCAGGCTGTACATACGATTGCTATCGCCAGTTGGGAAATCGAGAACAACTCCCCGGAGGTGGACATGCCACGCGCCGACGAGGACATCGACGTCGCCTTCGGGCTCTCTCGCGATCCTGAGACCTTTATTGAGCAGCAGGCGAGGCGGGAGCGCGTCCTGCGCATGCAGAACGCCGTCCGTCCCGGCCCCACGACCGCGATCGCGCTGCGCCTCGATCGCTTCACGCTGAAACGACTCAAAGCGCTCGCGACCCTGCACGGCACCCCCTATCAGACGCTGCTCAAGCAGTTCGTCGTCGAGCGGCTCTACGAGGAGGAGCGGCGCGCCGGGATCGTCGAGGAGCGCCCGGCTCAGCCTTCTTCGACCAGCGTGCTCACCACCGCTTCGTACACGCCCGCCCCGTGGCCGCGCTCGGCGATCCGGACGTTCTCGTGCCGCGCCAGCTCCGCGCGCAGCGAGTCGTCGCGCTCCAGCGCGTTCGCCACGACCCAGAACGTCCCCACGTGCTCCGCGCAGGCCAGGTCCTCGCGCGAGTCGCCCGCCGCGAACACCTCCTCACGCGCGTAGCCGCGCGCGCGGCGGTGATAGGCCACCGCCGACGCCTTCGACGCGCTGACCGGCACCAGGTGATAGCCGCGCACGTGCGGCAGCGCCGCCAGCGCCTCCGAGCGGCGGTTCACCACGCCGTTGTCGACCAGGCGCAGGTTCGCGTGGCCCTCCGCCGCCAACAGCGCGTCGACCTCCGCCGCGTCGATCAGGCCCCGGAACAGGTGCGAGACCTCGCGGTCCAGGTGCCACGGCTCGTGGTACTCCAGGCGTCCCGCGTAGCGCTCCAGCAGCAGCGCCGGCGCGCCCGAGCGCTCGATCTGCTCCGCGATCGACAGCTCGCCCGGCAGCAGCTCGCCCGTCAGCCAGTGCTCCTCGCCCTCCAGCACCACGCAGGCCCCCGCCTCGTAGATGAACGACGCCTGCCCCAGGAGTCGAGCGTCCTCGAACACCTGCGCCTTGCGGCGCCCCGACATCAGCACCACCTCCACGTCCGCGCGCAGGCACGCCTGCACCGCCCGCACCCCCTCCAGCGAGACGTTGCCCTCGCCGTCGTGCAGCAGCGAGGCGCCGCGGCCCAGCAGCGTGCCGTCGAGGTCCACGTACAGGCAGCGCGTGCTCATCCCCCGCCCCCCGTGGGCTGGGCCAGGCTCGCGAGCGGGGGGCGCTCCAGCGGGACGTGGGCCGCCAGGTCGATCGGGGCGCTCAGCGCCACGCGGCCGTCGCGCTCGCCGCGCGCCAGCGCCGTCGCCAGCACCGTCGCCGCCATCGACTCCAGCGCCGCCAGCGGCTGGTGGCGGTTGCGGTGCTCGTCCAGGTCCACCTGCGCGATCCCCTCCGGCCCCACCGCCCTCCAGGCGTCGATCAGCATCGCCGTCTCGACGCCGTAGCCCGTCGCGAACGGGAGCTCCTGAAGCAGCTCGTGGCGCGCCGCCACCTCGCCCGCCAGCGGCTGGCGGATCTCCGCCAGCTCGGGGTACAGCAGCGCCAGCGCCGGGCGTGCCGCCAGGCGGTTCACGCGCCCGCCGCCCTCCGCGTCCTCGCCCAGCGGCCGGCGATAGAAGGCCTTCACGAACGAGATCCCCTCGCCCTCCTCGCACGTCAGCGGCCCCAGCAGGCCCAGCGCGAAGTGCGCCGAGAAGCCCTCGCTGTCCGCGTCCAGGAAGCAGATCACATCCTCCTCCAGGCGCGAGAGCGCCCGCCACATCGCATCGCCCTTGCCGCGCACCGCCCCGAACGACCCCAGCAGCTCCGCCTCCTGCCAGACCTCCGCGCCCGCCTCGTGCGCCGCCTGCGCCGTGCCGTCCGGCGAGGCCGCGTCGACCACCACCACGCGGTCGATCGCGCCCGCCTCGCGCAGCTCGCCCAGCGCCGCCACGATCTGGCCGACCGTGCCGGCGCATTCGCGCGCCGGGAGGCAGACCGACGCGCTCAGGCCGCGCCGCGCCCGTTCCGCGGCGATCCGCTCTGCCGAGAATGCAGAGTGGTGGAACGTGCGCGCTGGCATCGCCTCTACTATCGCAACCCATGGCCAGCGACCGCCGCAAGCAGCCCTGGAGCGCGCTGCTCGACGCCGGGCGCGCCGACGGGCGGCTCGTGCGCGAGGCGCGCGAAGGCCCCGGCGACGCCACGCTCGTCGACCCGCCCGCCGCGCTGCACCCCGACGTGCTCTCCGCGCTCGAGCACGTCGGCGTCCAGCGGCTCTACTCCCATCAGGCCGAGGCGCTGCTCGCCGCCGCGGAGGGCCCCACGATCGTCACCACCGGCACCGCCTCCGGCAAGTCGATGTGCTTCAACCTGCCGACGCTGCACGTCCTCTCAGAACAGCCGCGGGCGCGGGCGCTCTACCTCTACCCCACCAAGGCGCTCGCCCAGGACCAGGCGCGGGCCTTGCAGGCCTTCGGCATGGCCAAGCGCGTGCGGCCCGCCATCTACGACGGCGACACCCCCCGCGAAGCGCGCGCCGAGATCCGCAAGCGCGCCAACGTCGTGCTCACGAACCCCGACATGCTCCACGTCGGCATCCTCCCCAACCACGCCGCCTGGGCCGACCTGTTCGCGAACCTCGCCGTCGTCGTGATCGACGAGGCGCACGTCTACCGCGGCGTCTTCGGCTCGCACGTCGCCGGCGTCCTGCGCCGCCTGCGGCGGATCGCCGCCGCCTACGGCACCGAACCCGTGTTCCTGCTCGCCTCCGCCACCATCGCCAACCCGCTCGACCTCGCCGGGCGGCTCACCGGGCTCGAAGACGTGCGCCTCGTCGAGCGCGACGGCTCGCCCGCACCCTCACGGCAGATCGCCATCTGGAACCCGCCCCTGACCGACGAGCGCTCCGGCGAGCGCCGCTCCGCGCTCGGCGAGGCCGCCGAGCTGCTGGGCGAGCTCGTGCGCGAGGGCACCCGCACCATCTGCTTCATCAAGTCGCGCAAGGCCGTCGAGCTGCTGAGCCGTCTCGTCAAAGACGACCTGGAGCGGGACAGGCCCGAGCTCGCCGAGCTCGTCGTGCCCTACCGCGCCGGCTACACCCCGCAGCAGCGGCGCGAACTGGAGGGCCGGCTGATGCGCGGCGAGCTGCGCGCCGTCATCACCACCGACGCCCTCGAGCTCGGGATCGACATCGGCGCCCTCGACGCCGCCGTCGTCGTCACCTTCCCCGGCACCGTCGCCTCGCTGAAGCAGATGTGGGGCCGGGCCGGGCGCTCCAGCGTTGAGCGCCGGGGCCGGGGCCTCGCCGTCTACGTCGCCGGCGAGGACGCGCTCGACCAGTTCTTCTGCCGCCACCCCGACGACTTCCTCGACCGCCCCGTCGAGGCCGCGATCCTCGACCACGAGAGCCCGCTCATCTACCGCCAGCACCTGCTCTGCGCCGCGCACGAGGGGCCGCTCTCGAACGAGGACGCCCACTTCCTCGGGCCCCGCTGGGAGGCCCACGCAGAGGTGCTCGAGGCCGCCGGCGAGCTGCGGCGGCGCAGCACCGCCGGCACCTACGTGCCGCGCCGCAACGGCTCCTACCCCGCCGCCGAAGTCTCGCTGCGCTCCGCCTCCCCGGAGGTCTACTCGATCGTCGACGTCTCCTCCGGCGAGCTGCTCGGCTCCACGGAGGCCGCCCGCGCGCACTCCACCGTCCACCAGGGCGCCGTCTACCTGCACCAGGGCCGCAGCTACGAGGTACGTGAGCTGGACCTCGAATCCCGCCGCGCCCTCGTCGCCCCCTTCTCCGGCGACTGGTACACGCAGCCCAAGCGCGCCACCGACACCGAGATCGAGCGGCTGCTCGACCGCCGCGAGACGCTCGGCGTCACGCTGTCCTTCGGCCAGGTCAGCGTCACCGACACCGTCCTGGCCTACCAGCGCAAGGGCGTGCAGGACCACGGCTTCCGCGAGCTCGTCGGGCTCGACCTGCCGCCCACGAGCTTCGCCACGCAGGCGCTGTGGTTCGAGTTCCCCGGCGGGGGGCCCGGCGCGCTGCCGCTGCCCGGCGAGGAAGGCGGCGAGATCCCCCTGGAGGCTTTGCTCGGCGCGCTGCACGCCACCGAGCACGCCCAGATCGCCGTGCTGCCGCTGATCGCCATGTGCGACCGCTGGGACATCGGCGGGCTCTCCACCAACTACCACCCGCAGACCGGCGTGCCCACCATCTTCGTCTACGACGGGCACCCCGGCGGCATCGGCATCGCCCGCACCGCCTTCCAGCGCTTCGAGGAGCTGTGCCGTGACGCGCACCGCCTGATCGCCGAGTGCCCCTGCGCCGGGGGCTGCCCCTCCTGCGTGCAGTCGCCCAAGTGCGGCAACCTCAACGAGCCGCTGTCCAAGAGCGGCGCGCTGCTGCTGCTGCAACGGATGCTCTGCGCCGACGGCGCGCCACCGGAGGGCGCCGGCAGCGGGCGCTCCGAACGCCGCGGCGCGTTGTTGAAGGCATAGCGATGTCCAGCCCACGCAAGAAGGCGGCCCTCGCCGCCCTGCTCGCCTGCGTCGCCTATGCCGCCTCCGTCGCCGCCGCGCAGGCGCCCCCCAGCGACGCGCAGCTCGGCGAAGGCCCCGGCGGGCGCTCCGTGCTCTCGCACTGGACGCTCGCCCTCGACCCACACGACCGCGGCCTGGGGCGCGGCTGGCAGCGCGGCGGCTTCGCCGGGCGCGGCGTCACCGTCCCCAACGACGTCGATCCCCTGCACGTCAAAGGCGCCGCCGGCCAGCGCAACTACTCCGGCTCCGTCGCCTGGTACCGGACCGGGTTCGACGCGCCCGCCGCCGGCACCTACGCCTTCACCTTCGCCTCCGCCAACTTCAAGGCCACCGTCTACCTGGACGGCCGCGCCATCGCCTCCCACCGCGGCTCCTACCTGCCCTTCGAAGGGCGCGCGCAGCTCGCCGCCGGGGCGCACGTGCTCGTGGTGCGGATCGACTGGCGCGACCCCGGCGCGCAGAGCAAACAGGGCTTCCATCGCACCTGGTTCAACTGGGGCGGGATCGACGGCCAGGTCACGATGCGCCCCGTCGGCGCCAGCGAGCTGCTCGAACCCACCGTGCAGACGACGCTCTCCCCCGACGCGCCCGACGCCGCCCAGGCGACCGTCACCGTCGGCGTGCGCGTGCGCAACGACGGGCCCACCCGCGCCATCGAACCGCAGGGGACGCTGCTCGGCGGGCCGGGAGGCAGCCAGACCATCCCCGTCGCCTTCGCGCCGCAGACCGTCGCCCAGGGCGAAACCGTCGCGATGCAGGCCACCGTCGCGGTCCCCGGCCCCGCGCTCTGGTCGCCGGGCCACCCCAACCTCTACACGCTCGACCTCCACGTCGGCGACCCCGCCGCCCCGGAGAGCAGCTACAGCGCGCGCGTCGGCCTGCGCCAGCTCACCTGGAGCGGCGGGCGCATGTTCCTCAACGGCAGGCGCCTGCAACTGCACGGGGCCTCGATCCAGGAGGACGCCAAGGGCCACGGCGACGCGCTCACGCCCGGCGACCAGGCCACGATCGTCAGCGAGCTGAAGGCGATCGGCGCCAACGCCGTGCGCTCGCAGCACCCGCTCGACCCCGCGCTGCTGGAACGGCTCGACGCCGCGGGCATCGTCGTGTGGCAGGGCGTCGGCCCCGTCGAAGGCGCCAGCAACTGGTACTCCAGCACCCCCTCGCTGCTGCGCGAAGCCGAGCAGCAGGCGCGCAGCGCCGTGCTCGCCGCGCAGCTGCACCCCTCGATCATCGCCTGGAACCTCGTCGACGAGGTCGCCAAGAACGGCCATGACGCCGCCGAGGTCAGCTACGTGCAGACGCTGACGAAGTGGCTGCACCAGCACGACCCCACGCGGCTCGTCGCCGTCGACGTCTGGGGCGATCACCCGCCGGTGCACGCCGGCGCCCTGTACCGCGGCGTCGACGCCGTCGCCGAGACCGACTACACCGGCTGGTACGACATCCCGCAGGACAGCGCCGCGCAGCAGGAAGCCTCGATGCGCGCGCGGCTGCGCGCCCAGGAGCGGACCTTCGCCGGGAAGGTCCTGATCGTCAGCGAGTTCGGCGCCGAATCGAACACGCTCAACAAGCCCGGCACGCCCGGCAGCTACGCCTTCCAGGCGAGCCTGCTCGCGCGGCACATCCACGTCTACGCAGCCGACCCCAAGCTGAGCGGGATGCTCGTCTGGAACCTGCGCGACTACCCGCTCGTGCCGCAGTTCTACGGGGGCTCGATCGTCTTCAAGCTGCCGGCGCTGAAGCTGATCGAAGGGATCAACCAGAAGGGGCTGTTCACCTACGGCGAGAGCGCCAAGCCCGCCGCCCGGACCGTCGCGCGCCTGTTCCGAGCGCTGCCCCAGGGCTAGCGCGCGTCGTGCAGGCGCAGCGCCTGGACCGCCAGCTCGCCACCCGCGACCTGCTCGATCTCCAGCTCCGCCCCGTCCAGCACCGTCCCCGCCGTCAGCAGCGAGAACGCGAAGTCCAAGCCCTCCGGCGCCACCTCCCGCTCGCGCCCGACGCGCAGCTCGACCGCCGTGACCGTGCGGCCACCCGCGTGGTCCGTCGCCACGTCGACGATCGCCTGTGCGATCGACAGCTCGCGGATCAGCGAGCCCTCGGCGCTCCCGCGGGCGTGCTTGCTTAAACCGGCGCTGGGCGGCCGGTCTGCAGTCCCGTTCGACTCCGTTCCGCGCACATCTCCACCATTCTCCCCGCGCGGGCCTGAGATTCCGATTACCCGAGCAAGCGCGATATCTAACAACGAGCAGCTAGCGGGGGACCAGCACGTGAACCCGCACCGCCCCGCCCGAGGCGGGCGCCGAGAACGAGGACGCTTCGTAGCTGACGCCGTGGAAGCTGACCGCGCCGGCGTCCGGGAGCTTCGCGGGCGTGTCGTGCGAGCTGCCCGCCAGCGTGCGCGAGCCCGAGCGCACGTACACCAGCGCGTGGGTCATCGTGTGCACCAGTTTGATGTACGGCGGATAGGCCGACTGCGATAGCTGGAAGCGGCGCGAGATCCGCTGCGCCACCAGCGTCAGCTCCGCGGCCTTGATCGCCGCGCACGTCTTCGCCTGCAGGGACTGGGACACTCCCAGCAGCAGCGACACGCGCAGCCGCCCGCTCGGGTAGGCCGCGGCCTTGAAGGAGTAGGCCTCGTATTCCTGGCCGCGGTAGGAGACCGGGCCGTGGTCGGGGACCGTGTCCGGCCCCGGGCTCAGCAGCCCTTCCACCGGGACCTGCCCCGTGTCGGTGCGGAGGATCAGCGGCGCGCCGATGAAGCGCGACACCAGCTTCACGTAGCCGAGGTCGTCCTGCACCGAGAAGACGAAGTGGCCCACCTCCTTGCCGTGCAGGCGCAGCCGCCCTTCGATCGGCGCGAGGATGTAGGGGCCGCCTTCGTCGTAGAGCAGTTCGCTGCCGCGAGAGACGCGCAGCCGCACGATGTGCGTGTGCGAATAGACCAGGTGGTGGACCGCGGTCTTGATCGCTTCGTGGTCGCCGCTCTGCATCGCGCTCAACAGCGGCGCATAGCCTTCGATCTGACGTTTGTCGCTGTCGGTCTCAGAGCTGTGCACCTCTGCCGCGTAGATGCGCTCCGCCACCGTGCCCGCCGTCGTCGCCAGCACCTCCGGCGCCCGGGGGCCGCACGGTTCCGCCGCGGGCGGCGCGGGTTTCGTCGCGGGCGGCGCCGGTTCGGCCGCGGGCGGCGCGGGTTTGGCCGCGGCCCACGAGCAGGCCGGCAGCAGCGAGAGCGCGAGCAGTGCGAGCAGAACCGCCCCCGCCGCCGCGAAGCCCGTCCCGGGCGTGACCGCCGCCGACACTCGTGCCCCCCGCATGGTTCCTCCCCGTTCGCTGTCAGGCGCGATTGCCCTGCGCGATCCTGCGCAGGTCGATCGTCTTGTCGTACAGCTTGGCGTCCACGCCCTCCTCAAGCGCCACCTCGCGCAGCGGGCGTCCGCTGTCGGTGGCCTTCTTGACGATCGTCGTCGCCTTGTCGTAGCCGATCGCGCCGTTCAGCGCCGTCGCAACCGCGAGCGTGGCGCCCGCGGAGGCGTCCGTGCCCGCCTTGTTCGCCCTGATCCCGTCGACGCACTTCTCCGCGAACACGCGGGCCGTCGAGGACAACAGCGTCAGCGACTGGAGCAGGTTGCGCGCGATCAGCGGGATGCGCACGTTCAGCTCGAACTGGCCCTGCATGCCGCCGACGGTGATCGCGGTGTCGTTGCCGATCACCTGCGCCGAGACCTGGAGCACCACCTCCGGGATCACCGGGTTGACCTTGCCCGGCATGATCGAGGAGCCCTTCTGCAGCTCGGGCAGAA